>Ga0315273_10004454_pt1 | contig 17170 bp, 9 predicted proteins | sample YL17G02_0_MG_FD_205753 | JGI IMG/M metagenome (GOLD analysis project Ga0315273, IMG submission 205753) | Sediment microbial communities from Yellowstone Lake, YNP, Wyoming, USA - YL17G02_0 | ecosystem: Environmental > Aquatic > Freshwater > Lake > Sediment | place: USA: Wyoming | collected... | reverse complement strand
GTTCATGTCGACATCCGCGCGCGAGTCCTCGTCGTACGCCAGATCGAGGAGGGCCTCGCCTCCGACGATGCCGACGCTGGTCGCGGCCACGTGATGCTGCACCGGCACGCGCGGCAGCACGCCCTGGCCGACCAGTTTCTGCAGCGCAAGGATCAGCGCGACGAAACTCCCGCTGACCGCGGCCGTTCGGGTGCCACCGTCCGCCTGGATCACGTCACAATCAATCCAGATCGTGCGTTCTCCGAGTTTCTCGAGCTGCACGACCGAGCGCAGCGATCGCCCGATCAGCCGCTGGATCTCCTGCGTTCGGCCACCGACCTTGCCCGATGACGCCTCGCGCGTGGACCTGGTCGTGGTCGCCCGCGGCAGCATGCCGTACTCGGCCGTCACCCAGCCCTTGCCCGAGTTGCGGAGGAAGGGGGGCACGCGGTCTTCGACGCTTGCCGTGCAAATCACGCGGGTTCGACCCGTTTCGATCAGCACGGATCCTTCGGGATGAATAATAAAGTTCGGCGTGATCGTGACCGGGCGAAGCTGGTTCGCCGCGCGTCCGTCTGTTCGGGTCATGGCTATCCTTTGCCTGGAGTGAGTGTCAGCCGCTTGTCACCGCGCCGCGGCGATCGACGGCGGTACCAGCCACAGAGCTGAGCGCGGCAGCGGCCGCCGCAGATCGATGTGTCCAGCCAGCGTGTCGACCTCGTGGCTGTCGACCAGGATCTGGACCGACGTGATGGCCGGCAGATTCACCGTCAGCACCGACACGATCGAGTAGACCGTGAACAGCTCGTTGAGCGATCCACCCGGGTGCGCCGAGCGAATCGCATCGCCGAAATCAACGTAGGCCTCGCCTTTGTCGGCGACGTAGATGCCGCGCAGTGTCGAGCCCTTCGGGATTGCGGCCAGCAACGGCGACGGCGGAGGCATCAGCTGCGCCTCGATGATGCGCCTCGCCTGTTCGCTCGTGCCCTCCGCAAACGGGACGTCACGCTCGACCGGCGCCAGGCGGAGCCCATCCTCGGCCACGTAGAACAGGGTCACCTTGATGCGGCGTTCCCCTGGGGCCGCGGCGCTGGCGGTGGCGCCAGGGCTGGTGTTCTCGATTGGCGTTAGACGGAGGGTGTAGCGAACCAGCATCCACGAGCCGACGCCCACCAGCGCCGCCGCCAGCCCCACCCACACGAGCCATCGTTTCGGCCTGGCCATAACCTAGTGCCGCTCCTGGCGGGCGCCGGTCAGCCGGGCGCGATATCGAATGATGGCGTCGTAGATCGCCTGCACCACGCTATCCTTGTAGCCGTCGGTGATGAGCTGTGCTTCCTGGTCCGGGTTTGACACGAATCCGATCTCGACCAGGACGGCGGGCATGTTGGCGCCGACCAGCACGCGGAACGAGGCCTGCTGCAGCGCGCGCAGACTCATCTCGATCGACTTTCGCAGCTCCTGCTCGATGAAGCCGGCCAGCACGGCCGACTCGGCCAGGTGCCGGGCCTGGGCCGTTTCCCAGAGAATCAGTTCGATGTCGCGCGTTCCGCCCCCGAGCGTCGGCACCGTCTTCCCAGGCGGATTCTCAGACATCCGGCGCGTGTCGGCGCTCAAACCGTCCAGGCTCAGGTAGAAGACCTCGGCGCCGCGCGCATCGCGCCGCGGCGATGCGTTGACGTGAATGCTGATGAGCAGGTCGGCCTTGTTGTTGTTGGCAATCGAGGCCCGATCGTCGAGCGGGACCAGGCGGTCGCCTTCCCGCGTCAGGAGCACGCGGATACCCAGCCGGGCTTCGATGGCCGCCTTGAGCCTGCGCGCAACGTCGAGCGTGATGTCCTTTTCCATGGCGCCGTTGACGCCACGCGTGCCAATCTCCTCCCCTCCGTGACCGGGATCGATCACAATCGTGCGGATCGAAGGCGACGACGCCTGGGCAAAGGGAGGCAGTGGCTCTGGACGCGCGGCACCGGGCTGGGATACGGGGCCTGGTGGCGTGGGCGCCTGAGCGGCCGCACCGGCGGGCAGCACGTCGACCAGCACGCGCGCCGATCCGGCATCAAGCGGCACCGCTGATGCCCGAAACGAGCCGAATCCAGGCGCGAGCGAGACGACGATGGTGGTTGGATCAGCGACCGTGACGGACTCGACCAACCCCTGGCCCGCCACCGACGGAAAGGCCGGATCGAACGCATCGGCGTCGAACTTGATGAGGAGCCGGCGCGCTTCCTGCGACACCGTGTACGGCGCACCCGGGCTCAGGTCCAGCATGACGCGCGTGGCGGCGCCGGCCTGCTCCAATCGCGCGATGACTCTCGGGACGCGAACCTCTCCGACCAGGATCAGCCGGGACGATCGGCGCAGCTCCGTTCTCGTGTCGGAGATGAGCGGCAGCGCGCGCGACACGAAATCGGCCGGCACAACCCACCGTGCGCCATCGCGGGCCGGGGGCGCGGCGAGCGACACCAGCCGGCCGCCAATCGACGCGAGGCCCTGATCGAGTGACAACACCACGGTGCGGCCGGCGTGGGTCACCGTGAGAGCGTTGTTGCCGCGATCTTCTCGGACACTCAACTGGAAGACCGCCACCAGGTCTTCGACGCGCAACATGTCCTGCTCACCCGAGACGACGGCCTGGATCATCCGGCGCCCCTCACGGCTGATCACGGTGTAGGGCGACGCGGGCTTGAGGTTCTGGGCGTGCAACGCCGATGCGGGAACCAGCAGCGCCAGGGCGCACGCGGCGAGACGGCATCCATGGATCTTCACGGCAGCCTCATCATATCCCGGGCGCCGCAGATTTCAGGACGTCAGGAAAAGGGGTCGGGGCACTTTTTCGAATGTGGGATGGCAAAAGTGTCCCGACCCCTTTTCCTACGCGCGAGGCGGGCGAAGAAACCCGACACTCCGGTTGTCCAAGGCGACGGTCTTGACGGGCGCCCAGACGGGCCGGCCGACGGCGAGCCGCATGTCACTTTGCGCGCTTCCTCGCCGGCTTCTGCGTGAGCAGCGTTTCGACCAGCGTGGTCATCGCGGCCATGACCACGGGCCCAATTACCAAACCGATCAACCCAAACGCCGTCGCACCCCCGAGGAGGCTGACGAACACCAGTAGTCCGTGCATCGCGGTCCGCCCCATCAAGAGCACTTGGCGGAGCACATTGTCGATGGTACCTATCACGGCGATGCCGAAGACGACCAGAATGACCCCACGTCCGATGTCGCCGCTCATGAACAGCCAGATGGCGGCCGGTACCCAAATCAGGCCCGCCCCCACCACCGGCAGCAGCGAGGCAAACGCTGTCATGACCCCCCAGAACACCGGTGCCGAGAATCCCAGCAGCCCGAGCACTAACCCGCTGAGTGACCCCTGAGCCATGGCGACCGCGAATGTCGCGCCGACCGTGGCGACGACCAGGTCGTGAGTTTCGTCGACGATTCGGTTGCGTCGCTCTTCCTCGAATGGGAGTAGCTGACGAATCGCGTTGACGATAGGGGTGCTGTCGCGCAGGAAGTAGAAGAGCCCGAACGCCATAATGAACAACTGCAAGACGAAGTTCGCGACGTTGGCCACGACGTAGCCGGCCCGTCCGGCGGCGTAGGTCGCCACAGACTTGATCGCTTCCTGAATAGTCGCCGTCGGATCGACTGGCAGGTGCAGATAGGGCATCTTGGTGCGGGCCAGTTCCCACGTCTGCTGCAGCTTTGCAGGCGATGAGGTGGCCATGCTCGTCGCGTTGGCGCTCTGGATCTGGCCGGTCACTTCGTGGACGAGCAAGGTGCCGACGATGATGGCGGGCACCACAATCATCACCAGCGTCGCGAGCGTGGTGGTCAGTGCCGCCCAGGTGCCGCCGATGCGCGATCCCAGCCGCGCATTGACGGGACTCAACACCATGGCGAAGACGGCCGACCAAGCGAGGGGCACCAGAAAAGGTGAGATGACGTGAAACGCCAGGTAGCCGATCAACAGCACGATGCCGTAGAAGAGAACGACGGCGAAGCGTTCGCGTTCGAGTTCTGTATTAGGCATGACGAGCCTGAGTGTACACCACGGCGAAATTGGGGCGGGTCACGTTTCCCGACCGAAATTGGGTCGGGTCACTCTTTCGCACGCCAATTAGGCCCGACCCAATTTCTGGCGAAGGTCCGGGGATGAAACACCGAGGTCCGAACACGGCGAGTGTCGCGGTCGCCAGCTACATCTCGAATCGCAGGGACAGCTGAAGGCGCCGCGGCGCCTGGGCGGAGAGCGGGCGTCCGAAAAACGGTGACAGCATGTTGCCGACATACCCGCTGTAGTTGACCCGGTTCAGCACATTGAACGCGTCAATCCCAACGGTGAGTTTCGGACTGTCGTCTTCGTTCGCCTTGCGCAGCCGGAACTCATGGGACCAGCGCAGATCGAGCCTCGCCGAACCTGGGCCTTCGAGGCTGTTGCGCGGCACGCCCGGCGGGCGCGCGTTCGCGCTCCCGGTGTTGTAGATGTCCCGGCCGAGCGTCAGCGTGTATGGGCTGCCGGTCCGCAGGGACAGGTTGATGCCGAGCGTCATCCACGGCCCCGGCTTGAACGATCCGACCATATCGAGACGGTGCCGCTGATCGGAGCCGGTGCGCGACCACTCTTCTGACAGGTCGAAGTTGTTCGCCGGCAGCGCATTGATGCCGCTCGTGTCGTTCATCGTGCGACTGAGCACGTACTGGACCGAACCGTTGAAGAACCGCGTGATGCGGCCACGCACCGACACCTGGAGCGAATGGCTCCACTGGCGGCCGGTCGATTCGATCTCGCGAATGGTGGCGTGGGAGGGGTCCGGCCGCGCCAGATAGAGCGGGGGCGGCGGTGCGTTGAGGTCGCGCGATCGGAACAGGTTGAATCCCCGCGCTCCGGTATAGGTGACCGCGAGCGTCGTCGACTTGGCCAGCTGGCGCTCGATACCGCCGCCAAACTGCACCGTATGCGGAATCACGAGCCCCGGCGAAAGCTGGACGAGGCTGGTCGGCGACGTCACGAGCGACGAGCCAGGTGCGAGGGCGATCGGGTACCCAGGATTCTGGAGCACGTAGCGGAACAACCGTCCCTCCCGGGACCGCAGGACGTCGGACATGGGGCCCGTGCCGGCGCGGTCGTAGAACACCCCGATCCCGCTGCGCACAACCCAACCCGGTTTCGAGCCCGGCGCCCACGCGATTGACGCGCGCGGCGCGATGTTGTTGTTGTCGCCGAAGAAGCTCAACCAGTCGTACCGCAGGCCCACGGCCAGCGACAGATTCCGGCGCAAGGCAATCTCGTCCTGGACGAAGGCGGCCACGATCTTCTGCGTGAGCACCAGCGAGCCGTCGCCTTGCTGCTGCGTAAACAGGTAGGGCTGGCCGGCCGTGTATTCGCCGAGGCTCGCGAACGAAAACGTCCCGCCGACGTTGCTGCGGTCATCGAACCGGCGGTGGCTCCAGTCGGGGATGCTGAACCCCGCCTTGACGATGTGCCGTTGAGACGACCACGAGAGCGTGTCGTTGAGCGTGATGTGCCGTTCCTGTTCCAGCCCGTCGTTTTGCGCGCCGCCGCCGGTAAAGGCGTCCTGCACGACGATGCGCGGGCTCTTGCTCAGACTCGTGGTGGGCTGATAGTCGCCACCCACCAGAAACCGGAACTGATTGATGAGCCGGCCGGTCAGCATGGTCCGGTGGCCGTAGACGATTTGGACTTCCCGTTGGAGAGAATTGGACGCCGCTTCGGCCAGCGTCGTGCCACCGACGCCTTCGTTGCGGGCACTCTCGTTCTGATACGTCACGCGCAGGGACAAGGTGTTGTTCTTGCCCTGCTGATGATTGATCGTGCCGGACAGTTCCAGATTGCGCTGCGGCGTCGGGAGGGTGGCCCGGATGATCCCGGACGGATCTTCGGCGAAGATGATGGCCTGCTGGTCGGTCTCTTCCCGGTTGGCCGACAGCATGAATGAGGTTGAGCGACCGCCCCGGATTGGGCCCGTCAGCACGCCTTCGTAGATCCGCCGCTGTTCCGGCGGCCGTGTCGCCGCGAACGCGTTACGTGCGTTGAGGCTGGCATCGCGAAACGTGAAGTTCACTTCGCCGTGATACGACTCGGATCCGGCCTTGGTGACGACTTCGACGCGGCCCTGCCCGGGTCGGGCGTACTCGGCTGAATACGGGTCCTGGTTGATCTTGATTTGCTGGATGGCCGACGCCGGCACACCGACGCGGCGGCCCTCCATGCCATCCACGACAAGCGTGACGCCGCCGGTGCCCGCGGCTCCCGGGTCCATGAAGGCTGAGAGAGCCCCGAGAAAATCGCGGTCAAACGCCGGAATGTCGGCGAGCATCGCCTTGTCGACCGTGACGCCGCTCTGGTTCTGCGCCGAATCGAGTGTGACGCGTCCAGACTGCGTGCCGACGACAATGTCTTGCTTCACTCCCGCGATCTTCAACACGAGCTTCTGCCGCCCCGGCGCGCGCGGTCCGACACGCAACCGTACTGCGGTGGGACTGAACCCCTCGAAGCGCGCCGTCAGCTCGTAGGTGCCCGCGGACACATCCTCGAACCGGAAGTTGCCGGATGCATCGGTGGTGGCCGTGCGTGGAGGGACATCAGCCCCGCCGGCAAGCGTCACCGCTGCGCTGGGGAGCATGCCGCCGGTTTGATCCTGAACGGTGCCGGTCAGCGTGAATCGCGCGGGTGGTGACTGAGCGTCAGCGAGTGCCGACGCCGCGAACAGGATGAACAGCGTGATGATGGCGAGGCGGTGACGCGAGCCCATCGAATCCTCCAGAACGTCCGGGGGCATGCTGAGGCGAACGCGTCCGATCGTAACGACTACGCCTGAAGATTGCCTGAAATGGAGCCACATCGGCGACGGGTCAGCGTCGTAGTCGGCCCATTGCCGCAAGTCGCGTCGAAGAAACGCTGGTGTGGTGTTTCTTGGAAGTGTCGTCGTCGGCCTACCGCTTCGGAAGCGGGGGCTTCCCACTGGAGGCCGGATCTTCTGCCTTCGCGTCAAGCTTCGGCGGACCGCCGTAGCCTTGTCCGCCTCCGCGCGAAGCGCTATGGCGAGACCTCGACGAAGCTCGAAGAGCGAAGTCGGGGCGGAGGCGGTCAGACCCGGCGATCAGGCACGGCGCGTGAGTTCCTGTGGAACACTCATCCGTGGTCGAGCTGTCTACGGCACGTACGCGACAGCGTCGATCTCGACGCGCAGCCAGGGGTGGGGCAGCGCCGCGACTTGCACGGTCGTGCGTGCGGGCCGATGCTCGCCGAACACCTTCGCGTATACCGCGTTCATCGCGTCGAAGTCGCGCATGTCGACCAGGAAGACGCCGCACCGAAGTACGTGGGCCAAGTCGGTGCCCGCTGCTTCGAGAATCGTGCGGATGTTCCGGAAGACTTGCTCGGTCTGCGTCTCGATGTCGAGACCGGCGGGTCTTCCGGTGGCCGGGTCGGTCGCGCCCTGTCCGGAGACGAAGACCAGCCGATCGAACACGATGCCCGGGGAATACGGCCCGATGGGTTTTGGCAGGCCCGCGGCAAGAACAGGATGATGAGAAGTTCGGTCAACAGGCATGGCGGCAGACTCCGCGAAAAGAAAGGCCCGGAGCCGGATGCCCGGCGCCAAGCCTGATGATAGTTCCGAACCCCGAATCCCGAATCCCGCGCACCACTCACCCGCCCGCGAGATGACGGTTCCTCTGCGTCCCCGCTCACGCAAGCCGGCAAAACGTGCCTTACGGGACACGTCGCCGCCCTCACGTTTGCGCTATTCGCGCAGTCAGTCCTCGCCCTCACGGCACGTTTTGCAGACTCCGCTATCGGCTTGGTTCGAGGGGCCGCTCCGGAAGCCGTCCTCCCGCGAGCACGAATCCGTGCCGCTCCCCAATCCCCAATCCCCAATCCCCAATCCCTAATCCCTTCCTAGAACGGCATGCCCGGCAGCGGAGGCCGCACTGGTGTCAGCTTGCCCCATCCGGCGTCCTTCGCGGACTTCATGTCGGTGAGCAACTGTTCGGGCAGCTTGGTGTTGAGTTTCGGTCTCGTGGCGGAATTGGCCAGCGTCCAGCCCACGGCCGCCACGTTCTTCGTAATCGTCTGCATCCACTGGTAGTCGAGCTTCTCGGGGCTGTCGGTCACCCGGTGGTAGTCCGAGTGGATGCCCGTCGTGTAGAAGACGATCGGAATCCCCATCTTGGCGAAGTTGTAGTGATCGCTGCGGTAGAAGATTCGCTGACCGTTCGGCTGCGGCCCCAGGTTGTCGTGCGTCGCGTCGGGCGCCGTCGTGTCGTAGAAATGATTGAGCTTCAGCTTGCCGAAATTGGCGGCCACGCCATCCACGATCTTGCCGAGTTCGTCACTGCTGATATTCGGGCCCACGACAAACACTTCGCCCGGCTCGACCAGTTTGGCCGAGGGCGGGTCGACATATCCCGGTGTCTTGCTCCGGCCGATCATGTCCATGTTGAGGTCGGCCACGATCTTCGTGATATCGACCGGCGGGAACCGATTGAAGTACTGCGAGCCCCAGAGGCCCTTCTCCTCACCAGACACCCACAGGAAGATCATCGTCCGCTTCGGGCGGATGCCCCTGGCCGCGCCCTGCGCGTAGACGCGCGCGATGGCCATCAGCGCGGCGCTGCCCGATCCGTCGTCGTCGGCGCCGTTGAAGACGGTGTCGCCCGCTTCGTTGGGGGCGGCTACGCCATTGTGATCGAGATGTGCGCTCATCACGACGTACTCGTTCTTGAGCACCGGGTCGCTGCCCTCGACCATGCCGACGACGTTCTCGGTCCAGCCCTTGAGGCTCGTGACGTCCACGTGCAGTGTGAACTTCTTTTCGGCGTTGAGGTCAAAAGACTCGAGCTTTGTGGCGGCGGCGCCGCCCTCGAACACCTGCGCACCGCTGAACTTCTCGCCCTGGAAGAGCGCAGTGGTGAGCGCGACGCCAGCGGTGATCGTCGGGACCGACGCAGGCCGCGCGGCCGAGAACTCCACGACCTGATAAGGCGGGCCGTTCGGTCCGGCAGCACGACCGGTGGCCGGTGTGGCCATCGTCGCCAACTGCTGGAACGTGGGAATCATGATGATCCCCTTCGCGCCGTTCTTGGCGGCGTACGTCTGTGGCGTCGTAAAGTCCGTGTTCTCGACGCCGAGCGGATTGGGGGTTGCCGCTCCGCGCCCGCCACCGCCGCCACGCCCACCGGCTGCCCCGGCTGCTGCCGCCGCATTGCGCGCGGCTGCAAGCTCGGCGGGGATTCCGGCGACGATCATGATCTTGCCCTTCACATCAAGACCCTGGTACGGGTTGGTGTTGGTCTTGTTGATGACGTATCCGTGTCCGACAAACACCAGAGGCGCACCAGTGATGTCGGCCGGCTCGGTTGCCGCGCCGCCACGGCCGCCGCCGCCCGCTCCCATCGTCCATTCCTTCGCATACTCGAAGGGGCGCGGACCCGCTGCCCCGGCGCCACCAAATCCGCCGCCGCCGCCGCCGCCGCCGCGTCCGCCGCGGCCAGCCGCAGTCGGCATCGCGAGCGTCACCTTCATGGCGGAGGTGTCGAGTTGATTGCTGACGAGCTCGATCGGCATGAGATAGGGCTGCAGCGGACCGTTGGTGCCGGTGGCGCTGCCGCCCGGCTTGACGCCCCATTCCATCAGCCGGCTGGCGATGTAGAGCGCGGCGATGTCGTAGCCGCGAGACGGCACGTTGCGGCCTTCGAGCTGATCGGATGCGAGGAAGTACTCGTACTGCTTCAACTCGTCCTGCGTGATGGCGTCGGCGTTGCCGTAGCCGCCTCTTGGCTGCTGCGCAGAGCTGACGAGCGTCAGCGCGCAGAGCAGGGCGACCACGAAGCCAGCCGTTCCGAAATGTCGGCGCATGTTATTCCCTCTGAAGAGTGAATTGTCGTACGGTGGACCGGTGCAGGATATCAGAAATGGGCGGACATTGAGCCGCTGAGCGGGGGACGGGTGAGAACCTGGGAACGCCGGGCTCCAGCCCGGCATGCGTTGGGGCCACGCTGGAGCGTGGCGATCCCAGGGGATGCGCCGCAGCCTTCTCAGCTGCCGGGTTGGCGCGGGAGGACGGATTCCGAAGCGTCCCCTCGAACCAAGCCGACAGCGTGAGTTCGCAAAACGTGCCGTAAGGGCCAAGACTGGTTCGGGCGGGCACGGGGGCCCGGCCCTACGGCGGATGTAGGGGCAACCCCCCGTGGTTGCCCTACGTCCGACCTCCCGGCAAGGCATGTTTTGGTGCGCCTAATGAGAAACACGCGTAACAACGGTGAAGCAAAAGCACAGCAAGAGCGAAGACCGTTTCATTGCGGCGCGGGTGTGGCCACGCCACATGGGGAACTTGCGTGAGCGGGGACGCGAAGGAACCGTCGTTTCGCCCGGATCGCGCGGGGCAACCACGGGGGGTTGCCCCTACTTCGACGGGGCCGCCGGCGGCACCGGGCCGCCGTCGAGCGTGCCGGCCACCCATTCGAGATTGACGCGCGCGACACGGTAGTCGCGCTGCGCACGAGCCAGGTTGGCTCGTGCCACCGAGCGGTTGAGTTCGGCGTCCTGCACCTCGAGCCGCGTCTTGACGCCGAGTTCGAAGCCCTTCTCGGCGAGAAACAGCAGTCGCTCGGCCTGCTTCACCGTGCCGGCCAGCGCCGTCATGATTTCCGTGGCCTCGCCAACCGCGTTGACGGCCGTGCGAACCTCGAGAGCGATCGCCTCGCGCAACTTCACCCCGTCAATGGTGATGCTGGCCAGATCGCTTCTCGCCTGCGCCACTCGGCCCTTGGTCCGGCTGCCATCAAAGAGCGGGATCGTCGCAAACAAGCCCGCGTTCCACGTTGTACCGCTCGACGACAGCGTCTTCAAACCGAGGCTCCGCTTGCCCCACGACGCCGAGAAGTCGAGCCGCGGCTTGTCACCCGCCCCCGCAATCGTCGCCAGTTCGCCGTAGATGCCCCGCGTGCTGTCGATTTCGACCAGTTCGGGACGGCTCTTCAAGGCCGTCGCCAGCGCGTCCGCGTAGGCGGGGAGCGACTCGGGGGCCGTCCCGAGCGTGCCGTCCACGTCCACGTCGTGACTGGTGTCGGCCAGCAGGAAGCCCAGCCGGTCGCGCGCGATGCGCACGGTGTTCTGGCCCCGGATCACGGCCGGGCGCGCGTTCTCAACAGCCACCTGTGCCGCGAGCACGTCGAAATCGGTCGCCGTTCCGGCCGACTGCCGCTTCGTCGTCTCGGCCAGCAGCCGCTCCTTCTGCGCGAGATCCTGCTTGACGATAGCCTCGAGCTCACGGGCCGCGAGCACATCCCAGAACGCCGTGGTCACGTCCCTGGCCACCGTCTGCCGGAATCGCCGCAGTTGCGCGTCGCTGAACTCGAAACCCAGTTTCGCGGCACGGACGGCGGCGCCCACCTGACCCCAGGTGAACACGACCTGCTTCACCGTGAATTGGGCCGAGCGCACGTCCTGGCGCCCGCCGAAGATGTCGCCGATGCCGGTCGACGACGTGCTGCCCGAGTCGCTCGATGGCATGAAGCTCTTGAACAGCTCGTTCTGGCTGTCGTCATAGTTCCGCAAGAGGCTGGCGCTGAAGGTGGCCTGTGGCAGCGCCGACGCGCGTTCTTCGAGGTACTTGCCCTGCACCCAGTTCCTGTATTCGCGCGCCTTCTGGATGTCGCGATTCTGCTCCGCGGCGATCCGCAGCGCCTCGGAGAGCGTCAGTACGCGGACGGTTGACTGCGCAGTCTGCGCGGCCGCCTGGTTGACCCGCAGCGCCTCGGAGAGCGTCAGTACGCGGACGGTTGACGGCGCAATCTGCGCGGCCGCCTGGCTGGCCTGTTGCGCCTCGGAGAGCGTCAGTACGCGGACGGTTGACTGCGCAGTCTGCGCGGCCGCCTGGTTGACCTGTTGCGCGATCGACGTGGCCAACGGGGTCTCCTGCTGACCGGCCTGCGCGGGGCCTGCCGTTCCGCCGACCAGCGCGGAGACGACGAGCATCGTCACTGCCGTTGCCGCCGCCTGCCGCCGCTTGCCGAAGAGCCACGCGGTGATGTCATCGAGGATGGCATACACGACCGGCACGACAATCAGCGTGAGCAAGGTCGAGGTGATCAGCCCGCCCACGACCGCCCGGGCCATCGGTGCCCGGAACTCCGCGCCTTCGCCGAGGCCGAAGAACAACGGCGACATGCCGAAGATCATCGCCAGCGTCGTCATCAGAATGGGCCTCAACCGGGTCCGCCCGGCCGTAATCAGCGCGGTCCGCCGATCCATCCCGCGTCCGCGCAATACCTTGGTGTAGTCGATCAGCAGAATCGCGTTCTTCGTCACCAGACCCATGAGCATGATCAGGCCAATCAGCGACATGATGCTGATCGTGTCGCCGGTGATCGCGAGCATGCCCGCCATGCCGACAATCGAGAGCGGCAGCGACAGCATGATCGACAGCGGATCGATAAACGATTCGAACTGGGCCGCCAGGATCAAGTAGACGAAGATAACGGCGAGCAGCAATGCCTCGCCGAGGTACCCGAACGACTCGACCATGATCTCGGTGTCGCCGCCGATGATGGCTTTGTAGCCCGGTGGCAGCTTGATGCGGTCGACCGCGTTGGTCGCTTCTGTGCCGGCCGCGCCTAGCGGCAGGCCGTCGAGATTGGCGTCCACCGTGACCTGCCGGGCGAGATCGCGCCGGCTGACTTCAGCCGGTGACGTCGCACGCGCGAACGTCACCAGGTCGGCGAGCGGCACGAGCGCGGGTCCCTGCGGGGTCGGCACGGTGATCTTCAGATCACTCACCTGATTGACCGTGCCGCGCAACGCCTGAGGCAGCCGCACCCGCACATTGACAGCCTCGCCTTCGTCATCCTCGTACGTGGTGACGGCCTGTCCGCCTACCAACGCCGCCACCGTGCTGGCGACGGCGGCGCTGCCCAGCCCAGACGCGGCCGCGCGTTCCCGATCCACGACGAGCCGGTACTCGGGCGTGTCCTGCTCGCCGGCCGCTTCGACATCGACGATGCCACGCACCGTGGACAATTCGCGCTTGAGGTTGGCAGCGTACTTCTTGAGCGTGCTGACTTCTTCTCCCTGCAGCACGACGACCAGGGCTTTCTGGAACGAGTCCGGATTGTCCGGGATTGACAAGGTGAGGCCCGGGATCTTCTGCAGCCGTTCTCGCGCCACGTGGATAAACTGCACGGCACTCAACGCCCGTTCGGCCCGCGGGACGAGTTTGACGAACACGGTGCCGTCGCGCACGGTGTCGGAATCGCCGGCGCCAATGGTCCCGTAGCTGTACTTGACCTCCTTGAACTCTCCCAGGCCCTTCAGCAGGGCCTCGAGCCGCCCTCGCGTTTCGTCCATCGACGCACCTGGAGCGCTCTTGAACTTGACCAGGAACTCGCCCTGATCCATGACGGGCTGGAACTCGGTCTGCAGGGTGCCGAATACCACGAGCCCGCCCGCAAAGGCGACGATGGCGGTCAGCACGATCGTCTTGCGATGATCGAGCGCCCACCCGATGACGCCCTTGTAGCCCTCGGCCATCAACTCGAACCAGTTATTGAAGCGGTCCAGCGCGCGGTGCAGCAGATTCCGCCGGCCCGCCCGTTTGATGTCCGGATCGTGCCACCGCGACGAGAGCATCGGATCGAGCGTAAACGACACGAACAGCGACACGAGCACCGCGAAGGCCACCGTCATGCCAAACTGGAAGAAGAACCGCCCGATGATGCCCTTCATGAATGCAACCGGCACGAAGACCGCCATGATCGACATCGACGTGGAGAGCACCGCCAGCCCGATCTCCGTCGTCCCTTCCCGCGCCGCGGTGAAATGATCTTCCCCTCGCTCGAGGTGGCGGACGATGTTCTCCCGCACAACAATCGCATCGTCGATGAGCAACCCGATGGCCAGCGAGAGCGCCATCAGCGTCAGCGTGTTCAACGTCATGCCGAGAAAGTACATGACGATAAATGACGAGATCACCGAGATGGGCAGCGTCAAGCCGGTGATCACCGTCGACCGCCACGAGTTCAGGAACACGAACACAATGACCACAGTCAGCAGACCGCCGAGCATGAGCGAGCTCTGGACGTCGGCCACCGATTCCCGGATGAAGCCCGATGTGTCGCGCACGACCTGGATCTTTGTGCCGGCAGGCAGTTCCGCCTGCAGGTCTTCGACCGTCTTCGTCACCGCGTCGACGACACTCACCGTGTTGGCTTTCGTCTGCTTGGTGATTTCGATGGCGACCGCGGGCTCGCCGTCGACGACGGCCAGGGAGCGACGCTCTTCGATCGTGTCGCGAATCGTCGCCACGTCGCCGAGCCGGATCGGCGTGGTGCTGCGCCGGCCGATGACCATGTCCGCGTATTGTGCCGGGAGCTTCGGCTTGCCCGAGATTCGCAGCGGCATCTCGTTCAGGCCCTGGGTCAGTCGGCCGAGCGGAGTGTTGACGTTTTCCGACGTCAGGCCGCCGATCACCTCGTCGACGCCCATACCGAGCGCGGCGAGTCGGGCCGGATCCACGTCAACGGCCACTTCACGGGTTGATGCGCCGATGACCTTGGCTTTGGCCACCCCCGGGATGCTCTCGAGCCGCCGCTTGATCTTCCGCTCCGCCAGCGTCGTCAGTTCCCGCGGTTGCAGTGTGGTCGACCGCACGGCCAGCGAGATCGCCGGCAGCGCGGCGAAGTCGAATTTCTGGATGACCGGCTCTTTCATGCCGGCAGGCAGTTCCCGCCGAATCGAGTTGATCTTGGCACGGGCCTCCTGCGAGACGTCGTTGATCTTCACCTCGAGGTTGAACTCGACAATCACCGACGACAGGCCTTCGCGCGACACCGACGCGACGTGTTTGACGCCGGAGATCGGGTTGATCGCTTCTTCGATCTTGCGGCTGACTTCGCGCTCGACCGATTCTGGAGACGCCCCCGGGAATTCCGTCAGAATCGACAGCACCGGGATCTCGACTTCCGGCATCAGGTCGATCGGCAGCCGTCGCACAGAGAACAAACCGAGCGTCACCAGGGTGAGCATCATCACCGTGGCGACGACCGGGCGCTTGATGGACAGGTTGGAGAGGAACATCGCTACGCTCCCGCTCCCTTCACCACCGCGACGCGGTCGCCCTGGCCAATGGCGAATCCTCCACGCGTCACCACCTGGTCGCCCGCCTGCAGCCCGGACACGATTTCGATCGCGGCCCCGCCTGTCGCACCGGTCTTGACGGTTCGCTTCTCGGCCTGGTCGCCGCGCACGACGAAGACCTCGGCGGTCTGCTGTTCAACGTTCCAGGTCAGCAGCGCTTCGCGCGGCACCTGCAGCACGCCGGGCCGGTTGGCGACGATGATGTGGCCTTTCACAAACGATCCGCCCCGCAGCAATCCGTTGCTGTTCGGCACGCCCGCGACGACCTTCGCGGATCGGCTCGCCACGTCGAGCGCCGGATTGATGAACATCACTTTGCCCATAAACGAACGCCCGGGCAGGGCATCGGTCGAGAACTCGAGGGTCTGACCGACACGGACCAGGGCGAGACGAGACGACGGCACCGAGACGGTCAGATCCAGGAGCCGGTTGTCGACAATGCGAAAGAGCGGATCTCCGCTGCCCATGTTCTCGACACGGTCGCCGGCGCTGACGCCGCGCAGGGCGACGACGCCGTCCATCGGCGAGGTGATCAACGACTTCGCCAGCCGGCTCTCTCCCGTCTTCACCTGTGCGCTGGCCGCTGAAACCGCCGCCTCGGCTGCCTCGACGCCGGTCTTGGCATCGTCGAAGTTCTGCGGCGTGATGAGGCCGTATTGCTTGAGCTGCTGCGCCCGCTCGAACTCACGCCTGGCGCGCGACTCAGCCACGCGGGCCTGCGCCACCATCGCCTTGAGGGCCTCGATGCCGGCCTCGGTCTCGCGCGTGTCCAGCTGCGCGAGCCGATCGCCCCTGCGAACCGGCACCCACTCGGTGACGTACACCGCCGTCACGGTTCCGGTGACCTCGGACTTGATATCGGCGGAGAACTTGGGCCCGAGCGAGCCCACGACGTCCACGCTCTCTTGCAGCTCAGAGGCGACAACCGTGGCCACTGTGACGGCCACGGGTGGACGCGCGGCGGCGGCTGGCGTCTGGCTGGCGCTCTGGCCGGCGCAACTCGTGCCGGCCAGTATCGCGAACCCCGGAATAAGCAAACGATAAAGATGAACCTTCCGAATCATGACGTCTGTTCTCCTACCCTTCGACTCTGTTGTGCTGCGAACTCCTTGACCTTCTCGCGCCCGCGCGACCAGAACCCAACCTGCCGCCGCCGGCCGCCACCCAGGTGAGCTCAGGGTTCACGATCGCTGTTCACGAGCCACCCCATCAAGGAGCAGGTTGACGATGTTGTGAAGTCCATCTCGCCCAACCGGATCGAACCCGGGATGCATCTGCCGCTCCACGCACGAGTCGACCAGACCCATCAGCGCATACGCGACATCGACCGACGGTACCTGACGGAACTCGCCGGATGCTTGCCCATCCTGGATCACAGCCTGCAGGCCTTCGCGCCAGGTGCGTTCGAAGGCCCTGAGATCGAAGGCAGGCGCGATGCCGACCGGACCCAGGAACACCGCGTGGGCCACACGGACAATCGGGATGTTCTCTTCGAAGAGGCTGAAGACATCGTCGCAGAGCGCCATCAGGCGTTTCCGGGCGGTACCGGCTCTGGCCACCGCCTTCGCGATCGCGTCCGCAAACTCACGAGCCGCTTCATCGAGGATGGTGATGAGCAAACCCTCTTTGCTGCCAAAGTGGTAGTAGAGAGCCGGTTTGGTCACCCCGGCCATCTCCGCGATTTCGCGTACTGAGGCCGCCGAGTAGCCCTTCCGATCAAAGATGTGGACAGCAGATTGGAGGAGGCGGTTCCGCGTCTGCGGATCTCGCTCCGCTGGGGTGACGTCAGCGGCCGATGGGGTCTTGGGCTCTTCCATATCTGAGCAATTCAATCTACTATTCTATAATACCGACCGGTAGGTAAGTATATGTCTACCGATCGGTATACGTCAACGGGCGAAAATGGGGTCGGACCCCATTTCCCTTCGTTCTCCGGTCGACCCAAAACAATGGGGTCCGACCCCATTTCTGCGCTGTGCTCTTGACTGACCATGGCACTGACTGACGTGAGACGTTCGAATCTGCCGGCAA
>Ga0315273_10004453_pt1 | contig 17172 bp, 10 predicted proteins | sample YL17G02_0_MG_FD_205753 | JGI IMG/M metagenome (GOLD analysis project Ga0315273, IMG submission 205753) | Sediment microbial communities from Yellowstone Lake, YNP, Wyoming, USA - YL17G02_0 | ecosystem: Environmental > Aquatic > Freshwater > Lake > Sediment | place: USA: Wyoming | collected... | reverse complement strand
GCGCCCCCTCAACCTCGGGCCAACCCGGTGGCCCGCCCTCCACAGGCGCGCTCGCGCTCCTCGCCGCCCTACGCGCCCAGGTGTCCGCCGCGGAGGCGGGCCTGACAGCCCGGCGGGCGGTCCTAGCCAGGAAGCATGCCCTGCTGGTCAATGCGGAAACGCTGGTCGGGCGCCTGTGCGCGGACAGCTGGCTGGTGGCTGACGAAACTGGAGCAGCGGGCGCCCGGCCTCCCCCACCCCCACTCACCCTCACCTCTCCCCTCACCTCCCGCCTCACCCGGGGTGGGGACTGGGTGGTGGAGGTGGGCGTGGCAGGCGAGGCAGGGGTCCTGGCCCGGGCGGCCCTGGCCCTGGTGCCGAGCTGTGACGGGACGCGGGGAGGGGGCCGCCCGCCCGCGCCCGCCCCTCCCTGCTGTTGGACCGCGGCCTGTGCTCCGCCTGCCCCCTGCCCCGCCGGCGGCGCGTCCGCCGCCACGCTGACCGCCACCGTGCGCGGCATCACCCGGTGGGTGGGTGACGCGCCGTCGGCTGGCAGCCTCGCCCCAGCGCTCACGGCCGACGCGTGCGTGGTGCTGAGGGGTGGCGGCCCCGCCACCCACGCCGGGCGCGCGCGGGTCGGGTGGGACGCGCTGCTCGCCCTCTCCTCCCGCGCGCTGCCGGCCGAGGTGGGCGCACGCGACCTTCGGGGTTCCTCGGCATCAGGCGATGACGACGAGGGGCCTGCCACTGCTGACCTGGTGGTCGAGTCCCGGTGCGACGTGGCCGCCCTGACCGCCGCCCTGGGCCGCGTGTTGGGCCCCTCACTCTCCAGCCCGAGGGCGGGCTCGGCCACCCTCGCCCCGCCCGCCACCATCCGCCTGGCCGCGCCATCGGCCGCGTCCTTGGCCCGCCTAGTGGCGGGCGTGCGGGTAGCCCTGGCAGGTGCAGGCATGGCCACGGCCGCCCCTGCCCTGCCGCCGGCCCCCAGCATCCGCCATGCCCGCCATGCGTGTGCGCTGGCCGCTGCCGCCCGGGCGGTGGTCGTCGAGGTGGACGCGGTGGAGGCCGCGGCCGCGGTGGATCTGCGCCGCGTGGAAGGGGGCGCGGTCAGTCAGGAAGCGGTGGATCGCGCGTGGGAGGCTGCCGGTGCGGCGGGCGTGCGGACGGACGCGGCGGTCGCGGCAAGCTTGTAGAATAGGAACACCTGTTTTCTCACACAACACCACAAAAGACCTCAAAACTCTCCTCCATGTCACTCCAGCGCCAGCGCATGCAGCGCCGCTTTGGCCGCCAGCGCGCTCCGGGTCGCCCGCAACACGGCCGCGCTCACCTCCAGGCGGGCCGCCGTGTCGTCGGTCTGCAGGGCCGCCACCCGCGCGCGAGCCAGCGCGCCCCGGGCAGCGGGCGACGAGTGCGGCACGTCCTGCAGCGCCGCAAACGCCAGGCGGGCACCCCGCTCCGCGGCCAGGGCGAGCGTGGCCGGCGCCGACCCGGGAGTCGCACCCCCGGGCGGCGGCGGCGTCAGGCGCCACTCCACGGGCATGGCCGGAGAAGGAGATGACGGCGGCGCCTCACCCCCCTCATCAGCCGGCTGGGCGTGGTCCACCCAGTTGAGGGCGGCCTGTAGGCTGGCCGCCCCGCCGCTCACCCCGCCGCCCATGACCTGCCTAGGCAGCTTGAACGTCAGGTTAATGGCATCCCACATCAGGGCTTCCACGGCCTGGCCCGCCGCGGCCAGGCGGGCGGCGGCCGCCGCGTCGGGCGGCGGCTCGTCCAGGGCGAGCGCCGCAGTCGCGGCCAGGAACGGGGACACGCCCACCAGGTCGGTCAGGGCCAGCCTGGCCTCGCCCCGCACCGTCACAATCGCGCCGGGCCCGCCGCCTGGGGCGGGCTGGACGGAGGTGATGCGGGCCAGGACGGCGCAGCGGAGGGCGGCCCGGCCATCGCCGCCGAGGGGCAAGGGCGGCGGGCCGCCAGGCGGGGCGCTAGGCTGGGGCGGGGACGCAGTCGGGGCCGCCCCCGCCGCCCGCTCCGACACCGCACCCCCACCCGGCCCTCCCAGGGCCTCGCCCGTCGACCCGCCCCGCGCGCCGGCGGACCGCGACCCGGGGCCGATGCCGATGACGGCGTGCGCGAAGCACCGGTCCGGGCGGGAGAGGGCGGCGTCGAGCAGGGCAAGGTAACGGGCCTCGTACAGGTGGAGGGTCAGGGCCGCGCCCGGGGTTAGGGCTTCCGAGGGCGGGAAGGGAAGGACAGGCAGAATGCCGGGGAGGAGGGTGCGGGTGGGGGTGGCCGGCCGGAAGGGGGACGGGGTGCGGCCTGAAAAAAATGAATGGTTGGGGAAGGAACGAGGGATTGTGTGAGAGGTTGACGTTGCGAGCAAGAGGGGAAAAGAGGGGCGCCGCCCAGCCGAGGAGGCCAGGGTTTTTTCGTGATGTCCGCCACACACAGAAGGCCCCTGATTGTGCGCTTGCCCAGCGAGGCGTCCGGGACGCGGGCGCGCGCCCCCGCCCACCTCGCCGGGCCCGATTTTTTTTGTGTGGCCAGAGGTAGCGACATGGACGGCAGGGGCCGCGGGTTTCCCGATGGGTGTGAGGAACGCGCCCTTCACGGGCCGGGCAGGAAGCACGTGCACATGCACCAACCAAGCAGGAGTGAGCTCACACATGCACTCTCTTTGGGTCCACACAAAAGACTCACCGGAGGCGGCCGCAGACGCCGTCCCATCCCGCCCGCCCTCGGCTGCCCCATCACCCTGCGCGGGGCTGGTCGCGGAGGGGCGCGTACTCAGCGGGTGGGGTGCTTGGGACCGACGGGGACGGTCGGGTGTGTGCAGGGATGGGTGAACCACATGTTGGACGGGGTGAGCGGTCAAGGAGGCGGCTGGGCGGGCGCGCGCGAGGGTTGTGTGGAGCGTGGTGATCATTTTGGCGAGTATGAGGTCGGGACGAAAGACGGGAGCAAACCGCATTATGTTTTTTTTTTCTTGGACGGATTGTGCCCCGCCTGCACCGATAACGCGCCTGGCCCCCGCCGTGTTCCGTACATTACACTAATCCAAGAGCCATTGGATCTTCTACACGGCTAAATTTGACCTCTCACCGTCGACAAACGGCGTCCTCCTGAGCGTTGAGACACAGAAGAAGAAGCCATCGGCACACGCACGCCAACTCGCCATCTTGCCCCTGTGGTCCCCGCCTGGACTCCCCGTCCACCACCGCCCCACCGTCCACCCTCGCCATCACTCCCCGGAAAGGGTATTTCCAGAGGTTCAACTGCCAAACCAGAGGGTGAGGCTGTGTGAGCGGGTCCCGCCATCCCCTCCGAAATGCCCCACTTCAACACGCATGCGCCGGCTCGCCGCCGCCTGCTCTCGGCCTCGTCCCTCTTTCTACTGGCATTGCTCGCCGCCCGGCCGGCGGCCGCCCAGCTGGGGTCGGCCTGGCTCAAGGGAGGCACCCTGGGTGACATGCTCCCCAACGGCGGGGCGGCCGCGCCGGACCCCCCACCACCGGACGACCCCGCGGTGGCCGGCGGGGCAGCACCCGCGACCGCAGTCGCCCCCGTGCTCGGGGTTAGCGGGGCAGTTGGCGCACTGCCCGCCTCATCCTCTTCCGCCCTGAGCGGCGGCCCGGGCGCACCGTACCCGCCGGCACCAGCTACCTCATCCGCCTCCAACATCGCCTCCGTGCAGGCGCCCTTCCCTATCCTGGGCCCAGCGGCTCCGGCGGACGCCGGGGTTGCAGGTACGCCGGCGAGCGACCCGTATGGTGCAGGGCCGGGCTCGCCTGCCACCTCTGCCGCCGCCGCGACGACGCCTACCGTCATTGTCGTCCCTGTGCCCGTCCCGGCGGGCCCGGCGGCGACCTTTCTAGACGCCCAGGCCGCCGCGCGCCTGCCTTACGGCTTGGCGTCGTTGGGCGGCCTCGTGGAAGGCGCGGGCACGGCCGACCGCGATGGCAGCAGTCTCGCCACCGCCCCCGCCCTGCTGCCCACCACGGGCGGTGGGAAGCGCCGCCTGGCTCAGGCGGTGGCCACCAACACGGCCGGCGTGCGCAATGCGACGGCGGGCGTGACCTTGACCGAGCCGACCGTGGCGGGCGGCAACGAGGCCAACACAACCGCGTCCGCGCCCGCGCCCGCGCCCTCCGCCGGCGGTGATCCCGGCCCCGCCGCCAGCCCGGCCCTGCCGACCACCAGCCTGGCTGCGGGAGTAGCACTTACTCAAGCCGCGGCCCTGGCAGTCGCGGGGAAGCCGGGCGCCCCCGGTGTGAGCATCGGCGCCCCCCTGCCCATCCCTCAACCTGCGCCTCCCGCGGCTGGCGCTGGCGTGGCCGCCGCAACCACTCCCGCCAGGGGCCGGAACGCACCGCCCACCCCGCGTCCCCCGCCCGCCACGCCCCGGGTCGTCACTGGCCAGACCACGGGCCTTGACGCGCTCGGGTATCCGGTTCAATCCCAGGCCGCCAATGCGGCGGCCATCGCGGCCCGGCAGGGTCTCCCCCTGGACCCACCCAACGCCCCGCCGGCCGACCAGGTCGGCCCGGGCGGCATGGTCCTGCCCCCTGGCGTGCGGGTGGCCACGGATGGCACCTTTCGCGGGCCGGTAAACCAGATGCTGACGGACAACCAGGTCCGCAATCTGCCCACTGCGCTAGGCGTGCCCCCTACCTTTGGCGCCGTCTACCGCCGCATTGGCGAGCCTTCGAACGGGTACCAATACCCAGCGGGCGCGCCCGAGCGCCTGGGCTCCCGGGAGGTCGTCCCCGGGTCCGCCGCCGCGGCGGGTGCGGCGCCCGCCCGGCTGGCGATCGGTCAGTTCCCGGGCGGGGCGGCCAGTGCGGGCGGCGTCGCGCGAACGGCGTCCTTCCAGGCCCAGGCCTTTGCCAACAATTTGGGCATCGGCACCACGGCGGCATCGGATGCGATGGCCTCAGCCAGGGCGGGTCGGGGTGGGGGCGGGGCGGCAGTCCCGCCGGCCGCCCTGCCCATCGGGGTCCCGGCTGGAGCAGCGGCCGCGGGGGCTGGCGGGGGCGGCCCTGCCGCCGCCGCGCCGGCCGACCCGACCCTGGCGGAGGCCCGGGCTCGGGCGGCCATGGGGGCCGGCATCCCCATGCCGGCACCCCTAGCCGCGGCTGCCGGGGCGGCGGGCGGCAAGGGCGGCAAGGGCGGCGGCAGGAATGGGAGGAAAAATGGGAGGGGGGCGACTGGTGGTTCGACCAAGGCCAGGGCTGGTGGTGGGGCGGCCAGGCCGGCCGTGCCGGCCGCTCCCGCGGCCGCCCTGCCACCGCCTGCCGCGCTGGCACCGCCTGCGCCTGCCCTGGCGGCGTTAGCCGTGCCGCCGACCGCTGCCCCTCCCGCAGCCGCGGTCGCGGGTGCGCCCGCGGCCGCGCCTGGTGCGGGCGCCGCCGGGGCCCCCCTCGCCGCTGGCGCGGCCCTACGCCCGCCGCCCGCGGCCGCTGCCGCGGCTGCTGGCGCCGCCGGGGCCGCCGCTGGTGCTGCCGCCGGGGCCCCCCCACCCCGCCCGCGGGGCTCCCTGTGGCCCTCCCTCACCTTCCCCCAGGCCGTCCGGCCCAACCTACGATGGCCGGCCCGCACGCCGCCGCCCACGCCAACCTGGACCGCCCCGCCCCGCCCGGCCTGGCCGACCGCCTGGCCCACCGTCTACTCGTTCCCGCCGCGCACGCCCGCGCCCGTGTTTGTACCCCCGGGCGCGGCGCCGGCGCCGGGTGCGGCGCCGGCGGGTGGTGCTGGAGTGGGCGCGGCCGCTGCTGCTGCTGCTGCTGCTGGTGCTCAGCCTACTCCTCAACAGCCGACAGCCACCTCCCCGCCCCCACCCTCCGCCCCGCCCGCCGACGCCGCGACCTGCATCGCGGGCGCAACCGCCCTGGCGTCGGGCGTGTGCGGCCCCGTCATGCTGCTCAACGACACGGCCGCGGCGGTCGTGCTGGCGGTGACGTGCCCCCAGCTCACCGAGGCGCTCGCGTCTGGCCTGGCCGTCTCGCCCGCCTGCTGCGAGGCCGTCCGCCCGGTCGTCGCGGGTGGGTGCGCCTGCCAGACCGCGGAAGGGTATGCCGGGTTCACGCCCCTCATGCTGGCGGCCGTCGCCCGGGTCGCCCAGGCCAGCTGCGGGCGGGGCAGCCTATACAACCCATGCGACGCGAGCTATGGGTGTTGATTTTTTGGGGGTTGCATTTATTTTTTCGGGGGTGGGGGTGGTGCTGCCGTTTTGAAGAGACAAGAATGAAATGGGGATGGCCGCCTGTGCATGTGTTTTTTTTTTTAGCCCCTCCCTATCCACTGACAGTCCCGTTATTTTTCCCATATCTATCACTCTCCTCTCTCCCCGCCCTCCTCTCCTCACCCACCATGCGCGCCGTCGCCCTGCTTGTCGCCGCTCTGACCGCCCTCGTCGGCGTTGCTGGTGAGTGGGCGTGCCTGTGAGGAGGGGCCCGAGTGGGGTGTGGGCGCGTAAAAAAAAAAAAAAAAAGCCCAGGACGGCCAGGCTTGACTTCCGCCCGGATGCGCCCACACCAGCGCTTGCGCTGGACGGGCGCGCACGCCCGGCCGCCACCCTGCACCCTCAAGCCCGGGCAGATGGATTACCAGGCCAGCGCCGTGTGAGCGAGCCGCGCGTGAGCGTTGCCCTCCGCGCCCGGCCCGGGTATGGCGGCAGCAGCCAAAAAGGGCCAGGCACTCGGTGCCAGCGGCAGGTGGGGGGAGCGCCCAATGCAGGCCGCGGTCCACCGCCGTACACCGCCCGCAGCGCTTACCTGCCCCTCCAGGCTGGAGCTTGGGTCGAAGGTGCACCAATAGGGTGGTAGCTTCACTTGCCCCGGGTTACCCATCCCGCTGGCAGGTCGGTCGCCCAAACTTGCACTCGCTCTCACCTTGCCCTTACCATCACCACCCTCCCCTTTCCCCTTGCAGCCCAGGAGCCGTACTGCATCACCCAGGCCCGGGCCGTCCAGACTAAAGGCGGTGCCTGCGACTCCGGCAACACCAACTACCGGGGCGACACCGACTCGACCATCAATCTGGGCTGCCCGGCCCTGGTGAAAAAGGTGAGAAATGGAGGTGAAAATGAAGAGAGGCCGATCTGGGGGGGGGGGAAGGGGGGAGGCACGACCCTGGGCCCCCGCTCCAAGCCTGATTGGGCGCGTGCGGGGGGCCAGTGTGAGCCATGGCGCGCCTGGTGGTGGGGCAGGCTGGTGTGGGAGGAGTGGCGCGCCCCGCGTGACCCTCCCCAGGAAGCTTCTGTCGAGCCGCCGCTGACTCTCGACGACGCAGGGGGAGCGCCTGCGCGTGGCTCAAGCCCACACACCTCTCACCTCCACCTCTCTCCACACACACACACACACAGATCAAGGGCACCCCCGGCTACCGCCCGCCCTCCGACGCCTGCTGCTCTGAGCTCATCGCCTGGACGGAGGCGGGGTGCGCCTGCAATGCCGACCTGAAGGCCCAGGCCATCAAGGAAAACACAAAGGACCTGCGCGTGTTTGCGGCCATGGCCAAGTCGGCCCAGATCCTGTGCGCCCAGAAGCAGGCCTCGATCAACGACCCGTGCGGCGCGCCCTGCAACGGGGCGGCCGCGGCGGCGTGAAGCCCCATGTACCGCACACAATGCCCTTACCCCCGTGCGGAGCTCAACCCCCCTGGGCGTCGGTCGGGGTCTTATTTTGAATTGAGAGAGTTTTTTGTCGCGCGACCCGCCCCTGGGGTGTTCTTTTTTGTGTTTCCTGCCGCGCCCTCAACATTACTCTGTCGCTGTTGAGGGGGTCACGCACGCGCGCGAGCACACATTCACGCACACACGCACACGTGGCGGGCCGTGCTCCCATGCATTTTTATCTTCTCTAACCAACCATGGAGTGTAAAATTACCAGTTCCTCTTTGAAAAAAAACAAAATGTGTGCTCCTCTCCCTGTTCTACCCCAACCACCGTTTCCGCACCCGCCCCGCCCGGGCTTCAAAAGAGCGCAAGCCATCTGCGTCTGCCGCCCGCACGGCCAGCTGGCTGGTGATGCCGGCTTCGACAGCCGCTTTGACGCGGCCATATACAACAGCCGCGCCTTCCACCCCGCCCCCCGCCGCCTCGACCTCCGCCGCCGCGTCCACGGGCGCCCCGATCTCAAAGTACAGCCGGGCCGGGCGGGGGATGGGGATGGGGGCGGGTATGATGGAGGGTAAGAAGGCCGGCACCGGCAGGGCGGAGACGGGGAAGACGGCCTCCTCCAGGGCGAGCCGCGAGCCTGGGAGGACGGCTTTGAGCAGGGCACGCACGGCCGGCCCGGCCACCGGGTTCGCCAGCACGTCTCCCGCGTCCGCCAGCAGGGTGTACGCATCATCCGCGCCGACCGACGATAAAGGAATGATGAGCGCGTTCGCCCGGGCGGCCAGGCGCACCAGGTCGGGCGCGTCCCGCCAGAAGAGCGTGTACTCGGCGCCCCGCCCCTTCGTGACCTCCCGCCCGCCGCCCGGGAACAACAGGCACGCCTCGCCCGCGGTGAGCGCCCCCAGCACGGCCCGGGGAGACGATCTGATCGCGCCAAAGCGCTCAAACTGGGCCCCCAACGGCCCCCGCCAGTGCGTGGGGTGGGCGACGCCCCGGGCCCGGACGCCCCGGGCGTAGAGCTCGGACACGAGGAAGGGGAGGTCATAGAGGCCATACCGAGCGTGGTTGGCGACGAACAGCAGGGGCCGGCGCGCGGCGGCGGGGTCGGTGGGGCAGGGCAGGTTGGCGGCACCGGTGACGCAGGGCGCGATGAGGGCGCGGAGGGGGGTCAGGGCCTCGCAGGCGGCGTCGACGGCCGGGTCGGGGCGCGCCCAGGGCGGGAGCTGGTTGGCGGCGGCGGGCGGCAGCGGCGCGGGTGGTGGTGCAGCCACGGCACCACCGCTCCCGCCCAGGTCGGCCGGACCCAGCCCGCCCGCCCTCAACAGACCCGCCAGGTTGACACCCGCCTCCAACAGGGGCGCATGCCCGCTCTCCGGCAGGACCAGGCGGGCCCGCCGGGGGCGGGAGGAAGAGGGTGAGGCCGCGCCAGGGATGAGGCCCTCCAGGCGGGCGGCCTCTGAGAGGGAGGGCAGGAGGGCGTCCCCGCCACTGGCGATGAGAAGGGTGGGCACCCGGATGCGGCGCAGGTCGCCCTCGCCCAGGCCGCCCTCGTCAACCATTAAGGACAAGCGGTGGCTCGCAGCTGCTGCCGGGCGGGAGGGGGTGGGTCCGCCCCCGCCGCCTGGCCCGCCCGCCATTGCCATCATCAGGCCCGCTGCGGCCTCCCCGCCCGGGCCCGTCCGGCCCCGGTCGACGAGGAGGGGGAGCAGGATGCGTTGGGCTAGGCCATAGGCCGCATCCGGGACGACGCCCAGGAGGCCGGACCGGGCCAGGAGCGCTGGCGCCCCGCCCAGCGACCGCCTGAAGGCGGTGGCCGGGTTGATGAGGGCGAGCGCAGACGGCCCGCCGCCGTCGGGGCTGGCCACCTGAGCCGCGACCCGCAACGCCAGACACGCCCCAAAAGACTCGCCGACCAGGAGGACGGGGCGGCGGCCGTCACTGCGCAGGGCGGCGATGGCTGCGCTGACAGCGGCCACAGCGGCTGGCCACCTCCAGGTCGTGTCCTCAGCCTCGTAGCTGGCCGCGTAGACCTCCCACCCAGCCTCGTGCAGGCCCTTCACCTGGGTGTCAAGGCCATGGGAGGTGCCGTCAGTGCCAGGCAAGAAGACGAGAGCAGGGCGAGAGGGTGCAGCGCTCGTGGTGCTTTCCCTTGCGCTGCCGGGGCGGAAGAGGCGGACGACGGGCGAGGGGGGTGCCGTCGAAGCAGCGCCGTTTGCGGGCGACGCATGCAAAACAAGGCGGTGGGCGGGTTTGGGTACGGCACGCTTCAACTCCCCCGGCTTTGCATGTGTACGGTGTGTATGGTGCGCCGGGCCAGGCGCCTGGCGTGTGAGAAGGGCCGGGCTAGCGCGCATTGGAGGCGCGTTCTGTTTTCCTGGTAAAAAAATGTGGGCGGTGTGGCCAAGGCCCATGACCGACTAGTAAGTCGCCACCCACGACGACCCCACTCCCGCACCCCCGTCTCTACCTCCCGCTGCTGCTGGTGTCGCTCCCACTGCCTGCGCTGCTGCTTTCCCTGCCGTCACTGCTCCTCTTTCGCCTCCGTTTCTTACGCTCCTTCTTACTGGCCTTCTTGCTGCTGCTGCTGCCCTTTTTCTTCTTCTTCTTCTTCCGCCGCTCGGGCGACCGGCTGCGATGGCGGTGGCCCCGCTTCTTCGGAGCCACCTCACCCATGGGGAGCGTAGCATCAGAGGGTGGTGCCGAACCCGGACCCGTAGCCATCGCGGCAGCAGGCGCCGGCCGGGGCGGCTCGCCCACTTCCTCAGCCCCTAACCCAGGCGGCGGGGGGACCAGGCCACCGGAGACCAGGCCCAAGGCGCCCGCCTTTGCCTTGACCGACGCCAAATAAGACGCCGCATTGGCGTGGCCTGGCACCGCCGTCAGCGCGGCCTCAAAGTCGGCGATCGCCGACCCGTACCGCCGGGCATTCGCGGCCGCCGCCCCTCGGGCGACCAGCGCGTCGGCACAGGCCGGGTCGAGCGACAGCGCGGCCTCATAGCGCCCCGCCGCCTTGCTCGCATCCCCAGCCCGGGCCGCCGCGATGCCGGCCTCTGTCTCCGCGACCGCCCAGGCAGTGCGGATGGCGGCTTTGAATGCGGCCCGCCGGGCGGACAGGTCGCCCGGCGGTGGGGCGGCATGCGCTGCCGAGAGGGTGAGGAGGTCGGCTGGAGTGATGCCGGCCACGGACGCCATGGCGGGCAGGGCTTCCGCCGCGTAGAAGGACGAGGAGGTGACCAAGGCGCTCCTGAAAGAGGGCGCGTGCCCATCATCCGTGGCCGGCCCAGGCGGCTCGGGCGGGGGCGGGGGCCGGCCGGCCGTGCTGTCCAGCAGGTCGGCGAGGGCCGGGCATCGGGCGCCAGAGAAGCCCCACACGCCACCGGCGGCCATCGGCGCCGGGTCGCCGCCCTCGCCCAGCCGGGCACGCATGGCGAGGGGGAGAGTGGCCAGGCGGGCCCTGAGTGAGTCCAGTGTGCCCGGTATATCCACCATCCGGGCGTGGTCTGTAAGAAATAGAAAAAGACAAGAAGGAAAGTGGCGCGGCCAGCAGTGGGACTTGCCCAGCTCAGAGAGTCTTTAAAATCGGCGCACCCCCGCCCCTCTCTCATGAGGCCCATTCACGGGCGGACGATGCCATCAGGCACACCCCCGGCAGGTCGGGTGCCCCCTTCACCCCGCTGCCTGGCGGTGTCGCCGTCAACAGCGCGGAGCGGGGCGCAGGGGCGGGGCAATGCGCTGCCACAAGCCGGGGCGGGCGACCCGACACCTTCCACCCCTTCTGCAAAGGGAGGGGGAGGCGGGGAGGCGCTAGCGGCGCCACCAAAGCCGCCCGCCCCGCCCCAGCCACGCCCAGCCCCCACAAAAGGGCGGGCGAAATCCGCGGCCGCGGCCCGCATGCGCCGCACGCCCGCCCCCGCGAGGCCGGCTAGGCCGGCGGCGCTGGACCTGCTGGCGGCCGGCGACCAGGCGAGGGCGCGGCGGCCGCCGCCGCCGCCGCCGCCCGGTGACGCCCTCACCACCGTCGACGCATCGCTATACGAGGTGGAGCCCGACATCCTGCCCGTCGACCCGGCGGCCGTCGCTGCCGCCCGGGCGGCCGCGGCCGCAGGGGAAGGCAGCGGCGTCACCTTCTTCACGGACGACACGCCACCCCTGCCGGAGGGGAGGGTTGTGGCGGCGGTGTCGACGCCCGTTGGGAGAGGGGGTGATGCCTCACCCTCCTCGCCGCCCACCGACCCGGACGCCCACCTGCGGGGGTTGAGCCCGGCGGAGGTGGACGCACGGACTGGGGCCCTCGTTGCCCTCGCAACCGCGGGTGAGGGCTTTGAGGGCGTGCTGGCCCGGGTGGGCCCGGGCCTGGACGCGGCGACGCTGCGCCTGCTGGAGCGCCGCATCGAGGCACTGCGGATGTGAGTATTTTTTTGGGGTGGAGGGACGGGGGGCGGCACGGGGCGCGACAATGTCCTCTCCCTTTCATTTTGCAAGGCCCTAACCCCCCCCTCACTCCACTCTCCTTTTCCCTCTTCCAGCACCGCCTCCACTCCGACCGACCAGGACGGCCTGCACACGCTCACCCTCCTCTTGACCCGCCTGCGCGCAGAGGTGGCCCGCCTGGCGGCGCCGCCCGTCGACCAGGCTCTGGATGAAGCGTTGCGTTTGTTAATCGTCGAGTCATCTGCTTTGTCGACCAGTAAACCTATTGCGTCAAATCTCACACCCACCTCACCCACCTCCCTTCCTCCGCCCTCTACCCGCTGGGCCGCCGCCCGGGCGTTCCTGGAGACGGTCGTCGCGACTGGTGGGGGGCGTGGCCGGGGCGGGCCTGACCTGCTGGCGGCCGAGGTGGCGGCGGCAGTCGCGGCGGCGCATGCCTCTGGCACCGCTGCGGCCAATACGGCTGCGACCGCCCCAACAGCCCCCTCTCCGCCCACCCCGTCCCTTCCGCCTGTCTGGGAGGGCGAGCCCCTGGCACCACGCGACCTGCTGGCAGGGGCAAACGACCTGGTGCGGGCGGCCCAGGAACAGGTGGCGGTGTTGCGAGGGGCGGCGGCGAGGTATGAGGCGAGAGGAAGCGGGCGGATGGTGGTGGTAGTGGGGGGGCGCGCCTGGAGGGAGGGGGGGGGGAAGCTTGCCGTTCCTTACACTACATTCACCCACATTTCCGCTCTCTCGCCCAACAGTGCGGGCTCGCCCACCATCACGGCACGCCTGGCCGAGCGGGAGGCGCTGGCGGCGTCCCTGGTGGAGCTGGAGGGGCTGTGCCGGGAGTTGGTGGGGTGTGAGAGATGAGGGTTATGATGGGAAGGAACATTTATGCATTTTCTAGAAAGCCCTCCAAATTTTTTGGCCGAGCCCTGCACCACGCCCCAGGGCAGGTACCCAGCCACACGCGCGTGCGTGCGCCTGTCAGGGTGAGAGGCGGTCGGACACCGCTGGACGATGCTGCTGAGTCACCGGCCACGCGCCGATGCGTCCTCGCCGCCCCGGCGCGGCCTCTTCTCTTCGTCCCGCCGTCCGGGGTCCGTCCCACCACCCGCTCCGCCTCCAGCCCACCTGCACGCCCAGCCGACTACACGGCGACCGGGATGGGCGTCAACCAGGCGTGGCCCCCCTCTCCCGCACGCCACCCTATTTCCTGCTTCCCTCCCAACCCCGACGTCGGACTGGGGCGTCTGGGCGGGCCTGCTGGTCGCGGCTGCCGCGGGCATGTGGTCCGAACGGACCCGGCTGGGCAGGGAACTGAGTGGGTACGTAGTAGGAGCAGGATCCAGGCACCCGTTTTCTTGTGTGTGTGTTGGGGCGTAGGCGCGTCCCGTCACTCACACACACTCACACACGCACATAAAAAAAAACATCCTCTAGCCCAATGGTCGCCACTCTGGCCGGCCTGGTCCTCTCCTCCGCCGGCCTCATCCCGGCCGGCGACGCGCCCGCGTACGCGGCCGTCAACAAACGGCTACTTCCCTTGGCCGTGCCTCTGCTACTCTTATCCGCAGACCTGCGGAAGACGCTGGCAGCGGGTGGGTCCCTGCTCTGCATGTTTTGGGCGGGCGCGGCAGCGACGGTGGTCGGCACCCTGGCCGCCGCCGCGCTCGTACCCCTGACCGCCCTGGGGCCGTCTGCCGCGCCCGCTGTGGCGGCAGCGCTGGCTGCCCGCCACATCGGCGGGGCGGTCAACTATGTGGGCGTGACGGAGACGCTGGGCGTGCCGCCCGGCGCGTCCGCGGCCGGGTTGGCAGCGGACAACCTCCTGTGCGTCGTCTATTTTGCGGCCCTCTTCCGCCTGGGCAAGGGCGTCCCGGCCGACGACGAGGCCGTGGCCATGATCGCGGCCGATGGCAGCATCGCGGCTGCTGCTCCCCCTCCCCCCGCCGCGGCCCCGCTCCCCGCCGCGACCGCTGTCGCGCTGTCAGCGCTGCTGTGCCACGTGGGCGCGCTGGCCGCGTCAGCGGCGGGCGCGCCCGGCGGCACCATCCCGGCGGCGACCGCGCTGACGGTGGGCCTGGCCACGGCCGCCCCGCGCGTCCTGGCCCCGCTGGCCCCCGCAGGCGAGGCCGTGGCCAGCGTCCTGCTGCACATCTTCTTCGCGTCCGTCGGGGCGGCCGGCTCCATCCGGGCTGTCATGTCCACCGCCCCGGCCCTCTTTGCCTTTTGCGCCGTCCAGATCTTCACGCACCTGGCCGTCATTCTCGCCATTGGCAAGCTCGTCGGCGCGCCTTTACGGGAGACCCTGCTGGCGTCCAACGCCAACGTGGGCGGCCCCACCACGGCGGCGGGCATGGCCGCGGCCAAAGGGTGGCGCTCCTCCATTGTGCCCGCCCTCCTGGTCGGCACGCTGGGCTACGCGGTCGCGACCTTCCTGGCGCTGGCCCTGCACGCGGGCGTGCTGGTGCCCATGCTTGGCGGCACGTAGTAGAACTGAAAGGACTGAAAGAGGTGTGTGTGACGTGGGGCTTTCCTTTGTCTATTGGGCTACATAAAGGACAGACCGGAGCACGCCCACAGACACGGCTGCCAAGCTTGCATCACCCGCGGCCCACGCGCAGTCAAAGCCACCGCCGCCGCCGCCGCCATCGCTCAGGCGCGCGTGGAAGGATCGGACAGACAGGTGGGCAGGGCCGATGCGGACGGGGGCGGACGGGGCGATGGCGACGAGGGCAGACGTGAGCGCAGCCGCCGCGGCCGCGACCAGGGCGGGGCCGGCGCTGGTGGCTGGGCCGCCTCCCTCCACCCGCTCCACCCGGCACCCCAGACTGAGGGCGTGCCTCTTGGAGGCGGGTAGGGCGAAGGCCGCGTATGCGGCTTCAACTGGGGTCATGGCGTGGGGCGGGCCGGACGCACCGCCCCCCGCCAGAGACACCTCGGCCACGGCTGGCCCGACCGGCGGGGCGGGCCGCCACCCGGCCTCGACCGCGGCCACGGCGTCGCCCGCCGTGTGCCCGCCCTCCAGCCGGGTCGCCGGGCACAGCGCGCCTGCGACAAGCCCCTCAGACCCCATCCCTCCAGGCGGGCTCTGCCCCACGCCACGCCCGCACTCGACGACCACCGCCCGTCCGGTCGCCGGCATCAGCACAGGGGTCCCCGCGCTACGCTCCAGCCGGGCCTTAAGGGCCGCCATCCCGCCGCGCTCGCCGTGGACGAGCATGACGGTGGCCGGCGAGCAGCCGGCCACCAGGGCGGCAATGCCTTTCGCGTCGGCGTGGGCGGAGAAGGACAGGTAGCGCACGCCGCACCGGACCTCGACGCTCGTCCGCTTGTCCACCTCGACCACCCGCGCGCGCGCTGTGGTGGCCGTGTGGTGGCCGTCGCCTCTGCCCCCGCCCCCGCCGCTGTCCATGCCCATCAGCTTGGCGCCTACCGTGCCGGAGACGCAGTAGCCCGGCAGAATGACCAGGTTGCGCGGGTCGGGCGCCCAGGCGATAAACATTTCCAGGGACTGGCCGCCGTGGAGCATGCCGGGCGTGGCCAGCAGGACGCAGGGGCCGGGGGCGGCCGCCGCACCCCGTGCAAAGGGCTGCATGCGCGAAAAGTCAAAGGCGGGCGTGCCGCCCAGGGCGCCATCCCGCACCCGCTCCGCCGTCCAGCCCGTGAGCAGGCGGTAGTAAGCCGTCGCCCGGGCGGCCAGGCCGGGGGAGTAGTAAATGGGGATCGTCAGCCCGTGGCGGGCCCACGCGTCGTCCAGCAACATCATCAGCTCCTGCGCCCGCCCCAGCGCGAAGACGGGGATGAGGACCTTCCCGCCCCTGCCCAGCACGGTACCCAGGACGGCCTCCAGAAATGCGGCCTCGCGGGCCCGCTTGGGCCCCCGCACGGTCGTGGCGTACGTGGACTCCGTGATCAGGAGGTCCGGGCGGCAGCGCGGCAGGGCGGCCGGCCCCAGGTGGCGGTCGGGCGTCATGTTGTAGTCGCCCGTGTACACCACGCGCGCGCCGGTGGTCGTGTCGTGCACCTCAAACATGGCGGCGCCCAGGACGTGGCCGGCGTAGTGGGCGGTCAGGCGGAGGTGCGGCGCGCCGGCGATGGGGGTGGCCGCCCGCAAGGGGATGGGAATGATTTTGGACACGCAGGCCCTGATGTCCGCCTTTGTGAAGGCGGGCCCGCCCTGGGACGCCGGCCCCCCGCTGCCATTGTCCGACCGGTCGCGCTCGCCGCCGCCGCCGCCACCGCGCGTCACCATGACCCGGTGGTAATCCTCCAGCATCAGCGGCAGGAGGGCGGCCGTGGGGGCAGTCATGTAGATGGGCCCGGCAAACCCGCCGCTCGCGTGGACGCCCGTGCCGCCCTCCGTGAACAGGGGCAGCGCCCCGCAGTGATCCAAGTGGAAGTGGGTGATGAGGACGGCGTCGACGGCGGAGCCGGGGGCGCCGGCGCGGGAGAGGGCGCGGAAGTCCGGGAACCTGAAAGAAAAGAGGGGAGGTGGAGGTTTGAGAGCGGAGAGTGGAGGTCGAACGCAATTGCGCTAGCCACCCCCCACGTCGGACCCGCATTCAACCGGGTGGGCGCCTCTTTTCAATGCATTGCTCACGCCAGGAGCATGTGCCTGCCTCGCCGCTACACGTTACCGCCCTCGCCCAAGCGGTGCGCCCGCGGTCTCATGCACGCGCGACCAACCATAAATAAATCACTCGCACAAAAAAAAAAACTCACCGCCGGGCGTCTGAGAAGCCCATGTGCAGGCCGCAGTCCATCATCAGCGTCGCCCCGCCCATGCCCACCAGGACGCAGGAGCGGCCGACCTCCTGGCCCGCGCCCAGGGGTAGGACCCGGATGGTTGGGCGGGGGTGGTGCATTGGAGAGAGAGAAGTGTGTTTTTTCTTCACTCTCTCTTTCCGCTCTCTCTCTCTCTCCAGCAGCAGAGCGTGGCCCGCCACTCTTTTTCTCAAAACACGCGGCCCCCGCCCGGCTGGCCTCGTGTTCACAGTCACGTCCCGGTCAAGGCACACTACGGAATCGCCTGCACTGCACCACGGTTCACCCTGGGCGGGCCGCCGGAGGGCGGGCGGGAGGAGGGAAGGAGGATGGAGTTGGGGGGGGGGTACTTCAGGGCGCGTACTCGAAGAGGATGAGCTAAGAAAACA
>Ga0315273_10004452_pt1 | contig 17174 bp, 12 predicted proteins | sample YL17G02_0_MG_FD_205753 | JGI IMG/M metagenome (GOLD analysis project Ga0315273, IMG submission 205753) | Sediment microbial communities from Yellowstone Lake, YNP, Wyoming, USA - YL17G02_0 | ecosystem: Environmental > Aquatic > Freshwater > Lake > Sediment | place: USA: Wyoming | collected... | reverse complement strand
GATCCGCGACCGCCTCCGCGTGCTGCTGCCCGAGAGCCCCGACAACTACTACCGGGAGCGCGACATCGTCAGCGCGGCCGACCTCGAACGCCTCGGCCAAGCGCGGATCGCGATCACGAACTTCCACTCGCTTCAACTCCGCGAAGCTCAGGTCGCCTCCAAGACGACGAAGGAGATCCTCACGCGTGGCAAGGCGAGCCCGTTCGTCGAGACGCCCGACCAGATGGTGCGGCGGGTCTGCCGTGGGCTCGGCTCGAAGCGCCAGATCGTCATCCTGAACGACGAGGCGCACCACTGCTACATGCATCGCGCCGCCGACGAAGAGGAGACGCTGAAGGGTGACGAGCGGAAAGAGGCCGAGCGTCGCGACCGCGAGGCGCGGGTCTGGGCGACCGGTCTGCAGGCGGCAGCGCGCAAGCTCGGGGTCAAGGTCGTCTACGACCTCTCGGCGACCCCGTTCTACCTTCGAGGCTCGGGCTGGCCCGAAGGCACGCTCTTCGGCTGGGTCGTGAGCGACTTCTCACTCATCGACGCGATCGAGTCGGGCATCGTCAAGATCCCGCGCGTCCCGGTCGCGGACGACGCGGTCGACAAGGCCGGGCCCATGTTCCGCAGTCTCTGGCCGCGCATCCGCGCCGAGCTGCCGAAGAAGAGCGCGAGAGAGACTGCACGAGACGGCGCGCCGAGACTCCCGGACGAGCTCCAGGCCGCGCTGCACGCGCTCTACGGGAACTACGAGAAGGCGTATCGCGCCTGGGAAGACCGTGAGAAGGAAGCGCCGAGCGGCACCACTCCGCCGGTCTTCATCGTCGTCTGCTCGAACACGGCGGTCTCGAAGCTCGTCTTCGACTACGTCGCCGGCTGGGAGAAGGAGCTCGACGACGGGAACAACATCGTCGTCTCGGGTGAGCTGCCGCTGCTCTCGAACGAGGATCGCGGCGGCTGGCTCGATCGGCCCCGCACCGTGCTCATCGACTCGGCGCAGCTCGAATCGGGCGAGGCGATGAGCGCGGAGTTCAAGGCGATCGCAGCCCGCGAGATCGGGGAGTTCAAGGACGAGCTGAAGGCCCGAAACCCCGGTCGCGACGTCGAGGAGCTGACGGACGAGGATCTTCTCCGAGAGGTCATGAACACGGTCGGGAAGCCGGGTCGGCTCGGCGAGCACGTTCGCTGCGTCGTCTCGGTCTCGATGCTGACGGAGGGCTGGGACGCGAACACGGTCACGCACATCCTCGGCGTGCGCGCATTCGGCACCCAGCTCCTCTGCGAGCAAGTCGTCGGTCGCGGTCTACGGCGAAGAAGCTACGTCCCGAACGACGACGGCCTGCTCGATCCCGAGTACGCGGAGGTGTACGGCGTGCCGTTCAGCTTCATCCCCACCTCGGGCTCGGCGACGACGCCGAGGCTGCCGAAGCCGATGACCCGTGTTCGCGCTCTCCCGGAACGCGCGGCCTGTGAGATCCGCTTCCCGAAGATCGTCGGCTACCGCTACGAGTTCGATGGCGAGCGGCTTTCCTGGGTCTTCGGCGAAGAGCACTCACTCGTGCTCTCGACCGAGCAGGTACCGACGGAGACCGAGGTCGCCGGCGTCGTGGGCGAGCACGAGCTGCACACGCTGGACGATCTGAAGGTCAAGCGCGAACAGGAGGTCGTCTTTGCGATCGCGCGCGAGCTTCAGAGTCGGCATTTCCCCGACCGGCCCTGGCTCTTCCCGCAACTCACCGAGGCCACACGCGAGTGGATGCGCTCGTCGCTCGAGCTGCACGACCACGTCTTCCCGCAACTCCTTCTCTTGCACGAGCAGGCGAGCCGTGCCGTCGACAAGATCTTCCGCGGCATCCTCGCCGCCGAGCCCGGCTCACCGCGCCTCGTCGCGGTTCCGTCGCCGCAGGAGTCGGAAGGCTCGACGGCAACCGTCGAGTTCGACACGACCAAGCCGGTGATGGCGACGGATCCAGAGCGCTGCCACGTCGAGTACGTCGCCGCCGACTCGAACTGGGAGCACGTCATGTCCGCCCGGCTCGAGTCGATGCGCGAGGTGCGCGCCTACGTCAAGAACCAGGGCCTCGGGCTCACGATTCCGTACACATTCGACACACATGAGCGCACCTATCTCCCGGATTTCGTCGTCATGATCGATGACGGCCACGGAGACGACCTGCTCAGCCTCCTCGTCGAGGTCACCGGGCAGGCGCGTCCCGACAAGGTCGAGCGCGTCGCGACGGCCCGGGAGCGCTGGGTGCCAGGCGTGAACGCACTCGGTCGCTACGGCCGCTGGGACTTCATCGAGATCGAGGACCCCTGGAATGCCGAGAACGCCATTCGCAACCATCTCGCCTCCCGCCTGGGGGCCGCCGCATGAGCCCGCGCAAGCGTGCGACCCGAGCCGCGCCGACCCAGGTCGAGACGATCAAGCACAAAGACGAGCGGGCGAACATCCCGACCAACGAGCTGCGCGGGATGCTCGCCGACGACGAGCGCTCCCCGGGGACGATGCTGTACCCGCGTGACCCGAGCCTGGATCCGCAGCTCGTCTGGAAGGGAAAGGACGAGCAGGACGCCGCCGACCTCGAGGTGCCGGTCGTCCCCATCTACATCCAGGAGAAAGTGCACCCGCGCGTCATCGTCGAGAACCTCCGCCAGACGGCCGCAGCCGGGGACCCCGAGCCGGAGCTGACGCTCTTCGGCGACTTCAACGGGCTCGAGTTCGAGCGGCTCGTCGACTTCTACAACTGGGGGGTCAAGTGGGCGAACCGGCTCGTCCTCGGCGACTCGCTGCTCGTGATGACGAGCCTTGCCGAGAAGGAGGGGCTACGCGGCAAGGTGCAGACGATCTACCTCGATCCTCCGTACGGGATCAAGTTCGGCTCCAATTGGCAGGTGTCGACGCGGAAGCGCGATGTGAAGGACGGGAAGGTCACAGATGCGACGCGCCAGCCGGAGCAGATCCGCGCCTTCCGCGACACGTGGGAGCTCGGCGTCCACTCGTACCTGGCGTATCTACGGGACCGGCTGCTTGTCGCCCGAGAGCTCCTTGCCGAGTCAGGGTCGGTGTTCGTCCAGATTGGCGACGAGAATGTCCATCTCGTCCGAAACCTGCTCGATGAGGTGTTCGGAAGCGAGAACTTCATTTCATTGGTCACCTTCAAGAAGACCACAGGCGCAGGCAGCCCCTCGGGGGGAACAAACACGCTTCCGACTGTGTGCGACTTCCTTCTCTGGTACGCGAAAGACCGAGTGTCCGTGAAGTACCGATCGCTCTTTCGAGAGAAAGAGATCGGTGGAGCTGGAGCGAGCGGCTACACGTTTGTCGAGAACGCGGATGGCACGTTCCGTCGAGCAACTGTCGATGAGATCGCTCAAGGCCTGGTTGACGGCCGATTCTTCGCCCCGGACAACCTGACATCGCAGACTGTCCGCGAGGCTCAAACGACGGTATTCCCCGTCGAGCTAAAAGGATCGACATACCTGCCAGGCAAAGGTGGCTGGAAGACGAGCGCGGACGGAATGGCCCGGCTGAGCTTCGCGACTCGTCTTCTTGGCCTCGGCAACTCGCTCAGGTACATCCGCTACTTCGATGACTTCCCGCTTTTCCCCCAAACCAGCCTCTGGGACGACACGACGACCGCTGGCTACGGGGAAGCGAAGGCGTACGTCGTCCAAACGAACGCGAAGGTAGTTGAGCGATGCCTTCTCATGACCACCGACCCCGGGGACCTCGTGCTCGATCCCACGTGCGGCAGCGGCACGACCGCGGTCGCTGCGGAGAAGTGGGGGCGGCGCTGGATCACGGTCGACACGTCGCGCGTCGCCTTGGCACTCGCGCGCACCCGCCTCATGTCCTACCGCTATCCATGGTTCGAACTCCGTGATGAAGACGACGTCCGCCAGGGCTTCCACTGGCGCACCGTGCCACGGGTGACACTGAAGTCGATCGCACAGAACCCGGACATCCACGAGGGAATGAGCCGCGAGGAGATCGAGGCGGCGATCGCCCGCCACGCGGAGCAGGAGACGCTCTACGACCAGCCGCAGGAGAGCCGGAAGAAGGTGCGGGTCACCGGTCCGTTCACGGTCGAGAGCCTCTCGCCGCACCGGACGCTCGAACCCTCGGCCGCGGACGGAGAGGTCGCCGAGTCGACCGAGGAGTTCCTGCCGACGATCCTCGACAACCTGCGCAAGGCGGGCGTCCAGAACACGGTCCGGGAGGAGCACCTGAGCTTCGACTGGCTCGAGCCCTCCGCGGGCACGTGGGTGCATGCTCGGGGAGCGTTCGCGGACGCAGATGGCTCCGAAAGATCGGCCGCCGTCAGCGTCGGTCCGGAGTACGGCACCGTGGACGCCGACCACGTGCGCGAGGCGGCCAAGGAGGCGAGCCGCGCTGCCGGCGCCGACCTGCTGCTCGTGTGTGCGTTCGCGTTCGACGCAACCGCGGGAGAGACGGCGAAGGACTTCGCGCCGTCCGAGGGCTCGGGGTGGGCCGTGGCTACCGAGGAGCGCAAGCTCGGGAAGCTCCGCGTCCTGCTCGTCCGCATGAACCCGGATCTCGCGATGGGCGCCGATCTGCTCAAGAAGACGGGCGCCGGGAACCTGTTCATGGTCTTCGGCGAGCCCGACGTCGAGATCCGGCGAACCGACGAGGGTGTGGTCGTCGAGATCCGCGGCGTCGACGTCTACGACCCGACGACGGGGCAAGTGCGCTCGAGCACGACCGACGACATCGCGTGCTGGTTCGTCGACACGAGCTACAACGAGGAGAGCTTCTTCGTCCGCGAGGCGTACTTCACCGGGGCGGGCGACCCGTACCAGTCACTCCGCAGGGCGCTCCGAGCGGACATCGACGAAGCCGCCTGGGCAAGCCTGTACCGAACCGAGAGCCGTCCCTTCCCGCCGCCCGAGACGGGCAAGATCGCCGTCAAGGTGATCAACCACTACGGCGATGAGGTGATGAAGGTCTACTCGGTCGCGTAAGCGACGCATCGCCGCACGAGGCAGCTAGGGCAGCAGCTCGCCGCCGCCGTCCGACCATTAGCCCCAGCGCTCGGCGATGGCGATGAACTCGTCGACCTCGCGCTGACACTCCTGACAACGGACTTCCGCGTCTCCTAGGAACGGGGCGGCCGCCGCATCCCAGCTTGGCTGGTCGAGCGTTCGTAGCCCATTTCTTGGGAACCATGACGAGAATGAACCCAATACCCATGGAGAGATGGGATCACCCAAGTTTTCGGCGCGATCTGGATCGGCTGTTGAGACACGCGCGCTCGACGGCCCGCCAGGCACCTGCCATCCTCACAGCGCCGGAGCCGCCCGAGGGACGCGTCATGCATTCGACAATCGGCCGCGCTCTCTTCGTTGTTGAGGGGGAGGGGCTGCCGCTATTGCGTTCGCTACAGCGCCGGATTGTGGGCTCCTCCCGTGGGGGCTATGGCATGTCCCTCGATGAAGCCCGCGTATTGCTCCTACGCGCGTGCGACAACGCGGTGAACGGAACGATCAAGGCCGCCATCGGCGAGCTTCTCGCCACTTTGGAGGCTAAACCAGAAGCATGGACGATCGCGGAGGCAGTCGAAGGCATCTTCCCTGCCGGTAAGTTGACCGTCGGCCGGACCGTCTACTGGAACCACCTCCCACGGTGGCTCGGCCACAGGGCTGTCGTCCATGGCACGATGGCGAAGCACGGGTTTGTCGCGCCGATCGCTGTGACCGACGTCGTCTCGCGTGGCGCTACCACGGCGCTCGCGCTCGCCCGTGAGCGCTTTGCCGAGAGCGCCGCCGTCCTCGATCTCGCCGCGCCGCCCACGAACCTCGGCAGCGAAACATCGTGGCTGCGAGGCCCAAGCACGGCCGGCTTCTGGTTCCGTCGTACCGGCTGGGTATTGAACGCTCAACTCATCGAGCGTGGTCAACTCGTGCCGCCCCTGAGGCAGCTCGCTCGAGCCGCGAAACGAGAGGAGGATGGGCGATCTGACTGGGAGCGTCGTCTTCTTGCGGCGACACGGTGGTTCTCTCGTGCCTACCGCAGCGAGTGGCCCGCCGATCGTCTCGCGAGCCTGATGTTCTCCCTCGAGTGCGTGTTCATCCCTGACGGTCAACGGTCTCAGCAAGGTCCAACCCTCGCGACGAAACTCACTGAGCGCTTCGTCCTGAACGAGTTCAACGCGCGGCAGCAGCGGCGTTGGTTGCAGGGCTTGTACGACGGCCGGAGCGATGCTGTACATGCTGGCCGGGACTATCTCCACGACCTCGACGTAGACCGTTTCCTGGAACTGACGCGGCACGTGCTCGTGACGTTCGCTGGGCACCTAGTTCCTGCGCATCGAGCTGACGGACGGTCTTGCCGCACATTCGAGCAAGCGATGAAATGCACCCACCCGCACGCTGTGGCCGTTCCGGGGCCCACCCGCCGCCGCCGTCACAGCCCTAAAACGGAAAGCCCGCGCTAGCAGGGCTTTCCTCGATGCGCCCGGCAGGATTCGAACCTGCGACCCGCGGATTTGAAGGTGCCTGAAATGGTCACGCTTTCGCACGGGCAACCTCTAGCCGCGTCATAGAGTCACGGAAAGAGGGAGATGCGCGACCGTAACTAGACCCGCTTCACCTCGATCAACCGCCCCAGACCTGAGCCCGCAGCCGGGTGGGAGAGCCATAGAGCCGCGTCAAGGATTCTGACGAGCGAGCGAGCGAACCTCTCGTGCTCAAGTCGGCGCTGAAGCTCCAATAGAACCACCAGGTTCCGACGCCCCTCGTCCCGCACGTGTGTCGTGAGCTCAGTCGCGCGAGCGGCACGGACGGCCACCGGAGCGTCATCAGCGATCGTCCCGCCGAGCATCTGGGCGACGAAACTGTCCAACACGGGAAACAGCCGGGGCCTCTTGAGATGAAGCATCTTCGTCGCAACAGAGACGCCCCGCCCACGGCCGACGCACGCCGATAGCCCTGCCTCGACGAGCGCGTCACCGCGGAGTCTGCTCCACTCGTCGGGCGACGCTGTGATCAGATCGAGGTCGGTGGGAATTGCCTCTAGCCACTCGAGTCGGCGGTCGAGCAGCGGTTCCCACGCGACGTGCGGCGTGCGTGCGCGCATCGTCGTATTCAGCGCGACCACGTCGCGCAACTCGATGCGTTCCGGGCTCGTCCTGCCGGCGAGCGAGTCGTAGGCACCGACGCCGACCGAGCTCGGGTCGACGGCGAAGAAGTGGCTCGCGAGTCCCTCGGCGTGCAGGACCAGCCTGCCGCCGTCGAGTCGAGCGATCACGAGGGGATCGAGAGACACGGGTCCGACCGGATCCTACGACGGGTCCTGCGCCCTATCTCGAGCGGGTTACGAATCTCGCAGTCCTCGGGGTTCGCGCGGGAGCGCCCCGACGATCGCCCGCACCTCGCGCCCGGTGAGCGTCCCGCGCTCCGCCAGGGCGGCGGCCACGGCCTCGATCTCGAACCAGTGCTCGTCCGCGAACGCGACGCCGCGGTCCTCGGCCGCCTCCAACTGGCGGTCCATGTCCGCCTCGTCCCGCGATGCACGCATCGCCACGTAGGCCGCGTCGGCGTAGTCCTGCCCGGCGTGGACGTGGTTCCAGCGCCCGGTGAGCCGCCGTTCCGCGGCGGGCCCGGCGAGGAGCATCGTCAGGAAGCCCTCGACCCGCCGCCGCTGCGCGGGCGTTGGCCACTCCAGCTCCAGCGCCCGCCTGACCGAGCGCGGGAGGAGGTTGGCCAGGATGTGGCCGAGCGAGTCCTCTCCCGGCTCGACGGTCGCCCTCCTCAGCCCATGGTGGAAGCGGACGGCCGCGACGGCGTGGCCCGCCTCGTGGACCGCGACGCGCCTGAGTCTCGTGTCTCTCGTCCTACCCATGTCCTCATTATCGGCGGTGAAGGGGGGGACGTCCGGGCTGAGTGAGAGCAGAGCGGGACGGAGCTGTGCTCGTGCCCGAGCGCTTCGCGATCGGCGCCCGGTCAGACGGCCCGCGGCCCCCTGTCTCGATGAGTCACGGCTCCACGCCGAAGCGGGACTCGGGCCGACGCCCGCGCGCGGATGCTCCCCTCTCCCCCTCTGTGAGTATTGGAAAGGGAACCTATTCCCCGACCACGGCGGCGAGGCACGGCGGTGATCCCGTCGCGGCGGGGGCGGTAACCGGCCCCGCGGGCACCAGTGGCCGCCTCCCGCGGCGCTTCGCCCCCGCCGCCCCGCAAACCCTGTGTCCATGCCGTTCGCTACGGGGGGACATACCGGAGTGCCAGAAGGGCGCCGGTGGCCCGCAGACGGGCACTGGTGGCCGCTGTGGTGCCCACTCGGGGCGGCCGCCCGGGGTGACGAACCCGCTCGCGCAATCACAGCGGTCCGCTCCTGTCCGGCGTGTCGGCCGCCCCCGCGCGGTGGCCTACGCTGAGCTTGTAACCCACAACGCGATCGGAGGGATCGGAATGAACGAAGAGCATCGCGACCCGACCTCGCCCATCAGGGTGACCGTCGAGGCCAAGGACGACAGGGACTTCGCCTTCGAGCGCCGGTTCGAGGCCGCCGCTCCGGACGGGCTTGAGGTCGCGCTCGGCGACGCTGCCGAGGAGCTACTCGAGGCGGGAATCGACCCGAGCGGCCTTTTCCGCGCGACCCTGACGGCCGAGGACGCCTCCACAGGTCGGACCCTCGTCCGCCGTCGCTGGATGAACGACCTTCGGGAGAGCGGAATCAGGACGGAGATGCGCATCATGGGCCGCGACCTGGCAATGGCGCTCCGGGAGCCCAAGTGGACGCCGAGCGCGCGGATCGAGATCGAGAACCTTGGCGAGGCGTGGGCCGAGAGCTCCAGCCCCCGCGAGGTGCTCATGAGCCTCAGGGAGCAGGCCCTTGGGCTGTGGACAGAGGCGTCCGAACCCCCGCCGTCCGTGCGGGTGCGACTCACAGCCGTGACCGAGATCGGAGTGCACGACGCGGACTTCTCGGCCGCGGACGCCGGCGAGCTCTCCGGCTGTCTGCAAAGCCACATCTATCGCTTCTGGCATGAGGCGGAGACGGCGAGGCTAGACGCCGAGCGGGAGGAGGAGGCGGCGAGGAGGGAAGCCGAGCGGGAGGAAGAGATCGCGCGGCTGCTCGCAGCGCGGGTCGGGACGAAGGAAGAGCTCTTGGCCGAGGCGAGGGCGCACCCGGACTGGGATGCGTTCCTCTCCTGGTGCGACGAGAACGAGGCGTTCGTGGACTCATACGCTGCCGCCGCGCGAGAGGGCGCAGAGCGTGGCGAGAGCGGGACCAACCTCCGGGTCGCCGCGTACAGACACGCGCAGCACACCGCCCTCGAGCCCAGCCGGGGGATCTTCTCGGGCAGCACGTGGGGCGCGAGGGACGAGCTGCTCGCCCTGGTGACCGCGGTCGAGGACCCGTCGCTGGCCGCGGCGCTCGGGGTCCGAATATGGAGGACGGACCCGGACCCGAGGCTGCTGTCATTCGCGCGACGGCGAAAAAGCGGAGCGGGGAGCGGGACCGATTGCACCGACGCTGACGGCTAGGCGCTCCTCCCGGAGGTCGGTCGCGGTCGCGGCGACCCGACGGTGCAGCTCGAGGGCTCGAGGGTGGCGCGACGGGGTCGCGACATGTCCCGACGGGTCGCGCGCGCAGCTCACCTCAGCGGAGAGGGAGAGCCCCGCTGAGCCGTATTGGTCGAGTCCTCGGGCCATGGGGGCCCGCGCCCGGTGCTCACGAAGCCTCTCCCCCTCAACCCTCCCCCTCCGGGTCGCGCGCGCCCGACGTGGCGCGGCTGGCGCGCCCGCACCGCCCTACATCGCCGCCGTACGGCGGGTCCATCCCGCCGCCGCGACCGGGACGTGCTCGACCCCGCCGCGCGTCGCTGGCTCATCCACGACCACCACGGGGCCCCAGCCGGGGACACCGGTGACGGCGCTCCCGACCCGGAACCTGCGGTCGGACTGCCAGAGGTAGGCCCTGCAGCGGCCACCGTCCGCCGGCACGTCCACGCGGACGTAGCGGACGGGGCGGAGCCTGCTCTTGCCTATCTTGAACATCGCTACTCCTCGCTCTCCCGGCGGGGCACCACGCCCCGCCATACACACGTAAGCAGGCGAGGAGGGGGAGCCCAAAACGGCTTGTCTAAGCCAAAGTGGGCGGAAGTGACCGTTCCGTCCCCCGCGGAGCGAGGGCGGCCTACACCGTCCCCCTTCCCCTCCGTGAGTATTGGGAAAGGGAACCTATTTCCGGTCTACGGCGGGAAGGGGACGGCGCGGGCGGGAGTTACCCGCGCGCGCCCGGTTGGGCCGCCAGCGCTCCCAACTGCCCTCGTCCGAGCCAGAGCGAGAAGCCGGTCCGGACACGGTTCAGCCCGGGGCGACGCCGCGCGGCTCTGTCCGCGGCCGGGCGGTCGCATACGCGATTCGCAACCGCAGGGTTACCCAGCGGGGCTCGCGACGCAGCCGTCGTGCAGGTCCGTCGCAAGCGGCAAGCCACCCAGGCCCGTGGTCTCCACCTGCGCCTACATTCTGGCGTACGCGCCAACCTAGCCCTCGTCGATCTCGATGCTCGACAGGCGCTGAACGCCACGGAGAGCTGCACGTGACGCCGCTACGCGTGGGTCGAGGTCAGGCGAAAAATCCGGACACACCGACCGCGAACGTCTTGCACGGGGTGTCGGACAGATGGACCGTGAAGTGGACGGTACCGTTCGGTTGGACGTCGCTGGACTCCTCGGCAAAGCCGCCACGATGGCCGGTGATGTTGTTGCCACTGAAGCAGTACACCTCCGCGACGTATGGCCCAGTCAATGGCTTGCCGGTCTTGTTGGTGGCCGACCCGACGATCTCCTTGCGGATGCGGTTGGCCTCCCCGACGACGAGAGGGGCCGTGTTGTAGGACTCGGTGTTTGATTCGCTTGTCTCGGCCGAGAATTCGAACTTTGCTCCGTTTCTCGGAATGTCGCTGCCGGAGTCGAAGTAAATGAACGCCATTCCGACCTCGCCGGGGGCGATCTGCGCTGGCTGCGTGCCTTGGCTTGAACCAGTGGCGACGAGCTTGCCGCCATCTCGTGCGGTTGCTGCCCAGTCGACATGGCTGATCGCCTTATCGGTGTTGTTACGGAACGCGAACGTGAGCGTCGCGGAGTCCAGGCCGCTGGTCCTCTCGAGGGGCGCTTGGGCGATGACCGCCACCTTGTTGGCGTCACCGCTGGGAAGCGTTGGTTTGGCATCTCCGTTCAGCAGGCCACTCACGTTGAAGGGCTGCGGGGCAGCGTCCGGACTATTGGGCTCCTCCGGAGCGGTGCTCGTCTGCGTGGAGTTGGCCGAACCGGCCCCGGTCGTCGTGCCGGCGTTGTCGCTTCCGCATCCGGCAAGGAGCGCGACGGAGGTGAGCACAGCAGCGGAGACAGGAAGCGCGCGGAAGATGCCTCGAAAGATAGTCGAAAGACGACTCTCGACCGTGGTCGAGATGGGTCGCGTGTGGCCCTCAGTGCCCGCCTCTGGGCCAGCGGGAGCGCGTCGATCCGAGGGGATGGACCTCGGGCAGCCGGCCGGGAGCGAGCCAGAGTGGCGCGGGCTCGCCGACCGCGGAGCCCGGCCGCCAGCACGGCGGGCCAGCCGGTTTCCGGCCGCGACCCAGGCCTCCGTACTCGCGCGCGAGGGATCTCTCCGGCTTGCTCCGACTTACCCCACCTTCCCCCTGTGGCTAGGGCACCCCAGTGGCAACTCCGAGCCTGCAGCGGAAGGCTGGTTGCGGGGGAGCGACCTCTCGCGGCCGGCAGACGCCGAGGGCGTCGGCTCCGGCCGGACGCCCGAGGAGGCCCTTGGACGTAGGAGAGGAGAGAGCCGTGATCTGGCACACGCTCGCCCCTGTTCGGCTCAGCCTCCTCCTGCTCCGCAGGCCTCACCCGCACGGCCCGGGCGGTCGTCCGGCTCGGGGCCGAGAGCGGGGCCCCTCCGGGAGCGGGGCGACGACCTGTTCCGGGGACAGGAGGGCGCGCCCCGGAAAAGTCTCGGGGGAGCCGCCGAAAAGAAGGTGACAGCAAGTTCCTCGGGGCGGGCGGCCGTCGTCCACGCCCGCCCCGGGGTCGGACACTCCGACCGGACGACAAAGGAGGAAGCAAGTGAGCGAGTACGAGCACCTGTTCGGCGAGCAGAACGTCGTGGTCGGACGGACGCGGGTCACGTTCTGCACCGTGTTCGAGGACGACGTGCACCGCAGCGCGGGAGAGGCCGCCGAAGTCTTCGTGGAGGCCGGCTACCGCGCGGTGGACGACCGCTGCCTCCTGCACGGCTTCGGCGTCGGCGCCACGCCCGAGGAGGCCGTGGCCGACATGGAGCGCCGAGACCGGGGGGCCTGGGCCGACCTGGGGGACCCGCGATAGGACAGACGCCCGGAACGTTTCCGGGAGCCGCCGAAAGGAAGGCGGCAAGACTCGGGGGGCGGGCTACGTGTCCGGCCCCGCCCCCGAGGACACGACAGCACACGGAGGGCACACGAACCCCTACAGGCTCGCGCAGGCCTCAGGGAGGAGGAGGCGACGACGTCGCCCGCCCGCGCCGGCCCGGCGTCCTGCTCAGCCTCGCGGACCGCGCGCACCCCGAAGCCGGGGAGGCGTGGCGGACGCAGGCCGCCCTCGCAGCCGTGTCCGGCTGGCACGTTCTGGGAGGCCGTTGCCGCGCCGAGACCCTCGAGTGGCTCGCCCACGAGCGGAGGACGCACGGTGCAAGACGGCTGACGGTCCAGGTCGGGTGCCGGAAGGCGGCGTCCGCGGTCGCGCTCGATGTCCCCGGCTCCTAGACCGCGGCTCCCCCTTCCCCTCTTGTGAGGGAAAGGGAACCTATTCCGCCCGGCCCGCCGCGGCTCCTTGCACCCGGGCCCTCGCAGCGCCCGGGCGGAACGCCTGCGTGTGGCTGGCGGGGACGTGCTCGCCGTGGAGCTGGTACAGGTCCGGGTCGTCCGTCAGGAGGACGACCGCGTACCACGCGCGCCCGTCGTCCAGCGGCAACTCCAGCCTGCTCTCCAGCGCCTCGCCGAGGTCCTGGAGCGTCACGTACGTCGTCGTCTCGTCCAGTGTTGTGCTCATGGCTCCTTCCCTTCCGTCGGGTGTTTTTCGGGTCACGCACTCATTATCGGAGGCGAAGGGGGGGCGCCCGCCGCCACGTCGGCCGCGGCGCGATTCGACCGCCGCGCGCGGCGCGGTCTGGCGAGGCAGTCGAGTCGGTCGGCCCCGGCCTCGAGGGGCGCGTCTCCGCGCCCAGCGCCGCCGTTCCGATCGTCCGCGCGGCTCGTCTCTCGTCTCACGTGCCCTCCTGTCTCCGGCCGGAGGGGCGGAGAGCACCACGCCCCCGGCCGATTCGCTGCGCAATCGTGCTCTCGAGAGATATTCGGTCCGCGGGACGACTTCCCACGCAGGGAGGTCGTTCCGGCGGCTCTTTTGTGCGGGCTCGGCACCCATACCCGGAGTCATCTCGGATGCGTCGTCGCGTCGGCGGCCACCGCGCGGATGTCCGGGTATCGCGCGGGCCGTCCGGCGCGGCGGGCATGCTTCGAGCCGTGGCCGAAACACCTGAACGTCGCTGGCTGCCGAGCTGGAAGGAGTTCCCGAGCGACGCTGCCGACCGCTGGAGGGCGGTGGCCGACGCCATCGAGGCGGGGACGGTAGACGAACTGAACGCCGGGGGAGAGACCCATCTGATCCCGGTGCCGCCGGGCTACGACGCCGTCGTGTCCGGGCTCGGCGGGGTGCTGATGCTGCTGCCGAGCGGGAACCCGGACCCGGACCCGGAAGCGGGGTGACGTGGCCGGGATGGCGGTCCGGCTCAGGGAGCTGGCCGGGGCGTTCGACGCTGGGCGGGCCTGGCCCGGGGCCCCGACCGCGGGGATAACGCTGGTCCGGGTCGAGGCCGGGTGGTGGGAGGCCGTACCCGAGGGCGCGGACCTGCTCGGCCTGAGGCCGGGCGACCGCGTGGAGGTCGAGGGCGCCGAGCTGGCCGTGACGGAAGCCCGCCCCCTAGGGAGGCACTGGTTGCTGGGGCTGCGGCCGGTCGGGGAGGACGGCCAGGGGGACTGACCGGGGCGCGCAGCCCTCGGTTTCAGCAACAAGCTGTTACAGCCCTTCTTCCCCTCCTGTGAGTATTGGAAAGGGAACCTATTTCCGGGTGCAGAGCAGGAACTCGCGGGGCGTAGGACGAGTGCGCGAGGTCCCCAGACTCGGTCGCTAGGGCCCCTCAGTGCCAACCTCTAGACCGGACGTAGAAAGCCGATCCGGGAGGATGGAGTTTGCGCTTCGGGCCGAGAGGTGGCAAGAGACGGACGCGCCGGCGCCCGCGGGCGCCGAATCGGCTCACCAGGGCGGGCGCTTCACGAGCCGCCACCCGTCGGGCAGCGACTCCAGGACGGCCGCCATCTCAGACTCGTCGGCGAGGCGGTGGAGGAAGGCGTCCAGGTCGAACACGGGCTCCGTCGGGATTTCGATCCCGTCGCCCGCGATCATGAACTCGAAGGTCGTGTCGATCCCCTTCCCCCGTTTCCGGGCGGCGATGACCTTGTCCTGGTGGTTTCGGTAGGCGCGCAGCGGCCGGTAGAAGATCTTGTCCGCCTGGACGATGAGGCCGACGTTGGGCAGTGTCTTGTCGCCCTCTACGCGGGTCGCGAGCTCGAAGCCCTTGCCGGTGTCCGCGAGCTCGGCGGCCACGCCGATGCGACGGTCGGGGGCCACGAAGCCGCCGTCGCGGAGGGTGCGCTCCTCGATCGGGTCGCGTGCGTCCCGCCCTCGCAGTGCGGGGTCCCTGGGGCTGATGAAGGAGCGGTGGACGGGGAGCCCCTCGCCGTCGACGCCGACCCGGAGCTGCTCGTGGAGGCGCACCCTCGCCCACTCCTCGAGCGGGAGCAGGAGCTGCAGGTACGTCCAGCGGGTGCCGGGGATGTGGATCCGGTAGACGTCGTTGATCAGGCTCCGCTCCCGCCGGCGGCGCTCGGCCCGGTCGGCTGCGATCTCCGCGTCGATCGGCGTTCGGGCCGGCTTCGTCTCGCGCGGCGGGGGCGTCGGTTCGGGCTCGGGCTCGGGGTCTTGGGCCGGCTCGGGCGCGCCCGGTGCCTCGACGGCCGGGCTCGGGAGGCCCTTCAGGAACTCGAACGGCGTCCCCATCCCCTTCCACGACTCGAGCCGGCGGCGGCCGGCCTCGGTCCGAAAGACGCGCCTGATCCGCCGGTCCCGCTCGTCAGCGAGCGCGCAGATGTACCCCTTCTCCTTCTCGAGCCAGTCGAGCTCGCGGAGCGCCTGGCTGCGGCCGAGCGAGAACCGCTGCTTCACCCATTCGGCGAGTTCGAGCTTGGGCAGCCCCTCGGGCATGTCGCGCAGGATCACCCAGCGGCGCATTGACCAGCCGGTCTCCCGCGGCCCGTACCCTTCTCCCCCGGCCTCCTCGGAATAGGTTCCCTTTCCAATACTCACAGAGGGGGAAGAAGGGATGATCCGCGCGCGGGCGTTGGCGATGCCCACGGCGAGCCAGCCGTAGTTGCGGCGGCGGCGCTTCTCCTCCTCGTGTCGCGGCAGGCGGTGGTGGTCGAAGAAGAGCGCGATCTGCTCGTCCGAGTGGCCGGCGTTGACGAGGCGGGAGACGATCGCCTGCTCCCGGCTCGAGCCGTCGATGCCGTCCGCGACGCGCCGCTTCTTCGGCGGCCTCGCGGCTAAGTACACCGCGAGGTCGCTCGGGAGTTCGGGCGCCGGCAGCTTCCCACCGGGCTTCAGCGTCCGGTCGTACTCGACCGCCTTCGAGGCCCCGTCGCTCGGATCCGCCTCCGGGAGCAGCCTCCGGAGCTCGCCCGGGTCCCACCGGACCTCGTCGATCGCCATGACGAAGGCCCGGAGGCCGGTCTTCTCGTTTGCCGAGCCGGGCATCCGGGCGACGCGGCCGATGTCGTGCTCGGAGCCGCCCGGGCGGAACTGGACGTAGAGGCGCCTCATCAGGGCCTCGGCCTCGCGCTGGGGGACGTGGCGGTCGAGCTTCCAGTACGCCCAGCTGCCCCGCCCCGAGAAGACGAAGACCGAGGGAGGGAGGTCGAGGGACCGCAGCCCGTCGAGCCAGCGCCCGGCCTCCGCGACGAGGTGCGTGCTGTCGTCCGCGGCCGCGCCGGGCGGCGGGTCGAGGTCGAGCCACACGACGTTCGTCGTGTCCGCGACGTCCTCCTTGGAGAAGCCCGCGAGCGGCCGCCGCCTCTTCCGGGCGACCGGGCCGAAGTAGTCCATCCCCGCCTCGAACAGCTCGTCCGGCGAGTCGAACCAGCGCGCCTCGTCCATCCGGGCGCGGACGCGACCCTCGAAGGGCGGCTCCTGGCCCTCGAGGATCAGCGCGACGGCCGACCGCGCCAGGTCGGCGTCGAACGCCTCGGCCGTCGCTCCATGGCTGTCTTCACCGCGCGGTCGCTGGCCCTCGGGCACGTGGCGAGTCTACGATCGGCTGTTGCCGGGCCTCGAGGGAGGCGACCCTTCGTGGAGACACCTCGCGGTCGGCCCAGCCATCGCGCGACGGTGCCGCCGGCGTCGCGGCGTCCTCCTGGGAAATAGGTTCCCTTTCCCAATACTCACAGAGGGGGAAGGGGGTAAGGCGCTCGCGGGCGTCGACCGGCCCATAGGTGAATAGGCGATGGGACGTCCGACGGACTACTCGGGGGAGCGGCGCGCTCATCGTGCCCGGGCCGCTTTCGCCCGCGGCCGTCGCTTTTCGCGCATTTCGCCAATCGCGTGATCGCCCCTCGCGCGCGCGCGAGGCTTTTGCCCGGTTTCGTCCGGGATCGGGAACGTCAGTCGACTCTCGGCGCGGCCCAGAAACGGCTTGGGTAATGCCGTCTCCGGCGCGCGCGTCGCGGTCCGCCCCGCGCGGCGCGTCTGACTTGCCCGGGAGTCCGCGCGCGGGTTGTGTACGGATCGTCGATCAGGCGGCGGGGGCGCCTCCCTCGCGCGGGATGTAGCCCGCCTTCGCGGAGCGCCGCCGTTTCGAGCTGAGGCGCGAGAAGTCGCCCGCCTTGCCGACGTCCTCGAAGCGGTAGTGCGACCTCGCGCTCCGGCGCGGGTGCGGGACGGCGTCAGGCAGGACCGTCACGGTGAAGACTCGGCCGTCCCTGACCTCGGTGCGGGTTGCGCTCTCGCTCCCTCCCGGCTCGGCGGCTCCGGCCGCCGGGGGTTCGCCCGCCCCGCCGTCCACGGGCAGCTCGC
>Ga0315273_10004451_pt1 | contig 17177 bp, 17 predicted proteins | sample YL17G02_0_MG_FD_205753 | JGI IMG/M metagenome (GOLD analysis project Ga0315273, IMG submission 205753) | Sediment microbial communities from Yellowstone Lake, YNP, Wyoming, USA - YL17G02_0 | ecosystem: Environmental > Aquatic > Freshwater > Lake > Sediment | place: USA: Wyoming | collected... | reverse complement strand
GCCCTCGGCGGTGAGGCGGAGGCAGATGCCGCCGCGGCCGTAGCCGTTGGACCAGAAGATGTGGCCGTCGGCATAGGCCGGCGTCGGGCAGTTGGCGGTGTTGCCGGCGCTGAACTTGTTGGAGAAAAGGACCTTGCCGTCGCGGGCGTCGACGCCGACGATGCCGTCGCCCGTGCCGTTGACGATGATCGGGACGTTCTCATAGGTGAACGCGATGCAGGAGCTGTAGTGGGCTCCGGCGGCGAAGCCTTCGCTCGCCCAGACCTTCTCGCCGGTGGCCTTGTCGAGGGCGACGATGCAGTTCTTGCCGCCGGGCGTGACGACCGCGAGGTTCTTGTAGATGAGGACCGACTCGGCATAGCTCCAGCCCGGGCGGGAGCCGCCAAACTCCTTCATCTCGTGGGTCCACTTCTTCTCGCCCGTCTTCGCGTCGAGGCAGGCGATGAGGCCGCCGCCGGTGATGAGATAGAGGTTCGCGCCGTCGATCACCGGCGTCGAGCGGGAGCCGTCGGGGCCGCCGGCGCCTGGGCCGACCTCGGTCGTCGCCTGGAGCTTGCCATCCAGATCGAACGTGGAGAGGACCAGCTTGCGGTTCCGGTCGCCGGTGATGTAGACCTTGCCGCCGGTGACGGCGACACTGGAGAAGCCGACGCCGATGTCGGTCGCCTTCCACAGGAGCTTCGGGCCTTCTTTCGGCCACTCCTTGAGCAGCCCCGTGTCGGGGGACTTTCCGTCACGATTGATGCCGCGCCAGCCCGGCCATTCGGTGTCCGCGCCGAAGGCGGGAGCATTCACCGCCGCCAGGCACACGAGACCCACCAGAACGCCCACGATCATCCGCATCGGCCTCATGTCTTCTCCTTCGTCTCTGGGGAACTCACGCCGGCGACCGCCGCACCCTCACCCGCGAGGGCTCGACGAGCGCCATGCAACCGGTCAACAACTGGGGAGTTCAGCCGCATATGCCACGGCAGCCCGTACGTCCTCGACGGTGAGATGCGGATAGTGATCGATGATCTCTTCCGGGGTCATGCCATCGGCAAGACTGTCGAGGATGATCTGGATGAAGATCCGTGTTCCCCGAATGCAGGGCTTTCCGCCGCAGACGTTGCGGTCGGCCGTGATCCGTTCGAGGAGGCTTTTCCGGCTTATGGGCGAACTCCTTTCCCCTTCACGATTACCATGAAAGGGCACGGCAGTCAAACCGGGACGGCCCGCCTGATTCAGAGCGCCGGTACATGGCGTGCGATAGCCTTTGGAGTGCGGCGGCTTGACGCCGCTTTTCCTCGCCGCGGAGCGGCGATCCTTTCCCTCTCCCTCCGGGAGAGGGCCAGGGTGAGGGACGATCGGAGTCACCTCGCGGCCCCGAGGCAGCGCTCTCGCTCCGGCGTCCCTCACCCTACCCTCTCCCGAAGGGAGAGGGAAAGAGGCCCGCCTTCGGCGGGCAAAGCGGCGTCAAGCCGCCGCACTCCAAGGGCTGACGCACGATCCCGGTCAGCCCACCTTCAGTTCGAGCAGAAGCTCGCGGAGGAAAGGCTGGACGTCGGTCACCAGGCCGATGGTCTGGAAGGTGCCGCGGTCGAGGAGCTTGGTGACGGCGGCGGGCTGGATGTCGGCGCAGACGACGCGAGTCGCGGCGGGCAGCATGTTGCCCGTGGCCACCGAGTGGAGGAGCGTGGCGACGAAGAGGGCGAGGCGGACGCGGCGGGAGCGGCGGCGCATGGCGTCCTGGGCGCGGAGGGTGTCGGTGATGACCTCGGGGAGCGGGCCGTCGTCGCGGATCGAGCCGGCGAGGACGACGTCGACCTTCCTGCGGATGCAGGCGGCCAGGATGCCGCGCGTGAGCAGGCCCTTGCGGACGGCCTGGCGGATGCCGCCGGCGGCGCGGATGGCGTTGATGGCGCGGAGGTGGTTCTCGTGGCCGGAGGGGGCGCTGGCGCCCTCGCGCATCGAGACGCCGAGCGAGGTGCCGAAGAGCGCGCACTCGATGTCGTGCGCCGCCAGGGCATTGCCGGCGAAGAGGATCTGGACGTAGCCCGCCTCGACGAGCTTTTCGAGGAGCGGCGCCGCGCCCGAGTGGACGACGGCCGGGCCGCAGACCCAGAGGATCGGCCGCTCCGCCGCTCGCTCGGCCTTCATCATCGCGGCGATTCGGCGGATGAGGACGCCCTTGGGCTTTTCCGTCGAAACCTCACTGGTCATGAACTCGAAGTCCTCGGGCGCCCGCCGGCTCTCGACGGGCACGACCCGCACGCCGCGGTGGCCGACGACGATGAGGTCGCCTTTGCGGACGTGGGCCATCTTCACCGTCTCCGCCGCGCGGCGCGACGGCGCGACCCGGATCGCGCTGTCCATCTCGGGGTTCCTGACCCGGACCCAGCGCTTGTCGAGGTAGATGGCGGTTTCGAGGTTGGTCGTTGCATAGAAGTCGGGCGGGAGGACGCCATCCCGTGGGGCAGGCTTCAGGCTGGCCTCGCGGCGTTCGACCGGCTCGGCGCCCTGACGGGCGACGACGCGGAGGACGGTTTCGAGCTTGCGCGGGTCGCTGTGGGTGATGAGAATCCGAGCGAAGCTCGGATCCTGTGGCCGCACCCCCACCTCGACCTGCTGGATCTCGAAGTGTGCCCCGTGGGCCATGATCGCGTCGAGGACTTTCGGCAGGATGAGCGAGTCGATCAGGTGTCCGCGCAGCTCGACGATTTCTCGAGGCATCGCCATGCTCCAGGATGGGGAGGAATCGCAGCGCCCAGGTTCACCGGGTCTCCCGAGGGTTTGGGGGCATGCAGGAGGGAGCTGAGCTACTTCGTGTCCTCGCTCGGCGGAGTGAGGGTGAACTCGTAGGTTCCCGTGAGCTTGGCGACGGTCCAGCCGGGCTGGGCGCGCTGGAAGAGGTGGAGGGTGACCTCGTGTTGCTGGGCGCCGTCGACGGCGTCGATGGTGAGGAAGAAGCGGTATCGCTTCGGTTTCTGGATGGCGGCGTCGGGGTCGGCGACGGCGCCGGTCTCACGCACGCGCGCCTCCTTGGCGACGATGCGGCCAGCGAACTGGGCGTCCTTCCACCAGGCGAACTTGTTCCTGGCCAGCTCGGCGGTCAGAAGAACGATGCCGACCACGACGAGAGTGAACAAGAGATTGCCGTACCTCCGCCGGAATCGGCGGCGGCGCTCGGCGCGAGCTGGGAGAGCGGTGGCGGCCATTTCGCGAAACTCGGCCGGCGAGGCAGGAACGGGCAGCAGTCGGCAGGGAAGAGCAGGAGGCAGGAGGCAGTAGGCAGTCGGCAGAAAGCAGTCGGCAGTAAAGGCAGAAGAGAAGCCCGAGACAGGCCGTCTTGGCTGCTCCTACTGCCGACTGCTTCCTGCCGTCTGCCTACTGCCTCCTGCTCTTCCCTGCCGACTGCCTCCTGCCGAGTGCCGACTGCTTCTCTCAGCGCTTCCGCCAGAGGGAGGCGCCGAAGAGAGCGCGGTCGCCCAGGTCCTCTTCGATGCGGAGGAGCTGGTTGTACTTGCAGACGCGGTCCGTGCGGCAGAGCGAGCCGGTCTTGATCTGGCCGGCGTTCACGGCGACGACGATGTCGGCGATCGTCGTGTCCTCGGTCTCGCCCGAGCGGTGGGAGACGACGGCGGCCATCGAGTGGGTGTGGGCGAGCGCGATGGCGTCGAGCGTCTCGGTCAGGGTGCCGATCTGGTTGACCTTGATCAGGATCGCGTTCGCCGAGCCCTCGTCGATGCCGCGCTGGAGGAACCTGACGTTGGTGACGAAGAGGTCGTCGCCGACGAGCTGGATCTTGTCGCCGAGGGCTGCGGTGAGCTTCTTCCAGCCAGCCCAGTCGTTCTCGTCCAGGCCGTCCTCGATCGAGCGGATGGGGTACTTGCCGACGAGGTAGCTGTAGAACTCGATCATCTCGTCGGAGTTCTTCTCGGGCTTGCGCTCGGCCTGGAGGACGTAGCAGCCCTTGTCCTTGTCGAAGAACGAGCTGGCGGCGGGGTCGAGGGCGATGAAGACGTCCTCGCCGGGCTTGTAGCCGGCCTTGGTGATGGCCTCCATGATGACCTGGAGGGCCTCTTCGTTGGACTTGAGGTCGGGGGCGAAGCCGCCCTCGTCGCCGACGGCGGTGGAGAGCTTGCGGGCGTGGAGGACTTTTTTGAGGGCGTGGAAGACCTCGGCGCCCATGCGGAGCGCCTCGCGGAAGTTCGGCGCGCCGAAGGGCATGATCATGAATTCCTGGAGGTCGACGTTGTTGTCCGCGTGCTTGCCGCCGTTGAGGATGTTCATCATGGGGACGGGGAGGACGCGGGCCGCGACGCCGCCGATGTAGCGATAGAGCGGGATGCGGAGCGCGGCGGCGGAGGCGCGGGCGATGGCGAGCGAGACGCCGAGGATGGCGTTGGCGCCGAGATTGCCCTTGTTCGGCGTGCCGTCGAGCTGGCAGAGCAGGGTGTCGATGCCCACCTGGTCAGTGGCGTCGAGGCCCTCGATCTCGGGGGCGATGACCTCGTTGACGTTGGCGACGGCCTTGGTCGTGCCCTTGCCGAGGTAGCGCGTGGCGTCGCCATCGCGCAGTTCGACGGCCTCGTTTTCGCCCGTGGAGGCGCCCGAGGGCACGGCCGCGCGGCCGATGGCCTCCGATTCGAGTTCGACCTCGACCTCGACGGTCGGGTTGCCCCGCGAGTCCAGGATCTCACGCGCTTTGGTGCTGACAATGGTCGTCACGGCCATCTCTCCCGGAGGGTTTCGGGTGGTTCACGCGGCGCCAGCCCACTTCGGGCGGATTCGCCGCGATTCGGAGAGAAGCTATTATACGGGTCCGCGGCGACGGGTCAAACCCGTTCGGGCGCCCAGGCTCAGAAGGGGACTGGGTCGTCGTACCCGTCGGGCGCGTCGGGCTGGGCGGAGTCGCCCGACTGGCTTGGTTGATCCGACTGATCCGACGGATCCGACCGATCCGACTTGCCCGACGGGTCCGGCCCTTCGGGCTCGGCGGCGGGCGCGCTGGAGCGCTCGAAGAGAATCACGGCCCGCCCCGGCTCGAGCGCCGAGGGTTCGAGGACGAAGTCGCTGAGCTTCTGGAGGAACCGGATCTCGCCGCAGCCAGGCACCTGGCACTCGGGCTTGCCCTTCGGGCACTGGCTGAAGTTGCAGAGGCGCCCGAGATAGCGGCCGGTGCCGGGGGCCATCACGAACACCTCGACCTGGTGGTGTGCGACGCCGAGGCGGTGGTCCCTCGCGAGCTTGACCAGGCCGTCGCTACGCGCCCGCTGGAGTGCCTTGAGGGCGTCCGGGCCGCTCAGCCAGACCGCGAGATCGATGTCGCGGCAATCGTGCAGGACGGGCTCGCCGCCCCTGCGGGACCGGGTGGGACGTGAGGTCTCCTTCTCCAGCGGCACGGCTACGGAGCCGAAGAGCGCGACCTTGCTGACGGCGGGGAGAGCCGCGAATGCCTGCGCGACGTACTCGGCGGCGAGCCGGAAGCTCTGCTGGCGGCGGAGCATCGCCTCGTCGCGGTCGGCGCCTTCGGGCGCCGGGGGCCGGCGCTCCCGTTGTGGGCGGTGCATCGCCTCGTCGCGGCCGGCGCCTTCGGACGCCGGGGGCCGGCGTTCCCGTTGCGGTCGAGGCATCGCCGCGTCCCGGTTCACCCTCTCGGGCGCCGGGGGCCGGCGCTCCCGTTGCGGCCGAGCGGCCTGCGGTTCCGCGGCTGGGGGAGGCCGGCGGCCCCGCGGCTGGACGTCCTGCGCTTCGGCGGCCTGGGGCGGCTCCTCTTCGATCCGCTCGACGCTGTCTTCGTCGTGGAGGCCGAGCGAAAGCTCGGCGCGGACGTCCTCCAGCCAGTCGGCGTGGCTCGTCTCGGACTCGAACTCGAATGAGGTGTCGAGCGAATCGTCGGGAGGGAGTTCGGCCGGCTCGTCCGGCTCGTCTGGCTCGGTCGGCTCGGCCAGTTCGGCCGGCTCGTCTGGCTCGGGTGTGGGAGGCGGCTCAACATCGGCCCGGGGCGCGGGAGGCGGCTCGGCAGCCGCCCGCGGCGCGCCGGCGGCTCGCGGCGCGCCGGAGCGGGGGGCGCGGGGCTTGGGCTTCTGAGCGGCTCGTGCCTGCCGCTTCTCGTACCGCTCGCGCACCCAGGCGCCGACCGGCGCCTTCGTCGCGTCCTGCGGGTCGGGGATGCTCTTGACGAGGCTGCGCGGGTTGAGGCCCAGCACCCGGGCCATGCGCACCTCGTCCTCGGACAGCGGGCAGAGCCTCGCGGCCTCCGCCCATTCGGCTTCGCGTTTCGCTTTGTCGACCATGCGCTCCTCTGATGGTGGCGCGGTCTCCCGCGCCGGGTGGTCAATCGAGAGTGACAAGTCCCTGGCGGAAATCCACGGTCAGCCGTTGTCCTCGGAAGAAGTCGAGGCCGAGGAGGCCATCCACTCTGATCGATTCCGGCAACGTGTGGGCGAGCACGGGGAATGCAGTGCGAGACGCGCCGAGTGCATCCACTCGGTCGACGATGACACGGGGGACCAACAGGGTCCCGCTCGCGCTGGTGATCTTGGCTTGCTCGGGGCAGGCCGATGGGTCGTACCCTAGGTCTGCGAGAGACTCCCATTTCACTACGGAACTGAGCGCGCCTGTGTCCAGCGCGAACGATAGCGCCAGGAAGCCACTCGGCCCCCAAACGTGCGCCGAGACGATGATGAGCCCGCGGGACGGGTCGAATGAATCGCTCACAGGATCGCCACCACATCCTCGTCAATCAGGGGGCCGGTGAACAGTATCGCGCCGTTCAAGCGATGGGTATTCCTGACCACGCGATCAATCTCGTTCCGATCCTTGCTGTGGCAGAGGACTTTGCCCCGCTGCACGTGGAGGTGCTCATCGAACTCGGCGTCATTGATGAACACCCACTGGTTGCGGTAGCGCGCCTTGATCTGTGACCACGTCATCACTTTGCTCATGGGCGGTGCTCCTGTGCTCTCGACCCGCCTCATTATACCACATTCTCACGGGAGGAAGGGAGAGACGAAGTCGAGATAGTCGGTCGAGCCCGGGGCCAGGTCGGAGTGGCGGCGGACGGAGTCGGCCACCACGCGCAGGCCCTTGCCCCAGATTTCGTCGGAGACATCGGGCCGCGTCTCGCGCACGGCCCGCAACTGGTCGAAGAGGAGGCGGCGGGTCTGCTCGGGCGGTTCCGCGCGGCGGAGGGCGGCCGTCAGGGCGTCGAGGACGGCGCGATCGTCGATCTCGGACGCCTGGCGCCACGCCGTGACGAGGGTGGACTCGATGTTCTGGAGCACGTCCTGGTGCTCGCGCATCATCTCCTTCATCGGGTCGGCCGGCAGGGCGGCCTGGACGCCCTTCCATATGCGGCTGACCTTGGGTCGCTTGGATGACTTGGACATCAGCTCAACACTCCTCACTGAGCGGCCAGATCGAAACACGTCAGGTACGCCTTGTTGTCCTTCACGTAGAGGCGGCTCCCCGCGAGGGTGAGGTGGGTCCAGACCGTGGTCTTCGTGACGGGGCAGCGGCCCAGCTCGCGGTATTGCGTCGGGTCCGCGGCGACGACGATCAGGGTGCCGTTGGTCGCCAGCACGAGGAGCCTGTCGCCCGCGCGGACGAACGAGGCGTAGTCGCCAAGGTTGCCCGGGGAGGACCAGGCCATCTGGCCGTCCTCGAGCCGGACGCAGGCGATCGAGCCGCCCCGCCGTGTCGACAGCCCATAGAGGTAGTCGCCGCACACGACGGGCGAGCTGATGTACATCGAGACCTGACCGCAATGCCAGGCCAGCTCCGCCGCCGCCTGGCCGCCCGCGGCTGTGATGCGGACGGCTTTCGTGCCCAGACCGTAGCCGGAGAAGATGACTCGATCCCTGTGGACCACGGGCGTGACAATGTTCATCTCGTTGACAACGTTGAAAGGCACCTCCCAAAGCAGGGCCCCGCTGTTCGCCGCCACCCCGATGATCTTGTGCTGCATGAGCTGGATGATCTGGCGCTGGCCCGCGAGGTCCGCCGCGATAGGCGAGCTGTAGGACGGGACGTCCGCGAGGGACCGCCAGACCATCTGGCCCGTGTCCTTGTTCCGGGCGGTCAGAGCCCCCTTCATCTCCTCGCCCTCCATCCAGAGGACGCCGTGCAGGAGCAGATTGCCGTCGATGAGCAGCGACGCGGCGCCCCAGGAGCGCAGGCTCTGGTCCCGCCAGAGGAGCTTGCCCGTGGCGAAGTCGAGGCAGCTCAGGGTTCCTGCGACGCCGTGCGTGTAGACCCGCCCGCCGACGATCGCCGGGGTGGAGAAGGGGCCTTTGCCGTGGGCTACGGCGAGCGGAGAGGGCGTGTAGGGCGCGTCGTACGAGTCGCGCCAAAGCTCCTTCCCATCCGCCGCGCTCAGGCACAGCGTCACCTCCTGCTCGCCCTGGCGTGCGAAGACGACGACCTTGCCCTCGGCGGCCACGGGGCCGGAGTAGCCCGCGCCGACGAGCGCCTGCCACGCGGGCCGGAGCTGCGCCGGCCAGGGGTCGGGCAGCTTGGCGTCGGGCGCGACGCCGTCGCGGTTCGGCCCGCGCCATTGCGGCCAGTCCTGCGCCCAGGTCGTCATGCCCAAGCTCAGCGCGAGAACCGCGCCGGCCAATGCCCATCGGATCGCCATGCTGCATTCCCTCATCAGGCGCATCGAAAGAAACCCAATTGGAAATGGCGAAATGGCAATTGACGATTCTCCATTCTGCCCGGGAGCAGGCACCCTGGCTCGATCGCGCAGCCCGGCAAGAATCGCCCGCTCAGTCTGCTTTCTTCTGGGGATTCGCCTTGAGGTGCTTGTCGAAGAACTCCTCGACCATCCTGTCGATCTGCGGCCCGCCGAAGCCGTGGCCCGCGCCGGCGACCGTGTGGAGCGTCACCTCGACGCCCGCCTTCTTCAGCGCTTCGGCGAGGATCTCGCTCTGGTGGTGCGGAACCAGTGGATCCTTGTCGCCGTGCAGGATGAGAAACGGCGGGGCGTTCCTGGTGACGTACGTGATGGGATTGGCGCGGGCGGCCTTGTCCTTGTTCTCCTGGAGGGCGCCGCCGATGAGGCGCGACTCGGGCGAGCGGGCGTCGTCGTGCTGGATCGGGCTGCCCGGGAGCGAGTGGGCGGCCATCTGGCAGAAGTCGGTCGGGCCGAAAAAGTCGCAGACGGCCTGGACGCGGCTGGACTGGTCCGGGTTGCCGCCGGTACCTTCCAGCTCCTTGACATCGCCGGCCGTGCCAAGCAGGGCCACGAGGTGGCCGCCCGCCGAGGCGCCCCAGGCGCCGAAGCGCTGGGGATCCAGATTGTAGTCCTTCGCATGGGCGCGGAGCCAGCGGATCGCGGCCTTGCAGTCCTCGATCTGCGCGGGGAAGATCGCCTCCTGGCTCAGGCGGTAGTCGATGCTCGCCGCGGCATAGCCGCGCGGGGCCATCCGCAAGGCGGGACAGCCTTCCTTGCTGCCTGTCTGCCACGCGCCGCCGTGGACCCAGACGATGAGCGGCAACGGCCCCTCGGCCTTCTCCGGCAGGTAGAGGTCGAGCAGGATCGCCTTTCCGCCGGCGTTGGCGTACTCCAGTCCGCGCAGAGCCTTGACCCCCGCCTGCACGCGGTCGGGCGGCCGGATCCCCTTCTTCGGCCCGTCGCCTTCGCCGGCGAAGGCGACGCTGAGGAGCGCCCACGCCCCGCCGGCAAGAGCGATCGCGCGAATAAGCACCATCCTCGTGTCCTCCGCGACTTCGGAACGGCCTGTCCCTCGCGGCGTGAATTATGGCATTTTTCCGCGTTTTTTTCCAGTGGGGCAGGAAATGTGTAGAATGGCGTGGACGCGTTCTCGCCATCCTGCCTGGACAGGGCGTAGACATCGGAGAGATCCCGTGGACGTGAGCCGTTTCGAGTTGGCCCTGGCCGTTTTCGTCCTCGCGAGTTCCGCCGCACGGGGCGCCGAGGTGCAGCGCCTCTCGAAAGGCGAGCTGCTCGACCGCATCCGCGGCGGCTGGGCGGGCCAGATGATCGGCAACGCCGGCGGCCTGCCCTACGAGTTCAAGTACACGGACTCCCCCGGGCCGCTCCCCGACTTCGTGCCCCACCTGCCCCGCGCCCGCACGGACGACGACACCGACATCGAATGGACGCACTTCCACGCGATGGATCGCCTCGGGACACTCGATGTGCCCTATCCTGAGCTGGCCCGCGAATGGGTCCGCTCGATCAACCGGGGCATCTGGGTCTCCAACGACCTGGCGCGGAAGTTCATCGGCCAGGGCGTCGTCCCGCCGTGGACTTCGCACGCCGCCCTCAATCCGCACGCGAAGTACAACCTGTCGGGCCAGTTCTGTGCGGAAGCCTTCGGCTTCCTCGCCCCCGGGCTGCCCGACGCGGCGGCGCGGATCGGCTCGCACTACGTCCGCATCAGCATTCGCGGCGAGCCGATGCAGGCCTGCGCCTTCACGACTTCGATGATCGCCCTCGCCTTCCTCGAGCGCGATGTCGAGCGCCTCGTCGTCCGCTCCCTCGCCGCCGTCGACCCCGCCAGCCAGCACGCGGAGATGGTCAGGGCCGTCCTCGCCTGGCACCGCGAGAATCCCGAGGACTGGACGGCCACGCGGGCATGCATCCAGGCGAAGTACCGCGACCAGCGCGGCTGGAACATGAACGCGACGGTCACCAACGGCGCCTTCGTCGTCGCCGCACTCCTCTACGGCCGGGGCGACTTCCTCCAGACGCTCCGCATCGCCTTCGCCATCGGCTACGACACCGACTGCAACGGCGCCACCTGCGGCGCCGTCCTCGGCGTCCTCCACGGCGCGAAGGCACTCGAAGCCCATCCCGGCTGGGTCCTGCCTACGGTCTACGAGAACGCCAGCCGCGACGGCCTGCCGAAGACGGAGACGCTCGATGATCTCGTCGCGCTCTCCGCGCGGCTCGCCGAGAAGGCCATCCTCGCGAATGGCGGCACGCGAGAAGGGGATGGGGACCAGTCGGTCTACACGATCCCCATCCGCGAGCCATCGCTCTTCGAGCGACTCGAGCCTGCGCCCACGGAGACCCGCGAAGCTGTCGAGGAAGCCATCGACCAGGAAGCGCTGAGGAACCTGGCCACGGGGACGCCCGCGGCGCGAATCTTCGCCGCGATCCGCCTCACGCTCCATCGCGGGCCGCGGCTCTCGCCCGCCGAGATGGCCCGCGTCCGCGAGGCCCTCCAGGCCGCCGCGACGGACGACGTCCTCGCCCCGCTCGCCCAATCGGCGCTCGAAGCCCTCGAACGGCCCCCCGCTACGGGCAGCGCGACGCCGAAGTGAATGACACTTGACATTCCCGCGCCCCCGGACTACCCTGTGTGTAGACTTCACACATAGGAGGCAGAGATGGCCACGAACCTCGGCATCGACGATAAGCTCTTGCGAGAAGCCCTTCACTTGGGCGGGCTGCGGACCAAGAAGGAGACCGTCACCGTCGCGCTCGAGGAGTTCATCCGGCGCCGACGGCAGCGGAGAATCCTCGACCTATGCGGCACGGTCGACTTCCGAGAGGATTGGGACTACAAGAAGGACCGCCAGGGCCGTGAACCTCGTGGTTGACACATCGGTCTGGTCGCTGTTCCTGCGCCGGCGCGATCCCGATCACTCGAACCGCTGGTCGGTCGCCTTCCACGAGCATGTCGAGCGGGAGGACGCTATCGTTCTTGTTGGGATGCCGCTTTGTCCTCCTACCTTGCCCGCCGGGCGAGTCGCCTTGACGCCCGAGCGTGCCAGGGCTATACTATGTGTGGGTGTTACACACAGGAGTTCCCGATGGCAACCAATCTGGGCATCGACGACAAGCTTCTGCGGAAAGCCGTCCGCGTCAGCGGCCTGCGAACCAAGAAAGCGACCGTGACGGTCGCCCTGGAGGAGTTCATTCAGCGCCGCGAGCAGCGTAAGATCCTTGACGCTTTGGGCACTTTCGAATTCCGGGACGATTGGGACTATAAGAAGGATCGCCGCGGCCGTGAACCTCATCGCTGACACCTCGGTCTGGTCGTTCGCTTTGCGGCGGGTGCGGCCCGATTCCGGGAACGTCTGGCTGAAGGCATTCCGCGCTCATGTCGACCTCACCGACAACATCCTCCTCCTCGGCCCCATCATCCAGGAGCTTCTTGAGGGCATGCGGTCCCCCAGTGAGGTTGACCGTTTGATCCAGGAGCTCGCCCCGTTTCCGTTCCTCCCAACCGAGCGGGGGACGCACATTGCCGCTGCGCGGATCCGCAATGCCTGCCAGGCCCGGGGTGTTCAGGCAGGACACGTCGATTGCCTCATCGCGGCGGCTTGCGTGGAGCATGGGTTCCCTCTCCTGACCGCCGACGCGGATTTCGTGCACATCGCCAAGCACAGCGGCCTGGCCCTCCTCCCGCCGATTCCGAAGATCTGATCGGTTCGATCACGGGTCCGTATGATGCCTTCACCTGTCCGGTCGCGCTTGGAGCTGATCGCCCCCGCGGGCGAGTGGGCGGCGCTGCGCGCCGCAGTCGCCAATGGAGCCGACGCGGTCTACTTCGGCCTGCGCGACTTCAACGCCCGCCTCCGAGCCGCGAATTTCGCGGCCGAGGAACTGCCCGAGGTCATCGGCTATCTCCACGGCCACAACGTCCGCGGCTACGTGACGCTGAACACCCTGGTCTTCCCCGACGAACTGGAGCGGGCGGCGGAATGCCTCGTGGCGATCACGGAGGCCGGCGCCGACGCGGTGGTCGTCCAGGACCTGGGCCTCGTGCGGCTCGCGCGACGCCTGGCGCCGAGCCTGCCCGTCCACGCCTCGACCCAGATGACGCTCACGGAGCCCCGCGGAATCGCCATCGCCCGCGATCTCGGCATCCGGCGGGTCATCCTCGCGCGCGAGCTGTCGCTGGAGGAGATCCGGCAGATTCTCCAATCGTCCTCGTCCTCGTTCTCGTCCTCGACTCCGCCTCTTGAAGACCAAGAATCGAGGACGACGAGGACGAGAACGAGGACGATAAGAGAGGGCGAAGCGCCTCCCGTCGGGCTGGAGGTCTTCGTCCACGGGGCGCTGTGCGTGTCGTACAGCGGACAGTGCCTTGCGAGCCTGGTGATGGGAGGCCGGAGCGGGAACCGCGGCCAGTGCGCCCAGGCCTGCCGCCTGCCCTATGCGCTGATCGTCGATGGGAAGCCGCGCGATCAGGGCGGCCGAGCCTATCTGCTCAGCCCGAAGGATCTGGCCGCTCAGGATCGAATCGGGGCGCTCGTGGCACTGGGAGTGGCGGGGTTCAAGATCGAAGGGCGGCTGAAGAGCGCGGCCTACGTGGCGGCGGCGACGCGGGTCTACCGCACCGCGCTCGACGCGGCCCTGGCCCAGCAGCCGTTCGCTCTCTCAGCCGAACAAGAGGCCGAGCTGGCCCAGGGCTTTTCGCGGGGTTTCACCCGTGGCTTCCTCGACGGAGCCAACCACCAGGAACTGGTTCCCGGGCGCTCGCCCAAGAGCCGAGGGCTGCACGTCGGGACCGTCGCCGGGAAGTCGCAGGGCGGCATCATCGTCGAACTGGCTGCTTCCGGGGACCGCACGCTCAAGCTAGAGCTTGAGCGTGGCACCCATGCAGCACCCGGCGACACCCAGGGTGCCACGCCCAAGTTCTTACTTGGGCGTGCCGGCAGAGGGGGCCGCCGCATGGAGAACGATGAAACCGCTGTGGTCAGGCTAACCCTCAAGCCCGGCGACGGCGTGGTCTTCGAGACGGGACGAACCGAGGCAGAGGACGAGCCCGGCGGGCGGATCATGGCCGTCCGACCCGTCGCGGGACAGCCGGGCCGCGTCGAGATCGCGTTCCGACGTGGCGACGTCCGGCTCTCGGAGGTCGCCGTCGGACGCGCCGTCTGGAAGACCGACGATCCGGCGGTCCGGCGGCGGCTGGAGCAGAGCTACGCGCGCGACCGCGTCTGGCGGCCCGTCCCCCTGTCGGCCCGCGTGTGGGCGGAGTTGGGCCAGCCTCTGCGGATCGAAGTGGGAGACGATGCGGGCCACCGGGCGACCGTGGCAGGCGAAAGCCGCCTCGGGCGCGCGGAGAAGCATCCGCTGACTCTCGACCTCCTCCGCGAGCAACTCGGCCGGCTCGGTGGGACGCCGTTCGAGCTGAGCAGCGTCGAGGCCGAGAAGCTCGACCCCGTGATGGCGCCGAAAAGCGTCCTCAACGACCTCCGCCGCCAGGCCGTCGAAGCCCTGCTCAGGCTCCGAGCCGAGGCGGCCCGGCACCCCGTCACCGAACCGAACGCGCTCGCCAAGCTCCGCGAGGAAATGCCAAAAATAGGGACAGTCACCTATTTCCGCGCTCGGAAAATAGGTGACTGTCCCTATTTTCTGAGCGTCCTGGTCCGCGACCCGGCGCAGCTCGAAGCCGTCCTGGACTGGTCACCGCCCGACCCGGCCCTACGGCCGACGACGGTCTACTGCGATTTCACCGACGCACGGCTCTATGGCGAGGCGGTGGCGCGATGCCGTTCGGCGGGCGTGGCCGCTGGCCTGGCGACGCTGCGGATCATCAAGCCGGGCGAGGACGGCTTTCTGGAGGAGATCCTCGCCGCCGCGCCCGATGCGGCGCTGGTGCGGAACCTGGCGGGCGTGTCCTTCTTTCGCGAGCGGGCGCCGGCGCTGCCGCTGGTCGGGGATTTCTCGCTGAACGTCGCCAACGACCTCGCGGCGGGCGTTGCGGCGGGCCTGGGTCTGGCGCGCGTCGTGCCGAGCGCCGATCTCGGGTGGCCGCAACTGGCGGCGATGGCGACGCGGTTTGGCGCGCCCTTCTTCGAGGTCATCCTGCACCAGCACGTGCCGATGCTCCACACCGAGCACTGCCTCTTCGCGGCGTCGCTGTCGCGGGGCAGGAACCGTCGCGAGTGCGGCTCGCCCTGCCGCCGCCGAGTCGAACTGCGGGACCGGACGGGCGCCGCGCACCCGGTGGCGTGCGATGCCGCGTGCCGCAACACCGTCTTCCAGGCCACCGCCCAATCCGCCGCAGGCTCCGTCGGGGAGATGAAGCGGCTGGGGATCTGCCACTTCCGCATCGACCTGCTCCGCGAATCGCCCGAGGAGACCCGTTCTCTTCTCGACTGCTATGCGCGGCTCCTGGCCACTCTGGACGACGCCCGGACCGCCTGGCGGCGCCTTCGCGACCTGTGCCCCGGCGGCCTGACGGCTGGGACTTTGCGAACCCCCTGTTGACTCCAAGCGCGTGCCTCCCTATCATGGTGGGATGGGCGGCGACCTACCCCAGCCTCATGCTGTGCTGGTGCGCGCCGCTCCTGGGGGCTCCCGAGATGTGCCCGATCCTCAAACTGGACCACCAGGTGGATGACTTCGAAGTGAACGGGCGAGGCACCGCACCGGAATGGGCCGCGGCCGAGTGGGTCGTGCTGGAGCGCGTCGGCGAGGGCCGCTCGACCTATGCCACGCGAGCCAAGGTCCTCTGGTCCCAGACGGGACTCTACTTCCTCGTCGACTGCGAGGACCGCCAGCTCACCTGCACCATGACCGAGGACTACGACGAGATCTTCCGGGAGGACGTCGTCGAGGTTTTCCTCTGGCCCGACGAGTCGCAGGCGCTCTACTTCGAGTACGAGATATCGCCGCTGGAGGTCGAGCTGCCGATCCTGATCCCGAACCGCAACGGGGTGTTCATGGGCTGGCGCCCCTGGCGCTACGTCGGGGAACGCAAGATCCGCAAGGCGACGTCGGTCCGGGGCGGGAAGAAAGCTCTGATGGCTCCGGCGGAGGGCTGGATGGCGGAGTTCTTCATCCCATTTGCCCTGTTGCCGGGTCTGGGCAACGTCCCGCCGAAGCCGGGCTCGCGGTGGCGGGGCAACATCTATCGCATCGACTACGACGAGGCCCCCGCCTCGCACTGGGCCTGGTCGCCCGTGACGAGTCCGAGCTTCCACAGCTATCGCGAGTTCGGGACGCTGGTGTTCGCCTGAGCCGGGCAAAGAAAGGATTCCGTTGAGAAAGAAGCAACCCTGCGTTGCGCGGGAGCGGAAGACCCCGTTCGTGGACATCTTCCGAACCACGCCGCCCCAGACCGTCTGCCCGAATTTCTACGTGCTCTCCCACGCGAACGGCTGTTCGTTTCAGCCGGAGTGCTCGTACTGCTTCCTGAAGTCGTCCTTCTGGTATCTCGGCGAGCCGCACGTCTTCACGAACCTCGCCGAGATGCGCGACGAGGTCCGCGCCTGGATCGCGAAGGACGATCTCGAGTCCTACGTCCTCAACACGGGGAATCTATCCGACAGCCTGGTCTTCGAGGACGTGCGGCCAGCCATCGCCGAGCTGATCGAGCTGTTCCGCACGGAGGCCGAGGCCAAAGGCCGCCCGCACTCGCTCCTCCTCGTCACGAAGAGCGGGACCGAGGCGTGCCGCCCGCTCCTGGAGCTGAAGCCCTGTGCGAACGTCATCATGTCCTTCTCGGTCAACGATCCCGCGGCGGCGCGCAAGCACGAGGCCGGCGCGGCGCCCGTCCCCGACCGCCTCGACGCCGCGCGCCAGCTCCAGGCCGCCGGCTGGCGGGTCCGCATGCGGATCGACCCGATGATCCTGGGCTTCGACTACACGTCGATTGCCGAGCAGGTGAGGGACCTGGCCCCCGAGCGGGTTACCCTCGGCAGCCTGCGCGCCGAGCACAACCTGCCGCGCTACGTCGGCAACGGCCTCTTCGCCCCGCTCGAAGCCCCCGCCCGGCCCAAGGGCCTCGCCCGCTATCCGAAGGACCAGCGCCTGGCCCTCTACCGCCAAGCCACCGCCATCCTCGCCGGCGCCTGCCCCCTCGGCCTCTGCGAGGAGACGCCCGACATCTGGGACGCCCTCGGCCTCGACAAGGCGGCGAAGAGCTGCAATTGCGGGAGATGAAAGCGGGGATCGTGTGGGTAGGCCCCTCCCTGGCGCACCTCAGCCGGTTCGGTGCTTGTCGTACTCGTCGTAGATGGCGTCCTCGTCCGAGTAGCTGCGGAGGAATTGCTGAAGGCTCGACCTCGCCCAGTCCTCATCCTCATCGGGCTTCTCCGGCAGGGGGATGATGCAGGGTGATTTGCCTAGGTCGCCAGAGGGAGGGTCAGCCGATTGAGCGGGCATTGGCGACCTCCCGGGAGCCGGCGGGCCGGACCTGAGAAGCGAGAAGGGTGAGGACAGCTATCGTCTCGCCATCCAGCGTGGTGAACTCGACTTCGTA
>Ga0315273_10004450_pt1 | contig 17179 bp, 3 predicted proteins | sample YL17G02_0_MG_FD_205753 | JGI IMG/M metagenome (GOLD analysis project Ga0315273, IMG submission 205753) | Sediment microbial communities from Yellowstone Lake, YNP, Wyoming, USA - YL17G02_0 | ecosystem: Environmental > Aquatic > Freshwater > Lake > Sediment | place: USA: Wyoming | collected... | reverse complement strand
TGGCCGGCGGAGCATATCTCCGGGCCTGGGATGTCACTGCCGGGGAAACCGTCTTTGCCATTGGCGAGGACGGTATCGTCACCGCCGGTAACGACGACATCGTCTGGAGCGGCGCCGCCGGTTACCTCCTCCACGACGCTTTAACTGATTGTACCAACGGCCAGATCTTGAAATGGGTTGATGGCGGCGGCCGCTGGGGCTGTGCCGCTGACGCCGACACTACCAATCCCAACTACTGGGCCCAAAGCGCCGGTGCCCTCTTCCCCGGTAATGTTACTCAGGATGTCCTCTTCGGTGCCACCGCCACTGCTTCCGCCAAGTTCGCCTTCATCAATAACTTGGGTCCCGGAGTTCCCACCGCTTCCGTTGCCGGTACCACTGCATATGTGTCTACTTTCTTAACCGGCGAAGGCAATCTGGGAACAACTAACCTGGCTCCTCTGACCCTGGGTGGAGTCTCCACCGGGACTGTTCTTTTGCAGCCCAATGCCGATACCGGGGATTACTTCACCTTTGCCTCCGATGGTACCAACTTAACTTTGGGGACTGCTGATAACGCCAATTTGACTGTCGCTCCCCATGGTACCGGTACCTTTACCGTCACCACTGATAATAATGCCGCCAATGATATTACTCTCACTGGTGGAGTCACTCTCACCGGGGTGGAAGGTTCAACCAAGCTCACCCTGACTGCCGGTGATATGGCCCTCTCCCAGGGTTCCCTGGCTGTTACCGACAACGACAATGCCGCCTCTTTCTCGGTGGTTAATGATACTGCCACCACCATCGGGGTCACCGCTGCCGGCGGACTCAATGTCCTCTCCTCCGTCTCCTTAACCACCGGCGATCTCCTGGAACTGCAGCTGACTGAATCTGCTCTGGCCGGCGGAGCATATCTCCGGGCCTGGGATGTCACTGCCGGGGAAACCGTCTTTGCCATTGGCGAGGACGGTATCGTCACCGCCGGTAACGACGACATCGTCTGGAGCGGCGCCGCCGGTTACCTTCTCCACGATGCCCTAGCCGACTGCGGTGACGGCCAGATTCTTAAATGGCAGACCGCCGGTGGCCTGCGCTGGGAATGTGCGGCTGACAACAATTCCGGAGGAGCCAGTTACTGGACTGCCGCTTCCGGCGCCCTCTTCCCCGGCAATACTACTTACGACTTACTCCTCGGCGGCATCGCTTCTTCCTCGGCCAAATTCGCCTTCCTCAATAACCTCGGCCCCGGAGTTCCTACTGCCAGCATCTCCGGCACTACTGCTTACGTTTCCACTTTCTTAACCGGTGAAGGCAGTCTGCAAACCACCAACAAAGCCACCCTGACTATCGGCGGCGGCGACACCGGCAATATCGACATCGGCCAGGGCGGCGGCAATCTTACCTTGGGTGTGGCCGGTACTGCCGTCGGCTTGCTGTTTGCCGATGACAGCACCATCACCGCAGCCAGTACCAAGAAAATCACTATTAATGACGTTTATCAAATCATCCCCGAAGCCAATAATACTGCCAATTACGACCTCGGTTCCACCTCCTTCAGTTGGGATAAAGTCTACACCGACGAGATCTGTTTCGACGGCGCCTCCGACTGTATGACCACCTCCGCCGTCAGCAGCTCCCAATACTGGTCCGCCGCCTCCGGGGCTTTGTTCCCCTCCAATGTCACCCAGGACGTCCTCTTTGGCAACATCGCTACTTCGTCTGCCAGGGTCAGAATCGGCAGTTCCCTCTACGGCGGCCTGGCTTCCCTGATCGTCAACCAGCCCGAATCCCAGGACATCTTCACCGCCTCAGCAGGAGGTAGTCCCAAATTTACCATCAACTCCGGCGGTGACATAGGTATCGGTACCACCACTCCTCAAGCCAATATTGACATTTACGATGCCACCCCCACCATATTACTGAGACACGATACGTCCGACATTAGTGATTTGGTGGGTATTACTGCTACCGGTCCCCTTACTACTAACAGGATCGCCCAGGTCATGTTTGAGGGAACTTCCGGATACGGTGGAAATATCCGTATGCAAACTTCAAACGAAGGCGCGGCATACGTCACCCGTATGACTGTTTTGGAGGCTGGTGGAGTTAATATCAACCTCGCAGGCACTAGCGTTGACTTGTTGCAATTAAACCATTCTGATTCTTTTAGTACCAACGATGAAGGTCAACTTAACTTTACCCAAGGTTCTGCATCGCTTTCCAGAATTTCCAATTATTACAGCGGCTCAGATTTTGGCTTGAAATTTTACACTTACACCGGTAGTTTGAATTCCACTCCTGTACTAACCTTGACCGGTGCTAACAAAGTCGGCATCGGCACCACCACCCCCACTGCTTTGCTGACTGTTGACAACACTAGCATCTCCTCCTTAGGCAAGGCTGTTGCCATCTTCAACCAGGATGAAAGTCAGGATATTTTGACTGCCTCCGCCGCCGGTACCACCAGACTGCGACTAGCCAATAATGGAGATTTAGCTCTGACTTCCACCGAAACCTCCGGCAACGTCTTAGATCTCGATATGGATTTCTTGACTACCGGCATCGGCATCAATGCCCAATCCCTCAGTAACAATCTCTCCTCCGGAAACTTAGGACTATTTGACTGGTCACCCACCACCTGGGCCACCGCCTCCGGTGATTTAGTTAAAATCAACCTCGGCCAATATGGCGATACTACCGGCAACCTCTTCGCCATCTACGACAATGGCAGTGAACTCTTCTCCGTGGACACCGCCAAAATCACCTCTTCCATTCCCCATGAATTTACCGCCGCCGGTGACGTTTCCGTTGCCTACGATATCAACTTCACCAACCAAACCTCCTCCCAAATCGAAAGTTCCGGTCCGTTCACTCTTCGGGTCGGCGAAGCCTTCGAGAATAACAACCTCACTCTCAAAACCTACGGCACCGGCAATGTTATTTTTGATCAGGGCACCTCCGGCAAGGTCCTCATCGGTACCGGTTCCGCCTCCATGAAATTCACCGTTTCCGACTCCCAATCCGCCACCGCCGCCGCCATGATCGAAAACTTCTACAACGGCCCCGATGCCGACGGCCTGATTATCAAACTCGGCTACACCGGCTTAAATACCGCTACCAACTCCTTTATTAACTTCATGAATGCCAGCGGCGACATCCACGGGTCTATTAAAGGCACCGCAGGAGGCACCACCATCAACTACCAATCCAGCGGAGTAGATATGGCCGAATACTTTGTCAAGGACAGTTCCCAATTCGCGGTTGGCGACATTGTCAGCCAATCCGAACTCGGAGCTACCAAAACTGCTACCGGTAACGACCCCAAAATGTTAGGCGTCGTTTCCGACAATCCCGGCTTCTCCGGCGGTACTGAAGGTCCCAATAAAATTCTGGTCGGTATCGTCGGTCAGGTTCCCGTCAGGGTTTCTCCTTCTTCCACCGCTATCCAGCCGGGTGATTTAATTACCGGCAGCACCGATCCCGGCAAAGCCGTCAAGGCTCAGAAACCCGGATACGTTATCGGTAAAGCTATGGAAACCTGGGATCCGGCTCACCCCAAAGATAAAATTAATATCTTCCTCACCAATTCATGGGCCGATCCCAACCAATCCCTGGCTTTCGACAACAACGGCAATCTGTCTATCAAAGGCAACATCCAAGCCACCGATTTTGTCATCGACGCCAGCTTGGACCAGAGAATCTCAATTTTAGAAACCCAGGTCGCTTCCGCCTCCGCCCAACTGGCCCAGCTAACTACTCTAACCTCTCCCCAACCCTCTCCTGAATCAGGAGAGGGTGGCTTGCCGGGTGAGGTGTGGGAATATGCAACGGCTTCCGGGAAACTCATCACCGCCTTCCCCGTCCAGGTCCCCGAACTGGTGGTCACCGGCCAACTCTCCGTCGGCATTCTCCAACTTGACGATATGGAAGGCGATATCAGTTCTTTAACCGGCCTGCTATCCCTGCAAAACGGCGCCGCCACCCTCGACGACCACGGCAACTTCACTGTTACCGGTACCCTGATTGCCAAGACCATCCAAACCGAAAAACTCAATATTTTAGGCGCTTCCATCGGCACAGCCATCCTCCCCGCCGGCCTGACCGAACTGTCCGTCGATACCACCGCTGTTTCCACCGGGTCATCCATCCTGGTTACCCCCGTCGCCACTCCGGTGCCGGTTGCTGCCGTCGCCACTAAGTCGGGACAGTTCATCGTTAGAATTCCCACCGCTTTAGCTGAAGACCTGAAAGTTAATTGGTGGGTTATCAATTAACTCACCTCTAACCCCTCTCTTTGATTAAAGAGAGGGGAACAAAAGGGGTGAGTTAGACAAAATCAAATTACAATGACACAAGATCAAAATCACAATTACGATTTAGAAAAAAGAACCTTGGAGTTTTCCCAGACTCTGATTTCTTTCCTGAAAAAACTCCCCAATACGCAAATACTGATACCGTTAATTAACCAGTGTTTACGCGCTGGAACCAGCATCGGGGCTAATTATCGTGAAGCGAATGGAGCATCGAGCAAAAAGGACTTTATCAGCAAAATCTATATCTGCAAGAAAGAAGCAAAGGAAACTTTATATTGGCTGGAACTAATCGGCCAATCTCTGGATCAGGGCGATCTGAAACAGGAATGCAGAACCCTCTGGCAGGAAGCAAAAGAATTTGTTTTAATTTTCGGCAAAATTAGCTCCAAAAGCGTTTGAAAATTATGATATTGAAGAATTTCAAATTGATTTCAAATTTAAAATTTCAAATTTCAAATTTGTTAGTGTTTCTGGTGGCTTTCGCCTGTTTCCTTTCTTTCGGCGCCATCCGCACCCGGGCCGCCACCGTCACTTCCTATGCCACCGGCAGCTGGAGCGCCGTCAATACCTGGAAATATCCCGTTACCGGCAGCACTCTTACTTGCAAAACCAACACTACCGCGGTTACCGGCATAAGCACCACTTTTACGACTCAAGTGGCCGTTGGCCAGTTTATCTATGACCAAAACAATGCTTATATAGGCACTATCGCTTCTATCACCAACGACACCGCTTTGGTCCTCAACGCCAACGCCGCCACCACCCAGACCGGCAAAGCCTGGTCCCAGGCCAAAGTCCCCTTAAGCACTGACGCCGTGGTTATCGCCACCGGCACCACTGTCACCGTCGACAGCACCTATACCGCCGCCACTTTGGATATCAATGCTGCCGCCACCGCCAACGGCATTTCCATTGCCAGCCCCAATTCCCTGACTGTTTCCGGGGCTATTACTATGAATGCCCCCTCCGCCGCCGTCAACTCAACAATTGCTGTCAGTAATGGCACTCTGTCCGCCGCCAGCATTGCTATTCCGGGATCGGGAACCGCCAGCCGCAACTGCATTGTCTCCTTAAGCTCCGGCACTATCACTGTTTCCGGCAGTATTGCCTTTTCCGGCACTGCCGCCCAGGCCCAGCTGACTTTCACCGGTTCCGGTACGTTAAATGTCGGCGGCGATCTGGGCTCCGGCGGTACTTTCACCAAATCCACCGGTAAAGTCGTCTTTAACGGCACCGGTGCTCAAACCGCCAACGGGTACAACTTTAATGACGTTACCATCAGTAACTCCGCCACAGCGGGAACCAAAGTCACCGCTGCCGGGACTTTTGCTGTCGGTGGAGCACTTCTTATTACCGACGGCCAACTTGATACCTCTACCTCTACTTTCAGTGTCACTGGCACCACCACTATGAATAACGGCGGAGAAATTCATGTCACTTCGACTACCGGTTCCAAAGATTTTACCGGGACGATGACCATCGACAGCGGCGGCAAACTGTATATTAATGCTGCCGAAACTATCGGTTTTACCAACGATTTAAGCAACAGCGGCACAGTAGAGTTCGACGCCGCCGGGATTATCAATTTAGCCGGCAGTCTCACCAACGCCGGTACCTGGGACATCATCACTTCGGTAACGGGTGCCATCTCCATGACCGGCGCCTCCAAAACCATCAGCGGGGCCGGTGCCATCGTTATGGCTTCTTTGGCTGCAACCAGCGTCACCAACAGCGGCACCCTGACTGTTACCGGGGTTTTGAGCGGGACATTATTTACCAATGGTAACGGCTCTAACGGCTCTCTGACTGTCGGCGCTACCCCGACGGTCGCCACCCTGACCGCCAATGCTACCGCCAACACCGTCACCTATACCGGCGGGACCATGAAAGCCACCTCAGCCGGTTATTACGATTTAACCATTGCCGGAACAGTTATTGGAATCGGCGACACGGTTAACCATAATCTGGTTGTCAGTTCGGGAACTCTTACTCTTTCCAATGCCACCGCTTTTACCGTTACCGGCACCACCAATTTAACCGGCGCGCTAGCCCTGCCGGTTGCCGCCAATAATAAAACTTTCACCGGAGTAATTACTGTCAACGGTGCCGGTAATCTGAGCGGAGCCAGCACCACCGTGGTTATCAACGGCGGTATCGCCAATGCCAACACAGTCTCTTTAACCGGCACGGTCACTACCAATGTTGCCGGCGCTGCCTTCAGCGGCGCCAATAATATTGCCATCGCCACTTACACCGTCACCAGTCCGGGAACCGCCAGCAATACCGGAACTGTAACTATCAGCGGTGTCCTGGGAGGCAACGGTTCCTTCACCAACAGTACCAGCGCCAACCTTTCTCTCGGAGCCACCCCCACTATTACCACTTTAACTGCCGATGCCTCCGGCAACACCGTCACCTACACCGGGGGAACTATGAAAGCCACCTCCGCCCACTATTATAATCTGACCATCGCCGGTACGGTTGTTGGCATTGGCGACACCGTCGACAATAATTTAGTCGTCACCTCCGGTACTCTGACCCTGTCCAATGCCACTGCCTTTACCGTCACCGGCACCACCAATTTAACCGGCGCGCTAGCCCTGCCGGTTGCCGCCAATAATAAAACTTTCACCGGAGTAATTACCGTCAATGGCGCCGGCAATCTGAGCGGTGCCAGCACCACTGTGGTTATCAACGGCGGTATCGCCAATGCCAACACAGTCTCTTTAACCGGCACGGTCACTACCAATGTTGCCGGCGCTGCCTTCAGCGGCGCCAATAATATTGCCATCGCCACTTACACCGTCACCAGCCCCGGTACAGCCAGCAATACCGGGACTGTGACCATCAGCACTGATCTGGGAGGCAACGGTTCCTTTACCAACGCCAACGGTGGAACTTTGAATCTTTCCGGAACTGCTACAATCACCAATTTAGCCGCTTCTGCCAACACCAATACCGTTAATTACAATGGAGCTGCCGCCCAAACAGTCAAAAGTGGCACTTATTACATCCTGAAAATCAACAATGCCCACGCCTCCGGGGCATCCCTGGGTGCGGCTTCCGCTACCACCGACCTGACTATCGGCGACGTCACTGCCGCCAGCCTTTTTTACGACGCCGGCTACGCCCTGACCGCTTCCGGAATCCTGCATCTTCACCAGGGAACTTTCAAACTTGGTAATTCGGCAGCTACCACTTGGCCGGGTTTCGGCACCAACACCATTGATGCCGGCACAACTGTCGAATATGCATCCACCGCACCCCAAACCGTCTCCGGTGTCCCGGCATATAAAAACCTGACTATCTCCGGGGCCAGCACTAAAACTTTGGGGGCTGCCACCGGCGTGGCGACCGCTTTTACTCTGGCAACCGGAGCCACCATTGACCCCGGCTCCTATCTCCTTTCCGGAGCCGGTACTTTTAATATCACCGGTACGGTCATTGTCCCCGGAGCCCTTTTTTCCACCAACTACACCATCGCCGGAGCCAAAACCATCTCTGCCGGCAGCACTTTTAACTACACCAACGCCACCACTCCGACCATTGACGCCAGCTTCACCTACCAGAACCTCCAATACAGCGGTTCCGGCACCGCCGGAGCCAGTGCCGACCTGACCATCCAGGGAACTCTCTCCAATACCGGCGGCGGAGTCCTGGCCTTCGGTTCCAATAATATTATTTTAAGCGGCACCGTTTCCACCAACAACATTGCCGGTTTTACCACTACCGGCACGGTTTCCCTGACCAAAACCGCCGGTACGGCCACTTTTACCGGGACAGTTAACGGCGGAGGCTTGACTATCAATAGCGTCGGCGGCGCCGGCACTTTAAATCTGGGTTCCGGCCTGACCCATACTTTTACCGGTACCTGGACCCGGACTGCCGGGATCTTAAACGGCGGTTCCAGTATCCTAAATCTTGCCGGCACTGTCAGTGGTACCGGCGGCACTTTTACCTGTGGTACCGGCACCGTCAATTACAACGGCGCTGCCGCTCAAACCGTCGCCGGTGTTGTCTATAATATTCTCAAAATTAATAATGCCCACGCTTCGGGTGCATCTCTGAGTGCCGCCGCTACCGTCGCCGGCCTGACTATTGGTGACGATACCAGCAGTCTATTTTACGATGGCGGTTATGCCATTACCGCTTCCGGAACTATTCATCTTCATCAGGGTACTTTTAAGCTCGGCAATTCCACTCCGACCACCTGGCCGGCTTTCGGCGTCAATACTATTGATGCCGGCACCACCGTAGAGTATGCCTCCTCTGTCGCCCAGACCGTCTCCACCGCCCCCGGTTATTCCCATCTGACTTTCTCCGGCGCCGGTACCAAAACCACCGGCTCAAGTACCCTATCCATCGGCGGCAATTGGGCTGTCGGCAGTACCACTGCCTTAAACACCAGCAACACTGTCGTCAGCCTCACCGGCAACTTGAGCGGCAGCGGCAGTATCACCCAGGGGACCGGACTTATTACCGTCGGCGGCGACTGGACCAATACCGGCACTTTTACGGCCACTTCCGCCGGCGTCACTATGTCCGGTACCGGCAAGCAAATTACCGGCTCCGGCGGAATTACCTTCACTACCCTAACCATTGATGTTTCTGTCACCAACAACAATACCGGCACCATCCTGGTTTCCACCGCCCTGTCCGGAAACGGCACCCTGACCCAGGGAACCAGCTCAATTTTATCCCTCGGCGGCACCTCCGGCATCACCGGGCTGGATGCCTCCACTTATGTCAATACCGTCAACTACTCCGGCGCCGGCCAAACCGTCCGCAGCATCAATTATTCCACCCTGACTTTAAGCAACAGCGGTACCAAAACCCTGCAAACCGGAACGACAGCCATCACCGGGGACTTAAATCTCTCCGGTACCGCCGCCGCTACTACCGTCATTGGCTTAGCCATTACCGGCAATATTTCCGTCGGCGCCGGCACCTCCCTGACTGTCAATCATGATATTGCTGTTGCCGGTAATTTCTCCACTACCACCTCCGGTATCATCACCACCTCCGCCGGTACCCCCACCGTCACCATGTCCGGGACTTCCAAGAATTTGGGTACCGGCTCCGGCGCCATCACCCTGCATCATTTGATCGTCTCCGGCTCGGTCAGTTTTTCCGGTTCCGGCACCAATATCTTTAACGGCGATGTCACCGTCAACGCCGCCAAAACTATAAATCTCAACAGCAATGTGGAAATTAAAGGCAATCTGACTAACACCACTGACGGAGTGATCGGCAACTCTGCCGGCTCCCCGGTTATTACTATGTCCGGCAGCAGCAAAACCATCGGCGGCGGTACTACCGGGGCAGTCACCATTTATGCCCTGACCGTTTCCGGCTCGGTCACCTGGACCAACGGCGGCACCAATACCGTTACCGGCGATATTAATGTCAATGCCGGGGCTACCCTGAATCTCAACTCCGCCATTGGAGTCGGCGGCTCCATCCTCACCACCACCACCGGCTCCGTCAACACCACCTCCGGCTCTCCCGAAGTTACCTTGACCGGCTCGGGAAAATCGATAGGCGGCGGCTCCGGCACCATTGCCTTTTATAAACTGACTTTGAGCAACAACGGCACTACTACTATCAATTCGGATATCTCTGTATCAAACACTCTCAATGTTACCACCACCGACACCCTATCCATTGCTGTCAGCAAATCCGTCACCGCCGTCGCCACCCTGACTTTCCCCAACACCGCGGTTATTTCCGGCGCCGGGACTTTGATTTATCAAGGCTCGGCAACTTTCCCCGCTACCGGCACTTTAAGTTCTATCTTGCGTTTCGACGCTACCAATAATATCCACACCGTCCCCGTCCGTACTTACTCCGGCGCCGTCCAGTTCTATAACGGCTCCAACACCGACCCCCGGACCATCACTTTGGGGGCAGATGCCACCGCCCTGACTTTCGGCAGTGATGTCACCCTCAACTCCGCCGGCTCCCAAGCCCTGACTGTCAATACCCACGCCAGCGGTCCGGCTGTGAATATTGCCGGAGCCCTGGCCGGAACTGCAGCCGGAACTGCCGAACTTCTGACTACCGGGGCCGGTATCTGGACAGTAACAGGAGCAGTTAATCTCACCGGCATTACCCTAACAGCCACCGGGGGTACTTTCCGCATGAACGGCACTGTCAACCTCACCTCGTCTGGCAATACCTTTAATAATTTCTCCGTCACTGCCAATACTGTTTCTGCCCAGGATGCCACCGATATCGACGGTGATTTTGCCGTTACTTCCGGTGGTTTTGCCATGGCTGGCGGAGCCGTTAATATGACCGTCGCCGGAGATTTTACCCTTAGCGCCGCGACCACCTTTACCGGCAATACCGGCGGGGGTAAACTTATTTTTAACGGCGCCTCCACGCTGTTTACCGACTCCACCGCCGGCCAAGACTTGGGCGATGTCCAGATCGGCAATTCCCCCGGCACCACCAATCTGGCTACTAATTTTAAAGCTAATTCCCTGACTGTCGTTGCCGGCGATTACTTCAACACCTGCCAGTGGGATTTGGATATCGGCAACGGCGGCATCTCTTTTTCCGGTATCATTGATACCTCCGACGTCGGCCATGATGTGGCCTGCGCCGGCCCCGCCGGCAATGAAACCCTGATGTACACCGCCAATAATTTCGCCCTCAATTCCGGAGCCACTTTCTACCAGGACCAATCCACTCTTTACTTCGATGACACCGCCGGCACCGATACGCTCATAACCGATGGGTCTTTTTCCCTCTATAATCTGGTCATCCAACCTACTGCCGGCGTCATTATTCAAGTCCAGGATCCCCTGACTGTCCAAAACTCCCTGACTATTACTTCCGGCACGTTAGATACCGTTTCTGGAGAAAGCAACCAGATTAACGTCGGTTACGATTGGACTAACGACTCCGTTTTTGAAGCCAACTCCGGCAAAGTCGTTTTAGACGGCTCGGCCTCCATGAATCTGGACACCAACTGCACCACCCCGGCTTCCTGCACCGATGGCGACTTTTACGACCTGGAAATCAATAAAACCTCCGGCACCGATGCCAACGATAATGTGACTCTATCTAATTTTGGCATTAGAACCACCCACAGCCTGGTGATTACCGACGGCGAGCTAATCCAAACTACCTATACTGTTGTCGCTGAAGGCACCTCCGCCGTTTCTGTCGCTGCTCTGGGCAAGTGGACCAATACCAGCACCGGTGATCTGACCCTGGGAGGCACCTTTGACAACCTGGGCACCGTCACCTTCCAGGGCACCACCTCCGCTTGCGGCGAAACCGACGCCATCGCCATCACCTCCACTACCACCGATGTCCGTGCTTGGACCGGCAATACCGGCACTTTCAATATAAACGACGTCACCTGCGCCTACCAATCCAGCACTCCCAATATCTATGCTTATTCTTCCGTCAACTCCGGCACCTGTACCGTCAACTGGTCTTTCCCCGGCTGTCCCCAGGCCGTTTCCGGCAACATCTATGACTTCGGTACCGTCAATACTGCCTATTCCGGCTGTGACGCCGATACCGGCACCTACGAACTCCGTCTCCGCTCCTCTGCCATTACTTATTCCGCTTCCTGCAGTAATGCCACCGGTGCCTATTCCTTTGCCGATGTCACCGTTCCCGCCGCCGGCGAAGCCATGGTCGCCTGGATCGAAGCCAAATCCACCGATGGCGCTCTGGTTATCCGCTACGACGGTTCCGGCGATTCCACTGCCAATACCTTTTACGACCAGGCGGTCACCGTCACTTCCGACGACACCTCCGGCGTTACTATCGATAACATGAATACCTACGACTACGCCGATGACGACGGCAATGAAGTCCCATACACCGCTACCAACGCCTCGCCTGACACTTTAGTCGTCAATTCCGGCTACGAACTGATCGTCAAAATCAACTCCGGCGTGGCTGCCGATTCCACCGTTTTTGACCCCGGCGGCACCGTTACTACTAACGCCACCGGCGGTGATCTGCACGTTATGACCGACTCTACGGCCTACCTGGATACCGGCACCTCTGCCATCGGCCGGGATATTGAGGTCGACAGTAGTGCTACATTATATATAGACGGTACCTACAGCTACACCGTCGGCGGCGGGGACATCACTACCGGCAATTCAGCCGTGGTTTCCACCAGCACCGGCTCTCCTACGGTTACAATTTCCACTTCCGGCAATATCGGCGGCGGCACCTCTCCCACCCTCACCTTCCATAATCTCTCTACCTCCGGCTCCGGCACTATCTCCATCGCTAATACCGCCACCATTAATAACGACCTGACTGTCGGTTCCGGCACTACCCTCAACGTCAATGCCTCGATAGGCGTGGCCGGTAACTTCAATAACACCACTTCCGGTATCATCAATACCACTTCCGGCTCCCCCACTGTCACTATGTCCGGCGCGTCCAAAACCCTGGGTACCGGCACCGGCGCCATCACTATTAATGCCCTGACTGTCTCCGCTGGCTCCACCACCTTCTCCGGCTCCGGGACTAATATTTTTAACAGCGATGTAGCCGTCAGCGCCGGAGCCACCTTAAACATTAATAGCTCCGCCGAGTTCAAGGGCTCTCTGACCAACGCCACCTCCGGAGTAATTAATACCACCTCCGGTTCGCCTATCCTGACTTTCTCCGGTTCCGGCAAATCCATCGGCGGGGGCACCACCGGGGCCATCACCATTCATGCCCTGACTGTTACCGGCTCTGCCACCCTGACCAACGGCGGCACTAATACTTTCAACAGCGATGTCAATGTCAACGCCGGCGCCACCTTTAATATCAACAGCAGCGTCGGCCTGGCCGGCAGTCTGATTACCGCCTCTACCGGTATCATCGGCACTACCGCCGGCACCCCCACCGTTTCCTTCACCGGCACCACCCCGGCTTTGGGCGGCGGTTCCGGCACTATCACTCTTTACTCCCTGTCCATCGGCGGCAGTACCACCCTGACGGCCAACACCAGCTTCAGTCTCAAAGGCAACTACGCCAATTCCGGCATTTTCACCGCCAACAGTAAAACCGTGACTATGTCTGCCACTGATGCCGGCCATACCCTGACCGGTACTATGACCGGCACCTCGTCTTTCTATGATCTGGTCTTTGACGACGGCGGCACTTCCGGCGCCTGGACCTTTGCCGCCAACCCCGCCACCATCACCCGCGACTTCACCATCACCGGCGGCGCCGTCACCGCTCCTTCCGGCAACCTGACCATCGCCAGGAATTTTACCAACAACGATTCTTTTGATGCCAACGGCGGCACCATCATCTTTGACACCACTACAGCCTCCACTCTTCTCTATTCTGTCACTACAACATTTAATAATTTCAAGATCGAAACCGCCACCAAACAAATGTATTTCGAAGATACCGACGCGGTGGTTACCGACATTAATGGACTTTTTACCATCACCGGCACCGACTGTTCTGGAAACCGGGTCTTCCTGGATGGCTACAACGGCCTCGGCTGGGAAATCAATGCCTCCGACGGCTCGACGGCTATTACCTATGCCGACGTCGAAGATTCCACCGCCAACGGCACGGAAATCACCGCCTCCAATTCGACGGCTGATAACGATAGCAACGTCAACTGGTCCATCTCCGGCGGCTCTTGCGGTGTCATCCCCTCCCTGGTCACTGTCAAAGGCATCACTACCATTAAAGGCGGCGTGACCATCAAATAATTTGAAATTTACAATTTGAAATTTGAATTCAAATTCCAATGACACAAGATCAAAATAGCAAATATGATTTAGAAAAAAGAACCTTGGAGTTCTCCCATAGTTTGATATCTTTTCTAAAAAAACTACCTAACACTCAAATATTAATTCCTTTAACTAATCAATGTTTGCGGTCAGGAACAAGTATTGGTGCCAATTATCGCGAGGCCAACGGTGCCTCCAGCAAAAAGGACTTTATCAGCAAAATCTATATCTGCAAGAAAGAAGCCAAGGAGACACTTTACTGGTTGGAACTCATCGGTCAGTCATTAGACCAGGACAATCTGAAAGTGCAATGCCGTACCCTGTGGCAAGAATCAAAAGAGCTGGTTTTAATTTTCGGAAAAATTAGTTCTAATAGTGTTTGAAAATTATGTCATTTAAACATTTCAAATTCATTTCAAATTTCAAATTTAAAATTTCAAATTTGCTGCGAGTAGTCATCATTTTAGCAGTCTTAATCGGCAGCGCCCTCCTCTTCACCCAGCTCACATCTCAGGTAAAAGCCTCTTGGTTTAGCGACAGTTGGGGTTTTCGCAAGAAACTGACCATCGACTACACCAAAGTCAGCGGCGATCAGGTCTACTTCCCGGTTCTGGTCTCCATCACCGACTCCTCCCTTTCCAAAGCCCAAGCCGACGGTGATGATATCCTTTTTACCTCCTCCGATGGCCTCACCAAACTGGATCATGAAATTGAGAAGTTTGATCAGTCAACTAATACTTTAGTCGCTTGGGTAGAGATTCCTACCCTCTCCTCATCAGCCAATACTATTATTTATATGTACTACGGCAATCCCTCCGTCACCAGCCAGCAGAATAAGACCGGGGTGTGGGATAGCGATTATGTGGCGGTTTATCACTTAAATGAAACATCAGGCCTCCATTATGATTCTACCAATCAGAATAATTCAGAATATGTTTCGGCTACTCAGCAAGGTGCAAATATCGGAAAAGCTGATGGTGCGGATGAATTAAACGGTTCATCTAATTACATTCGGGTACCGGACAGTTCCAGCTTGCTTCCGTCAAGTGATATCACTGTTGAAGGTTGGGCTAAAATTGACACCCTAGCATCGGTTATGCCAGAAGCGGAACAAATTCTCACAAAAACAACCTCGGCAAATAATTCTTATTCGATACTTGTTAGCCATGTCGATGATAAAGTAAGATTCCTATGGAATAATAGCACCCCAACTGCATATTATGCTTCATATAATACTGCTGTGACAACCGGGAATTGGATGTATTTAACCGGTGTTCATGACGGTTCAACATTAAGGTTTTATTATGACGGCAGTGCGACCGGGACTACCAATGGTAATCCAACGGGAACTATATATAACACAAATTCAAGCAAACTTACTATTGGCTCAAGTTCGATCGCCAATTATACAGACGGAACGATCGACGAAGTCCGGATTTCCAAGATTGCCCGTCCGGCTGGTTGGATTGCCACTACCTACAACACCATCAATTCTCCCTCGACATTTTTCTCTGAAGGGGGAGAGGAAAAAAACCGGGGACCGGTTCTGATGTTTCATTTTGACGAAGGCTACGGAACTTCAACTGTGGCCGACTCGTCCCCCGGTCAAAATACCGGCACCTTGGCCGGAGCTACCAAACCCTCCTGGCAAACCGAAGACCTGTGTGTTTCGGGAAAGTGTTTATACTTCAACGGTTCCACTTCTTCTGTCACCGTCGCCAATACCATCAATAACGTCCAATCTGTCTCCTTCTGGGTCAAACCTAAGACCAATGGGGAAACGCTATTGGATTTAGACGGGGGGACCCATTCCCTGTCAGCCACCGCAGGGGTTATCAGTGCAACCGGTTTTAGTTCGCCGACTATCTACGTCAACGGCCAAGCCTCCAAGACTTTAACCGCAAGTGTCTGGCAGCATATTACCGTCACCACTGCCACGCGCTTTGATGCTAATGCTATCAAGATCGGCAACGTCTCCTCCACCTACTTCAGCGGGTTTATTGATGAATTCAAATTATATGATTATGTGAGATCGTCCTCTCAAATCAAACAGGATGCCATCCGCTCCGGTTCCCCGGCTGGTGCCGGTGCCGTCCTGGGCAATTATTCAGCCGGAAGTGGCAGCACATTAAATGAAGACTTGGTAGATTATTATAAATTGGATGACAATACCGGCACTACTGCCGCGGATTCCTCCGGTAATTCCAATACCGGTACTCTTACCAATGGTCCCTCCTGGGATACCGGTAAATTCAGCTCGGGAGTTTCTTTTGACGGCTCTGATGATTACGTTACTGCTGCCGATTCCGACTCCCTCGATCTCTCTTCCGATTTGTCCGTCTCCCTCTGGTTTTCCCCCACCGAGAGCTTTAACGCCAATGCCGGCTACGTTCAGGGACTGCTGGACAAAGGCAGCTACAAACTTTTCCTGGATAAATCCGACGGCAAATTAAAAGCCGAAACTGCCGATACTTCTTCTTCCTGGTCTCTCAGTCGTAAGAGTTTCGAAAATTATTATGGCATCCGTTCCCTGATGGTTTTTAACAGTAAATTATATGCCGGCATGTATGGCGGCTCTGACGGTTATGGCGATATTTTCGTATGCACTCCCGCCACCGCCGGTGACTCCACTACTTGTGACAATGCCGCTGACTGGACCGTCAGTTATGATGATGATGCTTCCACCTATAATGGTGTGTATTCCCTGGCCGTTTTCAACGATAAATTATATGCCGGGATGTCTTACGGTTCTGCCGGTTATGGTGATATTTTCGTTTGTAATCCCGCCACCGCCGGTGACTCCACCACCTGTGATGATCCCTCCGACTGGACCGCCAGCTACTCTGATGCTTCCACCTATTATGGCGCGTATTCCCTGACGGTTTTTAACAGTAAATTATATGCCAGCATGTATGGCGGCTCTGCTGGTGATGGCGATATTTTCGTTTGCACTCCCGCCACCGCCGGTGACTCCACTACTTGTGACAATGCCGCTGACTGGACCGCCAGCTACTCTGATGCCGCCACCTATTCTAGCGTGCAATCCCTGACGGTTTTTAACGACAAATTATATGCCGGGATGTATCGCGTTTCTGCCGGTTCCGGCGATATTTTCGTCTGCACTCCCGCCACCGCCGGTGACTCCGCTACCTGTGATGATCC
>Ga0315273_10004449_pt1 | contig 17181 bp, 8 predicted proteins | sample YL17G02_0_MG_FD_205753 | JGI IMG/M metagenome (GOLD analysis project Ga0315273, IMG submission 205753) | Sediment microbial communities from Yellowstone Lake, YNP, Wyoming, USA - YL17G02_0 | ecosystem: Environmental > Aquatic > Freshwater > Lake > Sediment | place: USA: Wyoming | collected... | reverse complement strand
CGTGGGCCGGGGTTGGGCAGAGGCCGGGGCGGGTGCGTGTGCGCGCCCCTCCCTTCCTCACCTCTTCCCTCCCCCCCTCGTCTCTCCCCAGCACCATGTACTGGGACGACCGGTACGGCACGGAAACTGTGTCTCACGACGTGCTGGCGGCCATGAAGGCGGCGATGGTGGGCGCCGCGGCTGCCGCGGCGTCGCACTCGTTCCTCCTGGACGACGACGCCGCGCTCCCCTTTACGTCGGACGACGTCGGCGCCGCACTGGATGGGGCGGGCCTGTACGGACCGGTGCCGGCGCCGCCGGAGCTGGAAGCGGCGGGGTCGTTTGAGTTTTTGGGGCGCGCGCTGCGAGCCGCGGCGCCGGCCGCGCCGGCGGCCGGCGCCGGCGCGTCGCCGGGCGTCGGCGCGCCCCGGCCGCCGCCCGCGACGCCGCCGCCCGCGGCGTGACACAGGGAGGGGTTGGGGCTGGAACGCCGGGTCACACGCGGCGCGGGGTGTTCCCCTCCCTCCCCTCCCGCCGCTCCCTCCCTCACATCGGCGCCAGCAGCTGGGCCAGCGTGGGCCGGGGCTCGGTGCAGAGCAGGCCCAGGACGATGATGGCGGGGATGAAGGCGACGTGCACGATGGGCTGAGAGAGACGGGAAGAGGGAGAGGGGGTTCGGCGGCGGCGGCGCGGACGCGCGGCGCGCCTCGCGCGCGCCCCGCCGCCACCCTCCTCCACCACCCTTTCCGCACCTTGCCGATCTCCACCACCTTGTCCACCGCGCGGCCGAGGGCGGCCTCGAGCTCGCCGAGCGTCTTGGGCATCGCCATTTCTGGGGCCGGCGGGGGCTCGCGCGCGGGAGGCGGGCGGTGGCGCGGGCTGAGGTGGATGCGACCGGGCGCGGCGGCGACCGGCGGGCGAGGCGAGGGAGTGGGCGGGCGTGGGCGTCGCCGCGCCCATCGTCGGCTGCTCTCCACACCTCAACGTCGGCCCCTGCGCCCTCGCGGCCCCGGTCTGGGCCCCTCCGGTTCGATGCCACCCCCCTCGGCATCGCCCCGCGCCCGGCGCGCGCCCGTCTCGCCGCGCGGCCCGCCCGTGCCCCCACCCGCCCCCCTCGTCTTTCCCGGGCGCGCCTCCGTCACGCCCGAATGGGTGCGCGCGCTGGCGGCCGCCCTGGGCGCGGCCAGCTGGCGCCCGTCGGCGCGGTTGCGCGATGCGCTGCCGGCCCCGACCGTGGTCGCGCTCATCGATGCGCTGGGCGCCCTGCTGCTCGATGAACCGACCGTGGTGGACGTAAGCGGTCGTTTTGGGGGGTGGGCGGCGGCGGGCGGCGGCCGAGAGAGAGCCTCGGACGCGCGCTCACCCCCACCCCCTTCACCAGCTCGCCCCGCCGCCGCACGCGCGCGTCGTCGTCGTGGGCGACACGCACGGCCACTTTCACGACGTGGTGGCCATGTGAGAGCACGGGAGGGAGAGGGGAGTGGGGAGGAGGGGCTTGGGACGCCGCGCGCGCGCGCGCCGACCCACCGCCCACCCTCTCCTCCTTTCTCCAGGCTCGCCCTCGTGGGCGAGCCGTCGCCCGACACGCACATCATCTTCAACGGCGACTTCGTCGACCGCGGCGCGTGGGGCATCGAAACGCTGGCCTTGCTCGCCGCGTGGCGCCTCGCGGCGCCGCAACACGTCACCCTCCTCCGCGGCAACCATGAATCCGCCACCTGCACCCTCGTCTACGGCTTTCACGGCGAGCTGGCCGCCAAGTATGGGGGGGCAGAGGGCGGCGCGGTCTACCGCGCCGCGCGCACCGCGTTCTCCCGCCTCCCCCTCGCCGCCGCCGTCGCGGCCGGCGGCGTGCCGGGCTGCGGCGCCCTCGTCCTGCACGGTGGCCTGTTCCGGGCGCCGCTGCCGCGAGGGGGCGCGCCCAAGCGGCCGCGCGCGGGCGGCCGCGCCGCGCGCGCGGCGCGCGCCGCGCCGCCCGCCCTGGGCACCCTGGCCCAGTTGAGGCTCGCGAGCAAGGGCGGCACCGATCCGTCGGGGCGGGGGGCGAGCCGGCTGGCGGCAGACGTTCTCTGGTCCGACCCCGCGCCGTCGGGAGGCGTCGCCGACAACCACGCCCGCGGCGTCGGCCTCTTGTTCGGCCCCGACGCGACGCAGGCCTTTTGCGCGGCCAACGGCGTGGCGTGCGTGCTGCGCTCGCACGAAGGCCCCGACGCGCGCGACGGCCGCGACGGCATGTCCGGCATTCTCGGCGGCTGGGCGCTCGACCACGCGGGGGCGGCCGGCTCGCTCTACACCGTATTTTCCGCGGCCGACTACCCCATGTTTGTGCCAGAGGGGGAAAGCCGGTTCAACAACCTCGGCGCGGTTGCCGTGCTCACCGCCCCCTCGTGGGCCCGACCCAACTTCATTCAATACCCCGCCGCGCCCCGGCCACCCGCGTCTCCCTTTTACGCGCTGGCGGACGCGCCCGACAGCGATGAAGACGTGCCGACCGGGTTTGGCGACGGTGGCGGGTCGGACCTGTCGTCCGCGGGCGGCGGCGGCAGCTCGGGGGAGAGCGAGGGGGAGGAGGCCGTGGCGGCGCCTGCGGCGCGCGGGTCGCCGCGTGCGGCGGCGGCGCGGTCTGCGGGCGCGAGCCCGCGCACGGCGCCCGCGAGCCCGCGCGCGGCGCTCGCGCGCGCGGCGAGCCCGCGGGCGGCGCCGGTGCGCCCGGCAAGTCCGCGGGCGTCGCCCGCGCGGCTGGCGAGCCCGCGGGCGGCGGCCGCGCGCGCGGCGAGCCCGCGCGGCGTCGGCGCCTCCGCGCCCGCGCCCGCCCCCGCTACCCTCGCCCCCATGTCCCCGCGCGCGACGCGTGCGCACCCGGAGCCCGACGAGGGCGCGCCCCTGGCGCCTCCGCCGTCGCCCAAGCCAGCGCCGCGGTCGCCTGCGCGCGCACCGGGGTCGCCGCGCCGCCTCGCGTCGCCGCGGGGCGTGTAAGTAGCTTTGTTGATCGCTATTGCAGTGCGCGCGGCGCGGATCGTCAGGTCCCTCCCCCAATCAACATTGCCCCCCGTACAATAAAAACGAAAATGAAAACTCTGCTCCCCGCCGCCCCTCACGCCGCCGCGCCCGCCGCGCCGTCGGCCGCGGCGCCCATGCTCTTGAACGACGCCGCGTCCGGCACGCCTGGGCCGGGCGGCAGGCCGCGCCGGCTCGAGCCGTCGAGCGTCGGCAGAGCGGCCGCCGCGCCGCCCGCCCCCCCTCCCCTCCCCTTCTTCTCCTCCCTCTCCCTGGCCGTGACCTCCTGCAGGATCATGACGTCGTGCGGCCGGAACCGGGCGATGCCGCCTCGCACGGCGAAGCGGTGGCCAAAGGTGAGCGCGGCCGTGAGCACGCACACGAGCCAAAACCGGGGGTCGCCAAACAGCGCGGACGCGACGCCCGCCTGCGCCGAGTCGGCGGCGTAGACGAGTTGGAGGCCGAGTTGAAAGGGGAAGACGCAGGCCCAGGAGAAGGCGAGGGCGGCGGCGAAGAGGGGGGTCCAGAAACGGGCGACGAGCGCGACCTCGAGCGTGACGCACCCGAGCAACGCCACAAACACCGTTTTGCCCAGGGACGCGACGTCCAGGGTGGCGTCGCGTCCGCGCGTCGCGGCGGCGCCGGCGAGGGGGATGAAGAAGGCGGCGACCGCGTCGACGGCCGCGAGGCCGACCCCGTTTTTCCAAAAGGACGCCGTCGTGAGCGACGACTTGGGGTGGTAGGTGCCCGGGTACTTCACCAAAGCGTCCAGGTCGGCCACGGGGCGGTCGAGCACGGCAAAGGCCATGATGGGGAGGGCCGTGAACACGACGTTGTACGCGGCCGCGCTCACGTCGTCGACCAGGGCCTGCCCCGAGAAGCCGCAGTAGAATTGATACAGGAAGAGGACGACGCCAAAGGCCACGTTTTTGTAAAACGAGTACTTGATGAGGCTGGAAGGTGGAGGGGGGTGGGGGCGTCGGCCGCGGCGCGCGCGCGCGTTCCCTTTTTCCCACTTCTCTCTCTCCTCCTCGCACCGGCTCAACCGATACGCCGACAGGGACCCGTGCACGAGCAGCAGCCGCACGAGGAACCGAAATTGAGACACCGCAAAGTCGGCAGAGTTGACGGCTTGCCGCCCTTCTTTCCCGATGACCCCGACCCCCACGTCGGCCGCCTGGATCATGGCGACGTCGTTGGCGCCGTCGCCGACGGAGAGCATGCGGCCGGCCTGCTTGCGCATCTGGCGCCTGTACCAGCGGGTGAGCGGGTTTTTCGCGCTCGCGCCCGCCGCCGCCATCTCAAACTCTCTCATCATCCTCACGATGCCCGCCTTTTGCGAGGGCGACGACCGGCAGACGACGACCGCGGCGCAGCGGGCGCCGAGGGCCGCGAGGCGGGGCTCGAGGGGGGTCTCCAGGATGTGGGCGAGCGTCGGGCCGTCGACGACCAACTCCCCCTTCGCCCCGGCGCCGCGCGCGTCCAGGGCCGCGGTGAGCGCGGTCAGCTCGGCGTCGGCGGCGGCCGGAGAATCGGCGTCGAGCGTGAGCGCGGTCGCCGCGTCCGTCAGGAGCCGGCACGAGACCGCGATGTTGGCCGCCGTCTCCTTTTTGTCCCCCGTGATGACCCACACCTTGATGCCGGCGGCGAGCAGCGTCGCGATGGCGTCGGGGACGCCGTCCTGGAGTTTGTCTTCGATGGCGGTGACGCCGACGAGGGTGAGGCCTCCCTCGAGCTCCCCCGCCAGCGCGGCCACCGCCTCGTCCCGGCCGTCGAGCAACGCGCCCGCGGCCGCGTGGCGCTCGTCCCAGTCGGCCCAGATGGAGGGCGGGATGGTCTTGGTGCCGAGGGCGAGGGTGCGGAGGCCGCGCCGCGCGAAGGCCGCCAGGTTGGTCTCGGCCGCCTCGCGCGCCTCGGCCGGCGTCCCCTCGTCCAGCATGGCCATCACTTTGGCGTCCGCGCCCTTGCAAAATAGGCGCACCGCGCCGTCGGGGCAGCGCGCGACGACCGACATGCGCGCGCGCGCCGAAGAGTAGTCGAGGACGGCCAACACCTCGTACGCCAGCCGCGCGCCGTGCACGACCAGGTCGACGCCGCCCGCGCGGCGAGCGACAAATGCGACGCCGAGGGACCGGGCGGCGGAGACGAGGGCCACCTCGTCGGGCGACGGCCCTTGGTAGAGGGGCGGGCCGCCGCCGGGGGAAGGTTCGACGATGAGCGAGTGGCAGACGCACACGGTCGTCCAAAAGTCGACCATGCGCGCGCCGACGACGGCGAGGGAGGCGTCAGAGGCGTCCGAGGCGGAGGCGCCCGACGCGCCGGACGGCGGCGACGCAGCGCCGGACGAGCCGCCGCCCTCGCCACCGGACGCCGCCACCATGGCGCGCCACCCGTGGTCGGCCGTCAGAGCCGCGGCCGCGGCGGCCGCGCGCGGGTCCCACGCCCTCGCGCACGCGTCGCCCTCCCCGCCCGTCCACTCCTCGAGCCGAAACCCGGGGTCGCCGTACACGACCCCCCCGACGTCCACCTGCCGCAACAGCATCTCGTTGGCCGTCAGGGTGCCCGTCTTGTCCGAAAAGATGTAGTCCACCTTGCCGAGGTCCTCGTTCAGGCCCGTGTTGCGCGCGAGCGCGCCGTCGCCGGTGGCGGGGTCGACCATGGCCGCGTCGCGGTTGACGTACACAAAGCCTTGCCAGAATTTGACAAGCTCCATGGTGACGAAGAGCGAGATGGGGACGAGGTAGGAATACAGAATCCAGAAGGTGACCGTGAGGATGCCCGCGTAGGCGGCCGGCGACCGCGGGTTGCCCTGGGACGGGTCGCTGGCCGCGAGGTGCGGGCGGCGGTAGCCCTCGGCCGCGCGCCACCCGGCCCCGGCGCCGGCCGACACGAGGCAGAGCGCCAGTTGGAGCGCCATGACGAACACGATCTGAAAATTCATGAAGTGGTCGTAGGAACCAGTCTTCGAGGGGGTCGCGGCCGCGTTGCGCTGGATGCGCGTGTCGGCGCCCGTGTACACGACGACGCCCAGCACCGCCCCCGTGTTCTTCAGCGTGCACCCGCGCAGCAGCACCTCGTTGATGGTGACGGGGACGACGCGGGAGGGGATGGTGGCGGCGGCGGTGGTCGGGGAGGAGGGGGGCAGGGGGGCGGCGGGGGTGGCGGTCGGCGCGGGGTCGCCGCCCGCCTCCCCACCTCCACCCGCCAGGGCCAGCCGCCCCTTGAAGTGGTGCAGGTCGGCGTTGGGCGGCTCCACGGTGAGCAAGCCCGCGAGGGCGAGGGCGTCGGCCTCGCTCGCCGGCGCGTCGTCGCGCAGGTCGACCGGGCGGCGCACCTTCAAATTGCTCTCCCCGTCGAGGTTCGTCGTCTTGATGAAGCACACGCCGTCCCCCAGGGACGAGTGCAGGCACACCAGGTCGGCGGGGAACAGTTCGCCGTCGGTGACGCGCAGGACGTGGCCGACGCGGACGTCGCGCCACGGGATGTCGACGACGGACCCGTCGGCCCGCGCCAGGTGCGCGATGGACGCGTTCGTCGCCGCGTCCTGCCGGTGCCGGTTGACGTCTTCAAACAGCGCCTTGACCGCGGCGACGGCCAGGACAAAGGCGAGCGCCGCGGTCGACCCGAGGCCGCCAAACGGCGACACGACAGGGATCCACGACAGGACGGCCTGCAGGAGGAAGTACGAGTAGGCCGCCCGGGAGAACATTTCAAACAGGAAGCGGGGGAGGAAGGTGAGGGCGTTGTACTTGCTCGTTTTGACGGCGTTGGTCGCGGAGGGCGGCCGCCGCGCGGCCGGGCCGAGCGGGACGAGCCGCGGGCGGTCCTTCGAGGGCGGGGGCGGCGTCGCGCCTCCCTCCCCGCCTCCCACCCCACCCATCTTGTGCATGATCGCGTCCACCTCCTCCATGGTGAGCGTGGCTCGGCGCGCGCGCGCGCCAGCCATCGTCGCGCGCGCGATGGGGTCGACCGATGGGGTCGGGCGCCCGCCAGCCCCGCTCCTCATCATGGTCGGCGTCATGGCCGCGGCTGCCCGGCGGATGGGGTCGACGACGGACGCGAGCGCGGCCGCGACGACCGACGATGCCGACGCAGGCGTGCCGCGCGACGGGGGGGGGGGGTCGCCCTCGCCGTCGGTAGCCGGGATGTCCAGGGAGGGCGGGCGGCGGCGGCCGCTGTCGCCGGCGCCGGCGGGAGGGGGGGGAGGCGGCGCCATCCTCTCGCGGCCGTCCCTCGAGCCGCGCTCCTCTTCCGTCGCCCGCCGCGCGCCACGCCACAGGCCGGCGCGGGGCGTGCGCGGCGCGGCCCGGATCGGGCGGAGGAGGAAAGAGCGGGGCGGCCGCGGAAAACTGACGGCCGGCCGCAGCGAGCCGGGCGACACACTCTCCACCCCGCGCCCCCTCCCCCCTCTTTCCACCATGGCCGCGCCGCCCGGCGCGTCCCTGGCCATCGCCGGCGTGCGCACGACGGGCGCGGACGCGCGCACCCAAAACGTGGCGGCCGTCGCGGCGGTCGCCAACATCGTCAAATCGTCCCTCGGCCCCGTCGGCCTCGACAAGGTGACTGTGGGGTGGAATGGGGTGGGGGAGAGGGGTGGCGGGAGGCGCGGGAGGCGGCGGCGATCCGGCCGCGGCCCCCGCATCGACCCCCTCTTTCCGCCCGCCCTGCCTCCTTTCTCAGATGCTCGTCGACGACATCGGGGACGTGACCATCACCAACGACGGCGCCACCATCCTGAAGCTGCTCGAGGTGGAGCACCCAGCGGCCAAGGTGGGGGACGGGAGCGGCGAGAGGGCGCGCGCGCGGGGAGGCGAACGGGTTCCGCCGCCCGACCACCCCTCCCCCCACCCCCCTCTAGATCCTGGTCGACCTGGCCGAGCTGCAGGACGCGGAGGTCGGCGACGGCACGACGTCGGTCGTCATCGTGGCCGCCGAGTTGCTCAAGCGCGGCGCCGACCTCGTCCGGTCCGGGGTCCACCCGACGTCGGTCGTCTCCGGGTACCGCCTCGCCGCGAAAGAGGCCGTCCGCTTCATCACGGAGTCGCTGGCCATCCCGGTCTCGTCCCTGGGGCCCGACACCCTGGCCCGCGTCGCGGCGACGTCGATCTCCTCGAAAGTGGTCGGCTCCGACGCCGCCCACTTTGCCGCCCTCGCCGTCGACGCCATGCGCTCCGTGGAGCGCCCCGGCGCCGGCGGTGCCCCCCCGTCCTACCCCGTCAAGGGCGTGGCGGTGCTCAAGGCGCTGGGGGGGTCGATGCACGACTCGACCCTCCTCCGCGGCGTCGCGCTCAACCTCGGCCGCGCCGCGCAAGGCATGCCCGTCCGCGTCTCCCCGGCCCGCGTCGCGTGCCTGGACATGAACCTGCAAAAGGCGCGCATGGCGATGGGGGTCCAAGTGCTGGTCACCGACCCCGCGGAGCTCGAAGCGCTCCGCGCGCGCGAGGCCGACATCGCGCGCGACCGCGTGGCCGCCATCCTCGCCTCGGGCGCCAACGTCGTGTTTACGACCAAGGGCGTGGACGACCTCTGCCTCAAGTATTTGGTCGAGGGCGGGGTCATCGCGTGCCGCCGCGTGCCGCGCGACGACATAAAGCGCGTCTGCCGCGCGACGGGCGCCACCCTCGTCTCCACCCTGGCCGACGCGGACGGCGGGGAGACGTTCGACGCGGCCTGCTTGGGCGGCGCGGACGGGGTGGAGGAGGTGTCCGTCGCGGGCGACGACGTCGTCCTGGTCAAGGGCGGCGCCGCCGGCGGCGGCGCCACCCTGCTGCTGCGCGGCGCCAACGACTACCTGCTCGACGAAATGGAGCGCGCTATGCACGACGCGCTGTGCGCGGTCAAACGGGTGCTCGAGTCCGGCTCCGTCGTCCCCGGCGGCGGCGCGGTCGAGGCCGGCCTGTCAGTCCACCTCGAGTCGTTTGCCACCTCGCTCGGCTCGCGCGAGCAGCTGGCCATCGCGGAAGCCGCCGACGCGTTGCTCGCGGTGCCCAAAGCGCTCGCGGTCAACGCGGCGCGCGACGGCGCCGACCTCGTCGCCAAGCTGCGCGCCTACCACGCCCGCGCCCAGGCGGGCGGCGGCTCGCCCGACGCCGCGGCCCTGGCGCGGTGCGGGCTCGATCTGGAGGCGGGCGCGGTGCGGGACTCGGTCGCGGCGGGCGTGCTTGAACCCACGATGTCGAAAGTAAACGCGCTGCGCTTCGCGGTCGAGGCCGCCGTCACCATCCTGCGTATCGACGACATCATCACCGTGGAAGCGGGTGCAGACGACGGGGACGAGTGATGGGGGGGGGGGGGGTTCTGGGGTGGCGTCTGTGGCGCGGCAGGCGGGCGAGGGAGAAGGAAAGGCGCCGCACCTCACTCACACGCCCGCGCAGACACGCCCCCCCCTCCCACCCCCCTCATTCACGCGTAATAGTTGAGCAGCGCCTTTTTCTTGGACTGCACCGCAATCACGCCCTCGTTGAAGTCTTCGTGGCACACCGTGTCCGCCCCGCGCCGCAGCGCGAGCATGCCCGCCTCGACGCACACCGCCTTCAGCTGGGCCGCGTTGAAGTCGTCCGTGCCGCGCGCGAGCTCGTCGTAGTTGACGTCCGCGCCGACGGTCATGCGGCGGGCGTGGATCGCCAGGATCTTCGCGCGTGCGTCCTCGTTCGGGTGCGGAAACTCGATCTTGCGGTCGAGCCGCCCTGACCGCATGAGCGCGGGGTCCAGGATGTCGGCGCGGTTGGTGGCGGCGATGACCTTGATGTTTTCGTCGGACGAAAAACCGTCGAGCTGGTTGAGCAGTTCCAGCATCGTCCGCTGCACCTCCCGGTCGCCCGACAGCTCCGAGTCGAACCGTTTGGTGCCGACCGCGTCGATCTCGTCGATGAACACGATGCAGGGCGCCTTCTCCTTGGCGAGCGCAAACGCGTCGCGCACGAGCTTTGCGCCGTCGCCGATGAACATTTGAACGAGTTGCGGCCCCGCCAGCTTGAGGAAGGTCGCGTTCGTCTGCGCCGCGCACGCGCGCGCGATGAGCGTCTTGCCCGTGCCGGGCGGGCCGTAGAGGAGGACGCCCTTGGGCGGCTTGATGCCGAGCGCTTTAAACCGTTCCTTGTGCGTGACGGGGAGGACGACCGCCTCGACGAGCTCCTGGATTTGTTTGTCGAGGCCGCCGACGTCGGAGTAGTCTTCCGTCGGCTTTTCGTCGACCTGCGTGCAGGGGTGGGGGGCGGCGTCGGGGTCCGAGGCGCGCGCGGCGCCGGCACCCTGCGTCCTCTTCTCGTTCCTTCCTCCCCCCACCTCCATCGCCTTGACGCGCGCGTCGTACTCGGCCGGCAGCGCGTCCAGGACGAGGTACGAGTCCTTGTTCACGCCGACGAGGTCGCCCGGCTTCAGGGTCGCGGGGTCGACGAGGCCGATGACGGGGAGGAAGACGGTTTGCCGCGTCGACGTTTTGAGCACCGCCGCCGGGCCCGACCGCCCGGCGTCGGCGTCGGCGGCGGCTCCGTCCTCCTCGTCGTCGGCGTCGGGGCCCAGGTCCAGGATCTGTGGCGGGGAGGGGAGGAGAGGGGGGCAGGTGGGCGCGCGGTCGCGGTGGCGCCCTCCTCCCTCCCTCCCTCCCGCCCCCACCCACCTCGACGATATTGCCCACCAGGTAGGGCAGCTGGTTGTTGAGCTTGATCTTCTCTTTGTTCTCCTTGATCTGCAGGGAAGGAGGCAGGGGCGGGGGTTGAGCGCGCGGCCTCGCCGGCCGCGCTCGCCGGCAACACGCGCCGCTGCACGTCCGCAATGGCAGGACGTGCCGGGCGGGCGCGCGGGCCGCGGCGCGCCCGCGGCGGCGCGCACGCCGATGCGCGGATGGACGCGCGCGGCCTCCCGCCCCGATCCCGCCCCCCGCCCCCCCTCCCAATCCCCATCGCTCACCTTTTCGTTCAGGTTGGCCGTCTCTAGGTTGAGCCGCGTCGCTTCGTCCCGCAGCACGCGCACCTCGTTGGACAGCAGCCGCGTGCGGCGCGCGACGTCGTCCGAGGTCGCCGCCGCAAACTCGGGCGGCAGGTCGTCGGCGGGGGCGTCGCCAAAGATCTCGGCCTCCAGGCCGGTCTCCATCACGGTCGCGGCCATCGACGCGGCACGCAGGCGCGGGGCCGCGGGGGCGCGGGGACGGGGTGCCGGGCCCCGGGGTGGGGCTCTGGCGTGGGAGAGCAGCGGGCGGGAGCGCGCGGGTGTGTTGGAGGAGAGAAAACGCGCGCGCGCACTTCGGCCGACCCCGTGCGCCAGTGACACGGAGCGCCTCCCCCCCCCCCCCCCAACGCAAGCCACCAAACCCTCGCTGCTTGCTCGAAAGAATGGGAAACAAGCCAGACCCACCCGCTCACTTGGCGGCCACCTGACGGTCTGCAGCCGCGGCCGCCGCCCCATCCCCTCCCTCCTTCTCCAGCACCCCGTCCAGCGCGGCCCTGTAGTCGCGCTTGTTCTTCACGCCCGGCATGTCGGCGACGAGCCCCTTTCTGTAGAAGAGTTGGATGGTGGGCGTCCCGCCGACGCCCGCCGCTTGCGCGATCTCAGGGTCGGCCTCGATGTCGACCTCCACGAGGTGCACGCGGCCGACGTACTCGGCCGCGACAGCGCGGAGCACAGGCTTGAGCATGCGGCAGGGGCCGCACGAGGGGGACGAGTAGAGGACGAGGAGGGGGCGGGGGGACTCGTGGTAGAGTTTGCGCAGGGCGGCCTGCCCCTGGTGCAGGTCCTGGGACGCGTCGATCTCGCCGGTGGGGGCGGCCGGCGCGGCCGGGGGCGCGGCCTCTTCGTTCCGCGCCTCTGGCGCGGTCGCCGCCGCGACCGCGCCCGGCTCCGGCAACAGCCCGCGCGCCGCGAGCCACCGCTCCGCCGCCAGCGCGGCCTGGCACCCCGACCCCGCCGCGGTGACCGCCTGGCGCCACTCGGTGTCGGCGACGTCGCCCGCGGCAAAGACGCCGTCGACGGAAGTTGAAGGACCGTGCGCCAGCTCGATGTAGCCCGCCGCGTCGGTCGCGACTTGACCGCCCAGCACGCCCGTGTTGGGCGTGTGGCCGATGCCGTAAAACAGGCCGCGGACAGAAAGAGTGTCGCCTGTAGGCTTTCCGGTGTCCGCGTTGATCAGCGCGAGCCCCGTCATCACGCCGCGCGCGTCGCCGACCGCGTCCGCGATGGAGGTGGAGTAGTGGACGGTGACGCGGGGGTCGGCCTCGGCGCGGGCGGCCATGGCGGCCGACGCGCGCAATTTGGGCGCGCGCACGAGGAGGTGCACGTGGGACGCGTATTTGGTGAGGTAGAGCGCTTCCTCGACCGCGGTGTCCCCGCCCCCGACGACCGCCACCGGTTGGCGGGCAAAGAGGGGGGACGCGCCGTCGCAGATGGCGCACGCAGAGATGCCGGCCGACCAAAACTTTTTCTCGGAGGGGATGCCCAGGCGTTTCGCGGTGGCCCCCGTCGCGATGATGATCGAGTGCGCGTGCACGGTGGTGCCGTCGGCGACGGTGACCGAAAAAGGGCGGGAGGTCAGGTCGACCGATTCAACGTCGTCGGTGACCAGCTCAGCCCCCCACCGCTCCGCCTGCGCCCGCATCCGGTCCATCAAGTCCGGGCCCGTGATGCCGTCCGGAAAGCCAGGAAAGTTTTCGACTTCCGTCGTCGTCATGAGCTGCCCGCCGCGGACGCCCCCCGCGCGAAACCCCTCGACCACGAGCGGCGCCAGCGACGCGCGCGCCGCGTAGATGGCGGCGGTGTAGCCGGCGGGGCCGGAGCCGACCACGATGAGGGCGCGCGGGTTGGACGGGGTGGCGCCGAGAGGAGGGGCGGCGGCGCCTGGGTGGTGGCGGCGGGAATCGGGGGGCGTCGGCCCTTGGCGCCCGCCGCCCGAACCGGGCGCGGCCTGCGGCTTGCATGGCGCGCCGCCAGGCGGCGCGGCGGCGCCTGGACCCGGCGCCCCGGCGCGGCGGGTGGCGCGCCCGCGCTCGCCCCCTTCCTCCCACCTCCTCGCTCACCATTGCCCGCCTCGGCCGCAATCCGTAGGACGCGCCGCCTTGCAGGCGTCGTCCTGACTGCTTGGCGCGCGGCGCCCGGCGCGGCGCCCGTGCGCGGCGCGCGGGCCGCGGGCCGCGGCGCGGCGCCGCGCGCCGCGCCGGGCGCACACGGCGCGCGTCCAGCGGCCAACATGCAGCGGCGGCGAGAGGGCGGCGGCGAGCGAGCCGGGGCGCGGGGAGTGTTGGGTTGCTGCGTGAGCGCGCCACAGCGCGCGGGCGGCGGTCGAGAGCCGGCGGCCGACACGCCCACCCGGGCCACCCCGCGCCTCCCGCGCGCCAGCGCGGACACAGGGGCGCATAACACACGGCGCCACAAGCGGCGCGGCGGCCAAAAACGGGGTGCAAAACAACGGCGCGCGCCGCGCCCCCCACCCCGACACCCGTCCCCCCCCCCCACCGCGCCCCCCTAGATCTGGTAGTCGAACACAAAGTCGTCCACCAGGTTCATGTCCCGCCGCGGTTCCGCGGTGAGCCCCGTGCGCACGATGCGCGCGGGGACGCCGACCGCGACGCAGTGCGGCGGGAGGTCGGTCACGACGACCGACCCCGCCCCGACCTTGGACCCCGCCCCGACCGTCACCGGCCCCAGCACGCACACGCCCGCGCCCAGGAGGGCGCCCGCGCCGACGCGCGGGTGGCGCGCGCCGCGGCCGGTGCCCGACCCGCCGAGCGTGACGTGGTGCAGCAGCGAGACGTCGTCCCCGACGACCGCCGTCTCCCCGATGACGACCCCGGTCGCGTGGTCGATGAGCACGCCGCGCCCGATGGACGCGCCGGGGTGGATGTCGACGTGGAGGACTTCCGACACGCGCGACTGGAGCGCGAGCGCGAGCGCGCGGCGGCCGCGCGCCCACAGGTGGTGCGCCACGCGGTGGCACTGCAGCGCTTGGTAGCCTTTGAAATAGAGGACGCACTGCGCGACGTCGCCGCACGCGGGGTCGCGGTCGAGGCACGCGCGCGCGTCGGCGACCGCGGCGTCGACCAGGGCGGGGTCTGCCGCGTACGCGTCCGCGATGGTGGTCACCAGCTGGGTGCCCAGCAGCGTGCGGGAGGCCAGCTTGTTGGCGAGGAGGAAGGCGAGCGACTTGGGCAGCGTCGCGTGCACGAGCACGCTCGTGTGCATGAACGACGCCAGCGCCGGCTCCGCGGCGGCGGCCGCTTCGCACGCCGCCCTCAACGCGGCCCACACCGTGTCGACCGACTCGGCGGGGGTGGGAGGGCGCGGGGGGGCGGGCGGGAGGGGGGTGGGGGCTGGCGGCGGGGCGAGGGGTTGGGGTCGGCGGGGGGCGCGCGACCTCGATCCAGCCCCGGCGGCCGGCCCGGCGGCCGGGTCCGACGCGATTGGCGCCGCGTCGAGCGGGGAGCGGCGCGGGCGCCTCCTCCCCGCGCGGTGCCCCCGCGCGGCGCCGCCGTGCGACCCCTCCCCGCCCCCCCACCCCTTCAACCACGCACCGCCCTCTTCCGAATAATCCGTCGCCAGTTGCGCCCGCCACTGCCTCGACCCGGCAGCGTTGCCGCCCACCACCACCTCTTCCGGCAGCGCGCGCGCCGGGCTCGGCGCGGGCGACGGCCCGCCGCCGCTGGGCGCGGGCGACGGCGCGCCCGAGCGCGAGGACGCGGGGGGGGAGGACGCGGAAGGCGGCGCGACGAGGGCCATGGCCGGCGGCGGCAGCCTGGCCGCGCCGGTCGCGCGCGGCGGCGCTCGGTGGACGGTGGGGCGACCGCGCGGGGCGGCCACCATGCGCCGGCGCGGGCGCGGGGGGGCGGCGCGGTGTGGCGAGGGAACGCGGTGGGCCGCGCGCCGCACACGCGCGGCGGGCCGGCTGCCGCCATGGCGGCGCCCGCCGCCCACTTGGCGGCGCCACTATGGGACCCACCGTCCACGCTGACCGTGCGCTGCGGCGTGCGGGCCACCGACGGCGCGGCTTTCGCGCGCCGCGTCGCTGCGCTCGCTCACGGCCTGCGCCAGGCCGGCCTGCGCGCCGGCGACCGGGTGGCGGTGATGACGGGACCGTTACCCGGTGGAGACCTGGCCCCGTTTCCGAGCGACGCCGCGTTCGCGGCCCTGCTCGCCGCCGCTGCCGCGGGCGGCGTCGCGTGCCCCCTCGCCTGCCGCGCGCCCGCGGGAGATTTGGGCGCCATGCTGCGCCTGCTGCAAGCCCGCTTCCTGGTGGTGGCGCCCCCGGCGGGCGCCCTGGCGGCGGCTGCGGTGGTCGCGTCGCGCGCTGTGTCTGACGACGCCGGGCCGCCGACGCACGGCCTGCCTGCCGGGCCCGCGGAACCGAAAATCGTCTGGTTGGACGGTTGGGCAGGCGACGAGGGCGGTGACCCGCCGAGCGGGTGCCTGCGCGCCGCGCGCTGGCTCGCCTCCACCCCTCCTCCTTCTCTCCCTCTCGCCTCCGCCCCCGGCGACGCGGCTGCCATCGTGTTCACATCCGGCTCCTCGGGCGCGCCCAAGGGCGCCCTGCTGACGCACGCGGGCATCCGCTTTCAGTCAGACACCAAAATCGCCTTCCTGGGCCTCACCCCTCTCCTTGACGCCGTCGCCCTGGTCCCCGCCCCCCTCTCTCACGTGGGCGGCCTGTCCATGGCGGCCGCTGCGCTGGCCGTGGGCGCGGGCGTCGCGTTTCCGGTCGGCGGGTGGCCGCGCGCGGCGCCACTCGCGGCGCTCGAGGCCGCGCGCGCGACGCACCTGTCGATCGTGTCCGCCATGGCGGTCGATTTGGCGGCCGCGGCGGGGGGGCGGGGCGCGGGAGGAACGCTGGGGCGCGTGCGCGCCGCGCTGGTCGGCGCGGGGCCGCCGCCGCCGGCCGCCACGCTGCGCGCCGCGCTGCCTGCGGCGGCCGTGCACACGGCCTACGGCCTGACAGAAGCCGGCTCCAGCGTGCTGTGGGGGCGGGTGCCGTCGGGCGCGGGCGCCGCGCCGAGCGCGGCTGCGGGCGGCGCCCCGGCCGGCCGCCCCCCGCCCGGCGCCGACGCCGCCGTCGCGGTCGCCCTCTCCGACGCCCCCTTCACCTGGCGCCCCGCCGCCCCCGGCGAGGTCGGCGAACTCCTCACCCGCGGCCCCCACGTGTTTGCGGGCTACTGGCGCGACGAGGGCGCGACGGCGGCCGCGCTCGCGCCGCCCGCGTCGCGCGTCGGCCCCACCCCCCTCCCGCCCTCCCCGCACCCCTGGCTCCGCACCCGGGACGCCGCCGTGGCGGACGCGGCCGGCACGGTGTGGGTGCTGGGCCGGGGCGGGGACGCGATCCGGGTCGGGGGCGAGACCGTGCACGGCGCGCGCGTCGAGGCGGCGCTCGCGCGCGCGGCCGGCGTCGCGGCCGCGGCCGTCGTCGCGGTTCCGGACGCCCGCCTGGGGGCCGTGCCGGGCGCGCTCGTGTCTCTAGAGCGCGGTGTCGTGTGGCGCGGCCCCGTCGCGGCTGGCGAGGCGGCTCCGCCGGTCGCCGGGTGCGGCACGCCGCTCTCCCTCGCGTCGCTGCGGCGAGCGGCGGCCGACGCCGGCCTGCCAACCGTCGCCCTGCCCCGGCTCGCGGTCGCCACCTGGCGCGGACTACCGACGCGCGGGACGCTGGGCAAGGTCGACCGGGCGGCGGTGGCAGAAGCGGTGGTCGCCGCGACAGCGCACGCGCGCCTGTAAACCCTCCACACTCCCCCCATGTCCCTCCTGGCCCAGGCCCGCGCGTGGGGCGGCCTCACGGGGCTCGCCGCCGCGGGCGGCATCTACCTGGCGGCCCAGGTGAAAGAGGGGAGGGGGGAAGGGAGGGCGGGTCGCCTGCACGGTGCCGCGCCGCCGCCTCACGCCCCCTCCCACCTCTCCAGCGCGAGCTGTGGACCGCGGTAGCCGCGTTCGGGGACGCAGTCAACCCGGGGTCGCCGCACGAGGCCCCGCCGGTGCGCGCAGCGATGGGGCGATGGGCGCGAGGGCGACGGCGCGCCGCCCGCGCTTTCCAATCACCTCCCACACCCCACGCACAGCCGCCCGAGCCGCTGGTCGGCCCCGCCGCCCGCGCGTCCGCCGCCGAAGCCTGGAACGCGGGCGTGGACGCCGTCTTCGGCCCCGCCGTGCGCGCGCTGAGCAAGCGCGGGCTGTGATGATGTGAGAGGCGGACGGGAGGGGGAAGGCGGCGTCGAGCGGCCCTCGTCACCGCCCTCTCCGTCG
>Ga0315273_10004448_pt1 | contig 17184 bp, 13 predicted proteins | sample YL17G02_0_MG_FD_205753 | JGI IMG/M metagenome (GOLD analysis project Ga0315273, IMG submission 205753) | Sediment microbial communities from Yellowstone Lake, YNP, Wyoming, USA - YL17G02_0 | ecosystem: Environmental > Aquatic > Freshwater > Lake > Sediment | place: USA: Wyoming | collected... | reverse complement strand
GCGCCGGGCCTTCAGTTGGAGAAGAATCTCGCTTGCCGTGCTTGGGTTCTGTCTCGGCGCCTGGCCGGTGATCTATCACAACCTGATGTCGTCGGGCGAGACCGTGCGCTCCAACGCCGCGTTCACGCTGCGCGAACTCGGACCGAAAGCCCTGGCGCTTGATCGCGCTCTGGCCGGGACGGCGCTGTTCGGCTACATTGTGGGCGAGGCGTGGTTCGACCTGCCGCGGCTCCCGAAAACCGCCCTTCAGCGAATCTCGGTGTGGGTGAGCGAACTCGCCGGAGAGCCCCGCTCTTCGGTGCTTCCGTACGTCGTGCTGCTGGCGGCCTTGTGTGTGCCACTAGTGTGGCACACGCGCGCGCGGAGGCCGGCGGTGTTCTCGATTGTCCTTCTGCTGGTGGCCTGGTTTCAGATGGCCGTCACTCAACGGGCGGGCGCCAGCGTCCATCACGTGGTCCTTCTATGGCCCATCCCTCACCTGCTGGTGGCGCTGGTCTTCGCCCAACTTTCGCGCCGCTTCGGCCGGGCCGGTGTGATAGCCGTGACGCTCGCAGCGGTTCTCACCTGGGGCTCGGGTTTCCTGATTCTGAATCAGTACCACTCGCAACTCGTCCGCTACGGCGCTCCGTCGGTCTGGAGCGATGCGATCTTCCCCCTGTCCGACCGGCTTCGCCAGACCAGGGCCGATCACATCTTCATGATGGACTGGGGAATGATCGACAACGTTCGCATGCTGACCCGCGGCCGCTTGCCCATTCACGTCGGCATGGACGCTGTCGATAAGGACCGGCCGGATCGCGCTCTCTTCCAGCGCATGATCGAGCTTCCCAATTCCGTTTTCGTCTCGTTCACCGTGCGGTGGGAGCAGACCGAGGGCGTCAACCGGCGGCTAGCGGCTCTGGCGATCGAACGCGGCCACCGCGTCGAGTTGGTCGAACTGATCAAGGACCGCAATGGGCGGCCTGTGTTTCAGATTGCGCGGATTGCTCCCGATCAGATACCGCCTGCCGTTCAATAACAATACTACTACGATAGTATTATGAAACCAAGAATAGGGACGGGGCCCAATCAGAGTAAGCTACCCAACGAAAGACTTGATTCGACCGCCCCTGGAAGGCTGCCGGCAGTCTCCGCCACAAGGCCAATCCGGTCATAAACACTACTAGAGTAGTAGAAGGAATGACCAAGAACCACAAGTGCATCGGGCGAACTTGCCGCCAGTAGCGAAAGAAATTCAGGCGGGCGTTGGAATTGGACGCTCGCTTGGCCGAGGCCCACGGCGCGTGGTCGATGGTCTATCTGATGCATGTCGGCCGCGTCGAGCAGGCTGGCCGCCGAGGTGAAGCAGGCCCTGGACATGGATCCGAACTCTGTGCTCACCGATAGGCTGTCTCGTTCACGGCCTGAAGGCCGTGCCACCAGGCTGTGCCAAACCAGGCTGTCAGACGGCCTGAAGGCCGTGCCACCAGGCCGTATTTGAATCAGTTGGGGTTCTGACGGCGGTCAGGCCAGCGCCAGTTCGGCCTCCACCGTCGGGTCGGTCAGGCTGCGCTTCATTTGGAAGCCCAGTTTCTCGCAGACCTTCTGCATGGCGATGTTGTCGGCCAGAATGTCGGCGTGGAGCCGGCTGACCTTCTCGTCCTTGGCGATCTCGATGAGCAGCCTCAGAAGCTCGGTGCCGAGTCCCTTGCCCTGCAACGAGTCGCTGACAACCATGCCGAATTCGGCCATATCGGTGCCGTGAATCTTTTGCAGGCGCCCGACGCCGAGGATTTCGCTGGTCCCGTCGGCCTTCTTGCTCTCGGCCACCAGCGCGATTTCGCGGTCGTAGTCGATGAAGCAGATGCGCGTGAGCCGCTCATGCGCCACGCGTTGTTGCAGTTGCAGCAACTGCATGTAGCGCTGGTAGACGGTGCGGTCGGAAAGCGTCTCGTGGAAATCCACCATTGCGGGCTCGTCTTCGGGACGGATAGGCCGGATGCACAACTCGGCGCCGTCGCGGGTGTTCCAGGTGGTCACGTACTGGATCGGGTAGGGCCGGATAGGCAGCTTGGGAAGCTCGTCTTCCCGGACGTCCTGGCCGTGCACGACGACGCGGGCGTCGAGCGCCAGGAGCCGCTCGGGGGAGGCCAGCAGGGGGTTGATGTCGATTTCCTTAATCCAGCGCTGCTCGACCACGAGCTGGCTGAACTGGACCAGCAACTGCTCGAGCGCCGCCAGGTCCACCGGCTTGCGGCCGCGGACGCCCTTAAGCGCCTTGTAGATCTTGGTTTGCTCCATCATGCGGCGCGCCAGGGTCGAGTTCAACGGCGGCAGGGCCAGCGCGCGATCCTGGAACACCTCGACCAACTGTCCGCCCAGACCGAACAGGATGACCGGGCCGAACTGCGGGTCCAGACTCGACCCGATTATCACCTCATAGCCTTCCAGCTTGATCATCGGCTGCACGGTGACGCCCATGAAATGCTCGGCGCCGGCCTTCTCGGTCACCCCGGCGCGGATGGCGTTCCATGCGGCGCGGACAGCGCCCGCGTCGGCCAGGTTCAGCTTGACGCCGCCGACATCGGTCTTGTGGGTGATGGTTTCCGAAAAGAGCTTCAGCACAACCGGGAAGCCGATCTTCTGCGCGGACTGGAGGGCATCTTCCTCGGTGCGGGCGATCTCGGTCGGCACGGTTGGAATGCCGTAGGCCGAAAGCACCTGTTTGGATTCGAATTCGGTCAGGATGGTGCGGCCCTCGGCGCGCGCCTTCTGGATGATCTCCTCGACCAGGGCGCGGTTGGCGACGGCCTCGGCGGCTTTGGGGAAGATGGGCGTCTCGTACAGGCCGCGCAGGTTGTAGGTGTTGCGCCACATGTACTCGAACATGCGCGCGGCGGTGTCCGGGTAGGGGAAGGTGGGGATGTTGGCGCCGTTCAGGATATGCTCGCCGGCTTCCACTGCCGGGCCGCCCATCCAGCTTGCCAGCACCGGCTTGTCGCCCAGCCGGGCGTATGGTTTCAGGTGCTCGGCGATCTGGGTCGGGTCGGTCATGGCCTGCGGCGTCAGCACAACCAGCATGCCGTCGCTGTTGGGATCCTTCGCGGCGATCTCGAGCGCCTTGGCGTAGCGCTCCGGCGTCGCGTCCCCGATGATGTCGATGGGGTTGTTGTGGCTCCAGGTTTCGGGCAGCACTTCGTTCAGAGCGGCCATGGTTTCCGGGGAGATTTCGGCCAGTTCGCCGCCCGCGTTGATCAGCGTGTCGGTGGCGAGCACGGCCGGGCCTCCGGCATTGGTCAGAATCGTGAGGCGCGGACCCTTGGGACGCGGCTGCTTGGCCAGCACCTCGGCCATGTAGAACAGCTCGGAGATCGCGTTGACCCGCAGCACGCCGCTGCGGCGGAAGGCGGCCTCGAGTACGTCGTCGGAACCGCACATGGAACCGGTGTGCGAAGCCGCCGCTTTGCCGCCGGCCGCCGTGCGTCCGGCCTTGATGACGATGATCGGCTTGGTCAGCGACACTTCGCGCGCCGCCGAGAGAAACGAGCGGGCGTCGCCGATGGATTCCATGTACAGTAGAATGCTGCGGGTCTTGGGGTCGCGGCCGAGGTAGTCGATCAGATCGCCCCAGCCGACATCGATCATCGAGCCGATGGAAATGAACGCGCTGAAGCCCACCTGCTGGCGGAAGCTCCAGTCCAGGACCGCGGTGCACAGCGCGCCGCTCTGGCTGATGAAGCCGACGTTGCCCGGCCGCGCCATGCCGGCGGCGAAGGTGGCGTTGACGCCCGTCAGCGGGCACATGAAGCCCAGGCAGTTCGGGCCGATGATGCGGATGTTCGCCTTGCGCGCCTCTTCGAGCAGCTTGACTTCCAGCGCCGCGCCCTTCGGGCCCATTTCCTTGAAGCCGGCCGAAATGACGATGGCGCCCTTGACGCCGTTGTCGCCGCATTCCCTGATAATGCCCGGAATGCTCGCGGGCTTGGTGATGATGACGGCCACGTCCACCTGCTCGGGGACCGCCGAGATGCTGGTGTAGGCCTTGATGCCAAGCACATTGCCGCGTTTCGGATTCACCGGAAACACCGCGCCGCCGAACGGCGAGCTCATGAGATTCTGCAGCGTGTTCCGGCCGACGCTGCCCACGTTTTCAGTGGCGCCGATCACCGCGATGTTGTTTGGCGTGAAGAAGACGTCCAGGGGGTGCTCCCTGCGACGCGCGAGCTTCTTACTGATTTGCGAGCCTGGTTTGGATGAGAAGGAAGGGTTCATTGCTATTGTCCTCGAAGGTTCCCCGGTCGGGGCTGTTTATGGCTACTAAAGATCCTTTACTCTCTTATTTTCACTCTTCGGGAAGCTCTTTCGCAACCGTGTAAACTGAGGGCATGGAACGTCGCGATTTCCTGAAGACCGCCGTGGCGGGCCCGGCCTCCGCGCAACTGATCGCCGCCGGCAGGCAGATTCCCAAGCGCACCTACCGCGGCAACGTGAAGCTCTCGGTCATCGCCTTCGGCGGCATCGTCGTCATGGGGATGGAGCAGAAGGACGCCGACAGGGAGGTTGCGGCCTCCGTCGACCGCGGCATCAACTACTTTGACGTCGCTCCGTCCTACGGCAAGGGCGAGGCGGAAGAGAAGTTGGGGCCCGCGCTCAAACCGCATCGCAAGAGCGTTTTTCTTGCCTGCAAGACCCAGAAGCGCGACGCGGCGGGCGCGCGCGCGGAACTCGAACACTCGCTCAAGCGCCTGCACACGGACTATTTCGACCTGTACCAGTTTCACGCCGTCAGCTCGATGGACGACGTCGAGAAAATCCTCGCGCCGGGCGGCGCGGCCGAGACGTTCGTGAAGGCGCGGCAGGAGGGCAAGGTGCGCTTCCTGGGACTGTCCGCCCACAGCGCCGAAGCGGCCATCGCGCTGATGGAGGGCATGAAGCTCGACTCGATCCTTTTCCCGGTGAACTACGTGCTCTTCTCTCAGGGGAACTTCGGCCCGCAGATCCTGGCCAAGGCCAAGGAGAAAGGCATGGCGCGCATGGCGTTGAAAGGTCTGGCCTACACGAGCTGGGAAAAGGGCGAAAAGCGCACGCACCCGAAGTGCTGGTACAGGCCCATAGCGGATCCGGAGCTTGCGGCCAAGGCCCTGCGGTTCACGCTCTCGCAGGAGATCACCGCGGCGGTCCCGCCGGGCGACGAGCGCATGTATCGCATGGCGCTCGACATCGCCGCCGCCTTCAAGCCCATGCCGAAGGCCGAGCAGGAGGCACTGCTCGCTTCCGCCAAGGGCATCGAGCCGCTGTTCCGGGCGTGAGGGAACGCCAGATCGAGCTTGATTGCGCCGATCTCATGCCTCACGAAACAGGGGCGGCAATACGGAAACCCCGACACGTTCTCCGATTCTCTGAGCCAAGGTCCTGAAGTCCTTGAACGCGTCCTTGGCTGCAGTCGAGTGAGCGCCGATTGCGCCGTCGGCTGCGGTAAGGTGAAAAATGGGTTTGCGGGCTTCCTGTGCCAGAGGCATCAGACTACGGTAGTGCTTCAAGAGCGCGAGGTTGTTGGGATCGCTGGTAACGGCCAGTTTACCCTCACGTTCGTCGTCCAGAACGTGCCGAGAGTAATCGTCCGGAATGCGGGCCATCCACTTGGCGTACGCCTGGACTGGACGATCCAGCCGGACCGCATGCTGCAAAATGACGTAGCCGGCGAGCTTGAATGAGCCCCTCGGTAGCTCCAGGTCGGGATTCGGATTTCTTTCGAGTCTGTCAGCCCATTCCTCACGCCAACGGCGGAAGGCGGGGCCTAGGTTCTTCAAACCCTGCAAAGAGAACAGATCTGGTGAAAGCGGAACAACGACGAAGTCGGCGGCGATCAAACTCGCCCGGTTGATCGCCCCCAGATTCGGTCCCAGGTCAATCAGAACCAAGTCCGCGCCATGCTCTGTGGCGGCCGCCTGCAGGAGTCGCCAGAAGCCGGAGGTCACTCGAAAGGCGCGTTCGCTGCGACTCATGCAACCGGGCCACTGAGAAGACAGCTCGTCTTCGAATCCTGACAGTGCCAGATCGCCAGCGATAAGACCGAGGCGGTCGCCCACCCGGTGAACATAAGCCGGGGCGATGTCCCCCACGCCCTTTAGCATGGGCTCGAGGCAGCCGTATAGCGTGCGATTGTGACTTTCTTCCGGCCACAGTTCCTGCAACTGAGCTTCGTCCATGAAAGCAGAGGTCAGGTTTGCCTGGGGGTCCAGGTCCGCGGCGAGAACGCAGGCGCCCAGATCCGCATACATCCACGCCAGATGGTATACGAGCGTGGTCTTACCCACGCCGCCTTTATTGTTAAAGAACGCCACGATGGGGATGCTCATGACCGCCCCCGTACTGTCACCAGAACATAGCTGCTCTCGGGCCGGAACTCGGGTGGCGGGTTGCCGTTCTTGGCCAGTTCCGCACGCGCGATGGCAATGCCCACGCCGAATTTCTGCACGTATCCGAGGTTCTTCATCGCTTCGGCAAGATGGGGATTCCTGTAGTCGGCGATGCCCGGAAGGCCGAAATTGTCGAGATTCACCAGTCCATAAGGGCCGCCAGGACTGAGAATCTCGATTCGGTCCGAAAACCACGACACCCGCACGGGAGCATTGGTCCCCTCATAGGTCCTGTGAAGGACAGCGTTGTACAGCAACTGGCGAAGAGCGTTGATCGGATACTCCGGACTCCGGACCTCGACAGGCTGAGAAGTCAGATCTCTAGCCACGCTGATGTGGGCGTGCAATTTCTCATCGAGTGTTCTGAGCGCTTCCGCTAACGGTCCTCCGATCTCGGAGGCGTCCTTAATGGGATCCGTCAACTCCGTTCCATCGATTCGAAGGAACTGGACGTAAGCGCCGGGAATGAATCCGGCCGGGTCTTTGCCGGTGACGAGAACCCCTAACACCGTCGGGATTGGAGGGTCTTCCGCCGTGGCTAGCCTCAGAGAAGTAAGTTGATGGACAGTGGACCTCTGATTCTGTTCCAAGACATCACGGCTCAGTGCCTTGGCCAGGTAGTCTCGAAACGAGAATTCGAGATCGAGATCGTCAAGACTCGCCGATGGCAAGGAACGAATGTCGAACGGGAGGTCACGCGCCCGGCGTTTCTCGCTCAACCGGCGCTCCTCTTCCGCGGAAGCAATCGCGCGCCTCGGACCCACGCGAACCCAGACCTGGCCGTAGTAGCGAACCGGCGGTGCGTCGGAGGGCTGAACGACAACCACCGCCAATTCGCAGCCGCGTATCATTCGCTTCTGAACAACCATCGACGGCATCGGTTGAATGTTGCCCTCTGAACGGATGCCAGCAAGTTCCTGCAACAGCCTGTCAGTGATCGGAAGCCGGGCGCAGGAGCCGTCATCGCGCGCGCCGACAAAAACAACTCCAGGCATCCGATTGTCCGGCAAATCGTTGGCGAAAGCACAAATCGCTTCCGCGACCCTGTCTTTATCGCTCAAAGACGACTTGCGCTCGGCCCGGTCGGATTCGATGTCGGTCAGCAACGCTTCCAGTTCGCGATCGTCCATCTGCGATCAATTGTACGGCTTTCGCCGCAGCTTCGGGTAGGGCGTGTCCCAGCCTTTGGCGTCGCCCCACAGGATGCGGTTGAGCAGGTCCTCGGGGACGTCGTCGGGCTGGTTAAAGTTCATGGCCAGCGATTGTTGCGCGGCCCACAGTTGCCGGCCCTTGAGCGCTTTGAGCGGGGGGTTCATCTCGTCGAGGGCGACCTTCGGCGTCAGGCAGGCGTAGGGTTTGGTATCGGCCTGGGCCGTGAAGACGCTCGACATCACGCGGGCGCTGGCCAGGAAGCGCGTGCGCGGCGGGATGCGCAGGATCTGCTGGATGGTCCGCAGCATGCTCGAGTGGTTGTAGTGATTGGAATCGACCGCGTCGCGGCGGATGTGAGGGCCGATGGCCAGCGCCACGGTGCGGTGGCCGTCCACGTGGTCCACGCCGTCCTGCGCGTCGTCCTCGACCACGAAGATTACGCTCCTGGCCCAGAAGCGCGATTTCGAGATCGCCTCGATCATGCGCCCGAGCGCCAGGTCGTTGTCGGCGACCATGGCGCGCGGCGTGGGCGAACCGGGGCGCGTGCCGTTGGTGTGGTCTTCGTCCAGGTGGATGATGCTCAACTGCGGCAAGCGGCCGGACTTCTCGAACTGGGCGAACTCGCGCAGCCACTCGTCGGCGCGCAACTGGTCCGGAATCGCGGTCGAACTGTAGGGATAGCGCGGGTCGATATACCGCTCGAGCGCCGGCACGCCGCAACGCGACGCCACGGCGTTGCGCCAGGTTCCTTCCTTGTACATGCGCCAGTACTCGCTCCAGGGCAGCGTCTGGCCCTCGGTCATGTCGACGGCGACCTGTTTTTCGGGGTCCCACCGCGCGGGCAGCGAAAACTCGCCGTAAATGCGCACGTCCAGCGGTTTCTGGGCGCTCTGCCAGAAGAACCCCGTGGGCGGCACCACCAGTGCGTCGGCCATGTTCCAGGCGTAGCCGCGCGGCGAGGCGGCGAAGGCGCGCTCGACGTAGTCGCTCACAAAGGCCTGCATTAGCCACTGGTGGCCGTCAAAACTGATCGCCCCGCCGGTGTAAAAGTTGTCCAACAGCACGTAGCGGTTGGCCAGCGCATGGTGGTTCGGTGTGACATCCTTGCCGAACATGCAGAGCTTGGGGTCGCCGTTGCCCTTCTCGATGTCGCCGAAGACCTGGTCGTAGGTGCGGTTCTCCTTGATGATGAAGAACACATGTTGGATGCCGAGCGAGGACGGGTTGGCGACGCCGCCGGCCGGTTCGAACTTCGGCGCGTTGGCGGCGCGGACCTCGCGCGTGCCCGCCGAAAGCTGCGCCGGAAGCGGCGCGGGCACGCGGATCAGCGAGCCCTCGTATTGCCGCGAATTGAACGCGCCCTTGCCGTTGTCGGTGTTCGCGTTGCCCTTGATGTTGAGGATGCGCAAGCCGCCCTCGGGCCCAAGCGCCAGCGCGGAGGGGAAGTAACCGGTGGGCAGCACGCCCGCCAGCGCCCATTTCTTCCCGGTGTTGGTGACGACGGCGATGGCGTTGGTTCCGCCGCAGGCGACGTAAACCGTCTTGCCGTCGGCGGCGAAGACCGCCGAAACCGGCAGGCTGCCGGTCGAGCCTTCCGGATATACGGGCATCGCGACGTCGCTTCGCTGAAGCGTCGCCGTGTCAACCAGGCTCAGCGTGTCTGAGTGGCCGTTGGCCACCGCCAGTGTTTTCTCGTCGGAGCTTAGGGCCATGTGCGACGGCGCCAGCCCCACCGCCACTTCGCGCGGGGTCATGGTGGCGGCGTCGATCACGGTCAGCGTTCCGGTTGTGGTCGAACCGGTCGTCGCGTCGGTGACGACGTTCGATCCGCTGGAGGGCGCCACCGTGTCGCCCGCCGCCGGCCGGCGGCCGGCGCGGTTGGTGACGAAGATCTTGCCGGCCTTGGCCGCGACCTCGACGCTGAAGGGCGCCATCCCCACCGGGATTTCTCGCGTGACGCGGCGGCTGGTGGCGTCGATCAGGGCGAGCGAGTTGGCGCGGCTGAAGGCGACGTAGGCGGTCGCTCCGTCGGCCGAAAAGGCGATGCCGGCCGGCAGCGGGTGCCCTTCGGCGAGTTTGATGCGGTCGATCTTGCCGGGAAGCCCAAGGTCGTCGATCTGGATGATGGCGATCGAATCCGGGCCGTTGCGCGAGGTCTCGCTGGCCCACAGTTCGCGGTCGCCGGGGCGAAAAGCGATACCGGTGTAAGAGGTCGCGAAGGTCTTGACCTCCGCCAGGCGCGCGCCGCTGGAGGCGTCGGCGATGAAGACGCCGCGCCAGTTCAGGATGGCCAGCACGCGTTTGCTGGAATCGAAGGCCAGGTCGACCGGGCGGCCTTGGATCAACGTCTGTTCGCCCCACGGGCGCAGCAATTGGTTGGTGGGCACCAGATACGCGCCGTCCGGCTGGCGGCCGATGCGGGCATCGCTTTTGAGAATCGAGAAAACGCCGGCTTCGCGCGCAACCAGCGCCGCGGCGCACAGGCCAGCCACAAGGAGAATCGCTTTCCGCATAACGTTCTCCATTGCAGCACAACTTTCGGAGCGGGGTTACGCGGCGTCTTCGATGACGATGCTCAGGCGCTTGCCGAGCGCGCGGAAGGCGGCCTCCAGTCGCTCGAGCCGGGAGGCGTGATTGAGGTCCAGCAACCGATCCACCTGCGGCAGATGGCAGTTCAGCCGGCGCGCCAGTTCGGCCTTTCCAACCTGCGCCGCCCGCATGGCCTGATAGAGGTTCAGCTTGGCCTCGCTGAGCGCCGGCACGCGCACCGATTTCTGGCCGCGCTTCAGGCGGGAGGGCGCGGGGATCGGATCGCGGTCCTCGATGATAGCCATCAACATCGACTCCAGCGCGTCCACGGCGTGCGTCAGCGCGTCCTGTTCGGAGTAACCGAAGGTGATTGCGCCGGGCACGTCGGGAAAGGTCACCAGAATCGCACCGTTCTCATCGGTTTTGAATCTTGCCGGATAGGTCAACATGGCCGCCTCACTTTAGACCAAGCTCTTTCTTGATGCCTTCAACGGTTCCCTTGGGCAGATCATGGCCGGAGCCGTGCATCGGTAGGGAAGCTTTCAAGCGTTCTCGCCGCACCAGGAGATGACCGCCTCTGGCGGGTTCAATCGAGCACCCCCGCTTCTCCAGCCACCGTTTGAGCTCGGCGCTCGTCACGGTTTCAGCATAGAACAAATGTGTTGACTATAAAAGAGGACTATTCGCGCAACCACCGCCCGGAAAACTACGCCGCTTCCTCCATGCTCAGCACCAACCGGACGCCCAGCGCGTCCAGGGCGAGCTGAATGCGGGGCAACTTGGTCGGATGGCGGGGGTCCAACATGCGGCGGATTTCCTTCTCGTCGACATGGATGCGCCGGGCCAGCGCCAGGTTGCTGATGCCCGCTCGCCTGATGGCCAGATACAGCGCCGCCTTGGCCGCCATCGGCGCCGGGAGTGGGACGCCGCACTCTCCGCGCCGGGTTGCGGAGGCTTCGGGAATCTCGTCACCGCGCCGGATCCGGCCGGCGACGGCTTCTTCCAGGCAGTCGGCGGCCTGCGTTATGGCCTCGGCCTTGGTTTGGCCTTGCGTGATGGCCTCCCGGAAGTCCCGGAAGCGGACGGTGTACCCGCCGGCGTCGGGGTCTTCGGTCAGTAGGGCGGGGTATCGGAAGTTTCGCATGGTCGGTCTCCTATCGGAAATCCTTGGGCGTCAGGCCAAGCTCATCGAGAATGCCGTGCAGCGTGCCGGTCTTGAGTTCATCGCGGACATCGGGCATCACCGCGTACTTCGAGCCGTAGTACAGCGTGGCATGACTTCCCTTGCCGCGCTCGGCGCGAAGAAGGACGGTGACATTCCGCCTGCGGCCGAGCCTTTTGATCTTCCGGATGAACTCGCTCCCCTTCACCTTCCCAGGATAGGGCAGAAATGTCCGAATGTCGAGACGAACACGAGAGGCGTCAGGCCATTCCCCCGGAGATTTCGGAGCCGGGCAGGGCGGATCTGGCGGAACGGTATTCGGCGGCTGGTGCTGCCGAAGAAGATCGACAACTGGTCGCTGACCAGTTTGCAGCAACGGCTGGTGAAGACGGGCGGGCGGCTGGTCAAACATGCCCGCTGCTACTGGCTGATGCTGGCCGAGAGCCATCTGACCAGGCGGCTGTTGGCGCGATGGTATGATCGCCGCCCTGCCGGTTCCGACGGGGTAGAGGCAGGCGATGGGCACAGCGAAATCAGGCGACCGGGATGTGGGGGTCGGTGAGGTGTTTGCGGAATGCGCTGGAAAGACAGGATTCCCCGGTTCCGGATTCCTGCGGCAGAGCGGCAACCGCGCCTTGCGGGGGCGAAGCCAGCTCCCGAAGGAGAGAACCGAACTCAGATGATTGCGGGGAAGGCGACCGGGTGTACACTGGTCCCATGCCGGGCGCCAAAATGGAAATTCCGGCTCGCAGCGCAACACGCGAGAGAGAAGACGCGAGGAGGATGGTATATGAAGGAAGACTCCAACAAGGGTCTAGTACGTGAGTTCTTCATGGCAATCGACACGGGAAACCTGACCAGAGTAAAGGAGCTACTATCCAGTGATTTCCTGCTGCATGCCCCCGGACTCCCCAAGCCATGGGGCGTTAATGAGATGGTCCAGGACATAAAGGAGTTCTACACAGCTTTCCCGGACAGCACTCATGTGATTGACGACCTGATCGCTGAGGGAGACAAGGTAGTGGTCAGGCTGAACCAGTACGGTACGCACAAAATGGATTTTCAGGGGATACCGGCGACGGGGAGGGAAATCAAGGTAGCGGCGGTTCATGTGGTTAGGGTTGAGAGAGACAAGATCAGGGAATTCTGGGCTCTGGAAGACACTCTAGGTCAGATGCAGCAACTCGGCATGGAGCTCACGCTCAAACAGGGATAGTCAGTTGCGGCGGGCAGTCTGATCGATACAGAGGCCCAACCTGGCAGACGGACCTCGGCTTGGTCGGATGGCGGGGGTCCAACATGCGGCGGATTTCTTTCTCGTCGACGTGGATGCGGCGGGCCAGCGCCAGGTTGCTGATGCCCGCTCGCTTGATGGCCAGATGCAGCGCCGCCTTGGCCGCCATCGGCGCCGGGAGTGGGACGCCGCACTCTCCGCGCCGGGTTGCGGAGGCTTCGGGAATCTCGTCACCGCGCCGGATCCGGCCGGCGACGGCTTCTTCCAGGCAGTCGGCGGCCTGCGTCATGGCCTCGGCTTTGGTTTGGCCTTGCGTGATGGCCTCCCGGAAGTCCCGGAAGCGGACGGTGTACCCGCCGGCGTCGGGTTCGGAGGTGTATGGGCGCCGCCGGGCCCGCCTACTTCTTCGCCGCCGGGGCGCGGTAGTTCCACAGCAACTCGATCAGGGCGCCGCCGATGGGGTCGGTGTCGATGTAGGCGAAGCGGCCGGAGCCGGGCTTGCCGGCCTCGCCCCAGGCGCCCGATTGCGCTACTTTGTAGCCCAGCGATTCCCAGCGCGCGATGGCGGCGTCCATGTCGTCGGCGCTGGCGCCGAAGTGGTGGAAGCCTTCGCCGTGCGCTTTGATGTGGTCCTCGTAAGTGCTGGGTCCTTTGATCGGCCGGGCCCATTCGTAGGGGATCTTGCCGTGGCGGTGCCAGCCGAGGTCCATTTGAAGATCGACCGGCGCGCCGCGATACCGCGCGTTCGACGGCCGCGAATTATTCACCGCCATCTTGGGGAAGCCGAGTTTCTCCCAGTAAGCCGACACGGCATCGAAGTCTCTCGCGACGAAGGCGAACTGGGTAATCCGGATGGGGCCGGGGGCGGGAGGGTCCGGCTCGGCCTGTTCCATGTACTGGAGGCCGAGGACATACTTGCCTGCCGCGCGGGTGTCGAAGTAGGCGAAGCGAACGGGCCCCAGTTCTCCCAGTTGAAGCGGCGGGACGCCGAGCGCGCGCAAGCGCTCGATCTCGGCATTGAAGGCGCCGAGAGTCGGCGCGCGGTGCATCAGCGCCATGACGCCGCCGCCGGAGGCGCGCGAGAACTCGGCGAAGGCGTCGTTGTCCGACACGGGTTGAAGCCAATCCCACCACAGATCGCCAACCCGCGCGTTGGCGGCGCGCCAGCGCGCTTTCACGATCTGGCCGCGAAACGAAACATCGACGGATAGTTCGCCGCGCTCGACGATGGTTTCGACGCCGGCCTTACGCCAGGCCGCGACAGTCTTGTCGAGGTCGGGCACAATCCAGGTGACCCGGTCCACCTTTTTGTAGAACTCAGACAGTTGGGCCGGCAGAATTCCGGCCACGGCGATGACCAGCAGCACGGCGCGCGTCGGCATTCCAAGATGATGACACAACCGCGCCGCGCGGGGGTTCGGATTAAGGGTGCTGCTTCGCCGCGGGGTCCTTGCGCCGCAGCCACCCGCCGGGGTTGAAGGTCATCACCATGGCCTCCCGCGAATCGTCGCGCTCGAACTGTTTGCCCAGGTCCGTCTTCAGGAACTGCTCCACCGCCGCCATGGGACCGGGTCCCTGCTCCGGGTGCGTCGGCACGGCGTCGAGGTGTGTATCTTCGACAATCAGGTAACTGCCCGGGCTGACCAGCGGCGCGTAGTAGTTCAGTTCGTTCAACACGTGCCTGGCCGAATGGTTCGAATCGAGCGTCACCAGCGTCTTGCCGCCCCGCACCTGGCCCGCGATCTTGGCGACAATCGCCGGATCGACCGAACTGCCCTGGTAGAAAGTGACGTGCTGTTTCCACAGGGGGTTCACCGAGGCAGCCTGCGTGAAGTTCCCAAGGTCGACCGTAAGCACGCGCCCGCCACCCATGCCGAAGGCGTTGAAGACACTCGCAAAGTAGAGCGCCGAGCCGCCGTTCCAGGTTCCGGTTTCAATCAGGAACCCGGGCCGCACCTCGTAGAGGATCTGCTGCATCATCCAAAGGTCCAGCGGGTTCTTGATAATGCGGACGTTCTGGTACCACAGGCTGTCCCAAACCGGCAGGCTGTGAAACAGCTTCAGCATCTCGATCTCTGCCGTCCGCGACAGATGCCGGCGCCGCCCATCGATCAGCTTTCGATAGCCCTGGCGGGCGGTCTCCATCTGCTCGGCGCGGTATTGGGGCGTCTCCTCGTATTCCAGCAAGGCAGCCGAGACAAAAATCAAACCCAGGTCGCGGCCGTTCAGCGGGTCCCTGGCGGACTTGTCGAGTTCGAACTCGATCTCCGCCAGCCGTTTCCCCAGAGCCGGCTCCGGCGCTTGAGAAACAAATTCGTAGCGGCCCGCGCGATTGTATGTCTTCCGGCCGATCTCGATTCCGTTCACCCGGGCCATCAGCGTGACATCGCGATACTGGCTCATCAACTCCTCGGCCAGCGAGAAATCCAGGACCAGGAACAGCGAGCGGTCCGTGCGGGGCACGTCCAGGGAAACGGCAAACACGCGCGCGGTCCAGCACCATTCTTCGCCGGGTTCATAGAAGCCGCGCCGCAGCCTGGCTCGCTGACCCGGCTCACGGATCGCGACCCTGGTGACAAGCCCCGGAGTGGCGGCGGGGCGGGGCTGGGGTTGCTGGCGGCGGCAACCGGCGCCGGCAAAGGCCAGGCAGCAGAGAACGGCAATAGGTACAAGACGGCGAGGGATCATCAAATCAGGCTCCGGCGATTCCTGTAATCTGTTAGGTTGCGGTGCGCTCGCGCCGCCAGCAAGGAGACGGATCATGGCCATTGTAGCAGGTGTTGACTTCGGGACCCTCAGCGTCCGCGTTTCGATCGTTTCGAGCGACCAGGGCCGGCTCGGCTCGGCCACCGGCGAATACCCGCTGTTCCGGAAGAAAGAAGATCCGGACCACGCCACCCAGCGGCACGAAGACCACATGAGCGCGCTGGAAGCGGCCACCAGGAAAGCATTGGGCGCGGCCGGCGTGAAGGGCGAGCAAGTGGAAGCCCTGGCCATCGACACCACCGGATCGAGCGTGATCCCGTTGGGCGAAGGGCTGACGCCGCTGGACGACTACTACCTGTGGTGCGACCACCGCGCCAAGGGCGAAGCCGCGCTGATCACCGAAACGGCGCGCCGCACGGGCCTGGAGGCCATCGAGTGGTGCGGCGGCGTGTACTCGTCCGAGTGGGGCTTTTCGAAGCTGCTGCACTGGCTGCGCAACAATCCGGGCAAGCGCGATCGCATGGTCACGGTCATGGAGCACTGCGACTATGTGGCGGCGGTGCTGTGCGGCATCACGGACCCGGTCGCCGCGCCGCGCTCGATTTGCGCCATGGGCCACAAGTGGATGTGGAACGGCGCGCTGGGCGGGCTGCCGCCGGAGGATTTTCTGGTCCAGGTGGACCCGTTGCTGAAGGGCGTGCGGGCCAAGCTGAACGGCCGCTACGAAAATTCGCGCGCCATCGCGGGCCGGCTTGCGCCGGGCTGGGCGGCGAAACTGGGGCTGAAGGCCGGCATCCCGATTCCGGTGGGCGCGTTTGACGCGCACTGGGACGCCATCGGCGCGGGCATCGGGGAAGGCGACGTGGTGAACGTGGTGGGCACTTCCACCTGCATCATGGCCATCGCGAAACAGACCCGCCTGATTCCGGGCGTCTGCGGCGTGGTCAACGGTTCGATCCATCCGGACTACGCCGGCATCGAGGCGGGCCTTTCGGCCAGCGGCGATATCTTCGACGCCGTGGCGCGCCGCGCCGGAACCACGGTCGCCGCGCTGTCGGAAGGGCTCGAGAAGTTCCGCGCCGGCCAGACCGGACTGCTGCGAATGAGCTGGGACAACGGCGACCGCACCGTGCTGGTGAATCCGGAACTCGGTGGCGTGACCCTGGGCTGGAACCTCACCCACACGGCGCAGGACGAACTGTTCGCGGCCATCGAAGGCACGGCCTTCCACAAGCGCATCGTCTTCGAGCGCATGGCCGAACACGGCGTGCCGCTCCGGCGCGTCATCAACGGCGGCGGCATCCCGCAGAAGAACGAAACGCTCAACCGGGTCTACGCCAGCGTGTTCAACAAGCCGGTGCGGGTGCCGGAAAGCGAGGTCACCAGCCTGGGCTCGGCCATCTTCGCGTTCCTGGCCTGCGGCGCGTTCCAGAGCGTCGAAGAGGCGCAACGGGCGCTGTGCCCGAAGTTCCGCACGGTGGAGCCGGACGCGCGGGAGGCCGCGGTTTACGAAAGCCTTTTCGCGATTTACCGAAAGCTGTACTTCGCGCTGGGCCGGCCGGATTCGGAAGCGGTGGGCGTGGGCGGCGTGCTCCCTTCGCTGCGGAAGATCGCGGCCGAGGTTCGCAGTGCCTGATTGGACCCAGCATCCGCACCGGCGCCTCAATCCGCTGACGCGCGAGTGGGTGCTGGTTTCCCCGCACCGCACCGAACGTCCGTGGCAGGGGCAGGTCGAGCGCGAGGCGCAACCGGCGGCGGCGGAGTACGATCCGCAATGCTACCTTTGCCCCGGTAATTCGCGCTTGGGAGGGGCGCGCAACGCGGCCTACGCCGGCACGTTCGTTTTCGAGAACGATTTCGCAACGCTCAAGGCCGAGACGCCGGATTTCACGCACGACGAATCCGGACTGCTGGTGGCCCAGAGCGAGCGCGGGACCTGCCGCGTGGTGTGCTTCTCGCCGCGGCACGATCTGACCCTGGCGCGCATGGCGGCGGCCGAGATC
>Ga0315273_10004446_pt1 | contig 17189 bp, 9 predicted proteins | sample YL17G02_0_MG_FD_205753 | JGI IMG/M metagenome (GOLD analysis project Ga0315273, IMG submission 205753) | Sediment microbial communities from Yellowstone Lake, YNP, Wyoming, USA - YL17G02_0 | ecosystem: Environmental > Aquatic > Freshwater > Lake > Sediment | place: USA: Wyoming | collected... | reverse complement strand
TGGCGCCATGCACGACTCCGCGTTTCAGTCCGCCGCCCGCCATCCACACGGTGAACCCGAAGATATGATGGTCCCGCCCATCGGCTCCCTGAGAACCGGGTGACCTGCCGAACTCGGTCGCAAACACCACCAGCGTCTCATCGAGCATCCCGCGCGTATCAAGGTCTTCCAGCAGGCCGGCGATCGGCTGATCGACCCAGGTCGACAACGTGGCATAGCCCGCTTTGAGATTCGAGTGGGCGTCCCACGCGCCGGCGCCCGGAGATCCGTGCTGAATTTGAATAAACCTTACGCCGCGCTCAACGAACCGTCGCGAGGCCAAGAGCTGTTCTCCAAAATCGCGGCTGGCCGGATTTTCTAACCCATAGAGCTTCTTGGTTGCGGCTGTCTCTTTGGAGAAGTCGATGATTTCCGGCACCGATACCTGCATCCGATATGCCAGTTCATAGGAAGCGATCCGCGCCGCGAGCGCCCGATCCTGTGGATAGCGCTCCTCTCGTAATGCGTTAAGCCGCCGGCTCAGATCGATCCCCACGGTTCGCGCTTCGGCGGGGAATTCTCGCTCGGGCGCGCAGAAGTCGAGCGGATTCTTGGGATCGATATGGAGCGGCACGGCGTCGTGGGCCGGTCCCAAGTATTGGCCATCCCGGATATTCCAATACGGCCGCGCGCCAATCGAGATGAATTGAGGCAGATTGTCATTGAGGGATCCAAGCCCGTAATGGACCCAAGCGCCGAGCGTCGGGAATTGCCCGTCATTCATGTGTCGCCCGGAGTGAAACTGCGTTTGCGCCCCGTGATTGCTGTCGGTCGTCCACATCGAGCGCACGATCGCCAAGCGATCCACGTTCGCCCCGATGCGCGGAAAATAATCGCTCACCTCGATGCCACTCTCGCCATACTTCCGGAAGCCGGTCTGCATCGGATAGAGCGTTGTGTGCATCGTGCCATTGGCGTCGGGAGCAACCAGGCGCTCGATGGCCAATTTTTTGGGATTCAGCACATCGGCGAAGGGCGTCTCGGCGATCGTCTTGCCACCGTACTTGTTGAGCATCGGCTTCGGGTCGAAGCTTTCGACGTGGCTGACGCCGCCGTTCATGAACAGCCAGATCACGTTCTTCGCCTTTGGTGCGAAGGGCGGAAGGCCGGTCGGCGGCGACCAGCCGGTTTCGTTGCCAAACCCCTCGCCATTCAGCATGACGTTGAGCGCCAGCCCGGCGCAACCCATGCCCATGCTCGACAAGAAAGTGCGCCGCGACGAAGTTTCCTGCAATTGAGTCATTTCACGTCTCCTCTTCGCAAATCTAAACGCGATCTCTATGCTTGGCTATTTCCAAACGCGCTCATCGCAACGTAACGAAGTCGTTATGATTCAGCAGCGACCACACCAGGTACGAACGCACATCGGCCGGCGTTCGTTTCGGCAACTTCCGCCATTCGTTGAGAGCTACTTGGCTGGCGCTTAACTCCGCGTCGCTTGGCGAACCTCCCAACAGCAACGAAAACGAACTGCGAATAAACGCCGCGTCTTCAACATCGGCGCCATCTCCACTGACATCTTTCGAGATCCGCTCGGCGATGGGCTTTGCACAATCGAGCACCAGCCGACTGTTCGTCATCGCCAGCGCCTGCTGGGGCACGATGCTTTGATCGCGACGGTAACATTCGGTCACCAGCGCCTCGTCGAACGTTGTCAGAAACAGGTTACGTTCATTATTCGAGTGGAAAAAGTAAATACTGCGCCGGTGCGAGTCGTCTTCTTTGTCGGTGGCGATGGTTGGTCCTCCCAGCGTCAAGTCGAGCGTTCCCGCTAACGACAAGACGGAATCTCGAATAACCTCCGCATCCAGTCGGATCGTGTTTCGACGCCACCAGAACTTGTTATCCGGATCTTTCGCCACATCCGCTTCGCGCCCAGCCGCCTGTGACGACATGCGGTACGTCGCGGAGTTCACGATCAGGCGATGCAAATGCTTCATGTCCCATCCGCTCTCCATTAATTCGGCGGCCAGCCAATCCAGCAATTCTGGATTGCTTGGGAGCGGCGAATTTCGCCCGAAGTCGAAGGTGTTTGGCGCCAACGGCGTTCCCATATGCCGATTCCAAATATGATTAACGGCCACCCTGGCAGTCAGCGGATTGCCAGGGTCGGTAATCCATTCTGCCAACGCCTTTCGCCTGCCAGTGCTCCGATCGGGGCAACTAACGGTTGGATCATCGGCGAGAGTATTGAGAAACCTCGTCGGGGATGACGTCGCTCCAGCGAGCGTCGTATAGTGATCTTTATTCGAAATGGGAGTATCGGCCGTCTTCTCGGCTGTTTTGAACGCCGCGCGCGCCGTCGTCAGCTCTACCTTAATCGTTTCCTTCAGCGCGTCCGGCTCGCGCAGGAGGCGAAGCTTTGCGTTGGCGATGGCGTAGTTAGCCTTAGCGACGGCAACCTGGCGCTCCGCGGAAAGAGCTTTGATGTTACTGATTCGCTCGGCTTCGGTGAGTGAAGAGTTGTTGTCTTTATCATCCGCCTTGGCCCATGACGCCTTCATTGCGTCGGCCCGAATCTTGCTGCTGCATACCTCGGCGGCAGCAAGTGCGATGGCACATTCCGACGCAGTCACGTCGGCACGCGCAATGGCAACATCTTTGGACGCTTTGGAAGCGCCGGCCGGTGCGGCCTCTTTGCCGGCCGGTGCGGATGTTGCCTGCTCACTCGACACCGCTCCGCCGGCCACGGCCAGCCGTTCGTTGGCAGCAACAAGGCTCACTTCGGCCTCCGCCATTTTCTTGGTTGCGGCGTCGAGGTGGCTCTTAAGTACCCACGGCCGACGTTCGGGTTGGTAAGCCTCGATCGGAAGCGGCACAGGATTAATTGCTAGCTCTTTAAACGCTAAGATTTCTGGAACGCCCGGCGTGATCGTCGTCGTTTTATCGGGACTGGCTTCCTGGCCGCGAATGTAAAGGTAGGTAGGCTCATCGGGCTTGCCGTCAAACGCCCGTGGAATGCCGTCGCGCGTTAGATCGGGTTCTGTCGGTAGGTTGTCCATGCGTACGTAGTAGGGTTCGAAAAACGCGCGCATCCGATAATAGTCGACCTGCTTAATCGGATCGAATTTGTGGTCGTGACATTTGGCGCAGTTCATCGTCAAGCCGAGGAAACCTTTGCTGACGTGCTCGACCGTTTCTTCCAACCATGAATTGCGATTGAACAAGAAAAAGTTGCGCGCCAAAAATCCGGTGGCGCGAAGCTTTTCTAGATCGTTCGGGTAGAGCTCATCGGCCGCAAGCATCGAACGAATCATTTCGTCGTAGGGTACGTTGGCGTTCAGCGAGTCGACGATCCAATCGCGCCAATGCCAGATATGCGGCTGGCTATTCCGCATCTGGTCGCCCAGCCCCCACCAATCGCTGTAGCGCCAAATGTCCATCCAATGCCGCGCCCAACGTTCGCCGTGTTGGGGGCTACTAAGCAACCGATCGGCTAAGCGTTCATACCAGCCCTCCGCGAGGTCCGAGTCCGCCTCCTTGATCTGTTCAAGCGTTGGCGGCAAACCAACGAGGTCCAGATATAATCGTCGGACGAGTTCAGGTCGCGTCGCTTCAGCTTGTGGCGACAGGCCCTGACGCTGATGATTGGCAGCGATGAAAGCGTCGATCGGATTCCTCACCCAACCCGCGTTCGGAACCTCGGGGACGGGCGGCCTAACCACGCGGCGAAACGCCCAATGCTCGCGAGGGTCTCGTTCGGGCTTCTCATCGGCTGGGGAACTCGCGCCTTGATCGATCCATGCGCGTAAGGCGGCGATTTGCTCCGATGTCAGCGGTGCACCCTCTTGCGGCATACGTTCCGCGGGATCGGCCTCGGAAATTCGCTTTATTAAGGAACTGGAAGCGGAGTCGCCCGCCGCAATGGCCTCGCCGCTGTCGCCGCCGTGACGCGCGAGCTCTCCCGTATCAAGTCTTAACCCCGCTTCGTGCTTTAACACGCCATGACAGCTAACGCAGCGGGCGGCGAAGATTGGCTTGATCTGCTTGTCGTAGTCGATCGGCTCGGCCGCTGTGACCGAGGTAGATGAAACCAGGAGCATTCGAGCGACTAATAAAATGGCCGAGGACTGGCTCATTTTACGGCGTCTTCGGAGCAAAATGTGCCTGTCCCCTTCTCTGGCGGCCGGGTTAGCGCGGTCGCTCTCGCTAAAATCGGGATTCGCCAATTCTTGACAATTCATCAAGGCTCTCACTCTTTGGGTACAAGCTTAAGCAAATCGTTGGGCCGGCAGATCACTCCGCCGTGAACCACCAATTCGATTTGCCGAGTGTGGCGGATGTCGTCCAGCGGGTTCGCCTCGAGCAACACGATATCGGCGAACTTATCTGGCGCGATCGATCCCAGGTGTTGCGCCTGCCCCAAAGCGGTCGCGTTGTTCAGTGTCGCGGCCGTCAGCGCGGCTGCCGGAGTCAGGCCCGACTCCACCAGCAATTCAAGCTCTTGATGCAGGGAAAAACCTGGCGTCACTTGCGGCTCCGGAGAGTCCGTGCCCACCAACAACGGAACCCCGGCGCGATACAGCATTCCGGTCAGCTCCTGATACTTGCCGAATGCGCGCTGCCGATCAGCAAGCTCGCCTCCCTGGGGACAGCCATTTTTACTCAGGTAGACCGGCCAGAAATCGCGCAGCCGTTGCGGTACCAACGCGTTGTCCTGGCAATCGTTGACTTCTAACATGTCTGGTAGCAGAATCATGTTGCGGAACACCACAAGCGTTGGATCGACATACGTCTTGTGCTGGACGAGTTGCTCCACCAACGCCGCGAACAGCGGGTTGTTCAAATCGAGATTGCCACGATACCCGGGCTGCGCGGCCACTTGCGGTGAAACGATGTATTCGAACACCGAAATGATGTGTTCGAGACAGTCGATGCCATCCTCCACCGCCTGCTGCGCCGGATACGCGCCCAAATGTGCCGTCACGAACAAGCCTTGGCGGTGCGCCTCATCGATGATCGCATGGCCAACCGCTCGGCCGGTGCCGGCATAGATCTTGACGGTGGTTACATGCCACCGTTTCATCTCCTCGATAATCGCCGGAACTTGAGCCGGATCGGTAACAACGCGGCCGATGTCGTGGTGTACTGGCGGCGCCGCATCAAGCAACGGACTGCACGTGAAGACCCTTGGATAGCAATCCGGACGCCGCGCGGCCAAATGCGCGATCAGCGTTGCGGCCACAATCTCATCGCCGGTGCTCCGCACCGAAGTCACGCCGGCAGCGAGGTACAGCGGCAAGACTTCGTCGCCCGAAACATTGGCAAAATCCAGCACGTGCATCAAATGGACGTGGGCGTCGATCAGCCCCGGCAGCGCAAACTTGCCACGCCCGTCGATCCGCACCGCCCCCGCGGGAACTTCGACCGGCTCGCCGGGCGCGGCCACAGCGACGATGCGATCTCCACGGATCACAATCGTCCGCTCCGGAAGCATCTCGCCGGACGTCGAATCGAACACCCCGCAGCCTTCGATCAGCAACGACGATTCACCCGCACCAACGGTCGTCGCAACGCTCAGCCACAAACCAGCCGCGGATAGCGCCAGCATCCAACGATCAAAGCGGCGGGAGTAAGTCTTTGGTCTGACAATCGGCAGCATAGTACGCTCGTTGTCGTTCGGCTCTATGGCGCCTTTGCAGTGGGTGTGCATCGGCCGTTCAAGTGCGCCAATGAGACGCTCCGGTCTTGTTCGATTCTAAGTGCTGTGTCCAGCCTTGCAATTCGCTCGTGCGCTCCACTCATTTCGTTACTTCATGCCAACCAACATATAGTCCATTCTGACCACTATCTTCGATGAATTCTTAAATGAACGGGACGCTTTCGTGCGACATTCGAAGCCGTATGTCGCATCGATCGTGGAAATTCCCTCGGGGGAATTGCGAATTGATCGCTGGCTCAACGGCCTTGGTCGATTTACGCCCACCTGCGTGGATCAAACGATCCCCTGAAGGCCCCAAATCCTTCCGTCGCTAATTGCTTTTCAGGCCAATGTACTTGCCTTTGGCACCAATGTCAAGTATCCTAAGAGCATGTCAATCGCCGCCTATATCAAAGACGACCTCGCGGCCCAACTACTATCGGGTCGGGAGTTGCCGGTCCAACTTACGTTCGAATCGCTCGCCGAACACTACAACGTCAGCTATACGCCCGTGCGGATTGCGGTAGCAGAGTTGATCGATGACGGTCTGCTCGAGAAAGGGCTCAATCGCCGGCTGAGGGCGAGTGCTTCGCCGAATGCAATTGCGCGGACGCGTCGAACGACGAAGCAGCCAGAGCCACCGAGTGATCCGTATGAGGTCATTGCCGGCGATCTTGTGCAGCTCAGTTTCCGTGGCGATCCCGTTTACTTGCGCGAGGAAGCAACGGCCGATAAGTACGACATCAGCCGGTCTGCGATCCGCAACATCTTCCATCGCCTGGCCGGCGAAGGCATGCTCGATCACATTCCGCGTCGCGGCTGGCGGCTTCGGCCGTTTCGGCAGGATGACCTTCGGGCGTTCATTGAAGTGCGTGAGGTGCTGGAGTTGAAGGCGCTGGACTTGGCGCGGCGGAAACTCGACGACCAGGTATTGAAGCGCATGCTCAACGCGAACTCGCCGCCGAAATCACCGGAGGCCCGGCCCCACGTCGATGAATCGTTGCATGAATATCTGATCGCCACGGCTGGAAATCCATACATCCGAGACTTCTTCGAGCGCCAGGGGCGTTACCACCGGCTATTGTTCCAGTGGGAAGACCATGACTGCGCCGCGGCGATTGAAACCATCCGCCAACACCGCGAAATCCTAACAGCTTTGTTGATGAAGAAGTGGTCGACAGCACGAAAGGAGCTGTCGCATCACATCCTTAATAACCACCCAATTCTGAGTCGGATCGGTGGGAGCAGTGCGAAATGGAAGGGAGGAAATGAACACCAAGGAATGACTTGACGGGGGTAGGCTTGCATTGCTTGATTGTTTTTCGTTATTACCACCTTCGCCTTGTGCCTAATGAGAAGTGTCAATGAGGTGCGACGGGGGCGCTCGGCGCTTCAGCCCGGCGACCTGCTCTGCGAGCAGATACACCGGAAAGCGGATCGGGCGTCACCCGAAAGTCGAGGTGGCTGGGGAGCTGAAAGTGAGACTCGCGGTCCTCATTCGAGTCGCTTTCCAGTACTCGATGATCGCCCTTCGCTCCTTCCCCCAATCGGAGCGCGAGCCAAAGGTCTGTCAGGGTCGTCTCTCCTTCACGGATGTCGACCAGCTCGTAGGTGTCCCGCAAGAGTGGTTGACAGCAATCGGGAAGGTCTAGCGCCAAGCCAGCGCGGGCTTCCAACACGCGCGCCCGGCTGTGGCGGCGGATCACTTCCGGCGAAGATTCAATAAGCGCAAGCACTTCGGCGGCGCGACTGGCAGCAAGCAAGGCTTCGCACAATTCGATCAGCAGTGGTCGAAGTTCGGGCAACAACGGATGAGCTTTCCGAAAGAAGGACAGGGCTTCGTCGGCGCGACCGGCTTTCTCGCACAGCATTGATAGGTTTCGATAGGCCCATCCCGAAGGGCACCGCCGAAGCGATTGCTGCCAGGCATCTTCGGACGCAGCTAAGTTGCCATCGCCATAATACATTAGCCCCAGATGAAGATGAGTTAGCCAATGGTTTCCATCGCTTTTTTGAGCAGAAACGTCCAACAGATCGCGCCATTCCCGTTGAATCATCCATGCACCCGGCTCAATGTTCGGTTCGCGCTCCGGCAGAACGCCACTCTTCAACAGCGATAACCAAGGGGCTTGGTCGTCGCCAAGACTCTCGTCGTCGAACACCAGTCCGGCCGAGCAAAACGGAGGCTCGCCAGATTGCTCGCGACGATGTCGTTCCAACGCGCCCCAACCGGAGCCGCGATGAAGGATGCGTTTCGGCGGGCGGTCTGCCAGAGCCGAGGACTGCCGCAACTGGGCTTCCAACGATTCTCGCGGCAAGCTCTCCTCCAATCGACCTGCAACTTCGCGAACGGCCGCGCCCCAGTTGGAGCCATGCACTAAACTCGGATCGGCTTCCATGAGGCCGTACGCTTCCGTCCACTCCCACTGGGCGCCGGCGGGCATGGGAGAACACTCCATTTGCGTTCGTGCCAGGCCGGCTTGAATCTCCAAATAAGGGTGGCCGGGCGTCGACAGAAAATCTTGCCATCGCCGCCCTCCTGGGTTCGTACCCCAGGCGAATAGTTTTCGTCCTAGTTGCCGGGCCGTGGAGGTTTGAATCAGGCCACGTCCATCGCGATCGAGTGCTGTAACCCACGGCCGCGCGCCATCCGGGATGCGGAAAAAATAGTCGGCCGCATAGGAGATGTTCGTTGAATAAGTAACGTCCAGGTTTTGATGTCGAGGAAGCGGCACGGCATGGACCTTCCCCCAATACTCATAGGTGTATGCGCACTCTGCCGGCGCTATGACTCGAACATCGGGCGACTCGGGGACCGCGATGTTCGACCACCAATACATAGGAATAGTTTGTGAGTGTGGGTTAGCCAATCGCACTCGCACGAAGAGGAACCGGGAGTCGTTGGGCAGCGAAAAGTCGAGCTGATAGGGAACACACCGAGCGCGATCCCATTCGTAAAGGCGCAGCATGCTACCGGCCTGTTGATCCTCGACGAGCGCCGCGAACAGCGACGAGCAAGTATAGGGTGAGTGTCCGTAGACGCAGGCATTCCACTCCACTCCGCCGGCCACCCAGGCTCCGCGCACGGCAAGGTTCGCGGGCTGGAAAACGGGGTTGACGTGCAGCAGCTCGCGGCCGCTAGGCTTGTGAACCAACGACCACAGTCGGCCACCGACCTCCGGCAAAATAGTGGCTCGCAAAAACTCATTCTCTAGCGTTAGCGCCAGGAAATCTCGACTCGTGCGGTTGCGATCGTAGTCGTCTTGCCCGCGATGGGGTAGCCAGCCCGCATCCAGCCCGTAGCCGAAGTATTTGCAATCGCTGCGAGGAACGCTGTCATCGACATCGCTGCCAGCCATTGCAGACAGCCGCGGACCGAGCATCGGCAGCGGATTCTCCCTGCCCAACTCTGCGGCGGGCATGGTGAGTTGTTCGATGCGAAGGTTCGACATTGCCAATCTCACCCATCGATTATTGCAGGTGCGCGGTCGGCAATGGCCGTTCACCCAAACGCAAGAGTCGCGCGGCATTGTTGTACAAAATGCACTCCATCATCGGGCGATCAATGTCCGCCACTCGAATGTTGTCCAGGAATTCGGCGAGGATCGTCCAGTCGGTAAATCCGAAGTCGGAGCCAAAAACAATTTTTTCGATGCCCGCGGTCTGCACCAAGTAAGGTAAATACCCCGCTCGGGGACCACAAACACAAGCATAAAGATTCGGAATGTCTTTCACCAGTTGGCCGGCGGCTACGACGTAATCCGACAATCCAGAGTGCCCAAGCACGACCGTCGCCTGCGGCACCCAACGAGCGGCGGCGGCGATTTGAAATGTGGTCGAGTAAGGCGGTGTGCCGTCGTGGAAAATCACCGGCGCGTGGCGCCGGGCGGCGCATTGCAGAAGCTCGATCATCGTCGATTGCACCATCGAGGGTGCGAACGCCTGCAACCAGGGGTGGAATTTCACTCCGCGAAACAGTGGATCGGCCAGGCATCGCTCCAACTCCACGACCGCGGCATCACCAAGCTTCGGGTCGACCGTGGCGAACGGAATCAATCGATCGGGATGCCGCCGCGCGCGAGCCGCGAGCGCGTCGTTGTGCTTGCGGCAGTTGCCATAGAAGCCTTGCAGGGTGAAGATGCACGCTGCCTCAATTTCAAAGCGATCCAGCGTTTCGAGAAACTCAGTTTCCGATGGCATCGGCTGATTGAACCAGCGGTCGTCCAAGTGCGTGTGAAAGTCGATGATCCGCATGTGTACCTCACGCCAATCGGAAAAGCCCACGGGCGTTATCGCGGAAAACGGCCCGTTTCGTTTCGTCGTCGAGCGCAAGATTTTCCAGCGTGTTGATCGCCGCCGCGTAGCGGTTGCTTGGTTCGCCGCTGCCGAACAGCACCCGCTTGGATCCTGTCGTCTTGAGCACGCAACGGATGCCGTCGCCCAACGTGTGCGATGTCTCCAACCAGAGATTGGGCACGTCTCGGATCGCACCGGGAATCTCAAACCACATATCGGCAAAACCGCCGCATCCCAGAATGAACTGCGTTTGCGGATAGGCTCGCGCGATCTCTGCCACGGCTAAAACATCCGAATGCACGTACGTGCCCGTGTGAAACATCACGGGCCAATCGGCTTCGGCCGCGAATTCCAACAAGGGAGCGACGACGGGCTCGATCGGCATGAACCCCTGGCGCGAAGGGTGCAGAAACAGCCCGACGGCGCCCGCCTGCCGGCAGCGTTTCAATTCGTCGAGGGCGCGTGAACCATACCAAGGATTCGCGGTGACAAGCCCGCTAATTCGTGGGCCGGCCTGCAATACGCGGTCGTTCCCAACGCGATTGTCAACAACCAACTCCGCTCCCATTGGCCGCGCGATGGCATGCTCGATTCCATGCGCATCCATGCGATGCAACAATTCGCCGGCCTCCAGGGCCAGCGGGTGCTCTTGGCCTAGCGTCACGTGCGCGTCGATGACTTGCGGATGTTGCATTGCGGTGGCCTCGAGCCGTTACGGTTGCGGCGCACTGGGCGAACTCGGGGTGGTCGAGTTCTCCGCCTCGGCTTCGATGGAATCGGGCGATGCGGTCGGACTCCATAATACACGCAGCACCAGCCATGCGGCGAACACCGCGGCGGCAGTCAAGCTGATTGCCGTCACCGGCCAGGAGGAAACGAATACGGCGTTGGTCGCTATGACCAAGCTGAAGCATGCGAGAATTCCAAGCACGCAGCTGACAAGCAACGAACCGATTCGCGGAATTTCCAACGACGCACAGTCCGGGTGTTGACCCACCGCCCCCCACAACCCCGGCGGACGACAACGCTGATAGAATCGCCGCAGAGTCGCCGGCGACTCGGGCGGTGTCAGCAAAGTTACCACGATTAGCACGAGAAAGCTGAGGCCGAATAACAGGCCCAACCCGTGCCACATGGGATGCTTGGCGGTGTTCTGAAAGTCCAACACGAACCACACGATAATCGAAAGCGGCAGCCCCAATACAACGGCAGCCAACTCGCCCCACACATTGAACCGCCACCAGAAAAATCGGAAAAACGACAACGGCAACAGAAAAATAACCATTGCCGAATTGATGAACATGAACCAGCCAACCAACTGCTTGACGAACAAAATGGCGACCACGCTCGCCGCGACGAACAACAATAGAGTCGTGATCCGGCTGACCCAGATCTCACGGCGCACCGTGGCGTGTGGATACATGGGACGATACAGGTCGTTGATGACGAAGCTTCCACCCCAGTTGATCAGCGCGGCAAGTGTGGAGGTATACGCCGCGACTTCGACCGCAAGCAACAAGCCGACAAAACCGTTCGGCAATCGGCAATGCCGAACCAGTTCCGCCCAAGCATGGACCGGCTCGTCCAAGAGGATCATCCCTGGGGGCGCCGGCGTCGTCTCGGCAAGGCTGGCAGGCCAGAAGATCGATAGCGCCACCAAGCCGATGCCGACAAGGGGTAAAATGCGAACCGTGAGCGCCAAAAAGCAATTGAACAACTGGCCCGCCATCGCATGCGCTTCATTGCGCGCGGCCATGAACCGTTGAGCCGTCGAACCCTCGCCGGCCGTTGGGGAACCGGCGAAAAAGAAACCCTGCAATACCAGCAGTATGATTGTCGTCAGCTCGATCGAGTTAGACGCTGACGCGGCAATCACAGGCGGAACCGGCTTCAATGCTTCCGGCCGCGTGGCCTCAATCCGCTGTAGCACGTGTTGCCAACCGCCATGCTGAGCCACTGCAATGAACATGAAGATGGAGCTTCCGATCATCAGAATGATGAAGTGCAACACTTCGGTAACGACGACGCCCAGCAAGCCGCCGAACATCGTGTAGACGGCCGTCGTGCCGCCGAAGATCAATAGGATTTCCATTTCCGACATATCGACGATCGGAGCGATTGTTTTGGCGAAGAAGCCGGTGATGTATCCGATCAACAACACCGAGAATCCGAAGCAACAAACCACGGCATACACTTTTCGAGCGATGATCGCCGGCCGGCCGCCGTAGCGCAGCGAAATGAGCTCGGCCGTGGTCATGATTTGCATCCGTCGCCAAAGCGGCGCCCAGATAATCGCGACGAGCGGCATCCAAATGATCCAACTCGCCCACCACAACCAGTTAGCGGCTAAGCCGTAGACCATTAGCAGCATGATGAAAGCGCCGCTGCCGGATTGGTAGGTTGCGGTGTTCGAAATGGCAATCGCCCACCAGGGCAAGTTTCGGTCGCTGGCAAAGTAGCTCAATGCGCCATGGCGCGACGAAAAGCGGACGACCGCCATGCCCGCCACAATCGACACGGCGACGACCAGGATGACAACGCTCCAGTCAATCCAAGTTACAACCATTGATCAGACTCGCGCCATTGCTTAGGCACCCAAGCGGCTCGTCGCGTTCCGCAACGCTACTTGGGAGCGTCATTCCGGTGGCAAGACGGCGATTCGGTCGTAATTCGCAGCTTCGTCCGGTCCTAGAACGGAACTTACGTGCGGCAGAAGGCTCTTCAAGATATTGCCGCGGATGTCATCCTTCGTCACGACTTCGTTGGCGCCAACGCGCGCGATGAGTGCGCGCATTCGGTCTTTGCGAGAATCGTTTTTGTCGGCCTGATAGCCGGCAGCCTCGTTCAGGATGCCGTAAGTGCATTCCATGAGCTGCGCGTCTTGATCGAGGGTTTCGATTCTAGTTCGCACCCACGGATCGGTGGAAATGGATTTGGCCTCGGCCAGGCAGTTCCTCATTTGCATGACCGCATTGTTAAACTGCAACAGGCTTGCCTCTTCGTGAGCCGGATTGAACTTCTTGATCCGAAATCCAGACAGCATTTCTTCCCCTGTCTGGCCATGACCGAATTTGGCTTCGAACAAGGCTCGTGCCGCTTGATCGTGAGCCTGCATCGGTTCGGCCGCGGGACCATACAGCGACATAAAGTAATCGTCGCGGACTCCGCCATGCGTCGCCGAGGAATCCCACGAAGCTTTCGCGTACGCGACCATGTGCGGTGCGTTCGCCCACCAACTTTGTGGATTCATCATCAGTACCGAATTTCCAGCGACTCCGATGCGCCGGTAATACTCAAGGTCGGCAAGTACGACATCCGGCACCGGCTGGTAAAGGAACCTCTTAATCACATCGTCGGCATAGTACGAGTACACGGTGGCCTCGTGCGATAACTTTACCCACTGCTCAAGCTGGCGCCGGCAGTTCGCGTTCGAAGCCCGGTCCTCGGTAATCGGATGGAATTGGCTGCGTGAATGGTATTCGCAATACGTTGGCACGACATACGGCAGCGGCTGTATCTTCTCCGGCGGAACCGTGTAATGAATGTACGAGAGAAACTCCACTTTTACATTGGGAAGCTGTGCATGGACTCGCGTGGACACATCGTTGATGTAGTCCAACAGAATGTCGGTCGTCGGCCCGGCCTGGCAGCGGTCGCACTCGCAAAACCCGTAACCGTCCGAAGGCCACAAGCCGACAACGCGGATCTCGGGATGAGTCTTCAAGTACGAAACGACATTGCCCGCGTATTCTGCCGCCGACGCATGATTCGAGTAGCAAAGCTGCGTATCGCCCGTCCGCTTTCCTTTCACGAGCGCGAAGTGCTCGGGATGTTGGGGAAAGTATTTCGCGCTGGCATAGAAATACTGCCGCGAATGGGCGCCGATTTTTGGCGACAAGCCCCGGTCGAGAATGGGTTCCAAAATCCTCGGGCGAAGTTGATCGTAAACCTCGCACGAAAATTGGAGCGAGTTCAACCGATTCTTGGTGAGCCAATCGATGATCTGGTGATAGAATTCGTCTCCGCACGGCCCGTGCAACGCGACACCCCGGTAGTTGAACGCCGGGTTGTGAGCATGTTCGAACTTTAGTTGCACGGACGTGGCCCGCGGCACGAACTCTTTGCCCGGCTCGGGCCAATGGAAGCCAACGTACTTTTCGAGAAACTCGTAGACTGCGTACAATCCGCCGCGCGGGCCCTTGCCGACCAGGGCGACAAGTCTGCCGTCGCCTTTCAAGCAGACTCCCTCGTCATGAAGCGAGTCGATATCTGCCGCGGCGATCGCTGGATACCCTGGCGCGCGTGCAATGCCCGAATCAAGCGAACCGACGAAAAACACCGGGCCATCCGACCGTTTCGGCTGGCCCTCGGAAATGTCCACATCCCAACCAAGCGACTGTACCAAACATCGTTGCAATTCGGCAGCCGCGAACTTGTCGACTCTGGAAGCATCGGCAGCAAGCACGACGCGTGCCGGCGTAACGCTCGTCGCAGCAGCGACTGGAGTGGCGAGCTTCTGGATTTCCGCATCGGCCAAGGCCCGGTTGTACATCCGCACGTCGGCCATTTTGCCGGCAAAGTAATCGGTTTGGCCCATGCCAATTCGCAGCGGCCGGTCGGTCGAGACGTCATACTCGGCCGGATCGAAGGATGTCGATTGCGCCACGAGCTTGCCATCCACAAACAGTTTCAGCCGTCCTCCTTGGCGCATCGCAACAAGATGCTTCCAACCCGGCCCCAGGTCATCGTCGTACGAGGCGCACTTGCCCGCATCCATGCTGAATACCTTGCCGCGTACGTCGATCGGCGCATCCTGCACCGAGCTGGTGCAACTGCCGGTGCTGGCGAATAGTTTTCCGTCGTAAATAGTCAGGCTGGTGAGCCGAACCCACTCGTTCACTTGTTGGCGATTTGAATTGCCTGGAAGGCCCGGCTGCCATCCGTCGGGCGAATAGAATCGTTTAAGCGAGGTCCATTTCGAATCGCCGTCATAGCGGCACACCTCGGCCCGGGGCAGCGAGCCTCCGTACAGCTTGCCGTTGTAAACGACCAGCCCGTTGACTTCCGTGCCGTCTTCACCGACGCGGCCGATTTCTTGCCAGTCTTCGCCGCCCTGATAAACGGCCACCTTTCCCTTGGGCCAACTTCCCACGCAGAGCTTTCCCTGATGGGCTACGAAACAGTAGAGTTGCAGTCCATCAACACCGTCGTTAATCGGTTGGCCGGCGTACTTCCACTGCTGGCCATCGAAAGCGTAAACGACCGGATAGCCGGTAAACAGCTTGCCGTTGAAGACCGCCATCGAGTGCGGAAAACAACGCCGCGGTCCTTCCTTGTCGAAAACCTTGGATGGCGTCCATTGATTGGCGCCATCCTGAGTGAAGACTCCCCACGTTTCTGGGCCGCCGCCAACGAACAGTTTTCCCCGGTAGCTGGCCACGCAATTTAGCGTGCGGCTATCGCTGGGTTGGCCACAATCTTCCCACTTCGTGCCGCCAAGATAGCGAAAAACGCGGCCAGGGTCGTAACCCCCTTTCGTCACGCGAGTCCAATCGACCGTCCATGTCACCGCATAGAGGTCGCCGTTGTGGACGATCAACGGGCCCACGCCCTGCGTTTTGCCATCCCCCACTTGTCCGCAATCGGTCCAATCTTGCCCACCTTCGTAACGATAGACGTGCCGCCAGTCTTTTTCCTCCTTTCCACCAGTCGTGGCGGCGTACAGCTTACCTTTGTACACCGTCATCGACTCGCTGACGTAGTTGCTTGCCGCACTGGGCCGGCCGCAATCTTGCCAGTCGCTGGTTCGCGCGTTGTCGATGCCGAAATAAACATGTCGATCCGTGCCTTGCGATTGAAATCCGCCGGCACTGGAATTGACTGAAAGCGTGATTCCCCGTCGCAACGCCGGATCGTACATGTCCAGCACGTCGCCGACGATGTCATCAAGTTGCTCTTCGGTGTAAATCCGAGCGCAGAATGTGAAGTCCCCCGTTCCCAACTTCAGCGAATCGCTGGCGGGGATTTCGATGTATGCGCGCGCGCCGTCGAACGCGCCGCTTTTCAGATCGACGTCGTGATTGATTCCATGATTGCCGTGACCAGAATAGTCGCGACAATCGCCCTGCAGTTTCCAATGGCCGACAAGCCCGGGCTCGGCGGCATCCGCATCGGCGAGGCAAAATGCGGAGAGTGCCACGACCAACGTGGCCAACCGGCGGGAGTGTATGTACGTCACGGACTGGGCCATTCTAGGGTGTTAATGCAAAGTCGAACTTATTCTCGCCGTTGAGAGTTACGTCCGCCGTCAATTTCGATTCGGCATTGTATTGGTCGGGAATGTACATTTCGCCGATGGGTTTGCCTTGGGGCGTCTTCTTGCCGCTCAGGCGAAAAGAGCGGATTTCCGCCCGCTTGGTTCCCGGCTTGCAGCGGAACGAAAACGCACCATCCGAGATCCTTCCCGCGGCGGCGGGAATGTGGGGGTCGAGCGAGGCAAACACGACATCGCCGTGGGGCACCGGCGCTCCGTTCCACGTGACGGTGCCCGACACTTCCACCGTGTCTGGATGCGAGCAGCCCAGTATCAGGATCAGCCCCACATACCAAGCGATGTGCCGTGAATGTTTCATTACTTAGGGCAGTTCCACGGGTTCTTCGCCATTTCGGCTGCCCAGGCCCGTATATAAGACGGGATCGATGGAATCGGTTATAAAGTGCACGGCGCCGTCGGCGGTCGCGAAGTTCACGCCTCCTTCGTGGTAGCTGCGCACCGACGTGTACTGATTCTGGGAAGGTTGGCATTCACCACCCGCACACCATTCGCCAGGCGCCTTGGGCACCGGATTCTTGGAAATCCAATTGATTCGATCCGGTACGGAAGTATTTGGCGGATACAGGGTCGTAAATTGAGTTCCGCCCGCTATCGGATCGTAGTAACGTCCACGCTCATCATCGTCGATTTCATCGGGCGTTAGAATCAACTCGCTCAACATGGCCGTGTGCGACATGCCGTCCGTGATGTCGCCCGGCTCCACCTTGGAGATCGCGAAGAATAGTCCGTTGAGCTTGGCACTGTTCTTTTCGGGATAGGGAGCTCCCTTGCTGCACTTTCGGAAAAGGCGTCGATAATTGATATCCAATAAAAAAGGCTCATCCATCATGCTGCGGTTGCGAACCAAGCCGCACGATGGAGGAGCCAGGGATGGCGAAA
>Ga0315273_10004445_pt1 | contig 17190 bp, 16 predicted proteins | sample YL17G02_0_MG_FD_205753 | JGI IMG/M metagenome (GOLD analysis project Ga0315273, IMG submission 205753) | Sediment microbial communities from Yellowstone Lake, YNP, Wyoming, USA - YL17G02_0 | ecosystem: Environmental > Aquatic > Freshwater > Lake > Sediment | place: USA: Wyoming | collected... | reverse complement strand
GGGTTCTTCTCCATCATTCCGGTGCATACCATCGCCGAGGACCTCAACTGGACCAAGGGCTCCCACAACGTCCAGTTTGGCGCCGTGCTGCGCACCATCCGGAACCGGCGGAGCAGCTTGGCCAACTCCTATTCCACCGGCTACGCGAACGCTTCATGGCTGGTGGGCAGCGGCAACGTCCTGAACACTCCTTTCGCCGACCTCAACCCCAGTTCGGTCACCTACTGGCGCTACGCGGTGAACGACACTCTGGGCCTGGTCACGCAGGGCACTGCGAAATACAACTACCTGGTAGACGGCACGGTGCTGAAGGACGGCGATCCGGTCATCCGCAACTTTGCCGCCAACGAGTACGAGTTCTACCTGCAAGACACCTGGAAGGTGACCCGTGCCCTTACGATCACAGCCGGCATCCGCTACTCGCTCATGCCGCCGATTTATGAGACCAACGGGCAGCAGGTGTCGCCCAGCATTCCGATCGGCGACTGGTTCAACCTGCGCGGTGGCCTGGCGGCGCAAGGCAAGTCGCAGATGGAAGCGGGCCGGATTTCGTACATTCCCAAGAACCAGGGCGGGCGCGACCTGTATCCGTACCACAAGAAGAACTTCGCGCCGCGCCTGGCCTTGGCCTACTCTCCGCAGGGAACCGGCGGGCTGAGCAAGTTCTTCTTCGGGGGGCCGGGCAAGAGCTCGATCCGCGCCGGTTGGGGCATGTATTACGACCTGTTCGGCAGCGGGCTGATGCGCTCTTATGACGCTACCGCCTTCGGCCTCGCCAATTCGTTGACCAACCCCGCGGCGACGCAGACGGTGGCATCCGCGCCACGCTTCACGGGCATCGACCAGGTTCCCAAGTCCATCCTTCCGGCGGCGCCTCCGGCCAAGTTCCCAGCGGTCCAGCCCGACATCTTCCAGATCACTAACGGTTTGGACGACACTCTCAAGCCTCCTTACAGCATGACCGCGAACTTCTCTCTCGGCCGCGAGTTCGCCGGCGGCTGGTTTTTCCAGGGGTCTTACGTTGGGCGTTTCTCGCGCCGTTCGCTGATCCGGCGCGATGCGGGCATGCCCACCGATCTGAAGGACCCGAGGTCCGGCCAGAGCTACTTCCAGGCCGCCACGATCCTGGCGCGCCAGGTAGTGGCCGAGGTGCCGGTGGCCAGCATCCAGAAGGTCCCGTTCTGGGAGAACATGTACAGCAAGGCCGCGACCGCGACTTTGTCGTCGACGCAGGTCGCCTACAATCGCTTCAACGCGAATCTGTGGGACTGGACCTACGCGCTATACCAGTTGGACACCGGCGCCGGCCAGGGGAATTGCGCCGGGGCGAATCGCTGTTCCGACCTGGGACCGTACGCCTTCTACAGCCCGCAGTACTCTTATCTGTCGGTGTTCAGCTCCGTCGGCGGCGGTAACTACCACGGCGGTCAGTTGAACGTCCGCAAGCGCTTTTCCTCCGGCGACACGGTGGATGTGAACTATACGCTCTCAAGGTCCATTGACCTGCGCTCGAGCGTGGAGCGCACCGGCTACTCCTCGGGAGTTCTGTGGAACCCGTGGCAGCCCGGCCTGATGAAGGGCGACTCCGACTACGACAACCGGCACCTGTTCAACATGAACGGCGTCTACAGCCTGCCGTTCGGCAAGAAGCAGCGCTACCTGTCGGGCGTGCACGGGGCGCTGGATGCGATCATCGGCGGCTGGCAGCTTTCCGGCGCCTGGCGCTGGTCCAGCGGCTTCGCGGCGAGCGTGTACAGCACCGGGGTCTGGCCCACCAACTGGAACAACAACAACTGGGCCCTGTGGAACGGCAAGCAGTTTACCCGCCAGACCACCAAGAACGCCCCGGCCATCGCCGGCAAGGGCGGCCCGAACCTGTTTCCCGATCCGAAGTCCGCGCTGGACGCCTTCGGTCCCGAGTATCCGGGCGGCGTCGGCACGCGCAACGGTATCCGGGGAGATGGCGTGTTCAACATCGACACCGGTCTTTCGAAGCGCTTCACCATGCCGTTCAGCGAGAAGCACTCTCTCCAGTTCCGCTGGGAGGTGTTCAACATGACCAACACGACGCGGTTCGACGTTTGGGACGCCTCGCTCGATATCGCCATCACGGGGACCTACGGGAAGTACTCGACCACCCTGAGCAACGCCCGCGTCATGCAGTTCGCTCTGCGCTACGAGTTCTAGGACCGCTTGCCGACGGTCACGGCGTCCAGAAAGCTCGCGCCGTTTTCGATGCGCGCGCCGAAGTTCTCGGCGATGGTTTGCCCCATGTCGGCCAGCGAGGCGCGCGTGCCCAGGTTGACGCCGCGCCGGGCGCCGGGACCGAACGCCAGCACCGGCACGTACTCCCGGCTGTGATCGGTGGACGGCGTGGTCGGGTCGCAGCCGTGGTCGGCGGTGAAGATCACGAGGTCCTGGGGCCGGAGCCTGGCGAGAAGCCGCGCAATCCACGCGTCGGCCTCCTCCAGCGCGCGCGCATAGCCCTCGACGTCGTTGCGGTGGCCGTAAAGCATGTCGAAGTCTACGAGGTTGGTGAAAATCAGGCCCGCCTCGACCGCGTCCATCATCTCGAGCGTATTGGACATGCCCTCGGCGTTTGATTTGGTCTGAGCGTGCGGCCCGATGCCGCGCCCCAGGAAGATATCGTAGATCTTTCCGACGCTGGCAACAGTCACACCGCGCTCCGCGAGCCGGTCGAGCAGCATCCCGGCCGGCGCCGGCACGGCGTAGTCGTGACGGTTGGTGGTGCGCCGGAACGCGCCGGGCGCCCCCACGAACGGCCGCGCGATGACGCGCCCCACTTCGTGCGGACCGCGCAGAATCCCGCGCGCGATTTCGCACATGCGATAAAGCTCCGCCAGCGGAATCACCTCTTCGTGCGCGGCAATCTGAAACACGCTGTCGGCCGAGGTGTAGACGATGGGCGCGCCCGTGCGCATATGCTCTTCGCCGAGTTGCGCGATAATCTCGGTGCCCGAGGCCCGGATGTTGCCCAGGCTCTTGCGCCCGGCCAGCCGCTCGAACTGATCCATGACTTCGGGAGGGAAGCCGTTCGGGTAAAGCGGAAACGGGCGGTCGAGGTGAATGCCGACCATCTCCCAGTGGCCTGTGGTGGTGTCCTTGCCGGGCGAAGCCAGCGCCGCGCGCCCGTAGCAGCTTAGCGGCTCGGGGTCGGGCGCCAGCCCCTGGATCGGCCGGATGTTGGCCAATCCCAGACGGCACAGGTTCGGCAGCGTCAGCGGCCGCGCGCGCGCGATGTTGCCGATGGTGTCCGAGCCCGCGTCGCCGTAATCGCCCGCGTCCGGCATCTCGCCAACGCCGACGCTGTCGAGCACCACCCACACGATGCGCTGGAAGGTCATTCCGCCAACGCTGCCTTCACCCGTTCGGTGAGCATATCGACGAAGCGCTCCGGCACGTAGCCGTTCATGCGGCTGAAGACCTGGCCGGTCTTGCCGAGGACGAGCGTGGTGGGAATCGACGAAATGCGCAACAGGCTCGACAGGCCGTCCTCGAAGTAGACCTGGCGCGGCCACTGGTGCTCTTCCAGGAAAGGCGAGACGAGCTCGCGGTCTTCGTCCGTGTTGATGGCCAGGAAGACCACCCTCGGCTCGTCCTTGAAGCGCTTTTTCACCTGGTCGTAAAGCGGCTTCTGCGCGCGGCAGGGACCGCACCAGGTGGCCCAGAAGTCCATCACCACGACCTTGTCCTTGAGCGACGCCAGTTTGAGCGGCGCGCCTTCCAGGGCCGAGAGCGTGAAGTCCAGCGGGTCCTTGGCCTGCCCGTTGGGATCGAGTTCGCGCGCCCTGGCGCGGCGCGCGGCCACGACTGCCGCGGTGCGGTCCCAGGCCTCGAGAATCCGGTCTCCGAGGCCGGTTTCCCCCTCGTGCGATTTGCGCCAGAGTTCGCCCATGCGCGCGCGGTCCTGCGCGCGCTCGGCGTCGGTTGTGGCGGGGTCGGCGATGGTGAAGGCGTCGGCCAGGCGCCGGACCGCCTCGTCGTTGTTGTCCCGCTTCGCCAGCCAGCGCGCGATCTCGCGCGCCGCCTCGGCCGCCGGCCAGGTTTCGTATCCGCGCACAGCCAGCGCCGCGGCCTCTTCGAGCTTGCCCAGGTTGCCCGTGGCGCGCGACTGGTACACCAGCGCCTTGCTCAGCGTGCGGTCCAGCTCATCCCCCAGGCGCGCCTTCCTGAGCGGGTCCAGCCCGGCGCCGCGCTCTTTCGCCGCCTCGCGAACCTGTTGCTCGAGCTTGCGCGCATAGTTCAGCGCGCGTTCGGAACTCTCCTTATCGCCGGCATCCAGCAACGCGCGCGCGACTCGCTCGAGGAGTTGCGTGTCGTCCGGTTCCCGGGCCAGAACCGTCTCGCCGTACAGCTTGATGCGCCGGTTGTCGCGCGCGTCCATCGCGGCCTTCGCCAGGCCGCGCTCCAGGTCCGCGCGGCGGGGCGAATTGGGGTACTTCTTCAAATGGGCTTCCAGCGCCCGGATGAACTCGACCGGACTCGATCCGGCCTCTCCGACCATCTGCCGGAGATGCTCCTCTTCCTCTTCCGAGAGAGCCTCCTGGGCTCGCGCCGGCGGGGCCGCCAGCAGGGCCAGGCCGGCCAGCAGGAGCATGAAGAATCGGGTCATTCGGGGTTCGCTTTCGGCGCGCGGAACGCTTCGGCCAGCGCGGCGGCGCGCTCGCGGGCCATGTGGACGTAACTGTCGTTCTTGGCCACCCGGTCCAACAGCGGCAGAAACTGCTCGGGCGCCACCAGGCGCTTGCGGTCGCGCGAGGCCTCCAGGTTCAGGATCGCCTTGTAGACGCCCAGCTTGTCGAAGCGCGCCGAGCGTTCCAGGTTGATGAAGTGCTGCTCGGTCTCGGCGATGCGCTCGAACCAGTCGGCGATGGCGTGCGCGTCCGGGTCCAGGGAGTAGTTGAACTTCACTTCGTTGCGCGTCGCGCCCTCCTCGAACCGGAAGGCCTTGATTCCCATGTTGGCGACTTTGAGGTTGGCCTCCAGCGGGCGCGTGAAGCGGTCGAGTTTCGCGGCCAGCGCGAAGATCGCGCGCGCATCGGCCTCGCTCAACCGGAACTTGAGCGGGTTGTCCTCGTCCGGGGCCTCGCGGTATTCGCAGTCGCCGGTCCCATCCAGGCGAACCTCGACAAACGCCGGGCGGCTGCCCGGGAAGGACTTCGAGTAGACCAGGCGGGGAGTGTCGGCGGCCCACCCGGCCGCGGCGGCGAGCAGCCCCCAAAGCATTCTCATCTCGATTTCTCCAGCCTTCGTTTCAGCGCCGATCGGTTGGCGTGACAGATGGCCACGGCCAACGCGTCGGCGGCGTCCTCGGAAGCGATCGGCGCTTCCAGCCGGAGCAGGGAACAGGTCATCAACTGCACCTGGCGCTTTTCGGCGCGCCCGTAGCCCACCACGCTGGTCTTGACCGCCAGCGCCGAATACTCGCCCAGCGGGATGCCCGCCTCGGCCACCGTCACCAGGGCCACGCCGCGCACGTGCGCCAGTTTCAGCGCCGTCTTGACGTTGGCCGCATAGAACACTTCTTCGACCGCGGCGGCTTCCGGCGAATGCTCCCGGATGACCTCGCGCAATCCCGAGGCGATCTTGACCAGACGCTGTTCGAAGGGTTGCTTCGGGTCGGTCGCGATCACCCCGGCCGCCACCAGGCTGTGCCTGCCGCCGTCGCTTTCGATCACGCCATACCCCGTGCGTGCGGAGCCGCAATCGATTCCCAGAATGCGCATTCCCAGGCGCCGGACGCACCGCCGGCTCAGCCGGCCAGCGCCTCCAACTCTTTCTCGTCGATGTCGAAGTTCGCAAAGACGTTCTGCACGTCTTCGTGCTCTTCCAGCGCTTCGACCAGCCGCAGCATGCCGGCAGCGTTCTTGCCTTCCAGTTTGATGAGGTTTTTCGGAATCTTGGCCACCTGCGCCGACACGGTCGGGATGCCGGCCTTGTGAATGGCCCCCAGCACCGCCTCGTGCGCCTCCGGCGCCGAGATCACGTCCCAATGCGCGCCGTCGTTGCGCAGGTCGTCCGCGCCCGCCTCCAGCGCAACGTCCATCAACTGGTCTTCGGTGGCCTTGTCCAGCTCGATCAGGATCTGGCTCTTGCGTTCGAACATCCAGCCCACGCTGTTCTGCTCGCCCAGGTTGCCGCCGTGCTTGGAGAAAGCGTGCCGGATCTCGCTGACCGTGCGGTTGCGGTTGTCGGTAGCCACTTCCACCAGAACGGCGGCGCCACCGGGGCCGTAGCCCTCGAAGGTCACTTCCTCGATCTGGCCGCCTTCCAGCTCGCCGGTGCCGCGCAGGATCGCCTTCTTGATGTTGTCGGCCGGCATGCTGGCCGCCTTGGCGGCGGCAATCGCCGTGCGCAGGCGGGCGTTGGTGTCCGGGTCGCCGCCGCTGCGGGCGGCAATGTTGATTTCCTTGATTACGCGTGTGAACGATTTCCCGCGCTTGGCGTCCAGGGCGGCTTTCTTATGCTTGATCGTCGCCCATTTGGAATGTCCCGACATGTGCACCTCGAACCCAGAGAATACCAGAAAAACCGGGGACGGAGTACTCTTTCCCCATTTCTTTCCACGGCCTGAAGGCCCTGCCACCTAATAGATGGGGAATGAGTACTCCGTCCCCGGTTTTTACTGCCGGGTGTATTTGTCGAATACCGTGATCGCCGGCAGGGCGTTGCGATCTGGATCGAAGAGTCCCCGGCGTTCCAGGCCTCCCACCACCGCCGGTTCCCACCAGAAAATGCCCTTGACCCGGTTGCCCGCCACTCCGAGCGCAATGCGCTGGACCTCTTCCAGAAACTCCCGCTGGCCCTCGGGAGTCTCCGGGAAAGGGCCGGGCTTCCCTTTCTTGGCATATTCCGCCGGCCGGCAGTTGTAGGCGACCTCCACCAGGATGATGTCCTTGGGGTACTCCCTCGCCATGAAGTGAAGATTCTCGCGCAGATCCAGCAGCGTGCCGTGCCACCAGGGGTAGTAGGACTGCCCGATGACGTCGTATTCGACCCGGTAGGACTCCAGACGATCCAGGAACCGCCGGGTCCCGTTTCTGTCGCCGCCTTTGGCGATGTGGATCATGATCCTGGGTCTGGGGCCGTTGCCCCGGCCGGCGTCGACGCCGTTGATCCCGGCCTTGACCAGCGCCGCGAAATTGTCCCACTCGCCGGGCAGCTTTGCGATGGGCCAGAGGATGCCGTTGTCCACCTCGTTGCCGATTTGCACCATGTCCGGCGGCACGCCGGCCTGGCGGCAGGCGGCGAGGGTGTCCCGCGTGTACTCGAACACCGCCTCCCCCAGGCGCTCGGCGGGCATTCCCTGCCAGGCCTTGGGAATGCCTTGCTTGGCCGGATCGGCCCAAGTGTCCGAGTAGTGAAAATTCAACAGGAACCGGAAGCCGAGTTTCTTCGCCTCCCGGGCCAGCGCGATCGTGTACTCGAGATCGTTGGGCAACTCCGTGGGGGTGTGGAACAGGCGCAGGCGGATCCAGTTGTAGCCGTGGTCCTTGAAGATCCGCAGGCCCGGCTTGGGTTCGCCGCCGTCGCGGAAGACGGCGCCCCGGTCCTCGGCCTGCTTGAGGAACGAGAGGTCCGCCCCGATGGCATAGTCGCTGGAACGCGATTGGGCGTGGGCCGCAAGGGCCGCCGACAGCAGAACCAGTGCACAGCGCCGCATAGTCGGATCTTCGCAGAAAACCGGGGACGGAGTACTCCGTCCCCGGTTTTAGACCCAGACCTTTTCCACCGGCGCGCCCTGCCGGCACAGGTCGCAGGCGGCGGCGTCCTGGTAGTAGGTAGCGTCCAGCTTGGCCAGGTAGTAGAACGGCAGCGCGCCGAAATCGGGCGTCTTCGGCGTCGGCTGGTAGATGACGACAGCCAGCCCGACCACCTTGGCGCCGCTGGCCTCCACCAGACTCTTAAGCTGCATCAGCTTGTGGCCGGTGCGCAAAATGTCGTCCACCAGCAGAACCTTTTCGCCCTTCACCTGTTCCAGGTACTGGCGGAAGCGCATCGATCCGTCCTCGGTCTCCTCCGCCCAATAGACCTGGTGCGACCGCAGCGCCTCGGCAATGCCATAAGCCACGGGCAGCCCGCCGGTAGCCGGGGCGACGATGGACAGTTCGGGGATAATGGCGCGGATTTCGGGGTGCGCTCTCAATTGCCGGCTCAGGCCGACGCTGAGCGTCTTGGCGTGCGCGAAGTAACGCATGGCCAGCGCCACCTGAAGGTATTCGTTGCCGTGCATGCCGTTGGGGTACTCGAAGTGGCCCTCCCGGAGCGCTCCGGTTTGCCGCAGCAGTTGAACCACTTCCTCTTGTGTCGGTATCAGATGCATAAACTCAGTGAGCTCCTTTCCCCGTCAGCACGCGGGGGATGGTGCGCAGCATGATCTTCCAGTCCAGCGCCAGCGACCAGGTGTCGATGTATTGCATGTCCAATTTCATCCAGGTCTCGAAATCCAGCGCGTCGCGGCCGGACACCGCCCACAGGCAGGTCAGGCCGGGACGCATGCGCAGCCTCCGCCGTTGCCAGCGCTTATATTGTTCCACTTCCTCGGGGATCGCGGGACGGGGCCCCACCAGCGACATGTCCCCCTTCAGGACGTTCCACAACTGCGGCCACTCGTCGATCGAGAACTTGCGGAGAAGCTTGCCGATGGGCGTCAGCCGCGGGTCGTTGGGGATCTTGAAGACCACGTCGTCCCGCGCGTTCAGGTGCGCCAGACCCGGCTTCAGTTCCTCGGCGTTCCGGCACATCGAACGGAATTTGTAGAACACGAACCGGCGGCCGTTCAGTCCGCAGCGAACCTGGCGGAAGACGGCCGGGCCGGGCGAGCTCAGCCGGATCGCCAGCGCGATCAGCGCCATCGCCGGCGCCGCCAGGATCAGCGCCGCGCCGGCCAGCAAGATGTCGCTGGCGCGCTTGGCCAGAAGCCGGAGTTCATCGTGCGGCGCGGCCGAGAAGGTCAGCAGCGGAGTGGCGCCCAGCCGGTCCAGGTACACCTCGCTGTTGACGTGCGGGAAAAAGTCCACCAGCACGCGCGTTCGCACGCCCTCCTCGTCGCAGAACAGGAACACCTCTTCCAGGTCGGCGAGCTGGTTGGAATCCACCGCAAACAAAATCTCGTCGATCACGTGCCGTTGCAGCAGCAAATCCAGATCGGCGAGCGAGTAGACCGGGTATTCGCCGCCGATGCGGATCGACGGCGGGCGCTGCAGGTCGCCGGACAGGAAGCCGATCAGCCGGGCGCCCGTGTCGCCCGAGCGTTCGATCGTTTCGGCGAACTTCCGCGCCCGGTCTCCCAGGCCCACGATCAGGATGTAGTGCGGCGCGGTGAACTCGCGGCGAATCAATCCGGCCAGCCGTCCCGCATTCAGCCGGAACAGGCATGTGAGGACGCCGGCCAGGGCCACGAACAGCGCCAGGAAGGGCCGGCTCAGGTCCAGCCTCAGCAGGTACTCGAAGATCACCAGCGCCACGCCGGCCAGGGCGCATTGCCGAAGCCCGTCGCGCAGGATCGCGCGCGCTTTGGCCGAGTCCAGCCGCTCGTAGATTCCCAGCGACATGCCGATCAGAACCCAGGTCAGAATGGAGTAACCCAGCAGCAGGGCGTGGACCGGGGGGGTGAGGAAGAAAACCCGCTCGAACCGCAGCCGGAGACGGATCTGGTAGGCGGCCTGGAAGGCCAGCGCCGTCAATACGACGTCGGAGAGCCCGAACAGGATGCGCGCTTTGCGGTGGTGGCGGCTATACACTCCGACCGACAGAATATCATGCGCCCTCGCCGCGCCGGTAGAATGGGGGTAGTGCTGGTCTCTCTGGATACCCGACCGGAACGCCCCCAATGGCTGCGCGCGCCCGCGCCGGTGGGCGATCGCTACCGCGAGTTGAAGTCGCTGGTCGAGCGGCTCGAACTGCACACGGTGTGCCAGAGCGCGGCGTGTCCGAACCTGGGCGAGTGCTGGAACCGCCGCACGGCCACCTTCATGATCCTGGGCAACGTGTGTACGCGCCGCTGCGGATTCTGCGCGGTGGCCAAGGGCGCGCCGCTGCCGGCCGACTACGACGAGCCGCGGCGCGTGGCCCAGGCGGTCCAGGCTCTGGGGCTGGACTACGCCGTCATCACCAGCGTCAATCGCGACGACCGCAAGGACGGCGGCGCCGAGTTGTTCGCGCTGGTCATCCGCGCCATTCGCGAGCGTGCGCCCGCCTGCCGCGTCGAGGTGCTCATCCCCGACTTCCAGGGTTCCCATGCGGCCATGGACCTGGTGCTGGACGCCGCGCCCGCCGTGATGAACCACAACACCGAGACCGTGCCGCGGTTGTACCGGCAGGTGCGGCTGGGGGCGCGCTACGAGCGTTCGCTCGACATTCTGGCCTACTCCAAACGCGCCCGTCCGGACATCCCGACCAAGAGCGGCGTGATGCTAGGCCTGGGCGAGACCACCGAGGAAGCGCTACAGGTGATGCGCGACCTGCGCGCGCACGACGTCGACATCCTCACGCTCGGCCAGTACCTGCGGCCTTCGCCCGGGCACCTGCCGGTCTTGCGCTACGCGACCCCCGAGGAGTTCGGCCAGTTGCGGCGCCAGGGGCTCGATATGGGCTTCCGCCACGTCGAGTCGGGACCGCTGGTGCGGAGTTCGTACCACGCTGCTGAGTGGCACGGCCTTTAGGCCGTGAGTCTCTCTTCACGGCCTGAAGGCCGTGCAACCTCATCCGACACGCGGCGGACGCCGTAACGGGCGGTGCGCGGACGGCTTCACTCGATTTCCTCGCCGTAGGGCCTCATACCCTTGGTCAGGACCGTCTTCGGGTATTCGCCGCTGCCACATAGCTTGAAGGACCCGAAGTCCTTGTGCCAGTCGCCCTCTGGAGCATGCGGCTCCGCCTTCACCCAAGCCTGCGGGTGCCGAAGGTCGGCAAGCGGAATCCGGCGCTGGTCCACGCGTTCAAGGAGGTGCTGCCACAGGCCGCGAGGAAGATCAGAGAATCGGATCTTCGGCAATTGCATCTCTCCCAAAAACGGCGCGAATCAGGTCCCGTCCGGCTTCTTCCTTCTTCGAAGGCTCTTGCTCTTTCAGAAACTTTCGGTAGGCGGCCCTGAGGTTTTCCTTGGCGTCCTGTTCGGCTCGAACCCCTCGCTCCGCCAGAGTCACCAGGGCGCGGCTGATCGTGAGGCGGCGTTCTTTGGCGACACGCCGCACCTCAGCCGCCAATGGCGCCGGGATGCTAACGCTCTGACGAACCGCCCTGGTTCCGGGTCTTGGTGAAGACAGCCTGGTTCGGCTAGGCATATCTCTCATTGTACGCCAAGTGCACCACTGTGGTTCATTCGAAAGCCGCGCGGGTGCGGCGCCGTGCATCCGCCGCCCGCTCCCGGCCCCGCTGCCGCGTCCGGCGTTAACCGGACAGAATCCGGTGCGCCCGATTGCGTGGGTGACGTAGCCCGTGAAGCCGAGATCGGCGAGCGTGTTGGCGATGAAGCGTGTCACGGAGGAGTGCCAGGCGAGAGTTGGATGAAAAGCGAAAGTCCACGAAGCTGGCTGCCGGCTAATGGCACAGGCAGGGCGTCCGCACCTTGGAAACTCGGGTTCACCGGACGGTTACGAACTAAGGGGCGGAGGTCGTGCTCAAAGGCGCCGCGGTTGTGTGCACGATTCCATTTGCATCAGACGCGGTGCAGTATAGCATTGGGATTTCTTGAGAGGCGTTGTCCGGGATGGTCAGGTCGGCTTGGTAAATCCCAACCATACCGACGGCGTAACCCAGGTAGGGCATGAGAAGCGGCGGAGAGATGCTTCCCAGCCTACAGTTGAGCGGCGCGACAGGATGGGCCAGAGGCGCTAACGGACCCGGTGCGCCGGTAGGAAGGGGCTGGTCCAGCGGGCCCAAGCCGGTCAGGTAAACGTGCACGGTCTCGCCAGGACGAGCTGGGCTTGAAGGCGTAACCAGGCTCTGGAAATCCTGATGGACGGCTTTTGCATATCGGATTCCGGTGGCTGGATCTTCCCACGTGGTCATGTACGGCTCGATTCCCGGCGTTATCCGGACGCTAACCACCCCTTCGAACGGATTATTTTGAGACCGGATCAGCACCTTGTGGGTGCCCTGTGGAAATGAGGCGTATTCCCAGGGAATCTGTACCCACATTCCTTCCGGCGCCGCATCCACCAGAGGAAGTTGGACATCGCCGTCGAGCGCCATCTGCGTCTTCGTGACCCCTATCCCGCGGATTAGAATTGCCGAGCCGGGCACGCCGGGGCCATCCGCGCCGCCCGCAGTCGAACCCAGCGGGGGCAGGATCTCATCGGTCAAGCCAGTGAACAGATCCAGACGAAGAAGACGGTTGGTACTCGTGACGGCCCAGATAATCCTGCCATCCCCGCTGATCACTGCGCTCGAGAACCCTTCGGAGCTGGTGAGAACCACGCGGCTTGCCCGAGTTCCCGCCTCCCAGAGAGAAATGGCAACCGGCCGCTCCCGATCGTCAAATGTCCGGTAAATGAGTTTCGTGCCGTTGGCATCCCATACCGGCTTGGAAAAGCTTTCACGGGTCGCGCGGTAATCCCTGGGCGGCATGGAAGCAATCGAGAGACGCTCTCCGGTTTGGGTGTCCAGCACCAGGAGTGTCCGCTGATCATCGTCCGGTCCGCCCTCCACAACGGCCTCGAACGCAACGCGCCCTCCGTTGGCGCTGATCGTCGGGCTGAAGACGCGGTTTTCGGAATAGACTGGCCGAGGATCCGAGCCCGGCTTCCACAGCGAGAGGGCGCCCGGCGAGTTGAACTGTTCCGGATCTTCCGGTTGCGTAATCGACAGTAGGACGGTTCCGTCGTTCGAAACTTCCCGCACCACGGGCCGTGCAAACAAATCGACCGGAACTTCGGTCACCGCGCCGGTCGCCGCATCCCAATACTTCGCTCCGCTGAAGGGGTAGCTGTCCGCCGTAAAGTAGCGCCCGTTGGCGCTCATGCGCAGGGTTCCACGCGGAAACGTCGCTGGCAGACTTACACCGGAGATTGCGCTCGACAACGGGGGCGCGACGATAATCTGGCAGAGAAGACACCCGACATTGATCTGCCATCCGACGACTTTCCCATCCATCGAGAGGAAGGGGCTAAAGACGTCCGGAGGCGAGGCCGCAGGACCGATATCCTGGGCGGCTGCCACGCGTGTCCACCGGCCCTCCTGCCAGCGGTAGATTTTGCCCTGCGGTCCAAGATCCGTTTCGGTTTGAAGGCGGAAGCGCGAATGGAAGAGAAGAACGTGTCCATCGCCCGAAGTGGCCAGTTGTTCCACTTGGGCTTGGAGTGGGACGCCCGAAAGGAAGCCGCAGAGAATCGCGATCGCCAGCCGGTTCACTACTCTCATTCTACGTCACGGCAATTCATCCACAGCCGGAACAGCAAGAGTTAATTCGCAGTTCCCCAAAAAGTCAGGGCCTGAACTGCGCGACTCCCGGATCGTCAAATCGGGAACTGGCCCCAAACGCGTCCCCGGAGATCACTCCCGCAAAGTTTCCATCCAAGCAGGATCGGTACCCAAAACGCTCCGAGATCCCGGCGGCGCGCAGTTCCGGCAACGAGACGCCGGCGCAGCGCTGTCGCCGGAGAAATCGTAACTTCAGAGATCTTGCGGTCGGAGCCCTGTATCCTTGGCGATCTTGGCCAACGCTGCCGGTCCGATCTCCTCGCTGTCGTGGAAGCAGAACGTGAAGTTCCGCCAGCCTGCTTCTTGAACGTCCAGCCGACTCCGAGCAGCGCAGCGTAGACTCGTCTGGCTTTCGTTGCGCTCCAGGTGCTCACGCGGCGAACAAGACCTTCAGCGGTTGCGGCATCTCGTCGCCGCTCTCAATCATGTCGGCGAGAACCTGAAGCGCGATTGCCTTCACCTTTCGCAGTGCCGACTCTTCCGTGTCGCCGTAGGCCATCACTCCCGGCAGCTCGGGGACGGAAGCGAGGAATCTTCCGTCTTCTTCCCGCTCGATCTCAATTTGCAGCGGCTGGATCTCGACCATACGTCTACCGCAAGTCTACCGGATTCGAGTGGCGTCTCGACGACATCGTTCGGAGGCGGGCAGGTGATTCCAGTTCAAAGCGGACACCGCTCATGTCCCCCGTTCACACTCGGTGTTTTCCAATCGCCGGGTCAGATCGGTCCGATTCACACGGCCTGAAGGCCGTGCCACCAGTTCGGCGACGCGGGGGACGCCCGGAATTTCGCCGCTGCCGAGGTCGCGGTAGAGGTCCCGAAGATGTTCCTGGAGATCCGCGAAGCTTTCGCCTTGCGTCATGTAGTCGGGGAATTCTTCGAGGTAGCCGACCCACAGGCCGCCAGCCTGCCAGTAGACGTAGCGAATGCCGCTCATGCTCCCAGTCTACGCCGAACGGGTTCGGCCGGGGTCCCGCCCGGCTTGTGTTGGCGCGCCAACGGGCATATGCTGTTGGTGATCAGGAGGCCAATATGGTCGATCGCAGGAATTTCCTCGCCGCCGCGGCGGCGGCGGGCACAGCCGGAGCCGCCGAGGACCAGCCGGTTCGGGCAACGCCGCTCCGCGCCGACTACTTCGGGACGCAGTACTACGACGAAAAGGAGCGCGCCGAGTTGATGGAGGTGCTCGAGACGCGCCGGCCGTTCCGCTGGTACGGCTCGGGCTCGAAACCGCCCATGAAGGTGCTCACCTTCGAGAAGGAATTCGCCGCGCGCATGGGGACCAGGTACGCGCTGGCGGTGACGTCGGGCACGGCGGCGCTGCAAGCGGCGGTGGCGGCGCTCGAGATCGGCCCGGGCGACGAGGTGATCATGCCCGCCTGGACCTGGCACTCCTGCTGCTCGGCCGTGGTGCTGGCCGGGGCGTTGCCGGTGTTCGCCGAAATCGACGAGTCGTTCAACATCGACCCCGCCGACATCGAGCACCGCATCACGCCCGCGACCAAGCTGATCATGGCGGTGCACCTGCAAGGCAATCCGGCCGATCTCGGCCGCATCCTGCCCATTGCGCGCAAGCGCGGCATCCGCGTGCTCGAGGACTGCGCGCAGAGCGTGGGCGGCAGTTACAAGGGCCGCCCCTTGGGCTCGCTGGGCGACATCGGCATCTACAGCCTGCAATTGAACAAGACCATCACGGCGGGCGAGGGCGGCGCGGTGGCGACCAGCGACCCGGTGCTGTTCGAGCGCGCGGCGCGGTTTCACGACCTCGGCGGCTTGCGCGGGCCGCACGAAGCCGCGGTCGGCAAGCCGAAGCTCGGCCCCTTTGTCGGCTGCAACCTGCGCATGAACGAGTTTTCCGGCGGCGTGCTGCTGGCGCAACTGCGCAAGCTCGATCTGATCGTCGGTTCCTTGCGGGCCAATGCCAAGCGCGTCTACGACGGCGTGCGCGATCTTCCCGGCATCAAGTTCCGCAAGCTGCCCGACCCGGCGGGCGAAATCGGCGCCGGCGTCTTCATCGAGTTCAAGACCAAGGAATTGCGCGACCGCTTCGTGGCCGAAATGCGAAAGCAGAATGTTCCGGCCGGGCCTCCGGGCGGCTCGGTGGTCCTGCCGGCGCTGCCCTATATCGAGAACAAGCGCACCATCCATCCCCAATGGCCGTCGTTCACCAGCGAGCGCGGCCGGGCGATTCGCTACGGCGCCGCCTCCTGCCCGCGCACCATCGACATCCTGAACCGCTTCGCCGGCCCGTCCCTGGATCCGAAATTCACGCCGCGCGATTGCGCCGACATTGTCGCGGCGATCCGGAAGGTTTATCCGCGGGTGGTGGCCTGAGGGGAACTTCCGGGCCTGGCGCGGCGTAATACCAGATTGGGGATATCCATGGTCAAGTTCCTGCTTTTCTGCATTCTTCTGGTGCTGTACTGGCCGGTGGCGCTGGCGGCGTTGCTGCTGTACCCGCTGGTTTGGCTGCTGCTGCTGCCGTTCCGGTTGGTGGGAATCGCCGTGGGCGGCGCGCTCGAACTGGTGTGGGCGCTGGTGACGCTGCCGGCGCGCCTGTTGCGCGCCCTTTGACGAACGCTCCGGCGCGCAGTATAGTGGGACTGATCATGACTAGCCCACGCCGACAATTCCTTCAATCCGCCGCCGGACTGGCGGCACTGAATGCCACCGCGCCCGCCGCCTCCCCGACGCTGCCGACCGTCAAACTCGGCAAGCACCAGGTCACCCGGCTGATTATTGGCGCCAACCCCATCTACGGCTTCTCGCACTTCAACCGCATTCTCGACCAGATCATGCAGGAGTGGTACACGCCGGAGCGGGTGTGCGAGGTCCTGCGCCGGTGCGAGCAGAACGGCATCAACACCTGGCAGTTTTCCTACCGCGAGCGCGGCTTCTCCGACTTGAAGCGTTATCGCGACGAAGGCGGCAAGATCCAGTGGATGCTGCTGAGCGGCCGCGATCTGGAAAACGACCTTGCGCTGATTCCGAAAGTCGCCGCGCTGGGACCGATCGGCATCGTGCACCACGGCGGAACCACCGACACGCGGTTCCGCGCCGGCGAGCATTCCAAAATCCGCGAATTCCTGAAGCGCGTGCGCGACGCGGGCGTAGCGGTCGGCCTGTCGACGCACAACCCGCGGAACCTCGAGCGCGTCGAGAGTGAAGGCTGGGATGTCGACTTCTACATGACCTGCTGCTACCAGGTCAGCCGCACGCCGGAGGAAGTCCGCAAGATCACCGGCGAACTGCCACTGGGCGAGGTCTATCTGGAAGGCGACCCGGAGCGCATGCTGCGCGTGGTGCGGCAGGTGAAGAAGACCTGCCTGGCCTTCAAGATCCTCGCCGCGGGACGCACCATCCAAACGCCGCAGCAGGTGGATCAGGCGTTCCGGTTCGCCTTCGACAACATCAAGCCGCAGGACGCGGTCATCGTCGGCATGTTCCCACGCATCAAGGACGAGGTGACCGAAAACGCCGACCGCGTGCGGCGCCTGCTGGCCGTGTAGTAGCACAGCGCGGCATGGCCGCAAACAGAGAAGTCAGAATCCAGAATCCAGAATCCAGAATCTGGGGACACTCCGGGCTGGCCTTACGGAAACCATCGCTTAACCCCGGGACACAGGCGTGTCCCCCGGGGAGACAGAATCGGGGACACCCCGGGCTGACCTTACGGAAACCATCGCTTAACCCCGGGACACAGGCGTGTCCCCCGGGGAGACAGAATCGGGGACACCCCGGGCTGGC
>Ga0315273_10004443_pt1 | contig 17193 bp, 11 predicted proteins | sample YL17G02_0_MG_FD_205753 | JGI IMG/M metagenome (GOLD analysis project Ga0315273, IMG submission 205753) | Sediment microbial communities from Yellowstone Lake, YNP, Wyoming, USA - YL17G02_0 | ecosystem: Environmental > Aquatic > Freshwater > Lake > Sediment | place: USA: Wyoming | collected... | reverse complement strand
TGATGCGGTCGATGTCCTCTGGCAGCAGCTCCATGCCGTAGTCCCACTCGGCGCCCTCGGTCTGCCAGTGCCGCGGATTGCGTTCGTACACGCCGAGGATCACGCCTTTGCGTTCCTGCTGCAGGTAAGTGAAGCCTTCGAGGTCCGTCACGCACGGCATCTCGTCGGGACGTGCCAGCAGCTCCGGCAGGTCTGCGGTGATCAGGTAGTGGTGCTGCATCGGCGTGAGCGGCAGGTCCACGCCCACCATGCGGCCGACACGACGCGCCCATAAACCGCCGGCATTCACCACGTGCTGCGCGACGATCGTTCCCTGTTCGGTCTCGACGAGCCAGCCGTCGGCGTGCGGCTGCAGCCCCGTCACGCGGTTGCGCAGGATCACGTCGGCGCCACGCTTGCGCGCCGCGATCGCGAATGCGTGCGTTGTGCCGTGCGGATCCACCGCACCCTCGTGCGGGTCGAAGAGGCCGCCCAGCAGTCCCTTGGGGTCGACGATCGGGCATGCGGCCACGATCTCGCCTGGCGTCGCCAGCCGGGCCTCAATGCCGAGCGTCTGGTAAACCGCGAACTCGGACTGCAGCCATTCCCAGCGTTCGGGCGTGGTCGCGATGCTGTAGCCGCCTGGCATGTGCATGCCGACGCTCTGGCCGCTCTCGGCCTCGATCTCGCGGTACAGCTTGATCGTGTACGCCTGCAGCGCCGCGATGTGCGGGTCGTCGTTGATGGCGTGGAAACCCGCAGCGGCGTGCCAGGTGGAGCCGGCCGTCAGCTCCGCGCGCTCGATCAATGCGACGTCGCCCCAGCCCTTGCGCGTGAGGTGATACAGAACGCTCGCCCCGACGATGCCGCCGCCGATTACGACGACGCGATAGTGACTCTTCATCGACTGCTATTCCTCGTCGAGGCTGTCCGACAGCACCGCGCGGCGCTCGCGCATGAACTGTCGCAGGGCCTCGTCGATCACGGGATCGAGACCGGGATCTTCGTAGTCGGCGAGCATGCGCTTCCAGACCGTGTTCGCGCGCTGCTCGGCATTCAGGCTGCCTTCGCTCGACCATTGCTCGTACGACGAGTAGTCCGCGATGGTCGACTGGTGAAACGCCGCTTCGAAATTTTCCTGCGTATGCGCGCAACCGAGGAAGTGGCCCCCGGGACCGACTTCACGGATGGCGTCGAGCGCCTGGCCGCGCGGACTCACGTCCATGCCGCTCGCCAGTGCCTGCATCATCGCGAGCTGGTCGACGTCCATGACGAACTTCTCGTAGCCCGCGACGAGCCCGCCTTCGAGCCAGCCGGCCGCATGCGTGACGAGGTTGACGCCCGCGAGCAGGGTCGGCAGCAACGTGTGCGCGCTTTCGTAGGCGGCCTGCGCATCGGCGACCTTCGACGAGCAGAGCGAGCCGCCGCTGCGGCAGGGCACGCCGAGCCTGCGCGCCAGCTGCGCCGTCGCGAAGATCATCTGCGTGGCCTCCGCCGTGCCGAACGTCGGCGCGCCGGTGCGCATTGAGATGGCGCCGACGAACGAGCCCATGATCACGGGCGCACCCGGTCGCACGAGCTGCGTCAGCGCCATGCCGGCCAGGGTTTCGGCCAGCAATTCCGCCATGCAGCCGGCGGGGGTCACGGGTCCCATCGCTCCGGCGAGGACGGCCGGCACGATGATCGTGCCCTGGTTGCGCGAGGCGAACGCGCGCAGCGCGCCGAGCATGCGGCCGTCGAAAGTCAGTGGGGAGTTCGAATTGATGTTGCCGAGCAGGACGCAGTTGGCGTCGACGAATTCCTGGCCGAACAGGAGGGCGGCCATGCGCACGGCGTCCGCGGCGTGTCCCGGCGTTTCGGGCGTGCCCTCGCAGCCCTGGTCGCTGTAGCGGAAGAATGCGTACTGGACGTCGAGGTGGCGCTTGCCTTCGGGCACGTCCATCGGCTCGACCATGCAGCCGCCGGAAAAATGGATCGCAGGCGCGACGTGGGCGAGCTTGATGAAGTTGTGCAGGTCCGCGAGCGTGCCGTAGCGGCGGCCGCCGTCGAGGTCCGTCACGAAGGGCGGGCCGCCGACCGGCGAGAAGACCGTCGCGTCCCCGCCGAAGCGCACGCTGCGCGCCGGGTTTCTGGCGTGCAGCATGAACTCGCGCGGCGCAGTGCGCAGCAGCCGGCGGGCGAGGCCGCGTGGAATCCGGACGCGCTCGCCTTGCACGTCGGCCCCTGCCTCGTGCCACAGGCGCAGCGATTGCGGGTCGCGCCGGAATTCGATGCCGATCTCTTCGAGGATCGTCTCGGCGTTGGCTTCGATGATCTCGACGGCCTCGCTGTTCAGCAGTTCGACCGTGGGGATGCGGCGGCGAATGTAGGGCAGCTTCTCGGCCGCGCGGTGCGTACGTGCCGCACGGCGGATTTCGCGGTTGCTGGTACGCCCCGTGCGGTGGATCGTGGACGTGTCGCTCAAGGGCGCGCTCGCGTTCGTGTCCGGCCGGCGGCCGTCGTGCGTTGATATATAACACTTGTTATGTTTAGAGTGGAAGCGGGGCCGGACCGCCGCCCCGTCGCCCCGCCAGGGAGCATGCGATGCCGAAACGAGTGGATGCCGGCCAGCGCCGGTCCGAGATTGCAGCGCTCGTCGTCGACGTGATCCAGCGGGAGGGCGCGGCGAGCGCGACGGTGCGCCGCGTATCCGAGGCGGGCGGCTTCAGCATCGGCGTCATCACCCACTATTTCCGCGACAAGGACGAGCTGATCGCCTGCGCCTTCGACTGGCTGGCAGAGCGGTCGTTCGCCGAACTCGACACGACGCTGGCGCAAGCCGGGCCGGGGCTGCCGCGGTTGCATGCGGCGCTCGAATTCATGGTGCCCCGGCAGGGCGCAAGCAGCTTCCCGGCCGTCTGGCTCAGCCTGTGGAGTGGCGCGATGCACAACCCCGGGCTGGCCAGCGTTCACCGCCGCTATTACGCACGCTGGCGTCGAATCCTCGGGCAATGCATTGCGGAAGCCGCGCGTCGCGCCGAGGTCGAGCCGCCGCCCGCGATGGCCGATGCAGTCGACCTGCTCGCAGCCGGGGTCGATGGCCTGTGGTTGGCGGTGACGTTCGAAGGTGGAAGATTCAGCGGGCCGCGCCGCCGCCGGCTCGTGTCGCAGCTGCTGGCGTCGGTCGTCAGGTCGGGCGCTTCTGCCGCAGGTCCCCGCGTACTCGCGCGTACTCGAGTTCGAATGCCTCGGTGAACGACCGCGGCATTTCTTCGGTGCCGGCCGTCTGCTGGGTGAGCAGGCGGTAGAACTCGGAGTAATGCTCCCAGTACCGGGGACGTGGATCCTGCCCCGGCGCGAGCTGGCGGGCGCGGCCTTGCTCGAACTGGTCGGAGACGTTCACCGGCGAGAGCTGGCCAAGCACGGAGTCGAGTCCTGCCTTCATGCCGGCGGCGAGCGCTGTCTCGTGGTCACGCGTGTCCTGCAGCACGTCTCGCAACGAGTCCACCGGGCCAGCGAAGAGTCGCCCGTGCGATTCAAAGAGGCGCTGCAAGGCTTGTTCGATGCTCGTCGACGAACGGAGCGGGTTGCTGCTGTTGCCCGGTGCCGCCGGCACGGCCGCAACTGCTGCAGCTACGGCGCCCGTTGCACGCGCACGCAGGATGTCGTTGAGCCCGACGACCGCCTCACGCAGCAGCTGGCCAGCGACGAGCGGCAGCATGGCCTGGGCTTCGGGCGAAAGCGTGGCCGGGTCGATGCCGGCGCCGCGGCAGAAAGCCTGCACGGCCGACCGCAGGTCTGTCCACGTGCTGGCCTGCTGGTGAAACGGGATCGAGCGCTCGCGCGCATCGACTCGCGTCTTGCGTCGCGCCAGCGCGTCCTCGAGTTCTTCGCGCGGAATCTGGCGCGTGCGCAGTGCCCAGTCCTGGCTGCCGGGAGCCGGTGTCGCCGGGCTCCGGAGCGGCGGTGGCGCAGCGGTGGGCTCACCACCATCGGCCGGCTCCATGCCAGGCACGACGGAGTCAATCCGGCCCGTGCGCGTCGGATCGAACGCACTCTCGCCCGAAGAGTCCACGGTGCGCTGCAACGTCTCGAGCAGTTTCGCGCGCGACTCGACGTTCAGGCGCACGCCGAACGCGTTGCCGACCGGGAGCGAGCCGCTCTCGCCGATCTCGCGCGGCGTGAGCAGGTTGTCGAAATTGAGGCTGTGGCCGATGTCCGAGTCGAGGTGTTTCGCGGCGGATTGTTCGTCGCCCGCCGTGGGCAGGAAATCGATGCGATTGTCGAGGCTGACGAGGATGTCATAGTCGCCCACGCGCAGCCGGTCGCCGTCGCTCAGTTCGATGCGGCCCGTGGCCGAGGCGGGTTCGTCCGCATCGTTGACGAACACGCCGTTCGTGCTGGTGTCGATCAGCCAGTACTTGCCGCCGAGGCACTGCACTTCAAAATGGTGGCCGGAGACCACGCGACGCGGGTCAGGCAGGACCCAGTCGTTGCCTGGCGCACGTCCGACCGTGCCGCCGTTGACGCCGAACACGCGCGATCGGTTCTCGCCGAGTTCGCGATAGTGTTCGCTGATGACGCGAAGTTTAATGGCCATGTTGTTGCTAGTGCTGGCTGCCCGATGCTTCCAGTCTAACCCTTCGACCCGCCGGAAGCGGCTGACGCAGGTCCGCGACCCTTGTAATATGCGGCGACCCTAACACGCAAGGCGTGCCGGCCTCATGGCCTCCAGTCACATTTTCAAGGTCATTTTCCACAATCAGGGCAAGGTCTTCGAGATCTATGCCCGCAAGGTGGGCCATGGCGCGATCTTCGGCTTCATCGAGGTCGAGGAACTGATCTTCGGCGAGAAGTCGTCCGTCGTGGTCGATCCCTCCGAGGAAAAGATCCAGACCGAATTTGCCGGGGTGAAGCGCACCTACCTGCCGCTGCACTCGGTGATCCGCATCGACGAGGTGCGCAAGTCGGGCGTCAGCAAGGTGTCTGCGGTGGATTCCGCCTCCAATGTCGCCCAGTTTCCGTTCCCCGTGTACCCCCCGCCAGGCGGACCCGGCAACCGCGAAAAGTAGAGCAACGGCGCGGCCTTACGGCTCCGCACGCTGGCCCGGGCCGGCCTGCTCCGGTATCATTCGCGGCTCACTTTTGACCGGCGGCCGCCCTCGCTCATGCTCACCTTCAGCGGCGCTCCCGCGCTATCGGATTTCCGGCTCGACAAGGTCCTGGCGGCCGTCCGCGAGCGGGTTGCGCACGTCGAATCGGTCGACACCAGATACGTCCATTTCGTCGAGGTCTCGGCTCCGCTGGCGGACGAACAGCGCACCGTCATCGAGGCGTTGCTGCGTTACGGTCCGTTGAGCCGGACGGGTGGCCAGACAGGTGCACCCCGGGGCGAGTTGCTGCTGGTCGTGCCGCGCTTCGGCACCGTGTCGCCCTGGTCGTCGAAAGCGACCGACATCGCTCACGTCTGCGGCCTGAACAACGTCACGCGCATCGAGCGCGGCGTCGCCTATTTCATCGTGTCGTCGCAGCGACTGAGCGAGGCTGACCACGCGACGATCGCCGCGGTCATTCACGACCGGATGACCGAGAACGTGCTCGATTCGATCGACGCGGCAGCGGGCCTGTTTGCGCACCATGCGCCGCAGCCGCTCGCGACCGTGCCGGTGCTGGCGCAGGGCCGGGCGGCACTCGAGCGCGCCAATGCCGAACTCGGCCTCGCGCTGTCCGAAGACGAGATCGACTACCTGGTCGCCGCATTCACCGGGCAGCTGCAGCGCGATCCGAGCGACGTCGAGCTCATGATGTTCGCGCAGGCCAACTCCGAGCACTGCCGGCACAAGATCTTCAACGCGGACTGGATCGTCGACGGCAAGCGCAGTGAGAAGTCGCTGTTCGGCATGATCCGCAATACGCACCGCGTCAGCCCGCAGGGCGTGCTCTCGGCGTATCGCGACAACGCGGCCGTCATCGAAGGCTGGCCGGGCCGCCGCTGGTTTGCGCAGGCGGGCGACGGCAACTACGAAGGCTCGGACGAGCCCATCGACATCCTGATGAAGGTCGAGACGCACAACCACCCGACAGCGATCTCGCCGTTCGCCGGCGCGGCCACTGGCTCCGGCGGCGAAATTCGCGACGAGGGCGCGACTGGCCGCGGCTCGAAGCCGAAAGCCGGTCTGGTCGGATTCTCGGTGTCGAACCTGCGCATCCCCGGCTTCGAGCAGCCGTGGGAGCAGGATTTCGGCAAGCCGGATCGCATCGTGCCGGCGCTGCAGATCATGCTCGATGGCCCGATCGGCGCCGCCGCGTTCAACAACGAATTTGGCCGGCCCAACATCTACGGCTACTTCCGCACCTTCGAGCAGCGGGTCGAAACGCCCGGGCGCTCGCCGCTGCGCGGTTATCACAAGCCGATCATGATCGCGGGTGGTCTCGGCAACATTCGCCGGTCGCATGTGGAAAAGGCGCCCGTCGTTGCCGGCGCGAAGATCGTCGTGCTCGGTGGCCCTTCGATGCTGATCGGTCTCGGCGGCGGCGCCGCGTCGTCGATGGGCGCGGGCTCGAGCTCGGCGGACCTCGATTTCGCGTCGGTGCAGCGCGGCAATCCCGAAATGCAGCGTCGTGCGCAGGAAGTCATCGACGCCTGCTGGGCGATGGGCGACGAGAACCCGATCCTGCTCATCCACGACGTGGGTGCCGGTGGCCTCTCCAATGCAATTCCGGAATCCGTGCACTTCGGCACGACCGGTGGCCGCATCGACCTGCGCAGGATCCTGAGCGACGAGCCGGGCATGTCGCCGCTCGAACTCTGGTGCAACGAATCGCAGGAGCGTTACGTGCTGGTGATTGCCGCGGAGCAGCTCGCCGCGTTTGGCGCGCTCTGCGATCGGGAGCGTTGCCCGTTCGCCGTGGTCGGTGACGTCACCGACGATGCGGTGCTGCGCGTGGACGATCCGCAGTTCGGCAACGCGCCGGTCGACATGCCGCTCGAGACGCTGCTCGGCAAGCCGCCGAAGATGACGCGCGACGTGCGGCGCATGCCGCACGCCGGCGATGGGTTCTCGGCGAAAGACGTGACGAACGTGCGTGAGGCCGCGCTGCGCGTGCTGAGCCTGCCGACCGTCGCGGACAAGACGTTCCTGATCACGATCGGTGACCGCTCGGTCGGCGGCATGATCAGTCGCGATCCGCTGGTCGGGCCGTGGCAGGTCGCCGTGAGCGACGTCGCGGTCACGGTTGCGGATTATTTCTCCACCCACGGCGAGGCGATGGCGATGGGTGAACGCACGCCGCTCGCGCTGCTCGATGCTGCAGCGTCCGGTCGCATGGCCGTCGCCGAAGCCGTCACCAACATCGTCGCGGCCGACATTCGTCGCATCGAAGAGATCCGGCTCTCCGCGAACTGGATGGCCGCCTGCGGCGAGCCGGGCGAGGACGCGGACCTCTATGACACGGTGTACGCGGTGGGCGAAGAATTCTGCCCCGCGCTCGGCATCGCGATCCCGGTCGGCAAGGACTCGCTGTCGATGAAGACCGCGTGGAATGCGGCCGATGGCGCGCGCAAGGTCGTCTCACCGGTGTCGCTGATCGTCTCGGCGTTCGCGCCGGTCGAGGACGTGCGCCGCACGCTCACGCCGCAGCTGCGACTCGATCGTGGCGCCACGCGCCTGCTGCTCGTCGATCTGGGGGGCGGTCGCAATCGCCTGGGTGCCTCCTGCCTGGCGCAGGTGTACGGCCGGATCGGCGCGACCGCGCCGGACTGCGATGACGCCGGGCCATTGCGTGCATTCGTGGGCGCGATCATCGAACTGCGACGCCAGCGGCTGATCCTCGCCTACCACGATCGTTCGGATGGCGGACTGTTCGCGACGCTGGTGGAGATGGCGTTCGCCGGCCATTGCGGGCTCGACATCACGCTGACGGCCGGTGATCACGACGCGGCCGTCGCCGAACTCTTCGCGGAAGAGCTGGGTGCCGTGCTGCAGGTCGAGACCTCGCGGCTCGCTGAAGTGCGGGCTGTGTTCGCCGCCGCGGGCCTGGGCCCGGTGGTGCACGACCTCGGCACGGCCGAAGCCTTCGATCGCATCGTCATCGACGACCGTCACGGCAAGTCGGTACTCGATGCCACGCGCACCGATCTGCGCTCGGCGTGGTCCGAGACCAGCTACCGCCTGCAGTCGCTGCGCGACAATCCGGCCTGCGCGCACGAAGAACGCGAGCAGGTCACGGATGCGAAGAACCCGGGTCTGTTTGCGACTCTGACGTACGACCCGGCCGAGGACATCGCGGCGCCGTACGTGCTGCGCGGCGCGCGGCCCGAGATCGCGATCCTGCGCGAGCAGGGCGTGAACAGCCAGCTGGAGATGGCCGCGGCGTTCGATCGTGCGGGGTTCCGTCCGGCCGACGTGCACATGACCGACCTGATCGCGGGCCGCACGCGACTCGATCGCTTCAAGGGCGTGGTCGCCTGCGGCGGCTTTTCGTACGGCGACGTGCTCGGCGCCGGCGAGGGCTGGGCGAAATCGATACTGTTCAACGCTGCGCTGCGCGAACAGTTTGCTGCCTTCTTCGCGCGGTCAGACAGCTTTTCGCTCGGCGTCTGCAACGGCTGCCAGATGATGTCGACGCTCAAGTCGCTGATTCCGGGGGCCGGCCACTGGCCGCGGTTCGTCCGTAATCGCTCGGAGCAGTTCGAAGGCCGCGTGGGCCTGGTCGAAATCCTGCCGACGCCGTCGATTTTCTTCAGCGGCATGGCAGGTTCGGTGCTGCCGATTGCCGTCGCGCATGGCGAAGGCCGCGCCGAGTTCGTGAACGAGGCGGCGGAGCGCGACTGCACGCACGGCGGGCTGGTGAGCCTGCGCTGGGTGGACAACCACGGCAAGGTTGCTTCGACCTACCCGTCGAACCCGAACGGATCGCCATCCGGCATCACCGGCCTGACGACGACGGACGGGCGCGTGACGATACTGATGCCGCACCCCGAGCGCGTGTATCGCACCGTGCAGAACTCGTGGCACCCGGAAAACTGGGGCGAGGACGGCGGCTGGATGCGGATGTTCCGCAACGCTCGCGTCTGGGTCGGCTAGGAAGCCCTAGTCGCTGCGGGCGGCGCGCCCGATGGGCGTGATCTTGTCGAGCGACTCGTCGGCGAAGAACTTCCGCACCATCATTGCCTGCTGCAGCTTGCCCTTGCGCACGTAGGCTTCATACAGCATGTCCTTGACGAGTTCGAGCAGCACGCCGGCTTCGTTCGCGCTCAGGTCCGGCCACTGCGGCGACGGATCGGCATCGCTGCTGAACAGCACCTTTTTCACGATGCTGAAGGTTTCATGGTCGATCTCGGCCATTTCGCGCGCTTCGCGCGCCTGCTCGAAGATGCGCAGCCGGCCGTTCTCGCCAAGGTCCTGGAAAACCGCCTGTGCCGTGCGGCGGCACATCGAGCCGAAGGCGTTGAAGTGGCCCGACGAATAACAGCCGAGGGCCTCGCGGAACAGCAACTCGATGTTCTCCGGCAGGTAGGTGAAGTTGAACTTCTCCTTCGCGCGCTCGAGCTCGACGAAGTTGTTCGCCAATTCGACGCGGTTGGCCGCGTACATCTTGACTGCGAACTTGAGGAAAATCGGCGCGCTGCACGAATCGCAGCGATAGACGATGCCCACGTGGTTCGGCCGGCTCGCGACGAGTTCGGAGTACTGCGGGATCGAGACCGCAGTGATGTGTGAATAGACCTGGCAGTGCGGGCACGGCAGGGCCAGGCTGCGTTCCTGGTCGTAGTGCAGACAACTGCTGGAATCGACGTAGACGGACATCTTTTCTCAGCCTTTGGTCCGAATGTTGTCGCCCACAGTGTAGCGCATCGCCTTTGCGGCCGCTTCGTTTGCCGGGCGTGCCTCGAGCACGGCCTCGGCCTGGCCCGGGGCCCGGGTCATGGCAACGTCGTACCGGGCACCGTCAGCCAGCGGCCGCCAGGGTCCGTAGGCATGGCGGGCGTCGACGTGATCTTTCCACCGTGAATCCGTCCGGGCCTGCGCCCAGATGTCTTCGCCCGCTTCTTCTTCGTCGCTCAGGGCATAACTGGCGGGGACGAGACGAGTTGGCGCAGGCTCGGCCGCGGGGGCCGCAGCGGGCGTCGGCGTGGTCTCGGCGGCCAATTCCGTGCGCAGGAAGCGACCGCTGAGCCGGTCCAGTCGGAAGGCGTCGGGCAACCCCAGCTGCGCCGCCCGACCGGTCCAGACCAGCGTGCGCACGTCGAGGCGCCACTCGTCGCCTGACATCTCGAATACCTGCATGTGGCCGGCGGGAAGCCGGGTGAGGGTGACTCGATACGCGCTCGGTCCGGTCCGTTCGCAATGGACCTGCGCGATGAGGGCCTTGGGCCGCATCGACTCGTAGGTCCGCAGATGCAGGACGGGCGGCCAGAGCACCTGGGCGACGAGCAGGAGCAGGACCGCAACCGCAAGGTTGCCGGCAGCGGCCCACGGCCTGTGCGCGAGCCAGCGACTCAGGCTCAGGAGCAGGGCCAGCAGGCCGAAGGCGACGCAGAGCGCGATGACCCCCAGCATGCCGGCCGTCCGCTCAGCTGGCCGGAATGAGCGAGGTGAGCTCGCCCGAGTCGACGAGGCGGGCGAGGTTCGCGATGTCGCGATCGAGGCGATGGTCGTCCGGCTGGTACGGCACGTGTGTTCGCACTGCGGCATGCACGCGCTGCAGTTGCGCCGTGGTCGTGAGTGGGCGCAGCGAATCGAGCGCATGGGCGGCGGCGAGCAGTTCGATGCCCAGCACGCGTGCCGTGTTGTCGCAGATCCTCGCGAGCTTGCGGCCGGCCCACGGCGCCATGCTCACGTGGTCCTCCTGGCCCGCCGAGGTCGGCAGGCTGTCCACCGAGGCTGGGTGCGCGTACGTCTTGTTCTCGGAGACCAGCGCAGCTGCCGTGACATGCGCGATCATGAAGCCCGATTCGAGCCCGGGTTCGGTCGTGAGGAACATGTTGAGGTTCGGATTCACGCGACGGTCGAGCAGGTCGATGCGGCGCTCGGACGTGCTCGCGAGTTCCGCGACGGCGATCGCGAGGAAATCACTGATGAACCCGATCGGCTCGGCGTGGAAGTTGCCGCCGGACAGCACGTCTTCACCGAAGATCAGCGGGTTGTCGGAGACGCCGTTGATGGCGGCGCCGAGCACGTCACGCGCGTGGCGCAACGTATGTTCGACCGCGCCGAACACCTGCGGCATGCAGCGCACCGCGTAGGGATCCTGCACCCGCTCGCAGTGTTCGTGGCTGCGGCGGATCTCGCTGTCAGAATCGAGCAGCGCGCGGATGCGCCGCGCCGCGTCGATCTGGCCTGGCAGGCGGCTCGCCTGCTGGATGCGGTCGTCGAAGGGCGCGTGACTGCCGGCCAGGCCTTCCACCGTCATTGCGCAACAGATCACTGAGCCGTCGAGCAGCGACTCCGCGCGGAACAGGCCGTCGAGGGCGAGCGACAGGCTCAGTTGCGTGCCGTTCAGCAGCGCCAGGCCTTCCTTCGCCTGCAGTTCGAGCGGCTCGACGCCGGCCGCGCGCAGCACCTCGAGGTCCTTCAGTTCGCGCTGCCTGTCGTCGCCGGCGGCAGCGGGCGTCGTTGCCTCGCCCTCGCCGATGAGTGCGAGCGCCAGGTGCGCCAGTGGCGCGAGATCGCCGGATGCGCCGACCGACCCTTGTGCGGGAATCACGGGCAGCACGTCGGCATTGAGCAGGGCGAGAAGCGTGTCGACGACGAGCGGGCGCACACCGGAGAACCCAGCCGCCAGGTTGTTGGCCTTGAGCAGCAGCATGCGCCGCACCAGCGCGGGCGACAGCGGCTCGCCTACGCCGCACGCATGGCTGCGCACCAGGTTGAGCTGCAGCTTTTTCGTCTTTTGCGCGGGGATGACGCGGTTGGCGAAGGCGCCGAAACCGGTGTTGATGCCATAGGCGGTCCGACCGGATTCCACCGTCGCGACGACGGTAGCCTCGGACTCCCGCATGCGTGCGCGGGCCGTGTCCGCCAACTTGACCTCCGGGCGTCCACGTTCGAACCGCCGGAGCTGTTCGAGCGTGAGCGAGGCGCCGTCGATGACGAGCGTCGGGTTACGCATGCAGGCTGCGAAAGCGCACGCGGTGCGGTTCGTCCGCTGCTTCGCCACGGCGTTTCTTGAGGTCGTCGACGTATTCCGAGTAGTTGCCTTCGAACCAGACCACTTCGCTGTTGCCCTCGAAGGCGAGGATGTGCGTTGCGATGCGGTCGAGGAACCAGCGATCGTGCGAGATGACGACGGCGCAACCGGGGAAGCTCAGCAGCGCTTCTTCGAGCGCGCGCAGCGTTTCGATGTCGAGGTCGTTGGTCGGTTCGTCGAGCAGGATGACGTTGCCGCCTTCCTTCAGCACCTTCGCGAGGTGCACGCGGTTGCGTTCGCCCCCCGAGAGTTCCCCAATCAGTTGCTGCTGCTGGGCGCCGCGGAAATTGAAGCGGCCGACGTAGGCGCGCGACGGCGTCTCGTAGTTGCCGACCTTGATCATGTCGAGGCCGTTTGAAATTTCCGCGAACACGGTCTTCTTGTCGTCGAGCGATTGCCGTGACTGGTCGACGTACGCGAGTTGCACGGTAGGCCCGACGCGGAGCTCGCCGCCATCGGCGGTTTCCTGGCCGGTGATGATGCGGAACAGCGTGGTCTTGCCGGCGCCGTTCGGGCCGATGATACCCACGATGCCGCCCTGCGGCAGGTTGACGTTGAGGTTGTCGAACAACAGCTTGTCGCCGTAGGCCTTCGACAGTCCCTTGGCTTCGACCACGAGTTCGCCCAGGCGCGGGCCCGGCGGGATGTAGATCTCGTTGGTCTCGTTGCGTTCCTGGAACTCACGCGACTGCAGCTCCTCGAAGCGCTGCATGCGTGCCTTGCTCTTGGCCTGGCGCGCCTTCGGGTTCTGGCGCACCCACTCGAGTTCGCGCGCAAGCATCTTCTTGAGCGCGCCCTGCTGCTGCTCCTCGACCTTGAGCCGCGCTTCCTTCTGCTCGAGCCACGACGAGTAATTGCCCTGCCACGGGATGCCGTGGCCGCGGTCGAGTTCCAGGATCCAGCCCGCGACGTTGTCGAGGAAATAACGGTCGTGGGTCACCGCGATGACGGTGCCCGGGTATTGCTCGAGGTAGTGCTCGAGCCAGCGCACCGATTCGGCGTCGAGGTGGTTCGTCGGTTCATCGAGCAGCAGCATGTCGGGTTTCGACAGCAGCAGCTGGCAGAGCGCGACGCGGCGGCGTTCACCGCCCGAGATCTTCGTGACGTCCGCGTCCCACGGTGGCAGGCGCAGTGCGTCGGCCGCGACTTCGAGCTGGCGATCGAGGTTGTGGCCGTCGGTCGCCTGGATGATGGCTTCGAGCCGCGCCTGTTCGGCCGCGATCTTGTCGAAGTCGGCATCCGGCTCGGCGTACGCGGCATAGACCGCGTCGAGCCCGGCCAGCGCAGCCTTGATGTGCGCGACCGCGATTTCGACGTTGCCACGCACGTCCCGGGTTGGGTCGAGCTGCGGTTCCTGCGGCAGGAAGCCGATGTTGATGCCGGGCTGCGGCCGCGCTTCACCTTCAAACTCCTTGTCGATGCCCGCCATGATCCGCAGCAGCGTGGACTTGCCGGATCCGTTCAAGCCAAGCACGCCGATCTTGGCACCCGGGAAGAAGCTCAGGGAGATGTCGCGAAGGATGACCCGCTTCGGGGGTACGACCTTCCCGACGCGATTCATGGTGTAGATGAACTGTGCCATTGGGAGGAATTGCGCTCGTCGTCCGGCGGACTCGAAAAAGGTCGGGAATTATCGGTCATCCGGGGCATTGGACGCTACCGTTGCCGCAGGGGTGCTGCTAGGCTGCCCCACAATCCGTTGCGGGGGCCCCGCCGCTTGACGCAGACAGATCCGCAGCCACCGCCGGTGCTGATGGTGGCCAGTGACGGCCTGAGCCGCTATGGCTTCGGCGACGGACATCCCTTCGGGCCCGACCGGCAGGAGGCGTTCCTGCGCGAGCTGCGCCGCAGTCCCGCCTACCTGCAGTTGCGTATCGTCGACCCGCGCGTGGCCGAGCGCGACGAACTGGAATCGTTTCATCGCCGCGAGTATGTGGACCTCGTCGTCCAGAAATCGGCGGCAGGCCGCGGCTATCTCGACGTCGGCGACACCCCGGCCTCGAAGGGCATCTTCGAGGCGTCCAGCATGGTCGTGGGCGGCACGCTGCTGGCAGTCGAAGAGATCATGGGTGGCCGCGCGCGACGTGGCTTCATTCCCATCGCTGGCCTGCATCACGCGTCCCGCGCACATGCAGCGGGCTTTTGCGTTTTCAACGACTGCGGCATCGCCATAGAACTGCTGCGCCAGCGGCATGGCCTGCGCCGGATCGCCTACGTGGACATCGACGCGCATCACGGCGACGGCGTCTTCTACGCCTTCGAGTCGGATCCGGATGCGCTTTTCGCCGACATCCACGAGGACGGGCGCTATCTCTATCCGGGCACCGGCGCCGTGGGAGAAACCGGCAAGGGCAGTGCCCTGGGCACGAAGCTCAACCTGCCCGTACCGCCAGGGGCGGGCGACGAAGACTTTCACCGTGAATGGGTCAAGATCGAGGAGTACCTGCGGCGGACGCAACCGGAGTTCATCCTCCTGCAGTGCGGTGCCGACAGCCTCGAAGGCGATCCCATCACGCATCTCGCCTTCAGCGAGGAAGCGCACGCGCATGCAGCCGCAGCCGTTTGTCGCATCGCCGACGAGATCGGACACGGTCGCGTGCTCGCGATGGGTGGTGGCGGGTACAACCGGCAGAACCTCGCTCGCGCGTGGACCCGGGTGGTCGAGGCGTTGGTCGCCAGTCAGTTGCGTCTGCGCGACGATACCTCGCGGGCGAACTGAAATGCGGACACGCGGTTGATTCCGGATCGCTGCCCGGGGACGCGTAAACCCGTCCCTGGGGCTCCGCCGCGACGTCCATGTCGCGGACGGCCCCGGGCAGCGATCCGGAACCACCCACGCGCCCGCGTGCACTCGGCTGAATTGGCTTTTCCTGAACTGATCTGTTGATTGGTTTGCTTCGCTTCGCGCGTCTTTCTACTGTACTTTGCAGTGCAGTTGCGCAGTTGTGCGCGTTGCCCGCACCGCCAGCGCGGTTGCCGGATCACGGTCGATGCGCAACACGCGCAGCGTCGCTTTGTCGACGTACTCCGCGGGCTATCGCCAAATTCGATCAGGCCATTCACGCACTCCCACTGCCAGAATTTTGGTCGCCACCTGTGGAGCAAACGGGGACACCCGCAGCGAAGCGAAAGCCGCGCACGCGCCAGGTCGAATGGGTTGAGCAGCGCCAGCCCAGCCGGGGAGGAAATGCCTCGGGCGCGAATGCGCCGGGACTTTTGGAGTCGCGAGCCGGGGCCGTCCGCGACATGGACGTCGCGGCCGGAGCCCCCAGGGACGGGTTTACGGCGTCCCCGGTCGCGATTCCAAAGTCCCGGCGCAATGGCGCCCCGGTGCAGCAACCGACTGAATGTGGGAAGCGAAAAGCCACCGACAAGCGCCGAGCCGACATCGGCTACAATTGCGCGTCCCCGACCGTGGAGAGCACATGTTTCCCGCCAGCATGACCATTGCCGGGTTCGATCCCGAACTCGCTGCTGCGATCGATCACGAGCGCGTCCGCCAGGAAGATCACATCGAGTTGATCGCTTCCGAGAACTACGCGAGCCCGCGCGTGCTCGAGGCGCAGGGCTCGGTGCTCACCAACAAGTACGCCGAAGGCTATCCGGGCAAGCGCTACTACGGCGGGTGTGAATACGTCGACGTTGCCGAGCAACTCGCGATCGACCGCGCGAAGCGGCTTTTCGGCGCCGCCTTCGCCAACGTCCAGCCGCACTCGGGTTCGCAGGCCAACGCGGCCGCGTTCCTCGCGCTGATGAAGCCGGGCGACACCCTGCTCGGCATGAGCCTCGACCACGGCGGTCATCTCACGCATGGCGCCAAGGTCAACTTCTCCGGCAAGATCTTCAACGCCGTGCAGTACGGGCTCGACCCGGCCACCGGCGCGATCGACTACGCGCAAGTCGAGCGCCTCGCGCACGAGCACAAGCCGAAGATGATCATCGCGGGCTTCTCCGCTTATTCGCGCATTCTCGATTTCCCGCGCTTCCGCCAGATAGCCGATGCCGTGGGCGCGTACTTCCTCTGCGACATGGCGCACGTCGCGGGCCTGGTCGCGGCGGGCGTGTACCCGAATCCGGTGCCGTACGCCGACGTCGTCACGACCACGACGCACAAGACGCTGCGCGGTCCGCGCGGCGGCCTGATCCTCGCGCGTGAAAACGACGAGATCACGAAGAAGCTCAACTCGATGATCTTCCCGGGCACGCAGGGCGGCCCGCTGATGCACGTCATCGCGGCCAAGGCCGTTGCGTTCCTCGAGGCGATGCAGCCCGAGTTCGTCGGTTACCAGAAGCAGGTCGTCGCCAACGCGCGCGAGATGTGCAAGGTCTTCCAGCAGCGCGGCATCAAGATCGTTTCCGGCGGCACCGACAACCACCTCTTCCTGGTCGACCTGGCCGACAAGGACGTGACGGGCAAGGAGGCGGACGCCGCGCTCGGCCGTGCCCACATCACCGTGAACAAGAATTCGGTGCCGAACGATCCTCGCCCGCCCATGATCTCGAGCGGCATCCGCATCGGCACGCCTGCGGTCACGACCCGCGGCTTCAAGGAAGCCGAGGTCGCGCAGCTCGCCCATTGGATCGCGGACGTGCTCACCCACCCGAACGACGCAGCCGTGATCGCGAAGACGCGCGCAGCGGTCGAAGAGATCTGCCGCCGCTTCCCGGTGTACGGCGGCTGAGCGCGCACTGAACCAGCAGCAGGGCAGGAGACCGTCCGGTGTACTGTCCGTTCTGCTCGTTCGAGGAAACGAAAGTCATCGACTCGCGCCTCTCTGGCGAGGGGCAGCAGGTGCGCCGCCGCCGCGAATGCCTGCGCTGCGGCGAACGCTTCACCACGTTCGAATCCGCCGAACTCGTCATGCCCCGCGTGGTGAAGAGCGACGCGACGCGCGAACCGTTCGACGAAGCGAAGTTGCGCTCGGGCATGGTGAAGGCGCTCGAGAAACGACCCGTGGCGATCGAAGCCGTCGACGCCGCCGTGAACCACGTCTGCCACAAGCTGCGCACGCTCGGCGAGCGCGAAGTGCCGGCGCGGCTGAT
>Ga0315273_10004442_pt1 | contig 17200 bp, 7 predicted proteins | sample YL17G02_0_MG_FD_205753 | JGI IMG/M metagenome (GOLD analysis project Ga0315273, IMG submission 205753) | Sediment microbial communities from Yellowstone Lake, YNP, Wyoming, USA - YL17G02_0 | ecosystem: Environmental > Aquatic > Freshwater > Lake > Sediment | place: USA: Wyoming | collected... | reverse complement strand
TGCTCGTGTCGAAGAGCTTGTAGACGACGTTCAGGTCCGCGCAGCCGTCGCGGTACGATTCGAGAAAGGCATTCATCTCCGCCAGGTACTGGCGGCGAACCGCATCGGGGGCGGTGAGCAGGCGCTCGCCCGTCTCCGGATCGATGAACTCGGTCAGGCGGTCGAAGGAGAACTCCATCTCCGCCTTGTCCATGAGGTGGAAGACGATGACGTCGTTGCCAAGGAAACGGAAGTGCTGGAGGCCGCTGAGAACTTCGGCCGGCTCGTCGTAGAGGTCGGAGATGAGGACAACGAGGCCGCGCTTCTTGATGCCTTCGGCGAGGTCGTGGAGCGGCTTGCCGGTGGCGGTCGGGCCGGCCGGCTTGAGGTTCTCCAGTTCGGAGAGCATCAGGTGGAGGTGCGGCAGGCGGCTGCGGGGCGGGAGGAGCGTGCGGATCTCCGTGTCGAAGAGCACCAGCCCCGTCGCGTCGCGCTGCATCATCATGAAGTAGGCGAGCGAAGCGGCCAGGTATGAACCGTATTCGAGCTTGGTCAGCCGCCCCGAGCCGTAGCCCATCGACGCGCTCTTGTCGAGCACGATCGTGCAGTTGACGTTCGTCTCTTCCTCGAACTGCTTGATATAGTAGCGGTCCGTCTTACCGTAGACCTTCCAGTCGAGGTGGCGGATCTCGTCGCCGGGGACGTACTGGCGGTACTCCGCGAACTCAACGGAGAAGCCGCGGTAGGGGCTGCGGTGCAGCCCCAGGATGAACCCCTCGACCACCGTCTTGGCAAGCAACTGAAGGTTGCCGATCCGCGACAGCGTATCGAAGTCCAGGTACTTGAAGGCTGTTTCCTGCTGCTCTGGCATTCCTTGCTCACAGCCCGGAACTCGGTCCTGGGACAGTCTCCAGCAGCCGCTGAATGATGGTCTCCGGCTTGACGCGGGCAGCCTCTGCCTTGAAGTTGGTGATGACGCGGTGGCGAAGGACGGGCAGGGCGACCGCCTGGATATCGGCGGCCGACACGCCGAAGCGTCCCTGGAGCACCGCGCGGGCCTTGCCCGCGAGCACTAGGTAGTGCGATGCCCGCAGGCTGGCACCCCAGGTCACGTAGTCGCGGACGAAGTCCGGCGCGTCGAGGCTGCCCGGCCGGCTCCGGCCCACGAGCCGGACCGCGTAGCGGGCCACGGCGTCCGCGACCGGAATCTCGCGGACGACCCGCTGGTAGAGGAGCAATTCGTCGCGGTGCATCACGCAGTCGAGCTTCTCGCGCCGCTTGCTCGTCGTCTGGCTGACGATCTGGATCTCCTCGCTCCGCTGCGGGTAGGTGATGATGATGCTGAACATGAACCGGTCCTGCTGAATCGTCGGCAGCGGGTAGGTGCCTTCCTGCTCGATGGGGTTCTGGGTGGCAAGGACGAAGAAGGGCCGCTCGAGTGGATACGTGGTCCCGCCGACGGTCACCTGGCGCTCCTGCATGGCTTCGAGGAGCGCGGCCTGCGTCTTCGGCGGCGTGCGGTTGATCTCGTCGGCGAGGATGATGTTGGCGAAGAGGGGGCCGCGGAGGAATTTCATGTCGCGGCGGCGGGTCGTCCGATCCTCCTCCAGGACCTCGGTGCCCGTGATGTCCGAGGGCATCAGGTCGGGCGTGAACTGGATTCTGCGGAACGTGAGGTCGAGCGCGTCGCCCAGGCTCATGATGAGGAGCGTCTTCGCCAGCCCGGGGACGCCGGTGATGAGGCAGTGGCCGCCGGCAAAGAAGGCCAGCATCACCTGGTCGACCACCTCGTCCTGGCCAATGATGACGCGGCGGATCTGCTGGAGGATGCGCTGGCGGCCCTCCTTGAGCTTGTCGAGCATTTCGGCCGCCTGCGCCTCGTCTGCCGCTACTTGGATCGTCTCAGTCACAGTGACCTCCTCGGGAAACGGAAAGGAATATGCGTGACGCGTGACTGGAGAAGAGAAAGCCAGACAGCAACCCTCCTTGTCTTCTCCTTTCCTGTCACGCGGTACGCGGCACGCATCCTTCTCTTCCCTCGATCCCGATAACCGAAAACCGACAACCGATAACCCGGCTCTCAAGCTCTCGCCGGCGGTGCTTCCACCAACCTCCTGATCAGGTCTTCGACGGTCACCTTGTCAAGGTCGGCGCGGAAGCTCAGGCCAATGCGGTGACGCATCACCGGGGCGACGACCCCGTGGATGTCCTCGGGCACGACGGCTGTGCGGCCGGCCATGGCGGCCCCCGCCTTCGCGCCGAGAATGATGTACTGGCTCGCGCGGACGCCGGCACCCCACGCCACATATTCCCTGACGTAGTCGGGCGCATGGGCGCTCTCGGGCCGCGAGGCCGACACCAGGTCGACGACGTACTCCACCAACTCCTGCGGGACCTGGACGCCCAGGATCATCTCCTGGTAGGCGAGCAGCTCCGCCTTCTCCATGATCGGCGTCAGCTCGGTTTCGGCCGTGCTGGTCGAGGACTTGATCACGGCCACCTCGTCGTCCTCGCCCAGGTAGTCCATGCGGACGCTGAACATGAAGCGGTCCTGCTGGGCTTCTGGGAGCGGATAGGTGCCTTCCTGCTCGAAAGGGATCTGCGTGGCGAGGACGAAGCTCGGCTGCTCGAGCGGATACGTCTTGCCGCCGATCGTGACCTGGCGCTCCTGCATCGTCTCGAGCAGGGCGGCCTGGGTCTTGGGCGGCGTGCGGTTTATCTCGTCCGCCATCACGATGTTGGCGAAGACGGGGCCGCGGACGAACTTCAACTCGCGGCGGCCCGTCGTCAGGTCCTCCTCGAGGATCTCCGTCCCCGTGATGTCCGAGGGCATCAGGTCGGGCGTGAACTGGATGCGTTTGAAGGAGAGCTTCATGATGCGGGCGAGCGAGGCGACAAGAAGCGTCTTCGCGACGCCCGGCACGCCGGTGATCAGGCAGTGGCCGCCGGCGAAGAACACCGTGAGCACCTGCCGCATCGCCTTGTCCTGGCCGACGATCGCCTGCTTGAGCTGGGCGACGATCGCCTCGCTCTGCCCTCGTAGCATGTCCGCAGAGACCTCTGCCATAGCTCCGCCCCCGTGTGGCCCACACTCCCCACCTTCGGCCCCGCGTCGCCTCCCACAATAATAGAGGATTCCGACAGGAATTCAAGTCGAAAACCGCGCAAGGAATGGATGAACCGAGGAATGCATGGTATGATGCCGCTGAATCTCTGAGGAGGAGTTGTGATGCGAAGGCGAATCCTGGTTGTAGCGGCGTTCGCGCTCGGGGTGCCGATGGTCTGGTCCCCGCCGGCCGCCGCGGCGGCATTGCCCGCACCGGCCACGAGCCTGAAGGCATTCCACCGCGCGGGCCAGACGTTCCTCACGTGGGCCGAACCCGACCCGCTGATCACGGAGGAGAAGGCGACCTGGGGCGAACTGAAGAAGGCCCTCGCCAATGCCAAGGACGCTTGCGCATATCGCATCTACGCCCACCAGAGACCTATCGATGCCCGGAGCATCGCGGACGCCGAGCTTCTGGGCGAGGTCGGGCCGCTCTCGTGCTCGAACGCCAACGGGCGGAACATGGAGTACCTGATCGGCGAGGCGATGCAGAAGCCCGACGAGATGGGCGAACTGGGCAAAGACTACAACGGCTACATGTACACGTGGGGGCCGGACCACCCCCGCATGGACCGCTACCCGCTCAGCCGCCTCGTCATCGACGAGAGGGCCGGCCCGCTCCCGCCGGGCACAGGGCTTTACGTGGCCAGTCCGAAAGCGGCCGGCAAGCGCTTCTATGCCGTGGTCTCGTGTAAGGGCGGAGTGGAGAACCGGGCGAGCTTTTCGGCAGGCAACTCGCTGGCGGAGCCTGTTGACGAGACGATCGGCCTCGGCGAGCCGGTGCTCCAGGGGCCGGGGCTGTGGGGGCCATTCTCCGACTACCCGGGCCGCCGGCAGGTCTACGTCCAGTGGACGGCTCCGCCGCTGTCGCCTCGCCCGAGCATGTACTTCAACTGGTCCGTCCTGGTTCCGCCGGGCATGAAGGAGGGGGAGAAGGCTCCGGGCGAGCTGTACTTCCACGGCGGCAACTTCTCCTATGCCAAGCCGAGGCAGAAGTTCCTCCTCAGGAGCATCCAGATCGCCCCGCACGACTGGCCGCCGAGCGGATGGTACGGCTTCAACGACACCTTCGTGACCGATAAGCCCTACAAGTCGGGCATGGTGAGCAACCACACGCAGAAGCGAATCGTCGCGTTCCTCCAGTGGGCGAAGGCGAAGCTCCCCCTCGATCCCGACCGCATCATGCTGACGGGCGGCGACGGCGCGGCGCTCCTCGCCCTGAACTACCCGGACCTGTTCTCCTATGTGCTCGTGATCAACTTCGACGAGTTCGCCATCCGCGACGACAAGAAGGGCACGCTCGCGCAGGCCTGGGGGCCGAAAAGCCCCGATATCAAAGACGACCAGGGCCGAGGCAACTGGGGCTGGGCCATGCTCGACGAGCGGGTTCTCGCCCGCCGCCGACAGGACCTCCCACTCATCTTCTGCCGCGGCTACAGTTGGGCCCCGTTCGTCCGCGGCTTCGCCAAGGGCGAGGGGCGCTTCTACGACGCGATGCGCAAGGCCAACCAGCCGATCATCGCTGACTGGACATGGGCGCAAGGCTACCTCATCAAGCCCGACCGTTATACCGGCCTCTGGCGCGGTATGGACCTCACGCGCACCACTCCCCTCCCCGCCTTCTCCAACTGCTCGACCGACCGCAACACGGAAGGCGACGGCCAGACCAACCTCCCGCTGGCCTGGCAGCCGATCAAGGAATCCCCCGAAAACGTCGAGATCACCCTCAGCGGCTCCTACAAGGGCGCGACCGTGGATATGGCGTTCCGCCGCCTTCAGCAGTTCAGGGCAAAGCCTGGCGAGTCACTCGCCTGGGAGGCCACCAGCTCCCCGCTTCGTGAGCGCCGCGAGAAGCCGCCCGAGCCCCAGCGCGGCACCGCCGTCGCAGACCAGGATGGGATCTTCGTCCTCAAGGGCCTTCAGGTCGCCGGCGGATCTGCGCTGACGGTCAGGGTGACCCGCGGCAGGTAGACCGATCGAATGTTCAATATCCAATACTCAATCTTCAATGTCCAAGTGAGGAGGCAATCCTGATGAAGAGGAAATGGGTGCTGACGGCGCTCTTGCTCGCCCATGCGTGGGCGTTGGCGAGCGGGGCCATGGTGACCGAGCGATGGGGCGTGGGCGGACGCGTCCAGCATCCGAGCACGCTCCGCTACGAGCCGATCGCGAAGCAGGGCACGCTGCTGGCCTTCGACCTCTCGGCGCTGCCGGCCCCCACGATGGTCTACAGCGCGCGGCTCTTCTTCAGCGGCGCCAACTGGAAGGAGAGCGGCTTCGACGTCGTGCCCGCGGCCAAGACCGAAGGGGACCCGAAGGCTACGGGCAAGCCGCTCGCCGTCGCTGGACCGGCCTACCAGTGGCTCGACGCGACGGAGGCCGTGCGCGGCTGGGCGGCGGCTGGCCAGAAGGCCGGCCTCCTTTGGATGAGGAACGCCCGAGCCCTCCGCCAGGACGCGACGATCCTGGAAATCGCCTTTGAGGGCGAGCCCCGACCGCCGGACGTGCCGCAGGCCAGCGGTGTCAAAGCGGTAGCCCGCCCGGGCCAGGTCTTCATCACGTTCAGGGAGGGCAAGCCGCTCGACGAGGGCAATGAGCCGGTGAACTGGGGCGACCTCGCGAAGAAGCTCAAGGGCGACTACTACGGCCCCGTCCCGGGCGGCCCGCTCGAGGGCATTACCTACGGCGTCTACGGCTCCGACAAGCCGATCACGGCGGCCAACATCGGCCAGGCGCACCTCCTGGGCGAAGTCCTCCCCGGCTCGGCCTTCAACACCCGAATCGCCCTGAAGATCGACGAGAAGCGAAAGACGGAAGACTTGGCCAACATCGAGGGGGGTCGCGGCGGAGAAGGGATGGCCACTGGCCCATCCGTCCTCGCCTTGCGGCTCCCCATCGACGCCGGCGCGCCCCTCCCCCCGGGCACCGGCCTCTTCGTCCACACGGCTGCTGGCGGCGCCGACCGCTATTACGCCGTCCTGTCCTCATTCAACGGCCTGACCAACACGAAGGACATCTCCGAGGCCAACGCCGTCGGGCCCGTGCGGCCGCTGCCCGGCAACCCGGAGCCGATTCTCTACCGGGAGATCATCACACCCGTCGGGAAGGCGAAGCACGTCACCCAGTGGTACTCCTACTGGGCCGAGCAGCCGCTCTCGCCCTGGCCGGCCCGCTACGACCTCGTGGTGAGCTTCTGCCCCGACCTGCTGGAGAAGCCCGCCGCCCTCATCCTCTCGCGCACCGGCTGGAACTGCTGGCCGACGCCCGCCGGGCCGAGGCCGACCGCGGCCCTCGCGATGTCCCACGCGGGCGACATGCCGGTCGACTTCCGCACGGGCCTCCACGACTCTATCGGCACGCTCAAGGGCTTCGACCAGGGCCGTTGGCAGCCCTTCCACACGAATCGCCAAGCCGCGCTGGTGAGATGGATGGCGGGCCGGTGGGCGGTGGACCCGAACCGCATCAGCGTCGAGATCGGCGCCTGGGGGATGATGGAGATCAAGCAGGCGGCGCTCTACGCGATGATCCGCGGCTGGGGCGAGCCGGAGCTGACCAAAGGCTTCCAGTGTTGGGACCGCGCCCGCGGCATCTGGGGCGTGCCCGAACTCTACAAGGGCCGGTCCGACGACGAGAACCCCTACGTCGCCGCCAATCTCACCGATTGGGTCCTCGCCAACCCCACGCGGGAGCTGCCCTTCTTCTTCATCCACGCGGGCGGCGGCGCCCACTACACGGAGGAAGGCTGGCCGCCCTTCCCCCGATTCTGCTGGGCCATGATGAAGGCGAAGCAGCCGTTCCTCTTCGCCACCGCCCGCGACTCGGCGGTCGCCGACGCCATCAGCACCGGGCGGCTGGTCATCCGGCGCGACCAGTCCCTGCCCGCCTTCGCCCACTGCTCGCTCGACGACAACCTCGGCGAAGGCGACCTCCACAGCGGCAACGGCTGGGACCAGTCGCAGGTCAACGGCTGGATCCTCTGGGACCCGTCGACCATCGTTGACGAGCCGAGCCGCTGGGAGATCACGCTCTGGGTCGGCGAACGCTGCCCCCTGCCCGAGGGAATCGTCGACCTGACCCCGCGCCGCTGCCAGAAATTCGCCGCCAGGCCTCGCCAGGCACTCCAATGGACCAACGCCGCTCTGCCGCCCTCGGACCGGAAACCCGACGAGAAGGGCCGGCCCGAGCCCCCGAACGTCGACGGGGCCAAGGTGATCCAGCAAGGCACGGCCGAGGCCGATGGGCACGGCTTCGTGACCCTCTCGCAGCTCCGGATCACCCAAGGCCGCCACCGCATCGCTATCACGCCGGCAAGGTGACTTGGGGCGCTCACTCGATCCACGCCACGCCCATCAGGGCGGCGGCGCGGCGGGCCATCTGTTCCTGCCACTGGTCGTAGAAGCCCTCGCAGCCCCACTCGTTCGTCGTGCCCAGGTAAGGCTCGAGCGGCCAAGTGGGCTTGTGATCCCCGTTGAAGATGGCGAAGACGCCGGCGAGGTAATCCTCGGCAGCCTTCAGGGCGGCCCGCTTGGCGGGGTCGGAGGACTCCTTCGCGGCGGCCATCGCGGTTCGGAGCAGGTAGTGGGCCTTTAGGTCGTCCATCCCGGCGGCCCAACTGATCATCGAGACGGCGCGGAGCACGCGCTTGGAGTCCCTGTCGAGGGCGATGTTCTGCGCCCAGGCATCGGGCCGGCTGAGGTGCCAGGCGTGGAAGTAGTTGGCGCCGGTGGCGACCATCATCATGCCCGGCTGGTAGCGGCACGAGTCGCCACGCTCCTCGGCTGAGCCGCAGAAGCCGAACTTCTTCCCCGCCTGCTCGCGGACCCAGCGGTAGACCTCCGGGCCGGCCCAGTCGGCCGGGTCGTCGAAGGCGGGCATCGTGTACCACTTGGCGACGACGGCGAGGGGGTCGAACTGCGTGTCGAGCGTCGTCAGGGCGGCCGGGGCGACCTCGTTGAGCCAGCCCATCGCTGGCTCGGGCTTGCCGTTGACGCCGCCGCCGAGGTTCGGCTCGTCGAAGGTCATGTAGATGAGGGTGGGCCACTCGGGGTGCTGCTTGCGGGCGTCCTCGATGCGGCGGATCTGGGCCTTCCAGCCTTCCTCGGCGGTCTTGAGCCGCTCGCCCCAGTCCTTCTTGCCGGCATTGAAATCCTTGGGCCGGGTGCGCTGGAGCAGCGCCCCGCCGTTCCAGCGCGGGCCGAGGTCGAAGTCGCTGAAGACGCACACGCCGCTCAGCCCGTAGCCCTTGAGCCACGTCATCCGCTCATTGAGCTTCGCGAGGTTGACCTGCCAGTTCCCTTGCGGGTCCTTTTCGTAGTCCAGGAATCCGCCGAAGCGGGTGAGGCTGGTGAAGCCGCTGCGGCAATAGACCTTCAGTCCCTCGTCGTTGAACGGTGGGTCGTTGCTCTGGAAGATGATCCCCACGAAGACGTCCTTGGGCGTCGGCTGCACCATGTCCTGGACGCGGAGCGTGACGGGCACCGCTTGGCGGAGCTTCTCCTTCCCGAAGAAGACCTCAACCGTGCCGGTGTACGTTCCGGCCTTCGCATCGGGCGGGACGCGGAACGTGAGGAAGAAGTAGCGGACGCCCTTCTCGCCCGCCAGGGTGACGGGGCGAGGCGGCTCAGCGGGAGCTTCGCCCTCCCAAAGCACCTTCATGTAGCGTCCCTTGCCCTCGCCGGCGAAGCCGGGAAGGTATTCGATCAGTTCGACGGGCAGCTTCGCTTCCCCGGCGGAGAGCGCGCCGCCGGCCACGCGGACTACCACGTCGGCGATCGGCCGCGTGTGGTAGACCCCGACGCAGAAGGTGGCCCGCTGCCCCTTGAGGGCGAACCGGTCGAGCCGCGTCAGCTTCTCGTGGGTGTAGGGATAGCTGCACCACCCTACGCTGGCAGGGCGCTTCTCATCGGCGATCGTCCCCAGAGCCGTGTGCGACGGGCGGGTGAAGAGGAAGGCCCCGTCTTTCACGAGCGGCTCGAGCGCGAGGTCGAACCGCACGTTGGCCTCCGGCTGCTCGATGAGCACCAGGTCGTCCAGCCACCACGACCCGGCGGTCCGCCCCGGGGCCATGTAGTAGTGCTTCCGCTGCTTCAGGGTGAATTCGAGATTCGCCTCGGCCTGGTCCGCCTGGGCAGAGGTGTGGTCCACGCCCCACGGGCAGACGCCGTTCCTCGTGAACGCGAGCTTCAGCCAGTCGCGGGTGGAGCACTGGGGGATGACCTGCCCCTTGAAGGGCGGCACATTCTTGCCGTCCTTCGGATCGCGCGCGGTCAACTGGACGTAGCCTCCACCCCCCGCCTGGTAGCCGGACCGTGCGACGTTTTCCGTCTTCGACCACGCGCCGAAGTAGTACCACGAGTCCTTGTGGAGCGGGATGGGCTTGGCGTGCCTCGTGGAGACGGTCGCATTGTCGCCGCTCAGACGCAATGAGGCCACGCCCGAGTGGGCCACCTTGGGGTCGACGAAGCCCGGCTCGGGGAAGGAACTGGGTGCGTTGCCGCGGGGCTCGAAACCGCCGTTCGCGATCAGGTTGTGCGGGCTGGTGACGAGGTCGATCGCCGCCCGCTTCTCCGACTTCGCCGCCGTGTTCGTGATGCGGTAGGAGAGGGTCTCGCCCGGGGCCATCTTCGGGACGACGAAGACGATCTCGTCGTTCCCCGGCTGCGAGTCGGGCGGGACGCGTTCGATCGCGTGGGGCACCTCCTGGCCGGACGGATCGTAGACGTGGAATCCGTCCGGGTTCACCGAGCCGGGCGGCAGGTTCCGCCCCAACACGGTGTAGACACGGAGGACCACCGGCCAGTCCGTCTTGGCCTCGCCGGAGACGTTCTTGAGGTCCACCCGCACCTCGTAGTCCGCCCACGCGCTCGCCACGCAGACCCAGGCGGCCATGCCCATCCCCCATCGCGCCAAAGCTGACATGGGGAAAGCTCCTTTCCTTGCTGGTGGATCTCATCACGAATGACACGATCCCATTCGCGATGCGCCCGGACTCGACAAACCGCGCGACCGTGGCATACTATAGGCCGTTCGCGTGGATTTGCAACAGGCCGGTACGCAGAAGGGGGAAAAGCCCATGACTGCCAGAGGGGTCCTCGGGCTGGCGGTGACAGCGTCGTTGCTGGCGGGGGCCCGAGCGCAGGGCGAGATGGCCACCTGCCGGCTCGGCTCCGCGCCCAAGGGCTCGCAGGCGAGCGCAGGCAGGGACGCCAAAGGCCCGCTCCCCGTCGGCTATGCCGCGCCCGTGGAGACCGGGCCGGAGCAGGATGGCAAGCTGGCCGACCCCTGCTGGGCCAAGGTCCCCGCGATGTCGCTCGCGCGAATGCTCGACGGGTCCGGGCCCGCCGTGCAGCCGACCGAGGTCCGAGCCGTCCAGAACGGCAAGACCCTCTGGCTGGCGGTTCGCTGCATCGAGCCCGCCCTGGACAGGGTCCGCGCCAGCCGACGCGGCCACGACGGTGAGATCTGGGCCGACGACTCGGTGGAGATCTTCCTCGGCTTCGGCGGCACGTACTACCACTTCGGCGTCAACGCGGCCGGCGCCACCTACGACGCCAAGGGGAAGGACCCCGCCTGGAACTCCGGCTTCCGCGCGGTGGTCGCGCGCGGGGAGAAGGAATGGACGGCTGAGCTGGCCATCCCGCTCGACACACTGGTTGAGGGCGGAAGACTCCCCGGCGAGTGGATCGCCAGCTTCAACCGCTCCCGCTACGCCGGCGGCGAGGTTCAGGAGTCGGCTTGGTCGCCGACCTACTCGGGGAATAGCCACACCCCTGAGTGGTTCGGCAAGCTGCTCTTCGCCGTGCCGCCCGCCGCGGGCCCGGCCGCAACGCCCATCCGGCGGGGAACGGCCAAGGTGCTCCCGATGAAGACCGGCCTCGGCGTCGTCTGGTTCGACATCTCCGCCCTCCCCAAAGGCGCACGAATCTACCGCGCGGAACTCCGAATCGCCCGCACCCAGCCCGTCACCGGCGCGGACGATGAGGCGATGGTCAACATCGAGATCTACCCACTGACCGACGAACGGGCGGCCCGGGAGGGCGAAGCTCCCGCTGAGCTGCGCCCAACAGGCGAGCCGCTGAAGGTGGCCCCTCCGGGGTTCGACTGCATCGAGGCCACCGAAGCCGTCCGGGCCTGGGCCGACGGAAAGCCCAACGGCGGGTTCTACATCAGGACCGGGCCATTCATCGAGCTGGCCGCTACTTGTCTCGACATAGCCTACGAAGGCGAGCCGGCCAGTGTGCCGCGCCAAGCCACCGAAGTCCATACCTTCCACCGCGCGGGCCAGACCTTCGTCACCTGGAAGGAGATCGACGACCCCGTCGCGACCGACCAGGTCAAGTGGGGCCAGTTCCGCTCTCTCCTGGACGCGGCGGAGCGCAGCGGCGTGCGCTACGCCGTCTACCGTTCCGAGAAGCCCATCACGGCTTCCAGCCTCCCCGAAGCCCAGCGGATCGCCCTGGTCGCGCCCCTCTCCGGCTGGAACGCCAATGGGCGGAGTCTCGATTCGGCGATCGACGCCGCCCTGTCCAGCGACGAGACGCTCTTCCAGGGTCAGTGGAACCCCTTCGTCCAGGCCAGCATGGACGGCAAGTACGGGCTGGACTGCGTGATGGAGCGGTTGGCCATCTGGGACGGCGGACCACCCCTCCCTCGCGGCACGGGGCTGTATGTCCATACACCCGGCAAGGCCGGCAAAGCCTTCTACGCCGTCCTGACCTGCCGCGACGGCGTCGAGAACACGGCCGACCTGTCGGAGAAGAACTGCCTCGCGTCGGCCGTCGAAGAGACCGTTGGGATCAGCGAGCCGGTGCTCCAGAAGACCTTCCCGCCGAAGCCGTTCTTCAACTATCGCGAGAAGCGGCTCCACTACGTCCAATGGGTCGCCCCGCCGTTGACCCACCTGCCCAGCCAGTACTGCAATTGGGGCGTCGGAGTTCCGGAGGCCAGCGCGGCTCCGATGCCAATCGAGCTGAGCCTGCACCGCGACGGGCGGAGCTACGCCCGCACGCAATACCGCGTCGAGACCGACAGCCTGGTCCTCTCCCCCCACGACTTCCCCATCAAGACCTGGTGGTACGGCCACCACGAATCGCTCGGCACGCTCAAGAGCTTCAGGCAGGGAGTCGTCCAGCCGTTCACGGAGCGGCGGATCCTGGCGTTCCTGGACTGGGCGAGCAAGAAGTGGGCGGCGGACCGCAGCCGCGTCACGGTGACCGGCGCCGGCGGCGGGGCAGCGGGCAGCGGGGCACTCCATCTGGGAATCCGCCACCCGAAGGTCTTCAGCCTCGTCCTCTCGGGCTACGGCCTGGCCGACTACGCAGGCGAGATCGAGGCCCTCGCCGCCGTCAAACGCGCCGGCACCCTCCCCGCTCAGCTCGAATCCATCTGGGGCAAGGTCGCCTGGGGCTGCAAGACCGACACCGGCCGGAACGTCTGGGACGAGTTGAGCCTCACACGAGTGGTCGCCGACCTGCCCGAAAATATGAACCTGCCGCTCGCGACCGTCACCGGGACCGGCATGCTCCGGCCGATGCGCGACTTCTTCCTGGCCATGCTCGAAAAAGGCCAGCCGATCATGGGACGCTACGGCGTCTACGGCGGCGGCTTGCTTCTCCCCGTCAGCCGGACCGGCAACTGGACGAACATGATCCACCAGGACGTCCGGCTCGACCAGCCCCTGCCGGCCTTCAACGGCTCCGGGACTGGCGGCCTGCGCCAGGAGCCCAAGGAGCCTTCGGGCAACCTGGTCGTCTCCGACGGCATCAAGCGCTGGTGGGGCGACATCAACACCGGCTACCGCTGGCGGACCGACGACCTGGTGGACGAGCCGGTCCGCTTTGAGATCACCCTGCTGGGCCGGGAGAGATCCCTCGCCGACGTGACTCTCCGCCGCCTCCAGAAGTTCCGCATCCGCGCCGACCACGACTACACGCTCGAGATCCGACGCCACACCGGCGAAGTGGTCACCGAAGGCACCATCCGCCCCGGCGCGGCCGGCCAGTTCGCTCTCAAGGGCGTCGTCATCACGCCGGAAGGGACGCGGATCGTGCTGAGGCCATGAAGCCCAATGTCCAATATCCAATTCTCAATATCCAATGTCCAAGCAAAAGAGCAACAGGAAGGGGGATCGAAGTGCGAAGAAGCCTAGGGATTCCGGTCCTGCTCCTGGCTCTTTCGGCTATGGGCCGCGGCGAGGTCGTCAGCGAGACCTGGGGCGGGAAGGGCAGGTTCACGCACCCGGAGACGCTGAAGGTGGTCTCGGCGGGGCAGACGACCCGGTTGAGCTTCGACCTGTCGGCCGTCCCAGTAGGCGCCAAGATCCTGCACGCATCGCTGTTCATTCCCGGCGGCCAGCCGCGCGAGCCGATCCGCCTGTTCGCCGGCAGCGGCTCGGAAGAAGCCGCGCCGTCACGCGAGCCGCTCAAGCTGGAGGCCCCCTGGTTCCGGTCCCTCGACGCTACGGAGGCCGTTCGCGACGCCTGCCGCGTCACGCATCGCGCATCGTTTCTCGCTGAGAGCTTCGGCGGCTCGCCCGCCGCGTGCCGGCTGGAGGTGCGCTATGAGGGCAAGGCCAAGGAACTTCCGCCGCAGGTCGAGGGCCTCCGCGTCATCCACCACGATGGCCAAACCTTCCTCCGCTGGAAGGAGGTGCCGGCCTACCGCCCGCCGGCCAACGCCACGCTCTGGATCACCCGCATGGCCGGCCTGAAGACCGAGACAGCAACGGAGCCGGGCAATGGCGTCAAGGGCTTCCCCCGCGCGACCGCCATCACGCTCAAGACCTTTCGCGACCTCGAGGGCCTCGCCGTCCGCGACAAGCCGGTCGGCCACATGCGCCGCGACATGGCCCCCTTCGTCCGCCTCCGCGAGGTGCCGGAGGTCCGCTACCGCGTCTACCGCCACACCGAGCGGATCACGCCCGCCAACCTCGCGGACGCCCAGCTCGTTGGCGAAGCAAGCGTCCTCTGCGCCTACCAGGACGGCTTCATCCACTTCCACTCCCACGGCGAGTACTACGACCCCTACGAGGAAGGCCAGTCGGTCATCCCCACCTGGTCGGTCGGCGCCGGCGAGCCGGTCTTGCCGGGCGAGGCATTCTACGTCCATACCCCGCTCGCCGCCGGCCGCTTCTGCTACGCCGTGACCGTAGTCCAGGACGGCACGGAGAATGCCTCCGCCCTCTCCGACGCCAACAGCCTGGCCCAGCCCATCGAGGAGCGGGCCGACCCGCGCCAGCCCGTCCCCCAGTTCGTCACCGTCAACCGCACGCGCTACGGTCAGGCCGACGCGGCGGAGTACTGGTTCGCCTACTGGCTGGCCCCGCCCTTCTCGAACGTCCCCGACAACCGCCCCCGCCGCGTCATCATGGCGATTCCCGACGGTTGGCGAACCCCCGGCCCCCTCAGCGTCGCCACTCGACCGCAGGCCGGCCCAAGCTGGATGGTGGACAAGATCGACACCGCTTACCTCTACATCGAGCAGGACGTGGCTTACGGGGGTGACCTTTGCTACAGCCAGGGCCAGGTCACGCTGCGCAGCTTCCGCGAAGCAAAGGTGGACTACTTCTCCGACCGCTACGTCACCGCGATCGTCCAGTGGGCGCTCGGCAAGTGGAACGTGGACCGTTCGCGGATCACCAGCAGCGTCGGCACCCACTACGGCATTCGCCACCCGGAACTGTTCCCCATCCTCTGGTTCGGCCCGTACGAGGTGGACTACGACCAGAAATGGAACCCCGCCTGCGGCTCGCTGGCCGGACGGCTCGGGCCGCGCGATCTCGCCCTCACCGTCGACGGCCAGCCCGCCTGGGACGCTTTCAACATAGCCGCCTACCTCACCGCTAACCCCGACAAGGACATCCCTTTCTGGGTCCACGACGTTGAGGGCAAGGAAAGCGGTCACGCCATCGAGTACGGCTGGCAGGACGACCCGAAGGGCCTCGCCGCCCTCCGCGATGCCCGCCAGCCCCACGTTGCCCACTGGGGCGGCGGCTCCCTCAGCCGCGAAGTCACCGCCGGCCTCGCGGCCATGAGTTGGACGAAGAGCGTCCCTGCCTTCTCCCGCTGCTCCCTCGACGCCAACCCCGGCAACGGCGACCCCTCCGACGGCGACCCCTGGGGCCAGATCAACGGCTACCTCTTCTGGGATTCCGCTGACGTCGCCGACGAGCCCGGCCGCTGGGAGATGACCGTCTTCCTCGCCAAGGACTGCTTCGACGACGCCTGCAGCGTCGACATCACGCCCCGCCACTGCCGCGCCTTCAAGCCCAAGCCCGGCGAGCCGTTCCGCTGGACCAACAGCTTCCTCGCCGACGGGAGAGTCATCCAGTCCGGCCAGCTCACAGCCGACCGCTGGGGCCTCGCCACCGTACCGAAGGCAACCGTCAGCAGGGGCAAGAACCGCATCCGCATCCAGAGACAGTGACCGCCCGAACTGCGGCCACCGGGGAATTCGACATGAAAGCAAGCTGCCTCTTGCCGGCGAGTCTCGTCATGATGGGAAGCTCATTGCTGGCGGCGGCCCGGCTCCTCCCGCCCGAGGCGGTTGCCGACTTCCCGTCGCCCCGGATGTGAGGGTAGTCCGGCAGGAGGTCGTCCACCGCTTGGGGGGGGGTGGCTACGGCGCTCTTGTCGTTGTTGGTGCCGTACATCATACCTGTCAAGGGGCAATTCTTGGACAGGCTCCTGGCGGGCCTGCGTGTCCAACCACCAGACGGTGATCTGGTGGTTGGGTAGTCAGGTGGGTCAAGAAGCCAGTCCGGCGAGGGGGATCCGCCCGATTCGGCGTTCTGTCAGGCTGGGAAGTTCTCTTGGGCCAGGATGGCTGGAGCAGGCCGCTACAGCATCATAACCTCTTGCCAAATCATTTGTTACATGGCGAGGGCGACGGGGCTCGAACCCGCAACCACCAGATCGACAGTCCCGTACTCGACGAAAACGCAAAGCGTAGGAGCGCAATGAGATGCAGAAATCAATGACTCCGTAAGTCTCGTGGTAACAACGATTTGACTGTCATACATTGGCAGGCAATGTCAACCACCGGAAGTTCAAGCGCTCTGGTGGGCACCACTGGCGGGATGGACATTTCGGCCGGAAAGTGGAAACAAAGTGGAAACATCCGGCCGACCCCGGTACGGTGGTGATGAGGCAGGTATCTACTTCCGCCCATCCGATGAGCGGAGGGCCCAGGCGGTCGAGTTCATCCCCCTCCCCCGGCGAGGCCGATGCCAAAGGAAGCGCGCGCACGACGCGCGCAGATCGGCGGGCGCATGTGCGTTGGGTGGGCACTGGCGGCGACCAGTGGACGCATTGAGCGGCGGAGCGGCAGCTCTGCCATATGCCGGATGCCTGCGTTCACTCCAGCACCCCTTGATCCGCCACGCTACGGCAAGTAGCATTACGCGGTTGCTGAGAAAGCTTGGACACCTTCACAACCGCGCAATCGGCGACATCGGGTGGGAATCTCCTCGGGACAATTCCGCGAGGTTATCTTAGGGGATGGGGGCTGGCGCATCAGGGGCGCTGTGCGCTTTCGAGGATCCGGAGTTCGTTGATGCGGAACCAGCCGGGCGCGGTGGCGAGGAAGCGGAGATAACGGGCGCGGGCAGGCTCGCCCGTGAAGACCGCGACGCGGAGCTTCGGGGCCTCGGGAACGGGGTCGTTGTGCTCGCTCCAGTAGGCGGCAAGGCTGCGGGCCCAGGCGGGGAAGCTCTCCGGGGCGAACCAGCGCCGCTGCTCGCCCACGAAGTTGCCGTTCTCCGACGCCCAGATCTCGAAGCTCGCATTGGTCGCGCCGACCCACTCGATCCGGCCGATCGTGCGGACGGCGCCGAGGTCGAGGTCGAACCACGCATCGTCTCCACAGCCCGTGTCCCAGACGCTCGCCAGGTCGCCATCGGTGGCGCGCCAGCAGCCGTCGCGGTGGATGTTCCGCGTCGCGATGCCGGCGCCGCGGGCGACGTTCTCCGCCCTCACGCCCCCCTCGTGGATGGCGAAGCGGAGCGGGCAGAGCCAGTCCTCCCGCGCCCCGCCCCAGAACGCGACGTTGGCCTCGAGGCTCTTGAGAAAGCGGTAGTCGGTCTGGCCGCCGGCGGCGACGCGGACAAGGAAGACCATG
>Ga0315273_10004441_pt1 | contig 17202 bp, 13 predicted proteins | sample YL17G02_0_MG_FD_205753 | JGI IMG/M metagenome (GOLD analysis project Ga0315273, IMG submission 205753) | Sediment microbial communities from Yellowstone Lake, YNP, Wyoming, USA - YL17G02_0 | ecosystem: Environmental > Aquatic > Freshwater > Lake > Sediment | place: USA: Wyoming | collected... | reverse complement strand
CGGCGTGACGACCAAGCTACAACACGAGCTTTGCGCCCGCGGGGCACACGGTCTGTCACGCCGACAAGCATCATCCATAAAATACACCGTAAACGACATACAAGGGGCACGGCTTGCCGTGCCCGTCGGGGCGGCCGTGACAAAGCAGAGAAGACGATTATTCCCACCCTTCGGGTGGGGCACCGACTGATCCGATCCTACTCTCTCCCCTGCGTGATTTCGCGCTGGCAGTAGGCGTAGAGGGCATCGTAGACGATGAATTCCCTTTCCAAGATCGCGCGATCGTCGGCCAGACCGAGGTGGCGAAAGCCTTCGGCGATGGCCTCGAGTCCGGGGGCTTCGGGGCGGTTGTAGAGATCGTGTTCCACATCGGCGCCGTGGACAATCTTCGCCAGCAAGTGGACGGCTGGGTCCTTGATGCCGTACTTGGCGATGATCGCTTCAAAGCTGCATTTGCCGTTGTGATGGCCCAACTCCGCACCAGAGACATCATAGGGTGTCGCGTTCTGCTGGCGGGTGATTTCCAGCACACGGTCGGCCGGGACAAACAGGAACTCGGCGTCGGGATCAATAAACCTCCTGATGAGCCAGGGACAGGCGACACGATCCACTTTCACACGCTCGCGGGTGATCCATTTCATTGACTGGTCCTTTCGGATTCGGGTTATCAAGCTTGCAAGAGAAGAAACTAATATACGTGCGTGGTAGTGCAAGGGGCCCAAAGCTCAAGGGGCTGAAGCCCCTTGTCCGCACCCCTGCAGACCGGCGCGATTTCGTCGCGACTTTCCAACTCTGCTGAGTTCATGCCGAGTGAGATCGCGCCGGGTCGATTCCTTCTGCCAATCGAGATCATCGTCGGTCAGGTCAGCGTCACGGTGAGCGCGATGATCACCAGTGCAGGCAGATAGTTGGCCACTGGGACATCTTTAAGACCGAGAAGCCGCAGCCCCAAGCCCAAAATGATCAGGCCACCGACGCATGAAAGCTGGTCGAGCGCGGCGGGGACAGTTAGTGCCGCGAGCCAGCGACCCAAGACGGTCAGTCCGCCTTGGATGATGAATACGGTGATGGCGGAGAACAGCACTCCGATGCCCGTGGTGGCTGCGAGCGCTACGGCAGCGAAGCCATCCATCACCGCCTTGGTCAAGAGTAGCGTCGCGTCACCGGTTGTGCCGTCCTGAATTGATCCGACGACGGTCATCGGGCCGACACAAAACAAGAGCGACGCAGTGACGAAGCCGCGTACAAATCCGCCGCTGTCAGATCCGCTGCGGGCTTTGAGCCAGATACCAACGCTCTCCAGCCGTCGTTCAATCGCCAGCAATTCACCGATCACGCCACCGGCAATCAGCGAAGCGACGATCACCAGCGGCCGCGTGCCGCGAATCACCATCGTGACGCCGATCCAGAGGGTGACCAGCCCGAGTGCGGTGAGCACCGAGGATTTGATTCTCTCCGGGAGGCGATCACCGACGGCCAGGCCAACCAGCGAACCGGCGATGACGGTGCCGGTGTTGACCAGTGTGCCAATCATGGGGTCTTTGTCGCGGCGGTCGAGTCGCGTCGCTTCTGAAGCCGGGTCGCCAGCGATTCGAAGCGATGGTTGAGAGCCTCAACCGCTTTGTCGTCCTCCCGCTCCTTCTGCCACGCGATCAGGTGCTCGTACGAATCGGTCACATAGACCAGCAGAAAATTGGTGACGGGCTTGCCAAGAGGAACCGTATCGAGTGCCGCCTCCGCTACGAGACAGAGCGAATCGACGGTCCCGATGGCATCGGCCTGATTGCCGGTGTCCCACTGCGCTTTCGCCGCCTCCATCTTCTGCGCCAGGCTCTTGACCTCCTGCATCTGGGCCGGACTTCCCGTGACCTCCAGAGTGCCCACCCGTGGGGCGGCTGTCGAATCGGCGGCGGGCACCTTTTTGTACTTCTCCGCGGATTCGCAGCCGGCAAACATCACGATTGCGAGAATTAGTGCCAAGGCTCTGATCGTGCGTCCATTTGCGCTCACTACCGATTCCTGCCGAAGCAATTCCCCCGTCGAAACCCGCCACACCGCTCCGGCAGGCGTAGGGGCGACCCGGCGGGTCGCCCCTACAATTTCAGCCATTGGTGCACGTCCTGGAATCATCCGGCGATCTCACTCGTTGCTCAATTGTGGGCTGCTCTCAGCGGCATTTTGACCGGAAGCTCCCGCAGACGGGCGGTGAAATGCCGCAGGAATGGTGATTGATACTCGATCGTAAATCCGCGTGCATTCTCACGTTGTCGGCAGATCGCCGCGAAGGTTCGGGCAACATAGTCGAGATGCGACTCGGTGTAAACGCGGCGCGGGATCGCCAGGCGGACCAGCTCGTGAGCGGGATGTGTCGGCAGATGTGTTTGAGGGTCGGTGTCGCCGAACATCAGCGATCCGATTTCGACTGTCCGAATTCCTCCCTCCCGGTAGAAACCCACGGCAAGAGAGTGCCCCGGAAACTCGTCCGGAGGAATGTGAGGATACAGAGCACCGGCATCGATAAAGACGGCGTGGCCGCCGACCGGGCGCACGATCGTGGCGCCCTCCTGTGCGAGGCGTTCTCCCAGCCATTCGACCTGCCCGACGCGATAGGCCAGGTATGAAGGCTCGGTCACCTCTTCCAGTCCTCTGGCAACGGCTTCGAGATCCCGCCCGGCCAATCCGCCGTAGGTGGGAAAGCCTTCGAATACCACCAGCATTTCCTTGATCCGCGCCGCCAGTGTTTCATCGCGGACCGCGACGAAACCGCCGATGTTGGCCAGACCATCCTTCTTGGCAGACATCAGGCAACCGTCACCACAGTCGAAGATCGTGCGCGCAATCTCTTTGACCGGGCGGCCGGACTGGGATTCCTCCCGCTGCGAGACGAACCACGCATTCTCCGCGAACCGGGCGGCATCGAACAGCAGCGGCACATGGTGCTTCCGGCAAATCGCCGCCGCGGCGCGGGCATTGGCCACGCTCAAGGGCTGACCACCGACTGAATTATTAGTAATTGTGAGCAGACACACCTTCACGCGGCCGGGATGCTCCTCGAGGAACGATTCGAGCCGGGCGCAGTCGATATTGCCTTTGAACGGATACTCGCTGGAGACATCGGCGCAGGAGGGATCGGGAAGATCGACCGGGATGGCGCCACGGTACAGGACATTGGCGCGTGTCGTGTCGAAATGCGTGTTGGACACAACGTAGTCGCCCTTCTCAAGCATCATGGAAAAGACCAGATGCTCCGCGGCGCGCCCCTGGTGGGTGGGGACCACATGCGCATACCCGGTGATGTCGCGGACAACGTCCTCGAGATGGAAGAAATTGCGACAGCCCGCGTACGATTCATCACCGCGCAGCAACCCTCCCCACTGTCGTTCGGACATCGCGGATGTGCCGGAATCGGTCAATAGATCGATGAAGACATCGGCGGCTCGGATATTGAACAGATTAAAGCCGGCGTCAGACAGCCGGCGCTCGCGCTCGCGGCGCGGCAACTGGGTGATCGGCTCGACTGATTTGATGCGGAATGGCTCGACGGGATGCTTGGTCATGGCGTTTGCCTCTGCTCAGCGTTAAGGTATCCGTGCCGGATCGTCTTGACAAGGCGCTTTCCGTCTTCTTGAGTCTAAGGCTCGGGGTTTTGCCAAGTGGACGACATGGACCGAATGGACAGTATGGACCGGAGGAAGCCCCGGAGCCATTTCATCGCAAACCCCAAGTGTCTACTTCGATGGTCGCACAGGAATGGGCGTGGTGACATACGTGAACGCGGATTCCGCAGGAACGTCATACAGGATCACGATCGGGGTGAACCCGCTCGTCATCAGCGTGCTATCATTGATCTTCTGCATTACCTCTTCGGTCTGGACGAAGATGAACCGGCGATTGTCAGTCCAGTATAGTCCGCGGTAATCGTTCATTGTTCCGGTAACCGCGAGCGTCTCGATCTTTCCATCCCCGCGGCGATTGAATATCTCCAGGATGTGGTCTGGCTCACCCTCGTATCCTTTAATAGAAGCCGCCATCGTCTTGTTCGGAGAGAACACCCAATTGGAGTCCGCCGACCCTGATGGAGGCTTCGAGATCCCATATTGCTGCGGGACGAAGTGGCCAGAACCTTTGAACGTGAAGCTTCGATAATTCACCGTTTGTGAATCCCCCAAGACCTTCACGAGAAAGCGAGCGACAGAAGGTGTTTTCCAGACAAGAGAATCGACGGTTCGGAACGTCCGTCTCTTGAAGTCCGCAGAATCGCGGGGCTGCGAGAAACTGAGTCTGCAAGTCGAGAAGATGATCAGACTGGCGAGGCCACCCGCCGCAATCGACGGAATGCCGACCGCCCGGAAGAACCTTCGACCCGGACACCCGTTCAATCTTGAGGTTTGTGACACTTGTGCTCTCCCTCTTTTGCAGGCGCGCGGCGCGGCGCGGCCCTTACGCGTTGCGTACCAGCTCCCCAATCATCCGAATGGTGCCGATCGCGATGCCCCGGTGATTGCTGAGGACCGGTTGGGCGAGCTTCTCCAGCGCGGTGAGCTCGGCCGGGCTCAACAGATCGAGTTGTCTGAGCACGCCGATGACGACAGGCGCGACGGCCCGCGGGGCTCCATCGGCGATCTTGACGGCGATCCCCCAGCCGCGTTCCGGGATCCCGGCACACTCAATCGCCTCGCCACCGGCCTTGCAGAACACGCGACCGTTGGTGGCGCGCGCGAGCGCGAGATCGAAGCGCCCTTCTCCGGAGATCATCTCCGGGTAACCGCGCATGGCGCCGACAATGCGCGCGCAGGCATCGTGGCACTCGTCATCGGTGCGCGGTTTCGGGCCCACCGACGCTGCCAGACGCGCGTAGCCGTAGGCCAGGGTCCGTAGCGGGACGGCGTAGTTGGGCACCGAGCAGCCGTCGATCCCGTGGATCATGTTGTTCGGCTCCACGCCAAGAGTCTGAGCGACTTGGGCACGGATCAGCCGTTGCAGAGGTGATTGCACATCAAAGTAGTTCTCGAATGGCAGCCCCAGAATCCGCGAAAGCGCCAGCATCCCGCTGTGCTTCCCGGAGCAGTTGTTGTAGACCGGTGAAAACGATTTCCGCGCAGGGATGGGCACTTCATTGTCGCGGTAGATCAACGGAATGTGCACGCCGCATTGGAGGTGATCCTCCTTTGCATCGATGGCCGCGAGGATCTCGCGGGCGGCGCCGATGTGGCGATCCTCTCCGCTGTGTGAGGCACAAATCAGCGCCAGGTGATGATCGCCAAGCCCGAAACGGTCCGGGAATCCGCGCATCACTGTCGGCAGGGCCTGGAATGGTTTCAGCGATGAGCGCGAGTAGGTGACCAGATCGGCCGATCCGAGCTGGGCAATCAGCCGCCCCTCACGATCCACCACTGCCGCCGCGGCGAAATGGAGGCTTTCCGTCTGACTTCCACGCAAAACTTCAGCGGCCGACGCAAACATTTCCTTCATATTGTGAACTTCACCCTTCCCTGCCCCAGTCGTACGAATTTACCCGATTGGGGGCGGGGAACCTGTGTTTTCCACGCATCGCTCTTTTTATTGACAGAGAATCGTGTGGGCGTCGCTCGACGGTCAGGGTGGGGAAACCCCACCCCTACGTGTACCAAGGATTTCCTATGCACACATCGGGAAGACACGCCGCGGCACGCTCTCGGCCTATCGACCGTTGTGCAGGATGGACGTCCGCAGGCGCCGCCCGGCAAACCGGGACAGGAACCACGGATACGACCGGCGGCGCTCGAGCACCTCTCCATAGCGCTGGATGAGATCGGGGTCTTGTTTGAATGACCTGAGGAACCACCCCGGGCTGCGGTAGAAAGCCCAAGCGAATCGAAGCGACCAGCGGAGGTGAGGCACCAGTGAGCGACGGCACGAATCACGGTAGAGCGCTGCCGCATCGGAATCTGGACCGGCCGCGAGGGCTTCAGCCGCCATTTGGCCGGACTCGATTGCTCCCGCGATTCCTTCCCCGTTCAGGGCATCGACCATTCCGGCGGCATCTCCGGCCAGCAAGCATCTTTCCCGCCCTAGGCGACGGTCATACCCCCCGATCGGCAGAAGATGCCCCCTCGGAGAGGGCAACTCGGGCGGCAACGACAAGGTCTCCCAGAACGATTTGAACGCGGCGAGGAGATCGGGCGAGCCATGGCGCCGACAGCCGATCCCCACGAGCAAGTACGCACCGTGGTGAAGAATCCACCCATAGCCATAGGGAACCGCACCAAGACAGAGACGGGCCTGGCCCTCACCGATGCCCAGTGGATCGGCGAATTCAACCGGTACGCGTTGTTCGATACATGCGGCCGACTGGCAGGCAGTGTCGAGTCGTCGGACCGATCCCACAAGAGCCCCCGCTGCGCCAGTGCAGATAACGACGCCACCGGCCTCGTGAGTTGACTCGGTTGTTCGCACCTGAATTCTGGATCCTTGGGAATCGACCGCGAGCGCTTTCTCAGTGCGAATCTGGGCTCCCCCCGCCTGAGCCTGTTCAAGAAGGAAATGATCGAAGCTGGCTCGGTCCACGAAGATTCCCAGGGCTTGCTCCGGAGCGAGTGTGACGCTCGACGCACTGTCGGAAAGCTCCAGAGAGCGAAAGCTCGTCTCGACTATCTGTGGCGCAATTTCGAAGCCGAGGCGACTGAGGGCATATCGAGACACCCATCCACCGCAGAGTTTGGGTCGCGGCATGGATGTCTTCTCCAGAAGCAGAACGCGCGCGCCGAGTTGCGCTGCCCGCAATGCAGCGGAACTGCCGGAGGGGCCACCACCGATGACGATCACATCGTAGCTCATACGATCGGAGACACGGACCTCCGGCCCATGATTCGCAGGCGAGGGCGTCTGCGCCACATCGATTTTCGTGGCGGCACTGGAAAGTGTACTGACGCTGCGGCGGGAGGGCGAGGCTCCTGCTGAGCTTCTCTTCGCCATGGGGAAAGGCTCGGCAGGAGCCTCGCCCTCCCGTTTCCTTGCCAGCCTGCTGCTCCGCCGTATTCGCCAGTGGGGTTGTCCTCCATGAGAGGCTTCTAGCTGACAGACCCGACTGTCTTCATCGCATAGTGCTCTCCAAGACAACCGCAGGGGCGTATTGCGATACGCCCCTACGGGTGGTGTTTTGTCGTCAGATCTGAATCGCTGGGACGTCAGATCTTGAACTTGCGTTCGACCTGGCCGATGACATTATCGAGAATTTCCAAGGCGATCTGGCACTGGTGGCGATCAATGACCAACGGCGGTACCAGGCGGATCCCATTGGGTCCGCAGGTCAGAAGCATCAGGCCCTTCCTGAAGGTTTCCATCTCCACTTCATGCGCAACCTTGGGCGCGGGCGCCTTTGTCTTCTTGTCGAGCACGAATTCCATGCCAATCATCAATCCCAAGCCACGAACGTCGCCGATGGAAGGATGCCGTTTCTGCATTTTCTTCAATTCGGCCATGAGGAACTTACCCTGTTTGGCGGCGTTGTCCATCAAGCCGCCTTCCAGAAGATCCATCGTGGCATGAGCCGCGGCGCAACCGATCGGGGAGCCGCCGAAGGTTGTGGAATGAGCACCCGGGGGCCAGTCCATGATCTCGGCCGGGGCGATGCACGCCCCCAGCGGGACGCCGGATGCAAGCGCCTTGGCAACCGTGATGATGTCCGGCTCGACACCCCAGTGCTGAATGGCAAACCACTTCCCAGTCTTCCCCATACCCGACTGGACTTCATCCATGATCAAGTAGATCCCGTACTTCCTGGCGAGCGCTGCCAATGCCGGAAAGTAGTCGGGTGGCGGAACAATGTATCCGCCTTCCCCCTGCACGGGTTCGACGATGATTGCAGCGACATCCTCGGCCGGCGCCACTCGCGTGAAGATCTGCTCCTCGATAAACTTGACGCACGCCAACTCGCAGGACGGGTGCTTCAAGTTGAAGGGGCAACGGTAACAGTAGGCATATGGGACATGCGTCACCTCCGGGAGCAGCGGTGCATACCGTTCGCGCTGGGTCTTCTTGGAACAGGTCAGCGACAGCGCCCCCATGGTGCGGCCATGAAAGGCACCGATGAACGCGATCATGCGCGGTTTGCGCGTTTTGTAGCGCGCCAGCTTCAACGCGCACTCCACCGACTCGGTGCCCGAGTTGGTGAAGAAGACACGTTTGGAACTTTTGCCCGGCGCCACAGCGCCGAGCCGCTCCGCAAGGGATCCGACGAGCTCGTGGTAGAAGTCTGCGCTGGAGAAATGCACTGCCTTCTGCGCCTGGTGGACAATCGCATCGACGACCTTCGGGTGGCAGTTGCCGGTCGAGCAGACACCGATCCCCGAATGGAAATCGAGGAATTGGTTACCGTCGACGTCCCAAATCCATGCGCCATCGGCGTGGTCGAGGACCACGGGGTGGGCACGCGTGTACGACGGCGAAACATGCTGTTCATCGAACTTGATTAACTTCTCGCTTCTGGGACCCGGCAGACGGGTCTTAATGATAGGATGCTGGTTCATCTCATCCTCCTAAGGGCAAAACAGCCTATTCTTTTTTTGTCAACTAACGGTGCAGCAACGAGGATCGCAGGGCAGGACTAGGTGGCACCGCGCAGATAGATGCGGTGCAGAAGCCCGCGCCGCCGCCGGGGATTGCACAGTGGAGCACACAGGTAAAGATCATTGATGCCGTTAATCATGGCGGTCACATCTCCAAGCCTCTCACAATACGGAAAACGCGCTGAAAACCCAAGCGTAACTCGGGGCACCGCACGGCCTGCCACGCTTGACTGCCACGGAGAGCCTTAATCGACAGAAATTTCGCACTTTCGTAACGCCTTGCGACATCATCCGTTAGAGGCATTCACCTGAACCGATACGCGACCATACTCCGGGGAGCGGAATACGACAAAAAATGTCATGAGTTAGGACCCGCTCCCATAGCGCGTCCAGGAAATGCCCACGTGTTGGATCGTCGGAGCGAAACCGGTCACTCAGGTGTTGGGACGCACGGCCTTGCACCCATACATTCGGGAGTGTTAATGAAAGCGGGCCTCCACGCAGGGAGCCTCTGACCGCCGAAGAAAGACACGGACAAGGAAGACCAAGCCGAATAGCGGCTTGGTCTTCCTTGTCCGTGGCACACCTGAAATTGCCCGCTCGCTCCAATTCGAAGCGTTTTTTTTCAACGCTCTCCCCGGTCTGCCGGTTCCTGTCACAGCGCGCGAATCGCGCCTTGCCTTGACCAGCTCGCCACGGCGAGTCATATTCTCGGTGCGGTCTGAGAGTGGATCGCACGCAAAGGACGCCAGTTGATACTCGATCGAGTCAACCACCCTTGGAATCTATCGTTGCGCAGTGCAGCGGCCCTGCAAACGGAGCTCGCGTCTCACGTCCTCCTGACACCCCTGAAGACTGCGCCGACAACCGTTGCTGGTGTCGATACGGCCGAGTGGGATGATCAGGTATTCGCCGCGGCAGTTGTGATGGATGTCGAAAGCGGGAAGGTGATCGAGATCGGACGCAGCCATGCATCCGCCCGCTTCAGTTACATAGCTGGGTATCTGGCATTCAGGCACGGCCCAGTCATCCTGAAGGCAATCCACCAGCTGGACAACGACCCTGGACTGTTCTTCTTCGCGGGACACGGCGTCTGCCACCCGCGTCTTTTCGGACTTGCCTCGCACCTGGGACTGCGCGCCGACCGCCCCTCGATCGGTTGCTCGGTGGAGCGCCTGGTGGGACACTATGACGAACCCGGCCCGAACAGGGGTGACTACTCGGTGATCCGCTTCTCGCCCCAAGCCCCGGGGGCTGTGTTACGGACACAACCAGGGATCAATCCGATCTTTGTCTCCCCAGGACACCGGATTGATCTTATTGGCGCGATCGATCAGGCGCTGCGCTCCGCGGTCAAGTACCGCCTGCCTGAACCTCTGCGGCGTGCACATGTCGAAGCGGGACGGCACATGCGGGAGTACAGGGACAAAGACAGAAAGGTGATCCGAGACAAGCACACCTCGCAATCGTAGAGGTGGGTGCAAAGCACCCACCCTACTGGCGCACTTGAAGGACCATAGCCCGCGCGGTCAGCCCGGTGATGGCTTCGTCCAATTCCTCTATCTGGAATGGAATCCGGAGCATCTGGTCACAGGACACGCCTTCGGGAGTTGCCGGCACGTCGTCTGACACGACAATCACCGGAGAGGCCGGGATCGTGTTCTTCATCCATCGCGCGAACTCCCAGCCAGCTTGTTCGGGTGTCGCCGAGACAATCACCAGACCGAACTCCTGCGAAACAACCAGGTCACGGGCGCTGGCAAGATCCACGGACCGCGCACGGTGGCCCAGTGCTTCGAGCATCCCGACAACCAGTTCGTTCATCGCATTCTGGAAGTTGACAACCATGATGTCGAATGTGCGATCACGATCCGGGACATCGGCGGGAATCATTACGGATGCAGCGCCGGCCGGGACAGAGCTGAAGTGCAGTTCCAGTCCCAGGCGGTCGCCACCATGGATCAACCATCGAGCGGACACCGCACCGGTGTCCCCGGACTGCAGCCTCCTGCCGCTTTCGGATCCCCCCTGGTCGTTGACCTGCATGGCCGTGAGATCCGTGTCGTCAACACCCGTGATATCTGACGGTGCCTGCCCGTGTTCGCCCGACGATCTAATCAGACGGAGAACCGTGCGGCCATTGTGGCTTTCGGTGGACACGCTGAACTCGCCGCCCTGAGGCTCAGCGCCGCGACACAACCGGCATCCGCGGTCAAGCACCTCACGCAACCACGACCGGTCGACCGCAACCCGTGAACGCGCCGACAGATCCAGTCGAAGTGCGTCCTCAGTCTGCCCAGCCGCCCAGTCCAAGATCACGTTGTTCAATTCCACCGGAGGTTCCTGTATCCGGAAGTCAGGCACCGCATCCGCGACATCTACTGACTGAGCCGCAACGCGGGCCGTCGCGAACGCGGTGTCTGCCACCCCGACCGACGCGGCCGCAATGAAACCGACCCATTGACCGCCGTGCACGACCTGTTCGTCATCGATGACCTGCGGACCAAAACCGAATGCTGTCAGCCAGCCCGTCGTGAATCCAGTCTCGCCGTCGGAATCACCAAGGGATATCCTCCACGGCCAGCAGGTGACCCACGCCGGTCTGCGTTCCCCGCCCCAATGCTCCCGCCATTGTGCACGATGGGCGTCATCATGTGTCCGCTCGATGTCATCCCATCGCTGCGAGCCGCTGAAACGTGTGACGCCCTCGGCGGGAATCGTCCCGACTTCAAACGACCAGGGGGCCAAATCCGAACCCGTGTGCACAACGCGATCGCAGTCCATCCACGCAACGAGGTGGGCGCCCCGCTCCGGGTCTCGCCGCCACAGGTAAAACGCAACGGGAGAGGGCAGATCGTCCGACACGGATCTGAACAGGGCGGAGAGACGTTGCTCATCGCGGGTCAGTGCAAGAACACTCTGGATGCGATCCATGAGAGAAGCGCGACGGGCCTTGACTGCGTTGATCTGGCGCCGGGAATTGAGGTGTTGCTCGACCAAGTCCTGCCTTAGACGTTCTTCGAACGCGGCCTTCTCGTCCAGGACAGACCTCAGATCTGATTCGAGAGACTCGGACCGGTCACGCTGGGTCCGCAGCCGATTCTCCAGGTCCCGCAGTGCGTCCTCGGCGCGACAACGCTCATCGGACAGTGCCTCGAAATGGCCGGCTTCCGACTCCTTGAAGGCACGGCGTTCGGCTTCGATCCGTGCGGCGAATTGCTTTTCGCGCTCATCAAACATAAGCCGGATCGACTGCAGTTCCTGCTCGACGGACTGCCAGCGCTCCTGGGTTTGTCGCAGTTGGGCCTGGAGATCGGAGATGGTGCGCGCTGCCGCTTCGCGCTGGGCCTGCAGCGTGTCCTGGTAATGAGTCTGGGCTTCGGTGGCGGCCTGGTGTGCGGCGACCAGGTGTGCAGACATATGTTTTTCCCGCTCTTCAAGGATCTGCCGTGTGGCATGCAGTTCCTGCTCGATGGCCAGACGGTCCTGAGCGGCCGTGCGGCGTTCGTTCTCGATACGTGCGGTCATATCCGCCACCGCGTTCTCGCGCGCATTTCGTTCGGCGGTCAAAGCCGATTCCAACTCGGCCAAGGTCTGGCCTGCCGAGTGCAGAGCATCCCGTTCAGCAGCCACTTTCTGCTGCTCGGCCGACAACTGCAACTGGAGTTCATCAATCCGTCGCTGCGTCGCCGCTAACGCCTCCTGGTTGGAGGCTACAAGCTGCTCCTCGCGCCTTCGGGCAAGGTCGCGTTCGGTTTGCAGATCCTGATTCAATTGATCCAGCCGCCGGCCCCATTCGGCGCGCTCGTTCTCGAAGCGTCCCTGCGCGGATTCGTAGTCGCGACGTGCTTCTTCCCAGCGCTGCTGCAACTGGCTGGTACGTTCCTGTTCGGCGGCGGCGGAGGCGGCCGCACGTGTCTCGAACTCGGCGCGGGTCCGGTCGATTTCCTCTTTCGCTCGCATCCGGACCTCAGCTACCTGCGAAGCCAGATTCTCTTCGAGCGACCGTTTCTCTTCTTCCCAGGCAGCCGTCATCTCCTGGATGCGCTTCTCGCTGGCTTCTCGCTGGCGCTGGGATTCCAGCCGGTCGCGTTCCCACTCGGCCTGTGTGCTATCCAGTTGCTGACGCGCGGCTTCAAGCTGACGCGTGATGCGTGCTTCCGCGATGACGGCCGCGATGTAATCAGAGGCGGCGTACAGGCGACGCGCGCGGTCGTCATCAAAATGGGAGGGCGAACGATCCGCCAGAATGATCGCGCCGAGGATTTGTCGTCCCGGCGTCCCGACCGTACCCGTGGCAAGCGGCAGGCCGAGAATCGACTGGTAACCCTCCGGCTCCCACTCGGGGAAGAAGGCGCGAATCTCCCCGGTGCTGTGGAACAACCGGGCCTTATGAGTGACCGCGAGCCGGTCGAAGCCTGTCCCGCTGCCTCTAACCGATTCGGTCTGCTGCCGCAGCTTCTCGGTCATGCTGGCCCAGCCGGTCAGCACCCACTCGGATTTGCCCGGGTTGTAAAGCCACAGACCGCCAGATTCCACCCCGGCGGCGCGCACCATTTCCTTAAGAGAGAAATCCAGGATTTCGAGAAACGCATAGGGCTGTGCCACGATCTCACGCAAACTGTCGAACAGATCGAACCCGGCGCGGATGTCCTCGAGACGGTCGCGTTCCTCGGAGAGCTCACGCAGACGCTCGATCGCGCCCGCTAGTACCAGCCCGATTCCTGCCGCCGCAGCCAGCGCCGATGTGATCTGCCACAGGACAAGGCGTCCAATCGCTTCCGGCCCTGAGGTTGCTGTCCACTGCCAGACTGCTGTCAGGATGCCTGAGAACAGGTACAGAATGAGACCGGCGTAGACTCTGCGCCAGCCCATGAAACCAAGCGCCCAGTAGCGCTCATGGGCGCGAAACGCAGAGAACAGCAGAACAACTGCCACAACCAACGGCACAAGGCCAAACAGAATGGATTCCATTGTTTCTCTCGCTCCCCTTCACTCGCTTCGGCGGGTAATAACCCGGTAACCCCAGACTACGGAACTTGTGGTAAGACAACCGGTCAAACCTGTCAAGAAAAAATGCGGACCATCTGCCAACCTGAGCGGGAGGCGGGTCCTGGCATCGTCCGTTTTCCCGAAAACTGCCTCGGCGGCACATGGGGGCGCCCCTACGATCTCTGTTTCGGCATGGATGTGCGGCACTGCTGTCCCGACATCGCGCGTACAGGGGCGACCGGGCGGGTCGCCCCTACCGCTCCCGGCAGACCTCAGAAGAGATGGTGCGTGCGAGCACGCACCAATCCGCTACGACGCGGTGGCGTCTGATCCTGTCAGAAACTCTTGGGAGAGCGTCTTCGGCGCTTTCGGATCACACTTGGAGTTTTCCGAACCTTTGCGGTCAATCCTCCGTCTCAGTATATTGTGAGCGGCAGAGGTGGCGGTGATCGCCGGAAGTGCTAAACCCGGATTGGATGTGAGCAGAGGATACGCGCGATGAGCGATCAAGACAGCGGGAATCACAAAGACGAGCGTGGCAAACTGGTTGGGGGAATCATTGTGGCCGGTATCGGTCTCATATTCCTCCTGTCAAACCTCGATGTCATTCCCCACATGGGCAAGACCTGGCCTCTGATTCTCATCGTGGTTGGATTCGCACTCCTGGTAGGCGCCCTGCGCGGACGCGACCAGTCTGATTCGTAGCCCTTCACGTCGCACTCGTGCCGTCCGCCGCGGCGGACTTCATCATCCTTCCCGGCTCAATTGACTCCCGCTGATCAGACACAGCCCGGCAACGGGACGTCGGGCATTAAACCCGAATCACCCATGGCGGAAAGTGCGCCGTTGGCGAATCAGACCGGGACGGCGCCGAGGTCTCAGCGCTGGCGGAACGCATTTGTCTGGTTTGTCTATCTGCTGCTTCTGTTGATCTGGCCGCTGGCGGCGTTTCTCACCGCGCCAAAGAACCTGAATGATCTGGCGCTCTACCTCAGCATCTCGCGTCTCTCGGTGTACTTGAACACCGGGCTTGCGTTGTGGCTCATGTTCTTTCTGGTCTGGTCTGCGCAGCGTGTGGCGGGACGTCCGTTGCGTGAGATTGGATTCGCGCGGCCTAAACTCACCGACCCTCTCGTCGCCCTGGGGTTCCTTCTTGGCGCGAATTTTGTTCTCAACGGACTTGCGTGGGTCTTGAAGGGCGCGGGTCTGGAAGTCCCCGATATGGCAGTGAAGGCACTCCTGCCGGTCACAGGCCGGGAGCGCGCGGCATGGGTGCTTCTGTCGGTCTCAGCGGGAATCTGCGAGGAAAGCTGCTTTCGCGGGTTTCTCCTGACCCAGGGGAAGCGCTTTGTCCCATGGTGGATACCGCTGGTGATCGCGAGTTCGATCGCATTCGGAGCCGGCCATCTCTATCAGGGAGTCGCGGGCGGACTCTTGATCTTCGTTTACGGCGTTCTATTCTGTGTCCTGCGGCTGTGGCGGGGAAGTTTGTGGCCCGGCATCTGGGCGCACATCTGGCAGGACGTGGCGGCGATGGCACTGGGGAAATGGGCTGGGTATTGAGGCGTTACCTCTGCTTTCTTGCCGTTTTCTTGACACTTCTAACAAAGACATGGTGCGTGTGAACACGCACCCTACATTGACTATCGTCTCGTCCGCGCGAAGGCGATGGAGATCCGCGGATCTCACCGAAAGACCAGTGCACTCACTCCGCCCGCCGCGGCGGGATGGCCCATCTCCAGTGCGGTGCCCCGGGTCTGATGGTCATGCAGTAATTATCTATCCATTACTGTCCCAAGGCGATCGGAAGATCGGAGGACAGATCTCCCGCCCCATGGGTCGGGAGGGCGATCCGCCACGGCGGACTCCCGCGGGGCATGTCGTCAATCATTTGCTGCAAAACCATCAGACCTGTGTAGAGGCTCTTCCCCCATCGGACGCACGGGTCTGAAGACCCGTGGCACCAGGTCGTCTCAAGACCTAAGGAAAGCAGACTGGCGCCATGGGCGCGGGAGCACCGGAAAAGACGTGATCGATCAGTGCGACCACGTCGAAGACATCGAAGACGCGATTGAAGTCGACATCTCCCGACCAGTACGGAAAGGGAAGACTTGTCGAGCCGCTGAAGACTACATCGATCAACTGAACCACGTCGAACACATCCCGAACTCCGTCGTGATTGCAGTCGCCGACCAGATAGTTCGGAGTGAGGCTGAATGACAGCGTTGATCCGGGGACTGTGACGCCCGTGTCGAGTGTCGCGTACCCGGCGCGTTGGACCAGCAGCCGCACCTTGCCCAGGGTCATCCCGGGCAGCGTGAAGGCGCCATGCGCGCCCGCGGCCGTCTGGGGCGAACCGGGAAGATCCGGAGCGACAACCACTGTGCCGGCCGAATCTGGATCGCCGTCGCAGGGAACTACCGAGCCAGTCACGGTGAAGTAGTTTGCGATATTGACCTGCATGCTGTCAGCGGTAGCGTTGCCGCCGCGGTCATAGGCGGTCACCTTCACCCACCACGGACCATTGTTGAAATTCTCGGTGCGCCAAGCCCCAGTCGCATCGCTGGCTTCGACCACCGAGTCGCCGTCGGTATTGGTGACAATGAAGTAGTAGTCCCGGGCATCGTAGTCACCGCGCGTGTTGTAGGTGGCATCATTCTGGTAGATCACGCTGACGTTGTCTTCCCAGAAGAGCCGCCCGGTAAAGATCACCGAATTGATCGGGCCTGTTGAGAAGGTGTCGTTGAATACTTCGTAGGTGATGCGGTACGGGGTCAGCCGCCAGAAGGGATCCTGAATTTTGTCGTCGACCCTTGCGATGATGTCGATCGCCCCCGAGAGCGTACTTCCAGCCGGGAAGTACGAGTGTGTATTGTCCGGGAAGAAGGCGAACTTGGCGCCGCCGACAACGGTCCTGAAGACTGGAGGAGCGGTGTCGGTGATTGCTGCCAGTTCATCGAGGGGATTGGCGACGAATGCCCAATTGGACGCCCATGGGAAACCCACATTACGGATCTTAACAAAATGGCAGTGATGGAAATTGGCGACCGGCCAAGTAACCAAGTCGCCCAAATACTCTCCCTCTGTGACGTAGTCGCCGGGCAGAACCTGAATCGTCTGCTGGTCGAGATGGGCATAAAGCCAGCCGTCGCATTCGGCTGTCCCGGGCAGATCCCCGATCGCCACCCGCCAGTGCAAGTCCGCGGAGGTTGTGAGCACGGCTTTGACATATCCTGATTCCACGGCGTAGACCGGTTGTCCGCCGACACCCATGACATCGATGCCCGGGTGCAGGTAGGGCGCACCGCCGTACCATTGGTACTCGCCGTATGAATTGCCCAGCGCATGCGAACTGGTGCGAGGGTCCATCGGCCAATTGATAGCCAAGGCAGGCGGCGCCAGCGACCAAGCGGCACCGATGGTCAGCAGGATCAGGCGCAAGGGCAGAGAGGGTCTCATCGGGTCAGTCAATCCAACGTCTTGCCCCGTTGGAAGATAAGTCAATCCGTCCAAAAAACCAGAGGGAATTCCAGGTTGTGTGGAACACGGAAGGGACATCATCCCCCCTTGAGTGATCTGATGATTTTTGGCCGGACGGGGCTGAGGGACTTGCGGGAATGGCTGCGCCGATGTGATTGGCCAGAAGGCCACCCCTCAAAACAGT
>Ga0315273_10004439_pt1 | contig 17203 bp, 17 predicted proteins | sample YL17G02_0_MG_FD_205753 | JGI IMG/M metagenome (GOLD analysis project Ga0315273, IMG submission 205753) | Sediment microbial communities from Yellowstone Lake, YNP, Wyoming, USA - YL17G02_0 | ecosystem: Environmental > Aquatic > Freshwater > Lake > Sediment | place: USA: Wyoming | collected... | reverse complement strand
CACCTCCACCACGGCCGAAGGAATCTTCGGGAGGCCGGGGAAGGCATCCCCGGAGAACTTGGCGAACTCCTTCAAAACCTGCTGCTGCTTCCCGACCAAGCTGTCGAGCGTGTCATCCGGACCAGGAACCCAAGCGTCATTCTTTTTTTGTTCCATCTACCTCACCGCCTACCTCTGGACCGAAGCCACCCGCGATTCTACCAAATCTCGTAATCTCGACAGATCTCCGTTCAGCCTCCCGATCAGCCGACATCTGCTCGGCTGTCCGCTGAAACAACATGCACCCCACCCCTAGTTTGGTCGACAACGTGCTCAACATGGCGGTATTGTTCTGCACTACCGTCAACGTCATGGTCTGGTGCTGCATCAGCATTTGCTGTTGTTGGGCAAACTGCGCCTGCATACTCTCGATCGCCCTGGCCCACTTGGAATTGACGCTCCGCAGATATAGCCACCCGAATAGCAAAATCACGGCGGGCATCCCGCCCTTCTCCAGGATCAACGGCAAATTAGACCACACGGGGCTGATGGCCCGATCCACAATGTCTGCCGCGCCACAACTCCACGGGATCATCCCCAGCACCGCGATACAGCGCAATTTCGACACCTCGTCCCCCTTATTCTTCACGCTCGTCTTCCACCACGAAGTCCCGAATGGTATGGGCCTCGCATCCTGCCGGAATCCACGTGGGGTCAACCGCGTCGGTCTGGTCGGTATATCGGTACTGCTCTTCGGTGTCGCAAAACACCCGGACTGAGTAGATGGTCGCCATCGCGGTCTCCTCAATTCTTCGGCATCAGGATCAGGGTAGCGTTGTACACCAGCACCTCCCCGACCCCGTCGGTGTAGATTTGAAACTCGAACAACTTCGCTTTTTGCAGGTTCAGCGTCAGGTCCTTGATGTAGATCGTGGTGGTGGCGTCACCGATCGTGACGGTCTTGATGACCTCGGCACGTTTGAAGTCATACATCACCAGGTGCCCGACGCCGCCACCGGTCTTCTTCCCGGCCACGATCAACTCCGCCACGACCTTACCGTTGAACATGTCGCCATCGATCAACAACCGCCCCTTGACCACCGCCGACGCGAGAGTCGTGGAAACTTTATCCACGATGCCGGGAATATGAAGCGCTGTGTTCATTCTTCTCTCCTTACGCCAACTTGAGGGCGTGTAGATAGGACGAGGTATTGCCGATCCCGGCAGCGTTATCATCAGGGGTAGACCGGATACTACATCCCGCCGCCGTTGACGCAACATCGATTTGAACATTCGTCGCGGCACCCAACGTTACGACTGCGCTAAACGTTAAATTCACGTAACCCGCTACCCCCGGGCCTGCGTTGACGCGACCATCCTCGGCCCCTACCCAAACCGTCGCGACTCCATCCCACAATTTTGCCGTAACCCGCATCGCGATATTGTTCGGGCTTCTGACCAACACGGATCCGGTGACGAAATACGTTCCCGCAGGCAAGTTCGCCAGGAGCGGACCAGTATAAAACTGGTTACCGTTCACCATCGCAACGGGAGCAGCCAAAACACTATTCGTACGAGTCACGGGAGCCTGATAGTCCGACCCCGCCGAAGCCGTGGCCAGCACGCCGGAAGACGCCTTCAACATCCCGGTACCGGAGGCCCGCGTTAGGGTCTCGCCACCCGCACCACTGTACAGCGCGATCTCGCCGTCCACCGATGCACCAGGACCGACGGCATGACCCGCGTGGGGAGACGCCGCCGAGATGTGGCCGTCAACCTGAGAATGGGTATTGGTGCCCGCTCCACTCAGCCCCTGGTGCGGAATGCCCCCGACGGTCGTCCGCTTCTTCGCGTTGACCGGCGCGACCGACTCGCTGTCCTCTACCAGCAGGATGTCGCCCGCGACCAACGCCGACTTAGCCGCGAAGGTGGCGAAGTCGCCGTCCGCCCGTTTCAACTGGGCGTCGTCCGTCACGTTCGTGAGGCCCACGTCGGCCTTGGTGGCGTTGCCCCCCGCCGTGACCAATCCTTTGGCATCGTACGTGATCTTGGTCTTGGTGGTACCCATGATGGCGGTATTTTTCTGTACGTACCGAGCATCACCATCGTGAACATGGTCAGACCGAGAAAACGAAGCCGCACCCCCCTCGTCGTTGGCGGCCCCGACGGCCACGGGAATCCCGACGGTCAACTCGTCCAGCGCCCCTGGCATGTGGCGCGCACCGTGGGCCGCGACATCGACGGTGTTGTACGTACCGGCGTTGGTGACGTCACTTCCCGCCATGTCGAGATCGCCGCCCATTGAACGGCCCCCGGAAACCAACAAATACTGAGTGTGGTCATCGTGATCAAGATCGCTCAACGAACTATGGGACGTGGGCGCTCCCCCGGCCTGAGCGGCGGTTCCGTACTGGATAAACGGACGAAGGTCCTGGCTGTTGACGATCCCGTTGTTCTTCTTGGTAATGATCTTGGCCAACGGGATCGCGGTATCGTCGATCCCGACGAAACTCGGGGTCCGGGCAGCCGCCAGGGCCTCGACCTCGGTCTCGTACTCGGAGGTTCCGTACAGCACCGATAGCTTGCCGTCACTCGTCATGTAGACCGTGTCGGCCTTGTAGTACGTGTTGTCCGTCATGGCGGTCAAGGTACCGGCGTTGTCGTACCGGACATCGTCAATGGTGTCCTGGGCCAGCGTCTCGTCGGCTCCGCCGTTCCAATAGTAGTCGAACACGACGTCGGAAGCGGCGGCGCGGCTGTGCAGGATCGTACCCGCCCAATAGCTCCCCTGCCCGATGGTCAACTTCTTGGCCGTACCTTCCGAAATCACCAATCCCGTATTGGCCAAAATCCGGTGAATCGACTTGGTGTAGTTGTAGAGGTTGTAGCTCGGGTACGTCATGGTCCGGGTCAAGTCATGAATCCAGCGGACAGAACCCCCCTTGGTCACGACCTTGGCCAACAGGAGGTCATCCAATTCATTAGGAGCCGAAGCGTTGTGGGCCACGACACCGTCGGACCCCCGGTAGTAAATGTACTCGGTCGCGTTGTTGGCGAGCGTGAGGGTCGTGGCGTCCCACGACACCGCCGACATGGCGCTATTACCGGAATCCTGCACGTACCCCGATCCCGCCGCGACATCAATGTCCAGACCGCCACCGTCAGTCACGGGGTTGACGCCCGAATCAACCCCGACACCGGACGAGACGAAGTCGCGGAGCAGTCGGCCCAGCGGCACCCGTCCAACACCCGAGTACTCCACCGTAGTGGAACTCATGAGGTCCACTTCTTTCTGCCCGTACTCCCCGATGACGCCTCCGAAAAACGTCCCGGCCACCAAATCCGCCACGTAGTCGTCGGTCTGGACGCCCAACAAGTGGAACTGACCGGTCGCGCTGTCGGATTTGAAATGCTTGGTGCATTGATCGATAGACGATCCCAGGACACTCACGATCGTGTCGGAACCCACGGACCCAATCCCCAGACCAATGTTGGAGAACCGGATTGAGCTTCCGACCAAATTGGTTCGACCGCCATTGTCGGTCAAGACGGTACACTGGTTCAACGTCTTGGGCGCGATCTGGAAAACCGAGTTGCCGATCGAGCACACACCACCGTCGTTATAAACCACGTGCTTGACGGGGTCCACCACGTAATACGGCAGTATCGCGGCAGGAACTCCAACCGAACAACTCCCGATACTCAGCAATCCCCCTGGCTCAACATTGAACAACCGCTCGATCTGCTGGCTCGGACCTCCGATGAAGACGAGGCTCTCGGACCCCACGGCTCCCGCGCCCGCCGCGACCGTGACGCCGTAGGTACAGTTCGAGATCCCGATCCGAGAGAACGCGGTAAAACCCGACGATATCCGGATCGCCGATTTCCCTACGCCCGTAACGCCGCTGAACATGACGCCCTCGACGCTGGTGTTGCTGCCCAAGATCATGAGATCGTCATCGGGGTCGCTCGGCAGCACGATGACGGAATCGCCGACGACGCCGCCCCTGATCCTGACATGAGCTTTCAACGTGATCTTCGGCTCAACATACACACCAGGGGCAACATGTATCTCGTACGGCTTCGTGTAATCGGCATCCACGATGGCGTCGTTGGCGTCCCAGATCGAGGTGTAGTCCCCGCCCCACTTCGCCACCGACACGATCTCGGCCTGCTGGACCGGGTACGCGACCGCGAAGGCGTGGACCGGGTCCACCGGCTCCCCGTTGACATACCGGACCAAATCTCCATCGGCCAACAGGGTGGACAACCGGGGCGACAACACAGCCTGATCGAAGCTGCCGAGATCGACCGTCGCGCCAGCCGCGATCACGATCCCGAAGTCCTTGAGTTCAATCGCGGCCAGCGTGGTATTTGTAACGACGAATACTTCGCCCATCTCTTGTCTCTCCTTACGGACCAGTCTGCGCCGACATCATCATCGTGAGCAACGCGTTGCTCGCGGCCCCTGTCCCCGGCTCCAATGCCGCAATTAAATGGTCGCCGCCGTCAAGACCCGCCGAAACCGGCAGAACATAGTCGATAAACCTCTGGCCCACCAAACTAACGGTCGCGATCAGCGTCAACGTTGCAGGCTCTTCAAATCGCCATACCTGGAGATCGCGGGTCAACGCATTATCGTTGGTGAACGAAACCCCAACCAACTTTCCCGTGCTCGACACCTTCATGCCGTTAGACGAATTCATCCCGGCGAAGTAGACTGTCGATCCCGCCGCCATGTTGGCACGATCGGCGTAGTAATTTACCAAGTACGGGACAGGAGCGCCATCGTCCGAACTACCAACATGGCGATGCCCGGCAGCTCGATCCAGTACCTGGATTCGCGCCAACGCCAAACCCGATTCCAACGAATAGGCCGCAGGGTCCGGTTTAGCCATATCCGGCCACTCGTTCTGAAAAATCTCCTTCGAGTTCAGCATGGTGGCAAGAGCGAGGTGAGTGCCGTAATCGATATTGGTCTTGGCAAGATCGAAGAACGAACCCTTCAACGCATCGGGACCGACGCTGGTGTTAGGAGAAACATCAATAAGCAGCGACGGCGTCCCGAGGTTGTTCAGGTACGCGCTGTACACCGACAGGCGCGGCCCCACCAACCCCACGTTGTCGAAACACTTGATACAAGTTCCGAACAACGCCGCGATATGGGTGCCGACTTCAACCGTTAGAGTCGAAGCACCCGTCATCTGCACAACAGCGCCAGACGTAACGCCGCTGTACATGCCGCCGTCGAGGAGTACGGTAGCGCCGTCCTGAATCTTGACACCGGTCGTAGCACCGCCCTGAAGATCCCATAGCATCATTCCCGATAAAAACGAAAGGGCGGAGGGATTGACGTTGATCCAACAATACCCTGTGAACGGGTGGGGACCGAGGCCGATATTCCACAAGACGGGATTCGCCAGCATCGAGAATCCCGACAAATCGAACAGCGGATTCCCTGCGGCTCCAATCCACCCGCTGAGATCGAGGAGAGCTTGGGTCTGAGGAAATACCAGCGCAACACCGTTGGGGATCGCGAGAGTATCGACTACCGGGTGAACACCCGGCATTACCTCGACCGCCACGATAGTATTGGTGACGGCCAACGCTGCAGCTTTAACCAGCGCTGCCGAAATAGTGCTGTACTGCAACAGCGTTGCGTCATCGGTGTAGTTGGGATGCGCCCGAACAACCGTGCCACTGAGCAGCGTCGAGATAAGCGTTTTCCCCCTGGTACTGGTCAGGTACTGAAGGTGATCGTCCGCGCTGAGATGGATCAGTGCGCTGTGGTCGCCACCGCCGCCGCCACCACCCGGAGGGATCAGGATAACAGCCATCTCACGACTCCTTCTTGACCACGACTTCGCACACGAGGTTCGTCGGGGCCGCGCACTCGATCCTCAGCTTCCACCGGGGTAGCGCGTAGGAAACCTGGACCGTCGCGGGGGACTGCACCGTCGTGACAGCCTGCTGGATCATGTTGACCTGCACCACGCCCCCAACATAAACGTCAAAGTGCAGCACCACATCCTGGTCGGTCACGAGATTGATGGCGAACGGAACCTTCTGGTTGGGCGAAAAAACGATATCGTCGGACACGTGATCGCCAGCCCCGTATAACCCCTGCGGAAAGATCAACCCGCCGTCCATAAAAATCCTGCTCATCCGCGACCTCCTCGTCAAGCGTACAGACCTTCAAAATATGATTGATAGTTAGGAAGCAACCCGATGATCCTGAAGATGCGGAACGGCAGTTGCTGCGACTTTTCGCCGATCGGGCGGGGCGGCGTCGCCTTCTTCCAACTTTCGATGGTCTGGTCCCATCCGTTGCGCAACTGCTGCGCCATCGCCAAGTACCGGGGGCCACGGTCAATGTTGAGCGAATGACCATCGGTGTACTGCATGGCGTTGGCGCTTTCAAGACGAGCGCGGCTTTCCAACGCGTAGATCATGCCGCCCGTCACGATCAAATCCTCCCCGACGGTCTCGAACGCCTCGTACGTGATGCGCGGCCCCCTGTTGTTGATGTGGCTCAGCGACTCCATCAAGCACGCGGCCAACGTTTCGGCGGGCCACTGGGGGACTGGCTCATCAAGGCGATAAAGGTTCGGTCGCTCGTCCATCAGGCGGATCCTGAGCCTCGTGATGTAGTATTGCAACATCGAGACCTCGCCCAACTCGATGGTACCGCCCACCCGAACGGTCAGGGTTTTGGTATTCCACACGATATCGCCCCAGGTCTCCAGTACGTAAAGGCCGGGCGTCATGCCGGTCGTCATGAACGCGGCAGAGTAGATGCCGGTTGATACCGGCGACAATGGAAACGTACCGTCCGGTGCCATCGTCGACGCTAACAACTGAATCCCCTGCACGACCTTGCCATCCCGCAGGTACCGCCCCATCGAGGCCACAGGATTGACGTAGTTCCCGTCCGGATCGCGAAAACCGACCCGGACGGGAATCACGGTATTGGCCGAATTGTCCCGACGGTTATTCGATACCCCGCCGGTCCACATGAATGGTGCAACGGGCATGGTGATGCCTTACGGCTCCGTAAAGTATTGCGCGAATTTTTGCGTCACGACGTCGCCAGCGGCCCCGGAGGCCCACCGGGTCTTCAGGTAGATTGGGGGTGTGGCGCGGTTGAAATTGTAGCTCCCGGCGGCGCGCTTCACTTGATTGAGCAACACGGTACTGCCGCTGTTGACCTGGATACGGCCCCAAACTTCCTGCACGGTGTAGCCGACGCCAACACCACATAGGTGGAACGTGGCCTGGACATCCCCAATCGGAACAGTGCCGCCCGCGAGGGTCAAGAGATCGGTCGCGGTCGCGCCGTTCATCACGGTCAACCGGACACTCTTGGCCGCCGAATTACCGGCCCACGTCCCCTCGGTCTCGATCCGGACGCACTTGTTCACAGCCAGCCACTTGGCGTCGAGCTTCAGGGTGGTGCCATCCACGAGTTTATTGGTCCCGCCGTGCGACACCCCGTCATTTTTCATAGACTGGACGAACTCGTCGTACGGGTAGTTCACGGCCCGTCCCGAAGGACCGGCATCCAACAGGGTGGCGCGAGGACCGCGAGAGCCAGCCCGCGCGGCCTCAGCGTCCCGCCCCGCCCACAGCGTTACGAACACGACCGCCACGATAGCCGCGATGACCATCAGGGCGATCGCCTCAAAACTCTTCTTCATCGTCGCCTCCTCGCAGGATGCGGGCCAGCTAGACCCCGCCCATCCCGACTTTGGTTTCGTTGTCTTCCGTCGCGTCCTTCTCTTTCAACTTCGCCAGGGCGTCATCGTAAGAATTGTGCGACGGATCCTGAAATTCGTTGACGTCCTTGCCACGCTCCCGCACCCGCTGGGTATCGGTCACGGGCGGTTTGAAGTCCGGCGCGGGTCTCCCCTCCAGGAGTTTGTTTTCCTGGATGAAATGGCGCAACGCCTTGGACGCCAACAACTGGGCGTCGCTGTAGTATTGGCCGAGGTCCCGGGACTGCCGAGGGGCGAACACCTCGGACTCCGCGATCATGCCCTGCGGACCGGGCTTGGCCCCCAAATCCGAAATAACCAAACGGCTGTCCGTCAGGTTCGTGAAGACGTGTCGTTCCTCTTGAGCCGCAAACAACTTGCCTTTGGCTTTCTCGGGAAACAACATGGTCTTGTCCGGCTCACCGTGTTTTCTCGCCATCGCCATAACCTCCTGTCGAATCAGTGAGGCGGGTGGACAGGTGCCGCCTAGTAGCCCCCTGTCCACCCAGCCGGGTTAGGCCGTGATGCTGTGCGTCATGACCGCAACGCCACGGGCATTGTGGATCGTGAGGCCGATCAACTCGTAACCGACCATTCCGAGCCGCAGGTTGTCGGGGTCATCCGCCGGGATGACGTCCACGTCTTTGCGGATCGGCATCCAGCCGAGGAATTTCGGGGTCGTCAGGATGTAGAGGTAGCCAGGGGCGATCTGGTCGCTCACGTAGAAGTCGGCACCCCACATGGAACCCAGGTAACCGCTCTCGCGGACTTCCTGCATCCCGACCTGATCGAGTTCCTGGAACAACCAGCGCCGCAGCCCCTGGGTGCCGTACGGCGACATCAGGATGGCGGAAACGACGAGACGATGGCGTTCGACTTCCGTGAAGGCCCGGGCGAGGTGATCGCGGTCCATGATGGTGGCGGAGCCGTCGATCAGGGTGTTGACGATGGTGGAGGCCGTGTCGAGCAGACCGAACCCGATGAGGTCTTCACGAAGTTCCATGCCCTCGATCAACCGGTCCTTCGCACGGTCCAGCGCGCGGAACCGGCGGACGTACAGTTCTTTGTACGGGATCTTGGGCCGGGCCGCGATCTCGAAGGGTTCGAGTTCGACTCGCCTGCCCGCCATCTCGACCATCCGGACGGATCCGCCTTTGCCGATCTTGAGCGCCGGGACCTCCGGGAGGTCCTTGTCATAGATGAGGGGCACGCCGTCCGGCATCTGCTCGACCACGACGAACTTGCGGAAGATGCCCTTGTAGTCGAGCCGTTGCCGCACCGGGTTCGCCATGTTGGCCGCGATCTTACGCAGCCCCATCTCGGACTGCATGACGCGGGACAGCGCGGCTTCCTTCTGCATCAGGCGGGAAGCCTGCTTCTGCCGCTCCTGGAAGGTCGAGAACTGCGGCTGATAGTTGCCGCGAGTAGCTTGTTTTTTCAACATTTCGTTGCTCCTTTCCGATTCTTCGTTTTACCGACGGACCCGCGACTACACGCCGGTCGCGAGGCTGATGGGAACGGCGTAGCCTTCGAGGCTGTCGGGAGCCGCGCCCGCACCCACGACCACCGTGATCAGGAGACCGGGGGCATCCTTCGATACGGCGGCGGCATTGTCCCACACGCCATTGGTATCGACGTACCCGAGATCGCCCTTGGCCCAGACGCCACCGGACGTCGGAGGCGACAGGAACGGTTCGGCGTCATCGATGTCGCTGAACAGCTTGACCTTGTTGAAGCCCGCGACCAGGGTCCCGACGATCGCGCTCGACTGCACGACTCCCTCGACCTGCACGTCGCCCTTGCTATCCAGGGTCCAGGAGTTCTTGGACAGGCCCCAGACCTGCGGGGTCTTGCACAGTTTCATCCCGGCGGACCCCACCAGCATGGGGGAACCGCCGACATACGGGTTGGAGGCCGCGTCGGTGTAGTCGACCGCGATCTCGCCGTCCTTGAAGCCTCCGAAAAACAGAATGTCCATCGCCATTGTCGTATCTCCTCTCTCTCGATCGTTTACTCGAAGATCCCGGCCAACACGTCGTCCAGGCCGTCTCCGCTGGTACCCCGGACAAACGGCAGCCGAGCCGCCGTCTTGCCCATGCCTCCCGCGACGTTGCGACCAGCGGGCTGAAGCCCCTGCGCGAACTCCGCGACCTTCTTGAACTCATTGTCACTCATGCCCACGAAGGACGCGACCTTCTCGGGCAACTCCATGACGTCGATGTGGCCGTTGGCGTGCATGTTGAGCGCCAGCTTGAACGCCGGATTGACCCGCGCCAGCTTGGCCTCCCGGGCCTTGACCTCGACGTCCAGGATGGACGCCACCTTGACGATCTCGCCCGCATCGGTGACCTGCTGCATCGCGACCTTCAGCGCCTTGCTCATGGCTTCCCGGATTTTCTGCCGACTCGCCCGCCGTTCCTGACTGAGCTTCAGCAGTTTCTCCACGGAGTCCCCGATGGCCTTGATGCTGGAGGCCCGCTTGGCCAGCAGTCCGTCCAACGCGCCCGGGGTTTTGCCGAACATCGCGTGTTTGGTCCACGACGCCACGATCCCGTGCAGATGATCGCTAGTGTCGTCCATATCCTTCAACACCGACAATATCTTCTTCTTGTCGGTGGTGCTGAACACTCGGGCCGTCGTGACGGAACCGGCGACGTCGTCATCGTGCCGCTGGTCCAGGTACTGATCGGACCCCTGCTCGATCGCCTTGGTCTCGGGACTCACGAGAGTGTCGACGTTCCCGGGCGTGATGAGGTCGGCCCCACGGTCGCCCGCTTCATCGCCGGTGTACTCGGGGTGGGTACCGCCCGGGATGTCGACATCGGCGGGCGAAAGCTCCTGCTCGGCCTGCCGCAGCATCCCCTGAAATTTCCGAATCGCGGTCTTGTACTGGTGCCGCGCGGCCTCGACGGACTGGCCGCGAGAACGCCGCAGAGACGCCCGAGCCGCCGGGTACGAATGACCCGCGCGGACGAGCTTCTGCAGATCCGCCAAGTAGGTCGAGGAAGCCGCGACGTAATTCTGGCGAACCGCCTCGACGGTGTTCCACTGGTGATTGATCACGGTTTCGTCCAGGATATGGGTGGCCTCGCGCTCACTGACCCCCTGCTTCTGCAGCCGGGCGGCCTGAACCTTGATGGCCCGACGGTACCGCTGGGACGCCAACTTGTAATCGGTGTCGGACGCGCGCCCGAATTCCTGCAGGTTCCGACTCCCGGGGGTCCCGTCGGACGCACCTTTCGCCTGGGTGGCGAGCGAGCGGTCCGGGTCTTGCGCGAGCGTCATGTCGTTGATGTCGACCTGCGCGACTCCCGACGCGGGTGCGACCCTGAAGTCCTGCGGGGTCGTCATGGAGGCATCGGCCCCCCGGCGGTACATCCGGGACGTCTTGCCGGTACTGCGGCCACGACCTCCCACCGGTTGCGGTCCCGTGGTATCGCCCGGAAGCGGCTGCAGAGAAGGCCCGCGACCATGATCATCAGGGGGAGGAAGTGGGAGATTACGATAATCAGGAGGAGGCTCCGGCATGGGGCGAGGAAGATTCTTGGGCATCTCGTCGAGATCCCACTGATCCGCACGCCGGTACATCCGGCTGGTCTTGGTCGTCGACGTCGCCTTACCACGGCCACCGGCGGAACTCCGGGCCGAAGCAGGACCGGACGAACGGGGAGCGGAACTCGCGCCGGACGAACGACCAACGTTGGACCGATTGGGAATACCGCGACCCTGGCCCGAAGTCTGACCGTCGACGGGAGCAGGCTTGACGGGACGGCCGACGAACACGGCCTCGTCGGTCGAGGGCGAGATAACGAATCCCGAGGGGGTAATTTTGGTATTGACGTTGCCGGGATCGTACCTGTCGCCGGTGCTCTGCTCGTTCACATTTATAGTACCGCTCTGTTGCCCCCGACGATACAGCCCGCTGGTCTTGGTCGACCGGGCCGCACTGGCGGAACCGCTGGACCGAGCCGAACCCCAGGGGTTCTGGCCGGGGCGGGGCGGCGGGGTCGCGGAAGTCTCGGCGTCGGTGCTGGACCGGCGCTTCGGGTCGTCTGAGTCCTTGCCCTTGGCCCCGAGGGTCGGGACCCCCGCCTGGGCCGCGATATCCTGCAGGGTCTTGACGACTTCCTGCTTGCTTTGGATTTCATCGTTCAAGTCCACGATCTTCTCCTGGATGATGGCGTCGGTGCCGCCAGCGGGGGCACCCGGGGCAGCGGGAAGGCCGCCGTTCCCCTGGTCGAACGGGACGGCATTGGGGTTCGGGGCACCACCCACTTCCTCGCCGTCGGCGGGGGAGGCGGCAGGTCCACCGGAACCCGGCATCCCACCGGTCCCGGCCCCGGCGGCGGCCCCGGGATCAGCCGCCCGCTTGACCAAGCTGGCGGTCGCGCGATCCAGAATCGCGAGGGTCTGCTTGGCCTGCTCGGGCGTCAGGTGCGCGATCGTGGGGGTACCCTGGAGCGAGTACGACCCATCGGTCTGGGTCTTGGCCGTCTGGACCTGACTCCCCTGCATACCGGTCTGGGCAGCCGCACCCGGCTCACGGGTTTCTTGATTCTGAGCCGCCACCGCGTCGGCCTGGGTGCCGTAATCACCGGCGTCCACGGCGGAACCCACTCCGGCGAACTGCGCGCTCTCCGCCGTTTTCCGCATGTTTCCCATCTTGTCCTCCTCGTCGGCCTTGACGCCGAGCTTCTGTCCCAACTGTCCGAGTGCCCGGTCGAGCACCGCTTGATCCCGATCAACAGTTTCTTCACCCATCGTGGTCCCCCTGGTCCAGCACCCTCGATATCTGGCCAATCAGGTGTGCCAAGTACATTCTGTGCTCGCCCGTGGCCTCGCGGGCTTCTTTCTGTAACAATCGGTACAACTTGTCTCCTGGAATCGACGCGATCCCGGCGGTCCTGGCAAACCCCTGGGCCTTGGACGCCAAGATCTCGATGATCTTGGCCCTGCCGTCGGCCCCCTCGGAATCCGTGATGATAGAATTCTCAAAAAACACGACCCCTCGGTTAAGCTCGCACGCCACCACCTCTTTCCAACCGGTCTTGGCTGAACACACGATGGTGCCGCGAACAGGATGCCGGACATCCGGGCAAAACTCCTTGGGGTCGGCAGCGCGGTTTCCGCACACGCTACAGACCGACAGCTTACACCAAGCCCCCATCGAGGTATCGGTGATGTGGCCCGACGCGATCGCGGATTTCAACCCGGGATGACGCCGTTCCGCCTTGGCCTCGTCGATCGCCATCAAGACCTTGACATAGTCCTGCGGGGTGTACACCGGATCGAGGTTGGTCCCGATCGCCAGACCCTCGTGGTAGTTCTCGTGGTCCAGACAAGCCCAGGAACCGTCAAACGTGCGGTACGCCTGCTTCAGTTGGTCCCGCTCGAATGCGTCGCCGTTGTCGTTGGCACCCCACTTCTCGTACGCGCTGACGGTCCAGTCGTCCAAATAATAGTGCCCAACCTTCAGGGGAAGCCGGACATCGGCCTGCTTGACCCGAGGGTCCAGCATCCTGATCGCCTGGGTATTGCGCCATCCCGAGGCCCGGGCGTGCTTAAACATCGACATCGCGGCACCCCCTGAACATAGCCCCAACCTTGACGTCCTTCAGCACCTCGGCCAACTCGTCGTTGACGTCGCGTTGAGGCCGATCAGCTAAACCGAATATCCTGTTCTGTACCGTCGCCAACAACCCCGACATACTCTGTCGCTCCCCTCGATCCTGCGCGGTCCTGAGTGACGCCAAAATGTTGTCCTTTAGTTCCGCCAGATCTTGAACGCCGCCGACGTCGGCGATCTCGAGCCACTGGTCCCAAAGCTCTCGGTACGTCGCCATCGCTACATCCAATCCAACCGGTTATAGTCTTTGGTTTCGGCCATCGAGGTTCCGCGTCGCCGCTTCAACTGGCGCAACGCCCCCCTCACGATTTCGAGATCCGCCACGGCGTTCTGGCCGGTCGGGTGTTGGACAAAATCAGCCAACGCGTCCTCCACGAGGTCCATCAAGCCATCTTGGTCGGTTCGGGTCATGTCTTGGTAGACCTCGCGCTCCGGCACTTCGGAGGAATCGGGGTCGTCGAAGTCCCGGGTCGGGTCCGACGGCACTTCCTTGATCATGGCCCCCGCGACACCCGCGACCCCCTGGACTTTCAACACCGACTCGGCACCACCGGCGTCCAGGTCCATCTCGGGCGTGTTGATCGCGGTCTCCTGCTCGAACCGGGGACACTTTTCCCCTGGAAATACCAACTGGTTGCTCTGCAACCGATCCAGGAACTCCCGGACCGTGGGATCGTCGGCCAGCGTGCAGCCAACTTTTCCAGTCGAGGTGTAGTCGGAGTTGCGACACCGAGGGCAGTAACCGGGAAGTTCGTCACCGGTATAGTAGACGTCGAGTTCATCGACACTCAGAACCCCGATCTTGGGTTCGGGACCGCCAGACCCGGGGGGCGGTATGGAACGCAGCGCCTGATTGACAACCCGGGGGTCGGCCCCGGCGACGGTCGTGATGTACCGGATCGCATCGGCCATGACCATCGTCTTGAGGCGGTCTTTGAGCTTCTGGGCGTCCTCGGAATTAACCTCGGCACGTTGCAGTATGGCCGTAACGGCCCGGATGAACGCGGGACCTTCCATGACGGCCAAGGAAGCCAAGTACGGGATCAACGACGCGGCGGCGGCGCGGAATCCGCTCTTGATCCCACGCCACGCCCGACCTGCGGCATCCGCGATACCGCCAAGTTTACGATAGTGGCGGCGGGCTTCGCGGTAATCGATGGTTCCGTCAATCCGGCGGGCGCGGCGGCACGCCTGCACCCATACCGCAGGATCGCCAACGTCGTCGGGCAACCCGTACGACGCCAACGAGATTGCCAACTTCTTAACGGTGGTCGACACGCCGCCGGCCCCCTGGAATCTGCGGTTCAAACGCGCGAATTGATTTCGACGGAACAGACTTTTCATCCGCCTGCTTGGTCCGGTCATCACGCACCAGCACGTCCTGAACCTTACCCTTACCGGTCTTCACCATCGCCATTGTGGTCCTCCTGCACGACCCCACAGCATCTAGTGTATCAGAACTGTAATTGATGTCAAGTGCGGAAACGCCACTCCCGACCCCCGGCCCTGCATAGTTCAAAAAAAACCCAGTTCCGCACTTGAACTAAACGTTATCAACCATTTACACCGCTGCCCCGCGACCAGCCCTACACATAGGGCACAACATCCAGACCGCCCCTGGTTAATTCAGTATCTCCAATACATCACACCGGCTCCGGGGCCGTCATGGGAGGGGCGGCGGGTGCGGCCCCGGCCTCCTCGCCTCCACCCATCGGCGACATCGCGACTCCCCCGACGCCCGTAAGGCCACCACCGGCCTGCGCGACCTGGGTGGCGTTCTGCTCCCGAGCTTTACGATAAATCGGGTCGAACACGGTGCCCTCTTCCTCCTTGTAGTACTTCTTGGTCTTGTCGTAATCGAGGTCCAGGATCTCGCACATGGTCCGCATCGGGAGGTCGAAGTTCTGACGCAACTGCGCGAGGAACTGGACCCGCTGGCTCTCGTCCGTGAGGTCCAGCTTGAACTCCCACTCGATGTCCGGCACCATGAGCTTGCGCTCTTTTTTCGGCTTCCTGATCCGGTGGCTCAACTGCGCGGGCGTCGCGGGTTCGTAAATTTCGTGTGCGAACGCCAACGGCTTAAACAGCTTGTCACGCAACTGCCTCGCGATCTTGGTCCGCTTGGTCTGGTACCGTCCTTGTATAACCTTCATGGCCACCACGGCCCCGGCCTGGACCGCAGGCCCCTCGCCTGACGTCATGGACTTGTTGGTGTACAGGGCCGTCATGACGCGCTGCTCCACCCACTCGAACTCCGGGATCACGGGCAGCAACGATCCGGTATAGCCGATGAGTTCGAGGCTTACGGCGGAGTGGCTGACGATCGTGAACAAGGGATCGTGCGCCCCTGCCATCAACAGGGCGCGGAAGTTGTTGAGGTCCTCGTCGGTCGGCATGTAACCAGACGCGACGTCCCCAAGCTTCCAAAGCTGGACCGGCGTGATGTGGTGATCCGCGATGGCGTATTGCACCTCCCTTAATTTATCTTCGTATAATAAATCCTTGATGGCGCGCAGCACGATGCTGGTGCCCCTGGTGTCGTACGGACTCGAACGTCGGATCAAGTTCGTGACGTTCTTTTCATCGAGCGGAATCCGCTCATTCGCCATGACGCGCTCCAGCACCACGGGGTCAATCGTCTCCATGATGTCTTGCACTCGGTCCGCCTGATTGTGGACCAACTGCTTGAGTTCCTGGGGAGGCTCGTAACTGTAGATCATGCTACGGGTTGGCCCCCAGTTGACCTCGTGGATGTCGAGCAGATCGGGATTCAGGATCACGTACTCGTCCCACATGCCGTCACCGTCGTTCCACGCCCAGAACCCGAAGCACTCCCCAATCAATTCGTACTCACGGGAAGCCTCGAAGCAGTAGTCCACCATGTTGCAACGTTCCTTCTGCTCCTCGTATAACTGCAGCACCTCCTTGTCCTCGATCTGGGTGAGGCGGAAGTCGCTCATGGGGAACTCGCCGTGCATGTCGAGCGCGTTGCCGATCATGGGCTGGAAGCGGTCGTAGTACCGGATCCACTGGTTCAGGGTCCGGCGATCGTACGGGAGGTAGAAGTTGACTATATTGAGAAGGGGGTTGCGAATCTCGGGGCTGCTGTACCGAACATCGGCCCCACCGCTCGAACCCCCAAGCCCATACTTCGACAACGACGACACCTTGGCCAAGGTCCTCTCCGAAAGCTGCGTGTTGCTCGCGGGCGACAGTGTCGCGACCTTGGGGAACCCGGGACGATCCCCCGTCCCCTGTCCCTGGCGGGCCAGTCGGAACTCGTGGTCGCTTCCCTCTTTAATGATACCCATTGCTCACCTTTAACCTGCGTACGCGATCATGATGCCGGGCGGGCGCTTGCCCGTCACGACAGTTTGGCGGATCCGCATGTACCGCTCCAACTCTGGGGTCTTGAACGCGATGTCTTGGCCTGCCGCCGTTTTGAACACCGAGATGGCCTGGGGTTCCCCCGCGATCACGGGCATCACGAGGGTCAAGCGGCGGGCGCGCTTGTGCCGGGGCGAAGCCGCCTTGACGTTCCACAGCATCTCGCCCTCGATCATGAGGCCGGTCGAACCCACGACGCTGGGCGCGATCGAGGCCAAGCAAAGGTCACGAAACACCATCCCCCGCCCGACATCCGTGATGCCCTTGGCCAGGACGTTGGCGGCCTTGTTGATCAGGTCGGACTTGGAGGCCAACAGACGAGGCCGGGCGTTCTGGGCGCGGTCATGCTGGAGCGCCGAAATGTCGCGCTGGACCGCCCGCTTGACCAACGACGCGGTCGTTAGCCCCTGCCCCATCTTGGTCTGAACGAACGTCTCGACCTTTTGGGCATCGTCGG
>Ga0315273_10004437_pt1 | contig 17206 bp, 15 predicted proteins | sample YL17G02_0_MG_FD_205753 | JGI IMG/M metagenome (GOLD analysis project Ga0315273, IMG submission 205753) | Sediment microbial communities from Yellowstone Lake, YNP, Wyoming, USA - YL17G02_0 | ecosystem: Environmental > Aquatic > Freshwater > Lake > Sediment | place: USA: Wyoming | collected... | reverse complement strand
CGGCAACTGAAGCAGCGGATCGTCCTGCGCGCCGTCATCTCCCCTCTCACCCCCGCGGAAAGCGAGGAGTACATCCGGCACCGGTTGGCCCGGGCGGGATGCACGCGGGCGATTCCGTTCACGAAGACGGCGCTGAAAGAGATCATCCGACACGCACGCGGGATCCCGCGAATCCTCAACATCCTTTGCGACAACGCACTCCTTACCACCTTCGGGTACCGCAAGGCGAAGGTGGACAAGAACATCGTCAAGGAAGTCATCATCGACCGGGGAGAAAAAAAGCGGCCCGCGTTCCAAAAGTGGGCCATCGCCGGTCTGCTGGCGCTGCTGCTGGCGATGCTGGCCGCGTCCGGGTATTGGATCGGGTCTACGAAAATGTCCGGGATGATCAGGCTCGGGAAATATTTTCCGTTCTGAATCGGGGGGGGCATGGCAAAAATCTACGAAGCGCTGGAACAGGCGCAGCGGGAACGGAAGAGGGAGGAGAGCCCTTTCCCTCTTCCCGCTCCCGGGGCATCCCTGAAAACACCTCCGGAATCGACGATGCACCAGGAGATGGCCCTCCTGTACCGGCAAATCGACTCGCTGCTCCACGGCTCCCCGAAGAAGGTGATCCAGTTCATCGCCGCGAGAGAGGGGGAAGGGACATCGACCATCGTCCGGGAGTTCGCGCGGACCACGGCGACGATTCTCGGGAAATCTGTGTTCCTGTTCGACGCGGACCTCCAGGATGCCCATCCCTCCCCCGCCGCGGGCGGTGGGGGGGAAGACGGGGGCGGCGTGGTTCCCGCCGAGCCGGAGATCATGGATACGAACGTGTCCCGCATCGCACCCGCGACCACGGCCGTCTGCCTGATCCCTCAGGATTTCGGCAACATTCGGAAACATTTCTATTCCCCCCAGATCGACTCCTTCTGGGATAGCCTGCGGCGGCAGTTCGACCTGATCCTCATCGACTCGCCGCCCTTCGAAACCTCCCCGGACGGGATCGCCATTTCCGGCAGGGTGGACGGGGTCGTCCTCGTCCTGGAGGCGGAAAAAACGCGCTGGCCCGTAGCGGAGAATCTGAAGGAGCAGATCCTTCTAAGCGGCGGAAACATCCTGGGGATCGTTTTCAACAAGCGCCGTTTCTACATACCGGAATTCGTCTACAAGCAGATTTGAACCGGTGACACAGTGACCGCACCCCCGGGAGGGCGATCTTCCCCCTCCACCCTCCCGGACCCATCGTACCCGCGCGGAGATCCCCTCTCCCCCGGAACTTTCCGGAGGATCGCGGAGCGGGAGCGGGTATTCCGTACCGCCGATCTCGTCGTTCCGGAATCATTACCTCGAAGAATATCTCCATCGGGAATGCGATGAACCCCCTGCTGGTTTCCCTCTATTACAAGCTGAAACCGCTGATCCCAAGGTCCTTGCAGATCGCCGTGCGAAGATCGGTCACCCTCCGCAAGCGGGAGCAATACCTGCGCGTCTGGCCCATCGACGACAGTGCGGGAAAGGCGCCGAAACACTGGCGCGGCTGGCCGGATGGCAAGGAGTTCGCCCTCGTCCTGACCCACGACGTGGATACCGCGAAGGGGCAGAAGAAATGCGCCGAACTGGCGAAGCTGGAAATGCGGTATGACTTCCGCTCCTCCTTCAATTTCGTCCCCCGCCGGTACAGCGATTCGCCGGAGCTCCGGAAATACCTCGTTTGGAACGGGTTCGAAGTGGGGGTGCACGGCTTGTACCACGACGGGAACTACTTCCGTTCCCGCAAGACCTTTTGCCGGAGGGCGATCCAGATCAACCAGTACCTGAAGGACTGGGGGGCGGTCGGTTTCCGTTCCCCCTCCATGTTCTCGAACCCAGAGTGGATCCTCGATCTGGATGTCGAATACGATACCTCGACCTTCGACACCGACCCCTTCGAACCGCAGCCCGACGGGGTGAAGACCATCTTCCCCTTCTGGGTCCAGGGGAATTCGGATCGCCGGGGGTACGTGGAGCTCCCTTACACGATGCCGCAGGATTTCACCCTGTTCGTCCTGATGAGGGAGAACGACATCGGGGTCTGGAAGCGGAAGCTGGACTGGATCGCGAGGAAGGGCGGGATGGTCGTGATGAACACCCACCCGGATTACATGAATTTCAACAGCGAACGGGCGGGGGTCGACACCTACCCGGCGGAGCAATACGAATCCCTGCTCGATTACCTGAGGACGAAATTCTCCGGAAGGTACTGGCACGTCCTTCCGAAGGAGATGGCCCGTTTCGCGCGTGCGTGGTGCGCTCCGGCCGGGAAAGAATCAACCCGTTGAATCGCTGGAAAAGGAACTATTCCGACATCGTCCGCGGGGCGACGGATCGGAACAATATCGTGGCCCTCCTCGACCAGGGCATCGTCAGCGTCGCCAATTTTTTCACCGGACTGATCATCGGAAGGATATGCACCAAGGAACAATTCGGCCTGTACGCGCTTGGATTCACCGTCATCACGATGGGGATATGCGTACAGGATTCCCTGATCTTGACTCCCTACACGATCCACAGTCCCCGCTTGAAAGGGGTCGAGCTTTCCCAATACAAGGCGAGCACCTTTTTCCATCAGCTTCTCTATTCGCTCTGCATCCTGTTCCTCCTGATCCTTTTTCGAGCCGGGCTTTCCCTCGGCGTGGGGCCTCCGGGGATGGTCCCTGTCGCCGAGGCTCTCATCTTCGTCACCGCTTTTATTCTTCTCCGGAATTACGCGAGGAGGGTGAGTTTCGCGGCGTTGAACATGGGCGAGGCACTCGCGCTCGATTGCGTCGTCTCCCTCCTGCAGATCGGCGGACTCGTCGCGCTCGCGTATTTCGATTCCCTGGCGGCCTCCGGAGCGTATTGGATTGTCGGGATGGCTTGCGGCATCGGAACGATCCCGTGGGTGATGTCGAAGAGGAAGGACCTGAGGATTCAGTACGGAAAAGCGATTTCGGACCTGAAGCGGAACTTCTCCACGGGAAAGTGGATCCTGGCAAGCGGATTATTGTGGACGATGGTCATATCGGTATATCCCTGGTTGCTGGCGACCTTCCATGGAGCCGCTTCCACCGGTGTGTGGGCCGCCTGTGTCGGCGTGATTAATTTCTGCAACCCCGTTTTTCTCGCCATGCAGAATTCCTTCAGCCCGAAAATCGCGCACACCTACGCCAACGTCGAGGTGGATGTTTTCCGGTCGTTTTCCTTGCAGGTCACCAGGGTGTTCGGGTTCGTCCTCGCCCCGTTCTGCATTGTCCTGATGTTTTTCGGAGAGCGCCTGGTCACCGGGATGTACGGCGGTAAATATGCCGGGACGGGTTTCATCGTTTTGATATTGGCCCTCGACTTCCTGATTTCGGCCCTGACGTTTCCCCTGTCTCGGGTCCTGTTCACCATCGGACGAGCCGACGTCGATTTCAAGATCAACCTCGTGATGCTCCTGTGCCTGCTCTCCTTCGGTATCTTGCTCGTCATGCGCTTCGGTCCCATCGGCGCCGCCGCCAGTCTTCTCATTACCGATTTGACATGCCTGGTGTGCCGGTATATCGCATTGTCCCGCCTGGTCCCTTTGTCCACCGAAAGACCGGTTCTTGAGTCGAAGACCTTTCCTCCCTCCGTCACGGAGGCGAAGTAGGCAGCTTTGCGAGTCGCTTTATTGACATTCGGCGGATACGGTTTTTACCCGCAGTTCCTCATCAAGGGACTGCTTGGCGGCAGCGATGACGTCACCGTTTTCGCGCCTCGCCAACTGGAGGAGACCCTGGGGAGGATCCTCGGGGGCTGGAAGGACCGGGTCCGGTATTTCCACATGCCCAGGATGCGGTATCCGTCGAACCTGTGGATGGTCCGACGGTTGGTGGAACAGATCGAACGCATCAAGCCCGACGTGGTCCACATCACCGGCTACTATCCATGGATGTATTTCGGACTCCGGCGCCTGTCGAAATACCCCCTGGTGCTGACGGTCCACGATCCGGAGAAGCACTCCGGCGATACCGAGAACAAGGTCGTGCCCGGCTCGTATGAATGGTGTTACAAATACGCGACCAGAGTGGTCGTGATGGGCGAGGAAATGAAGAAGATCGTCATCGACGGCGGCGTCATGGGCGGTTCGTCCGTGGATGTCATCCCTCACGGGAATTATCACGACTTCCTGCACTGGTCGGACCCGACGATCAAGGAACAGGAAAACACCGTGCTGTTCTTCGGACGGATCTGGAAATATAAAGGACTCGAATACCTCGTGGACGCCGAGCCCATGATCCGCAAGGAGATTCCAGACGTCCGGTTCGTTATCGCGGGGAAGGGAAGCGCCCAATACCTGCAGAGCATAAGGAACAGGATGGTCCATCCGGAGGCCTTCCGATTCATGAACGAGTATGTATCCGACAACATGGTCGCGCGGCTTTACCAGCAGGCCTCGCTGGTGGTTCTGCCGTACGTGGACGGGACGCAAAGCGGTCCGCTCCTGCTGGCCTATTCCTTCGGCAAACCGGTGGTGGTCACGAACGTGGGAAGCCTGCCGGAATACGTCGACGACGGGAGAACCGGATACGTGGTCCCGGCCAGGAACCCCGAGGCCCTCGCCGACCGCATCGTGAGGCTGCTCAAAGACGGCAACGCTAGGCGGGGAATGGGCGAGGCGGGTTTCCGGATGTCATCCGGAAAACTCTCCTGGCAGACCTTGACCGGAGAGTATTCGAACGTGTACGAGAGAGCACGGGCAGGGGTGGGGAATTGAACATATTAGTCACCGGCGGGGCCGGCATGATCGGTTCGAACCTCGTCAAGCGCCTGGTCTCGGAAGGCCACTCTGTAAAGGTCGCGGACAACCTGTGGCGGGGGAAGCTGGAAAACCTTTTCGAGGGCGACAGGCCCGTCATCGATCTGAACACGGAATTTTACCGTGTCGACCTGAGGCGGAATGCCAACTGCCTTTCCGTGAGCCGCGATATCGACGTCGTGTATCACCTCGCGGATATCGTCGCGGGAATCAATTTCGTTTTCTCCAACGAGTTGTCCCTGTTCCGGGCGAATATCATCATGAACTCGAACATGCTGAACGCGGCCGTCGAGAATGGAGTGAAAAAGTACATTTATGTCGGGACGGCATGCAGCTACCCGAAAGAGAAGCAGGCGAGCCTGAATCCGCCGCCGTTCCGGGAGAAGGACGCTTACCCCGCCAATCCGGAATCTTCCTACGGGTGGAGCAAACTGATGGGCGAATATGAATGCGAGCTCGCCCATCGCGCCGGGAGGATAGAGATCGGGCTGCTGCGGCTGCACAACGTCTACGGCCCGCCGTCCGAACTCTCGCCGGAAAAATCGCAAGTCATCCCCGCGTTATGCCGCAAGGCGATCCGGCATCCCGCGGAGGATTTCGTGGTGTGGGGATCGGGGCGACAGCGAAGGGCTTTTGTCTACGTCGACGACGTGACCGACGCCTTGTGCAGGATCCTGGAGCGCGGCATGAATCAAGGGGTGATCCAGATCGGGCCCAACGAGAGCGAATCCATAGGAAACATCGCGCGGAAGATCGTCGACCTCTCCGGGAAGCCGCTCGAGATCACTTTCGACACAACGAAGCCCGAGGGGGACGTGGATCGGACCGCGGACTGGTCCAAGGCTTCGCGGATCTTGGGATGGAGCCCGCGAGTGAACATCGCCGACGGCCTGGAAAGGACGTACGAGTGGTGCCGGCGATATCTCGAGGTCGGGCGGTCCCCTTCTCTTCCCCTGGTATGCCAGCAACTTTAAACATCCCCACGCTCGAGAAACGCCGGAGTCCCTGATTGACGATGGCGATGTCGCAGGACCTTAGCAGAAAGGCGACAATCCTCGTCATCCTCCTGCTTGCGCCGATCTTCTTTTTCCTCAACCACGAACTGGAGTACACGTACGAAGGAGCCTCGATCGAGAATTCCGTCAACTATTCGGAGAAAATCGACTTTGAAGAACGGGCCATCGAGGGGAATCTCCAGCGGCGCATCGCGCTGTTCTCGATCGGGCTGTTCGCCCTGCTCGGCATGGTATTCACGAAGAGGCGCATCCGTTTCACATATGACGAACCGCTCGGGTGGGTGCTCTTCTTTTTCGGGGTCTGGTCCCTAGCGAGTGTCCTCTGGTCCATCGAAGTCCCCTTGACGATCCGCAAATTGACCACGTTCGGACTTTTTTGCTTTCTCGCCGCGGCGTTGGCAAGCCGCTTTCCGGTGAATTTCGTTCCGGAGTGCGTCTTTTATCTCACGGCTCTCTATATCGCGGCGGGATTGTCCGCCGAGATCGCCTCCCAGACATTCCAACCCTGGTCGGGCGAGTATCGTTTCTCCGGAACCGTGCACCCGAATATCCAGGCCGTCAATTGCACCATGATGCTCTTCGCGGCCGTTTCCCTTGCGGAAACCCCTGACCGCCGTCGCCGCGTTCTTTACCTGTCCGCCGCGACATTGGGATTCGTCCTGCTGATCCTCACGAAGTCCCGGACGTCCCTGTTTTGCGCACTCCTCGGATTCATCACATTCTTCATCATCAATTCGCCCAATAAATTGAAAACTTCCGCGTATATCTTTGGAATCCTCTGTTTTTTCGGCATCCTCAACATTTTCATCGGCGAGTTCATGGCGTCCGACGTGAAGGAAGTGGCCCTTCTCGGAAGAGACACCGAAGAGACATTGACGTTGACGGGCAGGACATCGATCTGGGGAAAAGGCCTGATTTTCTTCGGGATGCGTCCACTCCACGGGTACGGGTTCAACAGTTTCTGGACCCCTCCCCACATCCGGATGTTTTCGGAATCCATGGGATGGAACATCGCGGACGTCCATTCGGCCTATCTCGATCTTCTTCTCAGCGTCGGACTCGTCGGTCTCCTCTCCTATCTGCTGATCCTGGCTCTTGGAATGAAAAAAGTGTTTTCAACCTATATAAAGACGCGCGAAACCGGATACGCTTTTCTCCTGATGATTTTTATCTTCCTGTCGGTCCATGGTCTATTGGAGTCCGAATTAATCGAAGTGACGTCGATCTATTCCTTCGTGTTCATCTGGGGATTGTTTTACCTAGCATTCCCGAGCCGGGAATCGGTCGGACATGCCGCATGAATCCGAACGGAAGGAAAATCCATGTCCTGGTCACCTCCGCCCCCCCCGAAGCCAAAGGCGGGATCGTGGCCCTTCATCGCGTACTCTTCGGGCAACCTCTCCGGCAGAATTTCCGGGCTTCCATCTTTCCCGTATCGTCACCGACGCCATTCAACGAACGATGGATCAGCCGGCTTTTCAGAATATTGGAGCGCATGCAAGGGTTCGGTTCCCTGCTCGTCAAGGACAAATCGATAAAAATCATCCACATCAACACGTCCTACGACGTAAGAGGCACCGTGAGGGACGCATTCTTCATATTGATATCGCGGGTTTTCGGAAGAAAAATCGTCATCCAGATCCATAGTTCGGTAAGCGCCTGCGATGGTACCAATGTCATGAGGTGGATCGTAAGACACATTTACTCTTTAGGCAGTAAAATCCTCGTCTTTACCGAAGAAGACAGGAAGAAAATCGCGATCCTGGTGCCAAAAGAGAAAGCGGAAATCTTCCCGAACGCGGTAAATGTCGACGAGTTCATCAGGAAAGACAACGGATTCAAATCGGATCAATCGATCCCGGAGGAAGGGAAAATCGTTCTTTTCATCTCCAGATTGATCAAGGATAAAGGCGTATATGACCTGATCGAATCGATCCCGTCCGTTGTAAAGGAGAATGAGAACGCCTATTTTCTATTCGCAGGCGAGGGTCCGGAAAAAACCCGGATGGAAGCGATCTGCAGGCGGAAAGGCATCGAAGGAAAAGTCCGGTTTCTCGGGCACATTCAGCAAAACGATGTGACAAGGGCATTCACCTCCGCGGATATTTTCGTCCTTCCCGCCCGCCATCCCGAGGGAATGCCCATGGCGGTCCTGGAAGCGTTGGCCGCGGGACTCCCGATCGTTTCCACCCCGCTTGGAGCCATCCCGGACATCGTCAAGGACGGGATCAACGGTTTTCTCGTCGAGCCGAACGCCCCGGAACAGATCGCCGAAAAAATCGGATTACTGTTACACCGGGATGACCTGAAAAAGAAGATCCGGGAAGAGAACATCCGGCTTGCGAGACGGGAATACGACCGGGACATCGCATTGAACAAACTGGAAAAGTTATATCATTCGCTTTAGAAGAATGCCTTTTTTGACTACTGAATCCTCAAGCTTGTGGGCGGCGAGGGCGACATCGGGGTTTTCACGTTTGGGTTATACTCGTACGCCCCGAGATCCGGGGCGCCACCGACGGGGACGGGTTGACGATCGTAGTCGATCGTATACCCGAGATCGATCCCCTTGTCGATGGCAGGGCTCTCCGGCCGCAAGTGAAAATTATTCAACCTCGGATCGATGAATTTCGGATCCGCCTGGATGTCCCCGGGCCCCGCACCGGAACCCCCTATCCGGGTCGCCGCATTGAGAAAGTGGTAAAGGTTGTTGCTGCGACTGAATGAAGATATCGAAAGGAACGAAAAATTTCCCAACATCACGATATTGTTTCGAAAGAAAAACGCCGATGGGGACGGAGCACCCCCGAACCAGATCAAGGCGGAAGAAGTACTCCCGTACTCCGCGACGTCCACGATCGTATTGTTTTCCACCCTGAAATTCTCCACGATGCTTCCGAATTGATCGGTGATATGGATCGAGCCCAGGCTTCTGTTGTTCAATGAAACGTTGTAGCTGATCCGGACATTCCTTGCCGACCCGCCCCCAACCTCGAAGAACCCGGCGGAATACTGCACCCAATTGTGGTGGACATAACTGTTATCGACGTTCCCATAGAATTCCACGAACCCTCCATCGATCCCGAAATCGAAACTCGACGCGATCAGGTTCACCCCCCGATTGTATGAGATTTCGTTGTTCGGTCCGTTCACCACGACCCCGTTTGCGCCAAAATCATCGCTTCCCCCCGGGGTGTTGACGACCATGGTGCCCTCGTGAAAATAATTTCGAGTGACAAGATTGTAACTGCCTCGGACCACGACCCCGGCCCCTGTATTAGCGAATTCGCAGTCCTGAACGACGTTATGGGAATAATTATCCAGTATGTACACCCCGGCTTCATGGGACTCTTTCATGAGAAAATTTTCCACGATGACGTAGTTCGCCCTGATATCGATCGAATGCGACCAGATCCCCGTGTTCCTGATGACCGGTTTCTCTCCGACGCCATACGAAGTAAACCGGATCGGGTTCCCCTGCGTCCCCGAATTCTGAATCAAAAGATTGCCCGTCCAGGTGGAACCACAGTCGAAACGTACGACATCTCCCGGGAAAAACAGGGTGCTGTTCACCTTTGAAAGTGTTTTCCAGGGGGAACTTGTGGCGGTCCCCGGAGAATCGTCGTTCCCTTTGGAAGAAACGAAATAATCCTTGCAGAATCCGTTCGACGTCAACAAAAGAAGGAAAAGAGAACAGGCGACGCATGATTTCGTGTTCATCGATCCCCTCCTCGCCGCGAAAACCGGATGCCCATGAGGGTATTTTATCTCAAGGGGGATCCTTGTACATCGAAAATCCAAAATGACGCCGTCCATGACCATGAATTCTTCCCCGTCAAGAAAAATCCTCAGGGAAATCGTTGCATTTTTCTATTACTACACGGGATTCCACTATTTCCTGATGAAGTCATACGACAAGAGAAAAGCGACGATTCTGGTGTACCACGATCCCAGCCCCGAAGTACTCCGGGCGCATCTGGAATATTTATCCGGAACCTTTACGTTCATCCCGCTCGGCACGCTGGTGAAGGCGATCAAAAACAAGTATTGGTCCGCCATACCGCCGAACTCTCTCGTCCTCACGTTCGACGACGGTCACAAGGGAAATCACGCTTTACTGGATCTGTTCAAAACGTATCGGGTTCAGCCCACCCTCTCGTTATGCAGCCATATCGTCAACACCAACCGCCATTTCTGGTGGAATAACGGGTCTTTGGACGTCAGGGAATTAAAGAGAATGACCTGCGAGGAGATGTTTCTTCACCTGCGTGGACAAACGGGTTTCGAACCGGAGAGGGAATACCCCGATCGGCAGGCGCTGAGCCTGCAGGAGCTTCGAGCGATGTCGCCGTTCGTGGAATTCGGATCGCACACCAGATTTCACCCCGTGCTGACGAACTGCAGTGATGAACGATGCTTTCATGAAGTGGCGGACTCGAAAACGTTCCTGGAAGAGCTCCTGCAAAAGCCGATCGAACATTTCGCCTATCCGAACGGCGATTACCGGGAAAGGGAAGCCAGGTTCGTGAAAACCTGCGGGTATCACTCCGGAAGAACGCTCGACATCGGAAGAAACGGGATCGACGCGGATCCCTGCAGGTTGAAGGCGATCGCCATCGAGGATGATGCCTCGATCAATATATTGCGCGCACAGATCAGTGGGTTTTTCTGTTACCTGAAATACTCGCGACATCGCAGCTTTCGAGGAGCACGACCACCCCTTCTTTGATCATGAATATTCCTGCCAATCCACAGAAAGAGGACGGTAATTCATGAAAACCGAAACCAGCAGGGAAATTGTCAGGGAATTCGTTGTCTCAAATCTTGTTAAAAAACGGGAACACCTTGGGATAAGCGATCAAGATAATATCATTATCGGTGGAATACTGGATTCTCTTGGAATCATTAAAACGATTAATTTCCTGGAGGAGAAATATAAATTTTTAATAAAAGATGAAGACGTATTACCGGAAAATTTCGAGTCGATCGAGGCCATATCATCTTTCGTAGACCGGATATCAAGCCAATAGATGTCCCGGGAGGGCCTCAACAATGAACGGAGATAAAAATATACCGATGGTTCCGGGAAGGAAATCCTCCCTGCCGCTGGTGTACGGCAATACTCCATCGTTCCTTGGAGTGGAGGTGCTGTCCCAGAACCTTCTGAAAAAGGGGTACGATGCCATTATTACCGGTGTCCCCTGGGAAGGAACGATCACGTGGGGATCGTACGCCGGATGCGAACTGGCGCCCCGCGCGATCCGTCACTCCTCCGCCCGGTACGGGGGGTTCCTGCCCGAGTACGAAATCGACCTGTTCGATTACCTGAAAATCGGCGACGCCGGGGACGTGGTGGTAAACCCGAACGACCCCGCGGAGACGATGAAAAACGTCCTTCACGTCATGAACAACATCTACGAAAACGACAGCATTCCGATCGTGCTGGGCGGAGATCATTCTTTTACGCCCGAGATCATCAAGGCGCTGGCGCAGAATTCCGACGGCAATATCGGAGTGGTGCATTTCGATTCGCACTTCGACAATTCGCCGGCGTTCGGAACCGACGAATACCCCCGATGCGGACCCATCCATCGGATCGCGCAGATCGAAAAGGTCCGGAAAAAAAGCATCGTGCACGTCGGAATTCGAGGGCCGCGAAACTCCCCCGCCCAGTTCGAATACGCGAAGAGCATGGGGGCCAGGATTTTCCACATTCGGGAGATCCGCAAGCGGGGAATCGAGGAGGTGATCGAGGAAGCGATCAACGTCGCGATGGAGAACACGAAGCAGGTCTTCGTCACGGTCTGCAGCGACTGCATCGACGCATCCTTCAACCCCGGGGGCCCCGCCGACTTCAACGGCCTCTCCGCCGGCGAGCTCTTCTCCGCCCTGTATCGTCTGGGGGAATCCGGCATCTCGGGTCTCGATTATGTCGAGATCTACCCGACTCAGGATCCGACGTCGTTCTCCTCCCATCTGGCCACCTGGGGGATCATCCACGCCCTCGTGGGAATGGCCGCCCGGAAGAAGGAGTCTCGATGAACTTTTCCCTGACGGAAGACCAGGAACGATTCCGGGATCATACGATCGAATTCGCCCGCCGGGAACTCAACGACGGCGTGACGGAGCGGGACAGGAACCGGGAGTTTTCCTGGAGCGGATGGAGGAAATGCGCCGAATTCGGAATTCACGGGCTTTCGATGCCCGTGAAATACGGCGGTCTCGGAATGGATCTCCTGACCTGCGTCGCCGCGATGGAAGGGCTGGGCTACGCCTGCAGGGACAGCGGCCTGCTGTTCTCGATCAACTCGCAGATCTGGACGTGCGAACACCCCATACTGAAGTTCGGAAGCGAGGAACAGAAGGAAAAATATCTCCCCGGGCTGATCCGCGGATCGCTGGTCGGCGGCCACGCGATGACGGAGCCCGATTCCGGTTCCGACGCGTTCAGCATCCGGTGCAGGGCCGAGAAGCGCGGAGATTCCTACCTCCTGAACGGCTCGAAAATATTCATCACGAACGCCCCGATCGCGGATCTCCTCCTCGTCTTTGCCGTGACGGACCCGCGGAAAGGGTTCGCCGGGATCTCCGCGTTCATCGTCGAGAAAGGGTATCCGGGGTTCTCGACGGGAAAGCCGATGGGGTTGATGGGACTCAACACTTGTCCGATCGGGGAGGTCGTCCTGGAGGACTGCGAGGTGCCGGGATGGAACCGGCTGGGCGGCGAAGGCGCGGGCCTCGCGATTTTCAATTCGGAAATGGAACTGGAACGGAGCTGCCTCTTCGCGACCCACCTCGGAGCGATGGAAAAAGGATTGGAAGACACGATCCGCTACGCGAAGGAACGGAAACAGTTCGGAAGCGAAATCGGAAAATTCCAATCCGTATCCCATAAAATTTCTGAGATGAAGGTACGAACCGAGCTTTCACGGCTGATCCTGTATAAAGTCGCGTGGATGAAATCGGAGGGGAAACGGGCGCCGATGGATTCCGCGATCGCGAAGCTGTTCCTTTCCGAAAGCTACGTTCAAAACAGCCTGGATGCCCTCCAGATCCACGGGGCGTACGGGTACAGCACCGAATTCCATTTCGAAAAAGACCTGCGGGACGCGCTCGCGGGAAAAATCTATTCGGGCACTTCCGAAATCCAGAGAAACATCATCGCCGCCTTCCTCGGATTGTAACCCGTCCATGCCCCCATATCTTCTTCACCAGCTGCTTTCCCGAAGCGCGGAACGGCACCCGGACCGGGAGGCGGTCGCATGTCAAGGCGGGTCGATGACCTATGCGGAACTGCACCGAAGGAGCGACCGGCTGGCGTCCGGGCTGAAGGACCTGGGCGTGAATCCCGGCGACCGGGTCGGGATCCTCATCAACAAGTCGATCGAATCCATCGTCGTGATCTTCGGGATCCTGAAAACCGGGGCTTCCTATGTCCCGATCGATTCCCTGGCCCCGCGAAGCCGGGTGGAATACATCCTGGACCGCTGCGAAATACGGGTTCTGATCACCACCCCGGAGGGAGCCGGCAAGATCCTCCCGCGGTCCGGCGCGAATCCCTACCTGAAAATAATCACCCTGCCGGCGGACGAACTTTTCGGAGAACGATCGGCGCCCTTCGAACCGATCGATTTCTCCGATACCAATCCGGCATACATCCTTCACACGTCAGGCTCCACCGGGATGCCGAAAGGCGTGGGGCTGTCCCATTTGAACGCCCTGACGTTCGTCGACATGGCGGCCGAATATTTTCACGTCGAAAAGGAAGACCGGCTGGCGTGCCACGCGCCGCTCCAATTCGATCTCACGGTCTTCGATCTCTTCGTGGCCGTCCGCAACGGGGCGACGATCGTCCTGGTCCCTGAAACCTTGTCGATCTTCCCGATGAAGCTGGCGCAATTCATCGACGAGGCGAAGATCACGGTCTGGAATTCCGTGGCCTCGGTCCTGTCCTTGCTCGCGGAGCGGGGGCGGATGGACCGGTTCCGGTTCGATTCCCTGCGGACGGTCATTTTCTCCGGCGATGTCCTTCCGGCGAAGCATCTCCGGAAATTGAAGACCCTCCTGCCCCGCGTCCGGTTCTTCAACGTGTACGGACAGACCGAGGCCAATTCGTCGATGTGTTATCCGATCGGCGAGGTTCCGGAAGGGGACGCCTGGAGAATGCCCATCGGGAAAGCCTTTCCCAACTTCGAGGTGTTCGCGCTGAATGAACTTCGCCAGGTCGTCCGTCGACGCGGGGAGATCGGGGAACTGTACGTTCGCGGATCCTCCGTGGCGACGGGCTATTGGGGGGAGCCGGAAAAAACATCGGGGTCGTTCGTGACCGATCCGAAGTCGATGCTGTCGAATCGCAAGGTCTACCGGACCGGCGACCTGGTGACCATGGATCGAAGCGGCGATTACCTGTTCCTCGGACGGGAAGATCACCAGGTGAAATGCCGGGGATACCGGGTGCAGCTCGATGAAATCGAAACGGTCCTGAACAACCATCCTTCGGTCAAGGAGGCCGTCGTCCTGGCGTTGCCGGACGACCTGATCGGAAACCGTATCCTGGCGCACATCGCGACGGTCGACGGAGTGAAGTTGACGGAGATGGAGGTGTTCGACCATTGCAGCAAGACGCTCCCCGGATACATGGTCCCGGAAAAATGCATTTTTCACGATCACTTCCCGAAAACCGCCACCGGGAAAACGGACAGGAATTCGTTGAAGGAATCGACAGGAAAGGAGCGTATTTAAGCGACTTGTTCAAGCACTTCTTCCAGATCGTCGCATTCTTCTTCCCGTCTCCGTTCAATGTCTGGTTCCATCGGCTTGCCGGAGCGGAAATAGGGCGACACGTCCGCATCCACCCCGGGGTGCTGATTCTTTCCCGGAACGTCCACATCGGGGGAGAGGCCGTCATCAAATTCGGCGCGATGATCAACGTCCGAACTTTCCGGCTGGGGAGAAAAAGCAAGATCGGTTTCTTCACCCTCGCGAAAGGGGTTTCGGACCTGCTGGTCTCTGACGCGTGCATCATCGGTCCCAAGTGCATGATCGAATGCTCCAGGGAGGTCGTCCTCGATTACTACTCGGGGGTCGGTCCCGGCTCCTACCTTTACACCCACGGATCCGGAATGCCGGTGACGGAAGGATATCGGTCGACGTTTGCCCCGATCCACATCAAGGAAAAAGTCTGGGTCAACATGAGATCGACCATCGGCCCGGGGGTCACGATCGGGGAAAAATCGATCGTCATGCCCGGGACGATTCTGCTCGAAAGCGTCGGCCCGAACCGGATGGTCGCGGGGGATCCGGTGAAATTGAGCAACGTTCCGAGGTTTCCCATGCCGGGGAATGGAAACGGCCTGCGGGAAATCGCGAACAACATACTGGTCGACTATTCGAACTGGCTGAAGGAATACGATCGATTCGAATGCGACCTGAAGGATTCCACCCTACTCCTGAAAAACGGAAGCCGACCCGTCTCCATAACGGTCGACGGTCCCGGGGACATCGCGCTATTGACGAGGAAGGGGGAGAAAACCGACGGCGCCTACTTCAACCTGGCGGACCTGTCCACCGATCAAAGCAGGTTCGACATGAAAACGGATTTCGAGGAATTCCTCAGGATGTACTTCGGCCTGATCTTCCTTTGAGGATTTTGTAATAGAAATCTTCCAGGGTCCCCGTCAATATCTTCCAGTCGTAGTTCGTCACGGCAAGCCGCCTCGCGTTGCGCCCGAGCTGATCCGCTTCCTCGGGGTTTTCGATCAACCGGATGACTTTTTCGGCGATGTCGCCGGCGTCCCATCGCGCCAATAAACCGATTTTACCCTCCTCGAACAAGGGCCGGACGTCCCCCACCGGATTGGAGACGGTCGGGCGTCCCAGGCTCATGTACTCCCCGAGTTTATTCGGCCACCTCCCGATGTTGTAGATCTTCGGGGGGAAGGGAAGAATGAACATGTTCACAGTGCCCAGGTGCCAGCTCAGGTCCTCGAACGGCAGAAAGCCGGTTAAATGAAGGTTCCCGGCGACGCCATGTTTTTGCGCCATGTCGACGACTCCGCGGCCGGTCTTCCCGGTGATGAGAAGTTTCACCGTCGGGAACCTTCCTACGACCATCGACAGGACCCTCATCATGGTATCCATCTCGGCATGCGAATCGATGCTGGAATATCCCAGAAGAATATCGGAGGAGGGATAGCCGACCTTTTCCCGGCACTCCCTGATCGTCCTGTGAGGGAATTGTTCCGGGAAAACTCCTCCGGGAATGCAGCAGATGTTTTCCGGCGGAACCCCCATCCGGATCGCCCGATCCCGCAAAGCGGTCGAGATCACGGTCAACCCATCCGCCCGCATCCGGAAAGCCTCTTCGTAATAGGTCTCTATCGGGCCGAAAAGAGATCGATACCACTTGGGACGGAATTCATCGATGACCCCGCCCCTCCCCCACCAGTCGTTCCAATCCGTCAGCAAGGGAACCGGATGACGTTTCCGATAGAAGAGAGCGGGATAGATCGTGACCGGCCGCGTCTCGAAACAGTGGATCAGGTCATACGACGCCTTCTCGCGACCAAGGAATAGCCGCCGATTCATCAGGTTCCACGGGTCCCATCCCGAGCGCAATCTCCCCCACAGAAGATCCGGCGTTTCGATCACGCGCACGCCGTCCCAATCCGACGCGACAATCCCGACTTTTCTCCGATCCGCGACGACCAGCAGGGTGACGTTGTGGCCCCTTCGCACAAGTTCTTTCCCCATGGCGTGGGACCTGGCGTAAACACGGAACCGTCGGTGGTGTGAAATCATTAAAATATTCAGACGATCCGTCATCGGCCATCTCCTCGTGACCACTCCCCGGCGTCACCGTTCGCCCAGGCGGATTGCCGTCCACCGCGGCAGCGCTGCCAGTATATTCTTCCCGAGGGCGGATACAAGCGGATCGGACGACATCCCCGGGGGTCGCGACGCGGATGTTACCCTTGCATGGAATAGATCATGCGCATGTCCCAATCGGCCATGTCCGGCAATCGACGGTTCCCAAGCGACCACGCGGCTTCCGGCACGTCGGCCCGTACGGACCTCACGAGAAGGCAGGGCTGTTCCTGATCCACACCCGCCCCCTCCTGCCCCCCTTGCACGGGTCTGAAGCCGACATCACGCAGCAGATTCTTCGTCTCGTTCCCCAGTGTAGCCGTCCAAATGTTCAAATCCGCAAAGGGGCTGAGACGGATCGCGGCACGCAGCAATCCCGCGCGGACGCGTTCGGATGTCGCTTCCCAATCGACGATGTTGACCCGTACCCTGCTCAACGAAATCTCGGAGACATACTGTTGCAGGACAAGGTATCCTTCCAAATCCTTTTCCTTCCAGTAAAGGAAAAGATATCGGTGGAGCGGATTCCGAACACGCCAGG
>Ga0315273_10004435_pt1 | contig 17207 bp, 13 predicted proteins | sample YL17G02_0_MG_FD_205753 | JGI IMG/M metagenome (GOLD analysis project Ga0315273, IMG submission 205753) | Sediment microbial communities from Yellowstone Lake, YNP, Wyoming, USA - YL17G02_0 | ecosystem: Environmental > Aquatic > Freshwater > Lake > Sediment | place: USA: Wyoming | collected... | reverse complement strand
TTCAGCCACGCCGCGCGAGATGGCCATCTCGACGCCGGTCTCGCTCATGACGTACGGCAGGTACGACCGGAACGTCATGGGCACCGCGACCTCGAACTCCTCGTACGCGTCGAGCCGCAGGCCTGACACCGCATACGCAAGATCCCTGACATCGAGGTCGTAGCCTGGCTTCGGAGGATAGCGGCGCTCGAAGTCCGCGTACCAGGCATACAGCGCACCGCTGTCGCGGAGACGCCGGCCTGCGGAAAAGTCGTAGATCGCGAGGACGCCGCCCTTGCCCAGCACCCGGGCGATCTCCGGAAGGAACAGGGCGAGGTCCACGTAGTTGAGTGAGCCCGCGGCCGTCACGAGGTCGAACGACCCGGCCGGAAACGGCAATCGCTCGGCCTGGCCGACGAGGAATGCCGCTCGCGGCGCGACGGCACGGATGTGCCGCAGCATGTTTAGGACAGGCTCCAAACCGACCGCGGTGTCGGCCAGCGGCTCGAGCGCCGCCGTCGAGACTCCCGCGCCGCAGCCCACATCGAGCGCGCGTGTGACGCGACGGGCCAGCCGGAGATGCTCGCCGATCGCCCGGATGACATGCGGGTGCACCGCAGGACGATCGAAAGCGTAACCCGCCGCCATCCGCAGACTGTCATAGACGTCGTTCGCTGCCATCAGGCGCTCACTTCCGTGACGCCTGCCCGCCCCGGGCGCCGCCTGGCATGGCCGAACCGGCCGCGCGCCGCGCCAGCACGATCCGGAACGCCGACGCGATGGCCGCGCCTTTGGTGAGCGGCCGGCGCTCGGCGGCGTAGTGCGTCGCGAAGAACTGGTCGTGGCCGCCGGTGTTGAAGGCGGCCACCAGCACGCGGATGCGATCGCCGTTGACCCACGCCCTGATCGACTGGCTCGCGTCGGGTGAGACGACCTGAAAGGTCCGACCGTCCGGGGCCGTCAGGCTGGCCTCGCGGATTCGGGCCTTCGTGGATCGGAAGTCGTTCGTCCCGAGCGCATTGGCGTCCTGCGACCAGGGCCCGGTCATGACGACGCGTGGTTCTTCCACGAGGCGGCGCGCCACCGGGTTCGCGCGAGCGGTGCCGAGGGGGCGCCCGATGTGGTCGTCCGGGTACCAACCCCACTCGGCTTCACGCTCCCACCGCAACGTGTCGAACGTTCGCGGCAGCGTGAAGACCAGTCCCCACTGCCGAGGATTGACGTCCGCGAGCATCTCGAGGCGGTACGAGATATCGAAGACGCCACGCGGTCCTGCCGGGCGGACCGAAATCGTCCCGGCAACGTCGGATCCACTGACCGTGAAGACGACCTGGTCGCCGCGCCGCTCGCCTGCCGACAGCACCGTGCTCGCTGGGACGGGCGTGAACGGCGCGATCTCGTTGGCCAGTTGCGTCCCCGCCGCAGTCGCGACGCCTCCTTCTCTGTTCAGCGGCAACACCATCGGCACCGGCCGCAGCAGCCGGTGCTCATCGTCGAGCCCGATTCGCCGCGTGGCCTCTGCGAGTGCCGCAAGCGGATCGCGAGCGAAGACCTCTGCCTTCTGGGTGGCAGAGACCAGGGCCGCGGCACCCGGGACCACAACGGCCTCGCGCGCAACCGACACGCCGCGGCGATCGGTCACCGTGACGACGATCCGATCACCCGCGCGGGCGGCGGTGGCGGGAATCACCACTGCGCCGATGGCATGAGGCTCGATGTCCGCGCTCAGCGCGCCCATGGCCTTGCCGTTGCGCTCCCAGGCGATTCGGGTGTCCTTCAGGTTGTTGAAGTTGAACCGGTTCTGAACCGTCAGGGTGATCGGCCGGCCCGCCGCGACATCCGCCTTGAGCACGCGGAACGGCGTGTAGGCGTTCTTCATCCCGAGCCACTCGGGCTTCTGCCGGCGCCAGCCGTCGATCGGCCCCCAATGGCCGTAGCCCTTGAGATCGCCGTTGGGCATGTGGAACACATCGTCGACGCCGCTCCACACCGCCCCGCCGAGGCAGCCCGTTTGCTGCCAGATCAGATCGACCATGCGCGCCAGAGGACGTCCCCAGTCCTCACGCACCCACGGGTCGGTCGCCAGTTCCCGACGGTTGTAGCACTGCAGGTGTGCGTATTCGCCGAACCACACCGGGCGGGCGAGCGTGCTCCACTCTTCCGGGTTCTTTTCGCCGGGGTAGTGATAGTTCGCGAGGTCGGCGGTGCTCCCGGCGTTGTTGTACCCGCCCCAGGACTGATCGTGGAACGTGAACGGCCTGGTTGGATCGTCCTGCTTCGCAACCTCCAGCACCTTGGCGAAGAGCGGCGTCCACAGCGACTCGTTGGCGAGCGACCAGATCAGGACGCTCGGGTGGTTGCGGTGAGCCGCGATGTTGTCCAGCGTCGCGCGCAGAAAGTACACGAAGAACTTCGGGTCGAGGTGGTTCCAGGTCTTCCAGACCGCGCCGGCCTCGTGACTGACCCAGCAGATCGCGGCCTCGCTCTCGACGAAGATGCCAAGCTCGTCGCACGCGTCCAGGAACTCCTCGCTGGGCGGGTAGTGCGACGTGCGCACCAGGTTCACGTTTGCCGCCCGGAACAACTCCGCATCCCTGCGGCAGAGTTCGGGCGTCAGGCTTCGCCCGCGAATCGGATGCACCTCGTGCCGATTCACGCCAAGCAGCTTGATTGGGCGGCCGTTGACGAGCAGGCGGTTGCCCTCGACCCGCACTTCGCGCAGACCAACCCGCTGCCGGAGAGTCTGGACCGCCTTGCCATCGACGGTCAGCGTCGTTTCGAGCATGTACAGGTCGGGGGTTTCAGACGTCCACAGGCGGGCATTGCCCACGACGAGCGGAACTGCGCCTTCGGCGTCGGCGGCGAGTGTGCCGGCCGTGTCAATCAGCCGATGGCGGACGATCGCACGGCCCGGGCGGCCAGACATGTCGAGATCGCTGTGTACCGTCACCCGCGCGTCGCGCCCGGCGACCGACGTCTCGTACCATTGGCGCGCGATGTGGGTGGGCGGCACGCAGAACAGCGTCACCTTGCGAATGATGCCGCCGACCTGGTGCGCCGCGTACTGGGAGATGCAGGAGATCGAGTCTGGTACTGATTCGCTCTGCACGCGAACAACCAGTTCGTTGCGGCCCGGCCGGACGGCGGCGGTGGCATCGACTTCGAAGGGCACGAAGCCACCGGCATGGCCGCCGACAACCTGGCCGTTGACCAACACCTCAACGACGGCGTGGACGGCATCGAATCGCAGCTTGATTGTCATGCCCTGCCAGTCCGCGGGGACATCGACGCTGCGCCTGTAGGTGGCGAACCCGCCCGAGGGCACTTCGAAGCCCTGCATCGCCCACTCTCCCGGCACTTCGATCGGCTTCGGGGCGGCGCCGTCGACCGGCGAGAAGCTCCACGCGCCGTTCAGCGAGAACAGCGGGTTCGCCACGCCGGCCACCGCGGCCGGCCTTGGCGTGAGGACAGGCGGCGGGATCACCAGCGCATCGAAGTCCTGGCTCAGCGGGGCCGGCGGGACCACTGATGCGGACTGGCCGAGACTGGCGGCCACGTCACCGTGAGGGATGAACGCCTGGAGCAGGAGCGCCAGGAAGAGGACTCGGGTCAGCGGCGTCATGTGGCCCAGATACTAGATCCGGCGCCAGGATGCCGCAAGGACAACGACTGCCACTCACGCGCAGGCACTGGCCACAGGGGACGCGGCGACCGGGCCAGAACGCGTGGGCCGTGGTAGGATTCGTTAATCCGAACATCCCAACCCGGAGGAGGCCGCATGATTTCGATCCTCGCGCTCTGGCTCCCGATCCTCGTGTCGGCGGTCATCGTGTTCGTGGCAAGTTCCCTTCTTCACATGGTGCTGCCCTTCCACAAGGGCGATTTCGCCAGGGTCCCGAACGAAGACGAGGTGATGGACGCGATTCGCAAGGCTGGCGTCAAACCGGGCGACTACATGATGCCGTACATGACTGCACCGTCCGCCATGAAGGACCCGGCCTTCGTCGAGAAGTTCACGAAAGGCCCGGTGGCGGTGATGACCGTCATGCCCGGGGGGCCTCCGGCGATGGGCGGCCAGCTCGCGCAGTGGTTCTTCTACTGCGTGCTCGTGGGTATATTCGCGGCGTACATCGCGGGCCGCGCTCTCCAGCCCGGTGCGCACTACCTCGCGGTGTTCAGGTTTGCCGGGGCGACGGCGTTCTTCGCCTACTCCATCGCCCTCTGGCAGGACTCGATTTGGTACAAGCGGAAGTGGAGCACGACGATCAAGTCGACGATCGACGGCGTGATCTACGGCCTGCTGACCGGCGGCACCTTCGGCTGGCTCTGGCCGAACTAGCGCCGTGACTTGGTGAAGCGGGTCGAGATCGTCGAGCAGCCGGCTCAACGCCACCGCGCGGTATCCGGAGGCCAGGTCGCCCGACCGCGTGCCCGCGCGAGCGCTCGTCCGGACACCGTCACGCCGCGCCCCCGGAGTTCCCGCCTCCGGGCATCCGCATGGCCTGGCGGATGCGCGATCTCAGGTCCCGGACGCGCGGGTCCTTGAACCAGACATCCAAGCCGAAGGCGGGGGTGGTCCAGACCATGAGACTGCCGATGCGCTCTGCTAAGTATAGGAACTCACAATTACGATGACGTATTCTGCCTCATCACGCGGCCGCAGCGAGCGCCTCGCGCGCGGGCAGTTTCGCCAGCAGTCGGCCGAGGTCGGCCCGGGTGAACTTCCACTCGAACGGTTTGGCGACCTGTTCGTAGTGGGTCTGAAACCGCAGCAACCGGTCCTCCAGGACCGCCAGGCTGGTCGCGTCGTTGGGGGTCAGGACTTTCCGTTGCACAATCGAGAAGTAGATTTCGATCTGGTTCAGCCAACTGGCGTGGACCGGCGTGTGGACGACCACGAGGTGGGGCCACCGGCCCTGGAGACGGGCGGTGCCCGACGCCCCCGCGTGCGACGAGCCGTTGTCCAGCACCCAGAAGACGCGGCGCGCGGATCGATAGGGCTCCTGGGCCATGACGTCGGCGACCAAGCGATCGAACGGCACCCGCCCGGTCGTGGGTTCGCATCGGCCGAAGAGCTTGGCGCGGTGGACATCCCAGGCCGCGAAGTACGCCCAGGCGCCGGCACGCTTGTATTCGTGTTCCACTCGCATGGCCCGGCGCGGCGCGGGCGGCGTAGAGGGATGACACCGGTGGCGGGCCTGAATGCTCGTCTTCTCGTCGGCCGAGAGGACATAGTCGTCGGCACCGAGGGGTGCCCCGTCCCACGTCTGATGATACAGATCGAGCACCCGGCCGGCCTTCTCAGCGAACGCCGGATCACGGGGGAAAATCCAACTGTGGTGACGCCACGGCTTAATCGCGTCGGCGCTGAGCCACCGCCAGAGCGTGGCGTCACTGATCTGCGCGACAAGGCCACGGGCGACGACCGCCCGGTGCAACTCGGGGATCGTGAAATGGGCGAGCGGGAGGTCGAGGGCCGCCGGCAACTCGCACGCCAGGCGCTTAACCTCGACGACGACGCTGGGGGGAAAAGCGGGCTGGACGCCCGCCGCGCGGCTCTTCGTCGAGGCCGGCGAGGCGGTCCAAGAAGAAGCGCTTGCGCCATTTACTGACGATCTGGCGCGGCAAGTCGACGCGCGTGGCGATGTCGTCGTTGCCGAGGTCCTGCGCGGCAAGCAAAATGATCTTGGCCCTAACGACGTCTCGATACGGTGACGTATATTTCCGAGCGCGCGCTTCAAGCTCGACGCGTTCGGTGTCGGACAGACCAATACTGAACGGGCTGTGTCTTGGCATGCACACGCCTCCAAGGGACGCAGTAAGCATAGCATGCAAGGCCGCATCGTGTCAGTATAATACGTCATCGTATTTATGAATTACAGTACTAAGGCACCCTCCAGCAACCGGAAGGCCTCGTCCTTCTGACCAAGGCCAGCGAGCACGTGGGCCTTCAGGATCGGGGAAAGATAGCCCCGCGAGGAGGCCTGCTCCATCTCTGCCAGGATCCTTCGCGCGTCTTCCCGACGGCCCGTGCGCCCGCAGGCCAGGCCCAGCGGACCCAGGATGGCCAGCGGCCGCTCGGGAAGCAGTCTGAGGCTCGCCTCGAAATCCAGAACCGCCCCGTGGGGCCTCCCGAGGCGGAGAGTGGCGTAGCCGGTATTGAAGGGGATGGTCCAGTTGTCGGGTTCCACCAGGAACAGCCGCCGGCCCTCCTCACCAGCCTGCGCGGACGGGCCCTTCGCGTTCAGGTACCAGACGCGGTTGAGGGAGTTGTAGGGAGAGAAGGGGTCCAGTTCCCGTGCTCGATCCAGGTGGACGATGTGCTTGCCGTGAGCGGCCGCCAACCCCTTCACAATCTGCCCGCCGACGTCCACCGCCGTGCCAATCGGGAGCGGCCCCTCCGCGATTCGCGCGGCGAGGGTCTGGCCCTCAAGCAACTCCGTCACGAGATAGCGGACGGGAACGGGATCCGGAATTCGCCCTTCGACTCGCCGCTTTCGCGGCTCGCTCAGGGCAGGCTCGTCGCCGGCTTGCTCGCCCGGGACTTCGGAGTCGGGATTCGATGGGGTGTTCTCGCCAATGCCGTGGATGGCGAGGATGTTGGGATGGTTCAGCGCGGCCACGGCCCGCGCTTCCTGCTCGAAGCGGCGAAGGCGATCCGCATCCGTGGCGAACGAGGCACGCAGGACGTTGATTGCGACCTCTCGGCCCAGCCGCGTGTCGCGGGCGCGGTAGACCTCGCCCATTCCGCCCGCCCCGAGCGGAGCCACAATCTCCTACGGGCCGAGGCGGGCGCCGTTGGCGAGGTTCATGACTGATTCCCTGCACCAGTCGGGGGCCCGGCAGGCGGACAGATCGCAGCACGCTTCCCGATGCGGCCTTCCGCGATGGCGGGGGATCAGAAAGCGCCGGGCGGGCCGGGCCGCCCGGCGCCTACAGGTGCTGCCATGGCATCGCCACGATTGACCGGTTCAGGCGTGCGGGACGCGGGCATCGACAGATGACGAAACCTTCCCGCACCTGCGGGTGGTCGCGCAGGAAGGACACGAGACCGGTGACATCCCGAAGCGAAGGCCTGTCAGTCCACTTGACCTCGATGGCGATTGTTCGTTCAGGCAGTTCGACAATGTAGTCCACCTCCGCCCCGTCTTTCGTCCGGAAGTACGACAGGCTCCCGGCACCAGCGTACTGCAGGCGCTTCCAGATCTCGATGCCAACCCAGTTCTCGAAGTAGCGACCAGGATTGGCGAGAACCAGGTTGGGATCCGGCGAGACTCCGCACGCGGCGTGCTGAATGCCAAGGTCGGCGAACAGGAATCTGGGGGTCGACAGCAGGTGCCGGCGTGGGCTCTTCGAGAAGACCGGCACGGTGAACCCGATGAACATGTCTTCGAGCAGCTGGTAGTAGGACTTCACCGTCGGCTGCGACAATCCCACTTCTCTGGAGATGGCGGCGAAGTTGGTGATCTGGCCCGACTCGCGGGCGGCAAGGCGAAGAAAGTTGACGAAGGCGCCCCAGTCCCTGACCAGGGCTTCCCGGCGGATCTCCTCTTCAAGATGCACAGTGACGTAGGAGCGGAGAATCGGCGCTCGGTCCTCTTCGTTGAGCAGCACGACACCCGGGAGATCGCCGTAGGCGAGGCGCGCCTCCAGGTCCTCCGGCGGAAACGTCGAACCTAGCCTCGCACGTCGCCCCGGGGGCACGAGCATGGCCTGGTGACGAGCGCCCTCGGGGACCCGGGCAGGTCTCTCGGGAAGCATGAGCGGCAAAAGCCTGTGCAGCATGCACCGCCCGGGCAGAAGATTGGCGCCCGTTCGCCGCAGTTTCCTTGCGGAACTGCCGCAGAGCACGAATCGCCACCTGGTCTTGTCGCGGTCGTAGAGCAGTTGCACGACGTCGAACACGGCCGGGACGGCCTGCGCCTCGTCGACGAACACGATCGACGAGGTCTTCCCTGCCGGGAGCGCCTCGCACTCCTTCCTGAACAGACCGGGCTCGGCCATCAGCCGTGTCCGCTCTTCGGGGTCAGCCAGGTTGATGTGCAACGACGCCCGGTCGAGCAGGTGCTCGAGCAGCGTGGTCTTGCCGGTCTGCCGTGCTCCGAAGAGCACGTGGACGAAGGGCTTGCGAAGCTGCCGCTCGAGCGCGGGCCGATACCAGCGATCGATCATGCTGACTTTATAATCCTCGTCTGTTTACAAAGTCAACTGGAGTCTCACGCGGCCCCCCAGCGCGGCCACGTTCGATCACGAAATCGACGATGTGCCTGGGGGCTTGGGACCGCTCATCTTCCTGACCATGTCCACGACGAAGGCGGCGCAGTACTCGCCCGCGATGGCCTGGAAATCCGGCGCGTGGAACTCTGAGTCCGAGATGATACGGATGGCCAGGAAGGGTGTCTTGAACCCCGCCGCGGTACCGGCCGCGAACGCACTCTCCATGTCTTCCGAAGAAACGCCGTAGGTCTTCCGCATCCAAATCAGGCGATCGACTTCCCGGTTGAACTCGAAGGCGGAGCCGATGATGCCCTTCACGACCCGCCCGCGCGGATTCGGCATCGCGAGCGCGGCCTCTCTCGCCTGCGCGTCCCCGGGGAAGTTCTTGAATTCCACTCGCTCCTTCCCGTCCAGCCGGATCCGGTGCGGCATCGGGGTCCAGCGCGCCAGATCGACGCCGGCGCCCGCGTCGGCGTGCGTGGAGCGAAACGCGCCGTAGTCCACGCTGGCCTCGCCCACCACGATGTCGAAAACCTTCAGCTCCGGATCGGCGGCGCCGGCCGTGCCCTGGTTGATGATCAGGCGAGGATGGAAGTTGACGATGGCGAGGGTCGTCGCCGTCGCGGCGTTCATCGAGCCGACTTCGGTGCGGGAGACGACCACGCTCTTGCCGCCCATGCGCCCGCGCCAGAAGGTCCACGCGGCGATCTGGATCTCCTCTTTGCCTTCGAGCGCCGCCAGCAAGGGCTGCAGCTCCGAGTCCACCGCGCCCTGGACGACGATGTCCACGGCCGCGTGAGCGGGCGCGGGCCGCGGCGCCACGGCTGGCGGATGCTGCGCAGACGACGCGCAGCCTGTCAGCAGAAAAAGAGCGAGCGCGGCAAGCGCGCCGCGCCCGAGGTCGGATGCACGTGAGGTTCGCACGACGGGATTCTACAATCCCAGCTTCTTTCGCGCGAGAGGACGGGCGAAGGCGTTCGTCGGATTGTGCGCGGTGGAGGCCATGACCTTCTTGTAGTAGTCCATGGCCGCCGCCTGATCGCCGAGCTTCTCGTGCGTCTGCGCGATCAGGCCGAGGATGAACGGATCGGTCTGGTTGCCCTTCAGAAACTCGGCCAGGGCGGTCTTGTAGTCGCCGGTGTAGAACGCCACGTAGCCCACCAGGTACGGATAGAAGGGCACCTGCTCGGGATTGGTGCCGGTGTCCAGCGCGGTCTTTGCGGCAGCCACGTGCTTCTCGGCCTCGGCCTTGTTGCCGCGGCGCGCGGCGAGCCTGGCCTGGGCGTGGTACCGGCGGAACGCCCAGAGATCCTTGCGAGCCGCCGAGATATTGGGCTCCTGGAGGCCGGCTTCGTACCCGCGCTTGTACCAGGCGGCCGCCGTGTCGAGGTCGCCGGACTCGATGCACACGCGGGCCAGTTCGTTGGCGATCTCGCCCGCCATGAAGAAGTCCTTGTCCTTCGTCAGGTAGCGCTCGTAGAGGCGGCTCTCCCAGGGAATCGCCCCCTTGCAGTTGCTCTCGAAGGCGTACGACATCGCCATCGACCGCAGCGCATTCGCCTCCAGCGCGGGCGTCAGCGGCATGGCCAGGGCCTTCGTGAAGTGCGTGCGGGCCTCCTCGTATCGACCCATCAAGTCGAGTTGGACACCGACACGGACGCGCGCCGGCACGGACTCCGGGAACTTTTCGGCGGCCTGCAGGTAGGCGGCAAGGGCCTCGTCGGCCTTGCCATCGCGCATGAGCTGCTGCCCGGCGCGCAACGCGTCCGCTGCCGGGTCCGGGGGCTGCTGAACCGCCGGCGGCTGCTGGGTCGACGGAGATTGCGAAGCAGGCGGCGCCTGCGCGGCGAGAGACGCGACGCCGAGGGCGAAGACAATACACGTGTACCCGATTCGAGAAGTTATCTGCATGAACAGTATTATCGCACGCTTCGGTGGGGGGCGATCTGTCCTGATGGGCCACCGCTGACGGGCCGCCGCGTTGACACGGGCTGGCGCCCTCCATACTATTCCCCGCAGTGGCGCCAATGGTCGCCATCTGGACAGCCGTCTGGTTCTTGCCCCCCTCGTCGACGCGCCTGAGTTCCACACACCGCCGTCCCTGTAGAGCGGCAGGAGGTCGCATCCAGTGAAACGCAGAGACTTCATCACACGGAGCCTGGCTTCAGCGGCAGCGCTGGCCGCCATGCCGATCACCGCGGACGCCAGGCAGGCGGCTGCTCCCGCGTCGCCCGCCCGCACCGGGACACGCTTCCGGCTCAACTACGCCCCCAGCTTCGGTCAGTTCAAGTCTTCCGCGGGCACCGATCTGCTGGCCCAGATCCAGTTCGCGGCGGACGAGGGTTTCACGGCCATGTTCGACAACGGGCTCATGAACCGCCCTGTCGAGCAACAGGACCTGATCGTGCGGGAGATCTCCAAACGCGGCATGCTGCTGGGCCCGTTCGTGCTGTATGCCGAGTTCGGCAAGAAGAGCTTCGTCCTGCGCGACAAGGAGAGCAGAGACGCGATCCTGCAGAAGATGCGCGACGGCGTCGAGACGATGAAGCGGACCGGCTGCAAGCTGGCGCTGGTCGTGCCCGGACGCTTTGACGAGAGCCTGGCCTGGGACTACCAGACGGCCAATGTTGTCGACAACCTCCGCTCGTGCATGGACATCTGCCAGCCCGCCGGGCTGGTCCTGGTCCTCGAGCCGCTGAACCCGAAGAACCATCCCGGCCTGTTCCTGACGAAGATCCCGCAGGCCTACCAGATCTGCAAGGCGGTCAACAACCCGTCGTGCAAGATCGTGAACGACATCTACCACCAGCAGATCACCGAGGGCAACCTGATCCCCAACATCGAGGCGGGCTGGGACGAGATCGCGGCGTTCCATATCGGCGACAATCCCGGCCGGAACGAACCGACGAGCGGCGAGATCAACTACCGCAATGTGTTCAAGTGGATCCATGGCAAGGGCTACAAGGGCGTCCTGTGTATGGAACATGGGCAGAGCAAGCCGGGCATCGAGGGCGAACGCGCCGTGATCGACGCGTACCGCGCCTGCGATCAGTACTAAGGGAGACGCAAGATGAACAGCACGCACGACACGTCCGTCACCAGGCGCGACTTCGTCAAGACAGCCGCCGCGGCCTCGTTCGCCGCGACCATCCCGGGCAACCTCGGGCTCTTTGCCGCCGGGTCCGACGCGATCAAGATTGGCCTCATCGGCTGCGGCGGGCGCGGCACCGGCGCGGCGCTGGACTGCCTGAAGGCCGCTGCCGGCGTCGAGGTCGTCGCCATCGGCGATCTCGTGCCTGACCGAATCGAAAGCTCCCTGGCGAGGCTGACGAAGGAGTTCCCCGACCGCGTCAAGGTTCCGCTCGACCGCCGGTTCACCGGTTTTGACAACTACCTCAAGGTCTGCGCGTGCCCCGACGTCAACCTCATCGTCACGGCCGCGCCTCCCGGATTCCGGCCGCTGCATCTCAAGGCCGCCGTCGAAGCCGGCAAACACGTCTTCATGGAAAAGCCCGTGGCGGTTGATCCCATGGGGGTCCGCTCGGTGATCGCGTCTTCGGACCTGGCCAAGCGGAAGAACCTGGCCGTCGTCGCCGGGACCCAGCGGCGTCACCAGCGGAGCTACCTCGAGATGATGAAGCGCATCCAGGACGGCCAGATCGGCGACATCGTCGCCGCGCAGTGCTACTGGAACATGGGCGAACTCTGGGTGAAGGAGCGCCTGCCGAACATGACGGAGATGGAGTGGCAGTGCCGCAACTGGCTTTACTTCTCCTGGCTCTCCGGCGACCACATCGTCGAGCAGCACGTGCACAACATCGACGTCGTCAACTGGGCCATGGGGACGATGCCCAAGATGGTGATGGGGATGGGAGGGCGCCAGGTCCGTGTGGCCCCCCAGTTCGGCAACGTCTTCGACCACTTCTTCGTCGAGTTCGAGTATCCGAACGGCGTGCGCGTGGCGAGTGCGTGCCGGCAGACCAAGGGATGCGCCGAACGCGTGGAAGAGCGGATCGTCGGCACGAAGGGCGTGGCCTGGAGTTCCGGAAAGATCACAGGCGAGAAACCGTGGACCTTCTCGGGCGAGGAACTCAATCCGTACGTCCAGGAGCACGTCGACCTGGTCGCGTCGATCCGAAACGGCACGCCGCTCAACGAGGGCCGGCAGATCGCTGAAAGCACCATGTGCGCGATCATCGGCCGCATGAGCGCCTACACCGGGCGCCTGATCTCCTGGGAGTGGGCGATGAACACGTCCAAGCTTGATCTGTCGCCGGCGAAGTACGAATTCGGGCCCAATCCCGTCGATGCGCCAGCCATCCCAGGCGTGACCGAGTTGGTGTAGCGGGGCCCCGGGCCCGACGACGGACGCGTCTTTCTATCGACCGCTGATCAGCCGCAGGGCGCTGAGTAAGCCCACCCGCGCGCACCAGCCCATGTTGGACGGCTCGGTGTCGGTGGTGTTCGCCGGCGTGTCCCCGACGGAGTGGTAGAAGGCGTCGCCGTCCACGGTCACCATGCCTGGCTGTTCTCCCGCATACCAGTTGATGGGTGGGAACCCTTCCGTCACTGGTTGCGCGCGCTCCTTGTCCCACGCGGACGTGTACAGGGTGACCGACGGGTAGATGGTGGCGCCCTGGGTCCTGGGCTGGAACACGTACGAGTCGGTTCCGCCCTGGCTCTTGATGCTGGCGGCGTGCTCGGGGAATCCGCGCGTGCCGAGGTGGTCCGTCATCACGGTCCGGACCAGGGTCACAATCTCCTTGTTCGCCGCCACATCGTCAGGTTCAACGTAGAGCGCCTCCCTTGACGATCCGAAGCCGGACTGGTCGTAGTTGAACACCGCCTGCAGGCGCGACGGATCTTTCTCCACTCCTGCCAGGTACTCGCGTGTCGAGGAGATCTCGCCGCCCCACGAGGCGAACCGGAGATCCCACGCAGGCTGAGGAATCGTCCCCGACTTGACCGCCGCCGCCACGGTGCGCGCGATCTCGAGGACGATTGCGACGCCTGACGCGTTGTCGTTGGCGCCCGGACCGCCGGAATCCGAATCGCCGTGAGCGCAGAACAGGACGTACTTCGAGCGGTCCTTCCCTGGCAGGGTCGCCACGACCGTGTGGCCGGCGGAGTTCCCGGTGTTCGCTTCGACGGCGAACGCCATGCGTACCTTGTCGCCGGCCGCCAGCCGCGCGCGCAGCGGCGTCGACTCCCGGGGAGACACCGCAAAGACCGGGACCGTCCACGTCCCGCGCAGACGGCCGATGCCGGGCCAGCCTGAGGCGGACGCCCGGCCGTCGAACAGCACCGCCGCGCACCCGGTGGTGGTTTCCGGGGTTGGATTCGTGGCGGTCAGACACACGGCGCCAGGTGTTGTCTCGAGCGACAGCGCCCCTTCGCCTTTCCCCGACGGTGCACCCGAACTGGGCCACGTCGTCTTCAGCGCCAGGCCGGACGCGCCCGGTGCATCGGGAAGGGTTCGCACGTCCCACGACACCGGCTGGTACCAGTTGCGCGGCGGGTCCTCGCGCACAGTCACGTCGAGGCCCGCTTCCCGAAACGCTGATGCGAGCCAGGCGGCCGCCTCGTGATTCGCGGGCGTGCCGTACATCCGCGGGCCGAAGCTCACAAGCCGCCGCACCGTGTCGACCATCCGCGATTCACTCACGGTGGCGGCGAGCATGCGGTCGCTGGCGATACCCGGCGGCCCAGCCTGGGCGATCCGAGCCGGCTGTACGGCCTGGGCGGCTGGTCCCGTCTCGCCGGCGGTAGCCAGAAGGGACGCGGCGAAGAGAACCGGCACCATCCCAAGCCTTGCTCGACGTCCACATGTCCACGACAATGGTCACCTCCGACGGGTTCAGGGCTGCGGCTGAGGCTGGCGTGACGCGAGAAAGCGCTCCCAGAGTGCGCGTTCGATGTAGACGGTGAGAATCACGCCCGGGCGCAGGCCGTAGAACTCGGAAACGTACCGGTCACCGAGTGCCGCGCCCACGGTCTCAGCCTGGTCCTGCGACGCGACGATGACGGGAGCGTCATCAAGACGGCCGGCCTCAGCGGCGCGGCTCCAGTAGCCGACCTGTGTCATGCGGCGCACGTACCACGGCAGCGGCCACTGTTCGTACGGCCCGGCAATTACCTTGACGAGCATCCCTGCCCGGTCCGGGTGCAACGCGGACACGTCCGTCACGCGCCGTACGAGCCGGAGAAAGTCCGGGCTTGTCTGCGCGTACACGTAGGGGTTGCGGAGATCTGCCGAGTATTGGAAATTCGCCCGCCAGTTCTGCATGCCGAGTTGCCAGCACGCCAGCACGAGCAGCACGATGACGAGCCCTCGCATCACGCGCGACCTCGCGCCGTGGATCAGCGCCGCGCCGCCGTATCCGGCCAGCAGCACGAAACCGATGTAGAACGGAAGCAGGTTCCACGGTGTCTTGTAGCGGACGCTGGAGAACGCCAGGCAGGTGATCACGGCGTAGAGGCCGATGTAGCGCGGCCAGAAACGTGCCGCCGACCGGCGGGCCGCGGCGAGCAACCCCACCAGCGCCAGCGCCAGGACCAGGCCATCTGTCCAGACGAGGCCGCCAGACGAGGAGTACGCCAGGAGACGCAGGTAGTAGTCCCACGGCTGTGCGTGCGGCCCTGAGCCCACTCCGCGTTCGACGTAGATGCTGAACGCGCGGATCGATTCGAGGAACCCCGACGGATGCGTGAAGAACGACGAGTAGAACGCGACTGAGACCAGCAGCGCGGCTGCCAGGCCCGCCATCACGTGCCCCGCGCGCGTGCCGGAAGAGACCGGCGGCGCCTCTCCCCCGCTTTCGCCCGGCGCCACCGTCCAGACTCGCGCGAGAACCGCCGCCGCCACGGCCGCGAGCAGGACGATGAGGGATGTTTCCTTGGTGGCGTACGCGAGGCCGGCCAGCGCGCCGGCCGAGACGGCCCACACCTGGCGGGGCTGCAACGCGTAGCGTCCCAGCGCGATCAGGAACGCGAGCGTGAAGAACACGAAGAGCGATTCCTGGATGTAGAAACGGCTGTAGTAGGTCAAAGCCGGGGAAAGCGAGGCCAGGAACGCGCTCACGGCGACGGCCGTGCGCCCGAGCCCTCGGGCCAGCAGGGGAAACAGCAGGATCAGACCTGCGCCGAAGATCGCGGGAACGGCCCGGATCGTCCGCTCATCGAGCAGCGCCAGGGTCGTCTGTCCGCGGATCCACGCGAACGGCAGCGTCAGGTAGTACAGCGTCGGGCCGTGGTGGTCGTTCCGGTCGTATCGATACTCCCCGGTTTCGAGGAGCATGCCGAACCTGACCGCCTGGTTGGCCTCGTCGTGGTGCACGGGCCTGAGATCCGCGCCAATCAGGCGGAACGCCAGCGCCAGGGCCAGCGCCATCACCACCAGGCTGCCGAAGACGGCCCTGCTCATGTCAGCGGCGTGCCGTACACCTCGACTTCAACGTAGTGGTTCAGATCGTTCGTGGTGTTGCCGTTGGAATACAGCCGCACGTAGCGCCCCTTGGCCCCCTTCGGGTCAAACAGGCGGCCTTCGGCCACTTCGATGTACTCCTTGTCCTTCCCGAGGCCAAGCCCCGACGTGTTGTCGTGGTCGTTGTTGAAGACCGTCTGCACACCCTTCAGGAAGTCCTTGTCATCCGACACCTGGACGATGACGTCGCGGTACACGCGGGCCTGGCTGTGATAGTGCCAGCCCAGGATGGCGTGGAGCGCGTACGTCGCGCGGAGGTCAATCTGCACCCACTGCTTGCCCGGGCCCAACTCGATGAAGTACCCGTCGCCGCCCTCCTTGTCGCCGTCCGTCACCATCTCAATCTCGCCGATCACCGGCTGCATGTCGCTCGACTTCACAGGGCGTTTCAGGGACAGCAACTTCGTCCCCGCGGGCACCATGAACGGGCCGCGCGGCTTGCCGGTGATCACTTCGAGATTGGGGCTCTTGATGTTCGTCGGCGTGCCGATGAACATCGGCTTGGGCAACTGCAGCTTCAGTTCTACTTTCTCCGCCGCCTGCCGGGCCACGACGGGCGCCAGCATGACCGCCACCAGCAACGAGCACATCGCGATGTTCTTGTTCACGTGTAGTCTCACCCTTTCAACGGAGAGCGTCCTTGCCCTTCTTCAGACGCGTGGTGATGTTGTCCACCGCGGCCTGCGCTTCGGCCTTGACGGCGGGCTCCTGCAGGTAGCCGGCCGCCAGTTCGAGGGCGTCCTTGCAGGGAAACGCCACGACAGCGCCCAGGATCAGCGTCTGCTCCTCGGGACGTGAAGCGAAGCCGGCCGCCAGTTTCAGGTCGGCCACCGCGGCTTCGGGATTGCGATACGGATCGAGGCCGACGCTGCGCACGAGGCTGACGATGGCCAGCAGCCGGTGGGTCTCGTTGGCGGAATCGCGCGCCAGCCGCACCATGTCGTCGCGCGCGGCGCTGGTCGGCCAGGCGGCGAGCGCGCGCACGGCGGCGTCGCGGATCTCCGCGTTGCTGTCCTGGAGCGCGGTCCGCAGGACCGGCAATGCGCTGTGGTCACCGATCAGCGGGAGGACGTTGAAGAGACGCACTCGCGCGTCCAGGGCCTTCTCGCTGGCCAGCCTCGCCTTGACCTCACGCGATCGGCCGGTGGAATTCGTGACTTTCTGCGCCAGCGCGGCCGTGGTTTTCTCGGCTTCGCCTCGTTCGGACTCGTCGGCGCTCTTCAGCAACAGGTCGAGGACCGCCGATGTATCCGATGGCGTGCCGATGGCGCGCAGCGTCTTGAGCGCCTGTACGCGAACGTCGGCCGACGGAGACATCAGCGAGGCCGCCACGACGGGTTTCGCTGCGAAGATCCGCCGATCGGCGATGGCCCGCAGCATCTCTCCCGCGACGGCGTCCGTTGGCTTCTGCGTCAGCAGCGCGAGAATCGCCTCGTCCACCGCGCGCCCCTTCAGCATGCCGAGCGCGGACCGCGCGGCCGCCTGTTCGGGACCGCGGGTGTCGGCCGCCTTCTCCGCCAGAAACGGC
>Ga0315273_10004434_pt1 | contig 17208 bp, 15 predicted proteins | sample YL17G02_0_MG_FD_205753 | JGI IMG/M metagenome (GOLD analysis project Ga0315273, IMG submission 205753) | Sediment microbial communities from Yellowstone Lake, YNP, Wyoming, USA - YL17G02_0 | ecosystem: Environmental > Aquatic > Freshwater > Lake > Sediment | place: USA: Wyoming | collected... | reverse complement strand
AAATCTGTTCATCGGTTCCTCCTTTGAAAATTGTTGGTATTGGCAAAATCTAACCATAGAGAACCCAGAGAAATTAAAGTTATTCCTTGAACTCCTCGTATACCCGGCGCCGCTTTTTCAGAAAGGGCAGGATATTGGACAGGAGCAGGAGAAAGGCGATTCCGAGGGTAATGCCGGATATGGGGCGACTGATGAATATGAAAAAGCTTCCTCCGGAGATGCGCAGCGATTGGCGGAGAGCCTGCTCCAGAATGGGCCCCAGCAGGAAGGCCAGGATCAGCGGGGCGGCGTCGTAACCAAACTTTTTCATCAGATAGCCCAAAGCCCCGCAGAGGATCATCAGGGAAACATCGAAGGGGGAGTTGTTCACACTGTAGGCCCCGATCAGGCAGAAGAGCAGGATCAGCGGGAAAAGGATGCGATAGGGAACTTTCAACAGCTTGACCCAGATGCCGATCAGCGGCAGGTTCAGCAGCAGGAGGAGACCGTTGCCCAGATACATGCTGGCCACGAGCCCCCAAAAGAGTTGAGGGTTGTTTTTGATGAAGAAGGGGCCGGGCTGAATCCCATGGATGATCAGCGCCGCGAAGAGCATGGCCATGGCCGGGTTTGCCGGAATGCCCAGGGAAAGGAGCGGAATCAGCGACCCGCCGGCAGCCGCGTTGTTCGCCGTTTCCGGAGCAGCCACGCCGGCGATCGCTCCTTGGCCGAATCGCTCCGGATTCTTCGAGACCTTTCTCTCGATCGCGTAGGAAACAAAGGAGGAAAGCACCGCTCCCCCGCCGGGCAGGATTCCCAAAAAGAAGCCGATCACCGATCCGCGCAGGATCGCCCCGATGGATTCGGCCCAATCTTTCAGGGAGGGGTAGAGATGGGTGAGCCGGGTTGGAAATAGTTCCCGCCGGGCCTCCTCTTCAATATTGATGAGAACTTCCGAGATGCCGAAAAGACCCATGACCAGCGGGACAATGCCTACCCCGTCCTCCAGTTCCGTGATGCCAAAGGTGAAGCGGGGCAGCGCGTTGACCAGGTCAAGCCCCACGTTGCCGATCAAGATTCCCACCAGAGCCATCATCAGCGACTTCAACACCGAGCCCTGGGTCAGGTAGGTCACCGTGATCAGGCCGGTACAGATCAGGGCGAAATATTCCGGAGGTCCGAAATTGAGGGCCACCCGGGCCAGGGGGTGGGCGATCAGCATCAAGCCGATGATGCTCAGCGTGCCGCCGATAAAGGAGCCGAAGGCAGCGATGCCCAGGGCCGGACCGGCGCGCCCCTGCCGGGCCATCTGGTAGCCGTCCAGGCAGGTGACCACCGAGGCTGCCTCCCCCGGGATCTTGATCAGGATCGAGGTGGTCGAGCCGCCGTACATCGCCCCGTAATAGATCCCGGCCAACATGATAATGCCGGCGGTGGGCGAGGCGCTGAAGGTGGCCGGAAGAAGGAGCCCCATGGCCCCGGCCGGGCCGATCCCGGGAAGGACGCCCACCAGCGTCCCGATCAGCACGCCGATAAAGCAGAAAAGCAGGTTGGTCGGGTCCAGGACGACCTGAAAGCCGAAAAGAAAGCTGTCGAATACCCCCATCCGTTTTTCCTAAAAGTCAAACAGGCCGGGAGGAAACGAACACCCCAGCCGGGAAAAGAGGTAGTAGGTCAAAACGGTGGCCGCCAAAGAGGAGATCAGAGGCCACACCAGTTTTTTGCGCTCGACAATCCAGAACAAGAAGGTCATCAGACAAAAGGTGCTGACCAGGTAGCCGCCCACCGTCATCAGCTTGGAATAGAGGAAAAGGGCTCCCAGCACCAGGCCCACCCGCTGCCAAACCGCCCAGCCGCGCGGTGCGGCGGTTTTTACCGCTTCTTTTTTCCTGCGGGCCTGCAGAAAAAGGGCCAGCGAGAGAATGGCCAGCAGGGCCGATGTGCCGAAGGCGATAAACCCGGCGCCCGGCTTCTGGACGGAGCCGATGCCCAGATGCCAAGCCTGCCCCATTACCAAAAGGGAAAGGACCAGCCAAAAAAGGCTGCTGATAAGGTCGAGGCCCCTCACGGATTTCCTTTCCTACCCTGGCAGGGATGGTGCTCTCCGGCAGGCATTGGCAAACCCAATTCGCTCCACCGGCTCATTATTTTTTCCACCTGCTCGCACGACGGATCGGCCGGGATGGGCATGGCCGCTTCTTCCCGTCTGAATTCTTCCACCGGGGCGGTCGCGTCAATCCCCAGCAGGTCCGATTGGCCCTTTTTCGAGGGGACCTGGGAGGGGTCCATCGGCGTGGACCGGCCTTTCAGGATCAGGACATCCCGCCCGGCCTGGACCCGGGTGGCCATGGCCCACTCCACCTGCTGCCAATCCCACGGGTCTACCTCCTCGTCCACCACGATGCAAAACTTGCAGAACATGTCGGGTTGGTTCAAAACGAGGGTCATCACCTCGTGCACTTGTTGGGGATCACTTTTCCGAAGGGCAACAACGGTGTGGAAACCGGCACAGCCGCCGGGGGTCACGCATACGTCTCGCACGCCGGTCATTCCGGCATCCCGCAGGTATTTCAGAGTGTAAACGCTTTTCATGTAGCTGCGCACGACTTTACTCTCGTTGAAGAATTTGCCTTCATAGGTCCCCTGAAAAAGAGGTCCTTGGCGGTGGGTCACTTTGCGGATGCGGATGTAATGGCTGTTGGCATGAACGGGGCTCATGAACCCGGAAAACTCCCCGAACGGCCCCTCTTGGGGATGGTACTGATCGGTCGGTATCTCCCCTTCGAGGATGATTTCGGCCCGGGCCGGGACGAGCAGGTCCGACGTTTTCGCGCGAACCAGTTCATAGGGCTCGCCCATCAAGGCTCCGGCCATTTCGTATTCGCTCACCCCTTCCGGGAGAGGAGAGGCGGAGAGAATCGTTAGGTAGGGGTCCAGCCCGATGGCGATGGCCACGGGCAGGGGTTTGTTTTCTTTTCTCCATCCTTCCCAGTGCCGGCCGATGTGCCTTTGCGCAGTGGCGATGTGAATGCCCAGGGTTTTCCGGTCGAAGATCTGGTTCCGATACATGCCGCAGTTCAGAGAGCCCTCCGGCCCCCGGGAGATCACCGTATGAAAAGTACCCAGCTCAGGGCCGCCGTCCAGGGCATGCCAGCGGGGCACAGGAAAAGGGTCGGAAAAAAGATCCACTCCGTCGAGATCCACTTCCTGGCAGGGGGCCTCGGCTACTATTCTGGGAGGAATGGGATTTTCCAGGGCCGTCCACCAGCTCTCATAAACGGCGGGCAGCTGCGGGGGAACGTTCAGCGCCAGGGAGTAGCGCTGCTCCGTACCCAGGACGCCCGTGATCAGGGGGGTGCGGAATCCGTTTATATTCTTGAATACCAGGGCCGGTCCCCGGGCCCGCGAATTCTCCGAGCAGATGACGCCGATTTCCTCGTCCTTATCCACGGCGGCCGCTATTTCGTGCAATTCGCCCCGCCTCTTTAACGCCGCCAAAAATTCTCTCAGGTCCGTAAAGGCCATAAGACCTCCTCTATGCCGGTGCACCAAAAATGGCCACGGCCCCGGTGAAGAAACCGTTAATTCCTCCTATATTATGGGTAAGTCCGGTTTTCGCGTTCTTCACCTGTCGTTTGCCGGCCTTGCCTTGGAGCTGCTTGTAGACCTCATAGATCATCCTCAGCCCGCTGGCGGAGATCGGGTGGCCAAAACACTTCAGCCCGCCATCGGTATTGACCGGGATTTCTCCTTCTAATGTGAAAGTACCCGCTTCCACATCTTCGGGGCCTTTGCCTCTCGGGCTCAGGCCGAGATCCTCGTAGGTGATGAGCTCGGTGATTGTAAAACAGTCATGTACTTCCACAATGTCAAGCTCTTTCCGAGGATTCTGAATCCCCGCTTGCTGATACGCCGCCTTGGCAGCCGCCACGGCCTCCGGAAAATGGAGAAAGTCATACTCGGGCTGCAGGACGGCTTGTCCGGCACCGCTGGCCAGGCCCAACCCTTTTACCAGGACGTAGTCTTTTCTCAATCCTCTAGCAATCTCGGGCTTGGTGATAATCGCCGCTGCGCAACCATCACTTACGCCACAGGCATCGAATAGGCCCAGCGGGTACGCAATCATGGGAGCATTGATCGCTCTTTCCATGGTGATCTCACGCTGAAAATGGGCCTTCGGATTCATTGTCCCGTTGTGATGATTCTTGACCGCAATCCTGGCCAGAATGCGTTTCCCTTCCTCATAACTGATCCCGTAGTGATGAAAGTACCTTACCGCCAGTTGGGCAAACTGGCTTGCCGGGGGCAGTTCCCACTCAACCCCGGTGCGGTCGAAAGGATCCAGAATAAACATATTAAATCCGCCGAAATGATCTTTTGTCTTTTCGACCCCGACCGCAAGAGCAAAATCGCAAACCCCCGCGGCGACGGCATAACAGGCATTGGCAAAGGTATCGGTCCCTCCGGCGCAAAAATTTTCCACCCGGCTGATCGGAATGTATTCCAGCTTCAGGGCACTGGCCAGTTGCGTCCCGGTAAATCCCGTCTCGCGGCTCCCATACCATCCCATCTGGATCTCCTTGGGTTCAATGCCGGCATCCTGAAAGGCTTCGTAGCAGGCATCCACCACCAAATCCAGGTGGCTCTTGTCCCACAATTCGCCAAACTGGGTGCAACCCATGCCAATGATGGCTACTTTATCTCGGATACTTTCCATTTACTCTTCCTCCTTTACTAGCGGAGCCCTCAGCGGCATTGACTTCCAGGAATAATTTTGAATCCCATCCCTGAAAGTCATTTTGCGGAACGTCATCTCAACAGGAAGGCCGGGTTTTACCCGTTCAAAATCACAATCGGTCATGTAGCACTGCATCCGACCCCCCCCGTCGAAGTCAATGGTAGTTGTGATGATGGGTCGCTCTACCAGCGGATTGGATATGTAATCCGCGCTGAAGGTGAAAATTCTGGCCTTCTTGTCCGATAAAGGATGCGGTTCAAAATGATCTTTGGAGTGGCACTTGGTACACACTCTCTGCGGGGGAAACTGGACGGTTCCACAGTCCCGGCATTTGACCCCTCGCAATCGCAGGTTGGCATCCCGCCCCCGGTGTATGGCCGGAACCGAAACAAAGGACACCGTTTCAACGCGCCGTTCCGTGGGCAGCAACCCCCGCCAGAATAGATACTTGCGATAATCATCGATTACCTTCTTGGAGGCCAGATGAGCCCTTACGCCACGTCTTGCCCCCATCCCTTCTATAGGCTCCCTTACTTGAAGGAAAAAGGCATCACTTCCATCCCCATAGCTCACCCAGAGAATTCGATCCCCCACTTTGGCTTCCTCAAGCGCCGCAACCAGCAACACAAGGGGCATGGCCGAGCCCGTATCTCCTATGGAATGGATCAGCGGGTCCTGCACCTGGGTCTTCAGGTCAAAGCCGAGTTTCGCAGCGATTTCGGCGTGTCTCTTTCCATCCGGCGAATAGAATATGGCCTTGGTAAAGTCCTTGGGAGTAAGGTTAGTCTTTTTCAAAAGACCCGACACCGCTTCATAAACAACCGGCAGATACCCTTGTGTGGCGCCGAACCTCTCCTCCCACGACCGGACAAAGACATCCCTCTCCGGCCTCCAGACATCCAGAATTTCGTCTGAAACAGAGTGGCTGGCCTCGACCGTGGCGATGACGTCGCGGTCGCCAATAAGCAGGGCACCGGCTGCGTCTCCGAAGGTTCGTTCGAAAGCCGACCCCGGTATTCCCAAACGACAATCCGCGCCCGTGACGACGATATTTCTTGCCGACCCCGCCCGAACGGCGTCAAGGGCCGCCCGCAGGGCACCGGTTCCCGCCCTCAATGAGCGGGCGAAATCAGCCGTCATGATCTCCCGCCGCAGGTCCGCCGCTACGGCCACTGTCGCGGCCGCTGATTTCTCGCCATAAGGAGAAGTCGTTGAGGCGAAGAAAAGCCCATCCACATTTTCTCTCGGTATCCCGTTCAGACAATCCCCGGTCGCTGCAACGGCCATCGTTAGGGCGTCTTCGTCAAAACCACAGATGGCCTTTTCCCCCACGGCATCTTGGGCGATGGCGGACCTTCTCAGTCGCCAAAAAGGGACATAGGCCCCATAGCTCGTAATCCCAACCATTGATCGGACCCTCCTCGAACTAATATCTCAACTGGCTCCCGATAAATCCCAAAATGGAAAAGCGCATCGGCCTTACAGACTGCCAAAGCCGCCCGCTTGGGACGGCAGTGGTGAATAACCCAAGTCCAATGGAACCCGTCTCTCGAGAGGGAGACCTTATTTATACTCGTAGAATCCTTTCCCGGTTTTCCGCCCGAGCCAGCCTGCGGCCACCATCTTGGTCAGCAAGGTGGGGGGGATGAGCGCCGGATCCTTGGTCTGTTCATACATGGCGGAAGCCACAAAGCAAATTACGTCATTCCCGGTAAAATCCGCGAGAGTGAGAGGTCCCATCGGATAGTTCAAACCCAGTTTGACTCCCGTATCAATGTCCTCTCTGCTGGCAACTCCCGCTTCATACAAGCGAATGGCACTGAGAATATAGGGCACAAACAGGCGATTCACAATATAGCCAGGTGTATCTTTAGCAACGACAAGGGACTTGCCCAGTCTCTTGGCGAACCCTTTTGCTTTTTCAACGGCCTCGTCACTGGTGGCAATCGTTCGGACAATCTCCAACAGAGCCATGAGCGGTGCAGGATAGAAAAAGTGAAGACCCAGCACCTTGTCCGGCCTGGAAGTTGCCATGGCGATCTCAATGATGGACAAACAGGATGTGTTGGAACTTAAAATGGTGTGCTGGGGGCAGATTTTATCCAGGGCGGCGAATACTTCTTTTTTTAGATCCATGTTCTCAACCACCGCTTCGATGACCAGGTCACACTCGGAGAAATCTTTCATATCGATGGTCCCTTTGATTCGAGCCAGGATCCGATCCATCTCCTCCTGATTCATCTTCCCTTTTTCAACGCCCTTCGAAAGAACCTTTTTGATTCCACCCAGACCCTTATTCAACAGGTCCAGGTTGATCTCCCGAACGACGACATCATATCCGCATTGGGCCGAGATCTGCGCAATACCCGATCCCATGGACCCGCAACCCACTACACCCACTTTTCCGATCTCCATCTGCATTCTCCTTTCCTCTGGTCGTTTTCCCTATCTTCCTTTGAAAACAGATTTTCTCTTCTCTAGAAAAGCTTTCCGTCCCTCCTGGTGGTCCTCGGTTTGAGTAAGATAAGCATTCAAGGCGAATTCCAGCCGTACCCCATCTTCCAGCGGCATTTCACGGCCTCGAATCATGGCCTCCTTGGCGGCCCGAACAGCTAGCGGGGCGGCTTTACAAATCTTTTCCGCGTATCCTTTGGCTTTGGCCATGACTTCTTCCGGCGGAACAACCGCATTGACCAGACCGAGGCGATAGGCTTCCTGGGCATCTATCAGAGAGCCCGTTAGAAGCATCTCCGCCGCCTTACAATAGGGAATCATCCGGGTCAACCTTTGGGAGCCGCCATCACCCGGTATAATCCCCAAGGTGACCTCGGGAAATCCGAACCGCGCTTTCTCGCCGGCCACCCGAATATCGCAAGTCATGGCGATTTCCAGACCGTATCCCAGACAAAAACCGTTTATGGCGGCGATGAGAGGCTTCCACATATCCATTCGCCGGTATGGACTCGGGAACGCCCACATCCTATGGGCAGTCTCCTGCAAACAAGAGAGAGTTTCCTCCACATCAGCCCCCGCGCAGAAGGCCTTCTCTCCGGCTCCGGTCAGTATTCCCACCCAAAGGCCGTCATCGTCTCGAAAATCCTCCAGCGCCTTTTTAAAATCTCGCAGCAGCTCAAGATTCATGGCGTTCATGGCTTCCGGGCGATTAAAAATGAAGGTGGCGATGCGATCATCTTTCTTGTATTCGAAACTCATTCTTCATCTCCTTTCCAGTTGTCATCGTGTCTGAAATAGGCAGTCTTCTTCGCTCGTATCGGGTCCACTGAAGATCCCCAGGGACCCGCCCGGGGTTCTTCTATAGGGGACGCTTTCGTTGTTCAGATTACTCCCGGTCCCTGCGATAAACCAAGCCGGCAGTCAAGAAAACGGAGACTTTCAGTTTCTCTTCTGGGTACCCAGAAGATACATGACCACGATTTCCGGGTCGCTCAAAAGCTTTTCCCCCGTATCCTGAGCAATGATCTTGCCCCCCTGGAGGACGTACCCCTTTTTGGCAATTTTGAGGATCTGCCGGGCATTTTGTTCCACGACCAGAAAGGTAAAGCCCTCCTGCTGAAGGTCGAGGATCACTTTGAAAATCCCTTTAACCAATAAAGGGCCCAGACCCAGGGACGGTTCGTCCATCAGGATCATTTTCGGACGGGACATCAAAGCCCGCCCGATGGCCAGCATCTGCTGCTCGCCACCGGAAAGCGTCCCGGCTTTCTGTTCGGCCCGCTCCGCCAGCCTGGGAAACATCCTGTAAACCCCCTGGAGGTCATTCGTGATGTTTCTTTCAGGCTCCCGCCCGAGCCTGTGATACGCGCCCATGCGCAAGTTTTTCACTACCGTCAAGTCGGCAAAAACTTCTCGTCCTTCCGGGATCATGGACAGGCCCAGACGAACTCGATTTTCCGCCGCCGTAGCACTGATATCCTGGCCCTGGAATAGGAGCCGCCCCGAACGGATCGGCACCAGGCCGGTGATGGCCCGGAGTAAAGTACTCTTACCGGCACCGTTGGGCCCTACGATGGCCACCAGTTCGCCCTTGCCGGCTTCCATGTTGATATCCCAAAGGGCCTGGGCACGACCATAAAAGGCATTCAGACCTTCGACCTTAATCATTCTCTTGCTTCCCCAGATACGCCTCGATGACCTGAGGGTCGTTGAGTACCGCCCCCGGCGGTCCTTCGGCCAGCTTATTACCGAAATTGAGGACCACCACCTTTTCGCTGACCTCCAGGACCAGTTTCATGTCATGTTCCACGAGGATAATCGCCATGCTTGGATGCTGCGTAAGTATGACTTTCAAAAGCCGCGCCAAGCCAGCCGTCTCTTCTTCATTCAGACCGGCGGCCGGTTCGTCCAGAAGCAACAACCGAGGCTCGGAAGCTATAGCGCGGGCGAGCTCCACAAGGCGCTGCCGTCCATACGGCAGGGTGTCGGCCAATTCCGTTTCATGTTCGAGCAGGCCGAAAAAACTGAGAAGCTCCCGGGCCCGCTCCCGCATCCATCGTTCTTCTCCTCTGCTGGAAGGCAACGAAAAGAGATTGGCCAGGAAACCCGACTTCGTGCGCGTATGAAAGCCCAGGAGTAAGTTATCCATCAGGGTTTTATCCCGCATCAGCCGGGCGACTTGAAAAGTCCGGCTGACGCCCAGCGAAGCGATCCGGCAAGAACTCAGGCCGGTGATCGATTGTCCGGCCAGGTAGATCTCACCGCGGGAGACCGGAAAAAGACCGCAAATGAGGTTGAGCAAAGTAGTTTTCCCCGCGCCGTTCGGTCCGATAATGGAGATGAGCTGGCCGGGCTCGGCGGCCACGGAGACCCCGTCCAAAGCCCTGAGACCGCCGAAGTCCTTCATCACCTCATGGACGTCCAGAAAAGCCATCGCGCCTCAATCTCCTCGGGCAAACAGGCCCTGAGGCCGAAAAAGCAAGGCAAAAATCAGTACGCTGAAAGAAATGGCATCACGATAACCTTGGGAAATATAGAAGGCCACATAAAACTCCAGCAGACCCAGAAGCAACCCGCCCAGGACCACTCCCAGACTGCTTTTGAGGCCACCCACCACCGCCGCCGCAAAGCCTTTCAGGGCCAGAAGGGTGCCTAGGGGCCCGCCGACCAAAGTGATCGGCGCCCCGGTAATGCCGGCGCAGGCAGCCAGGGCGGAAGCGATGATAAAGCAGCGGTTGACTACTTTCTCGGGAGATATGCCCACCAGCCTGGCGGCGGTGGGGTTGCTGGCCGCTGCCTGGATGGAGGTGCCCAGGTTGGTTCGAGTGAAAAATAGATGGAGAGCCACGACCACGATCAGAGTCAAACCGATCACCCAGAAACTTTGCGGATTGATTCCGGCCCCCAATATCTTCAGGGCCGTCTCTCCCGAAAAGCCCGGGAAAGGCTGTTCTTCTTTGCCCCAGATCAGCGCGCCGCCGTTTTCGAGGATAATCGCCACGGCCACCGAGACCAGGATTACGGATAGATGGCCCGCGTTTAGGATTTTGCGGATGGCCACCCGTTCGTAGATCCAACCGCAAACAATCCCGGAGATCAAGGTGAGAAGAAAGACCAAAGGAAGGGGCAAGGCCAGAATGACGCCAAAGGTCAGGGCAATGAAGCCGGAGAGCATGACCTGCTCGCCCTGGGCAAAGTTAATGGCCCCGGTCCCCTTATAAATGATATGGAAGCCCAAAGCCACCAGCGCGTAAATGCAGCCGATGCTCATTCCACCAATCGTCAGTTGAACCAGCAGGGTTAGAAACAAGATCTTTACCCCCGGCGACCGCTGAAGAGACCGACCAGACCTCGAGGGAAAAAAAGGACGAAGATGGCCAATACGAGACCGAAGATCAGCAGGTGGTAGTTGTTGTCGGCCAGAGCCCGTCGAACCTCGGGGGAAAAATACTCCAGTTCGGCCATATAACGAATGAATTCGGGCAAGGAATAGAGCACGATCGTCCCGATGAGAGTCCCCCAGACAGTGCCTAGACCGCCGACCACCACCATGACCAGGAGCATGAGCGAGATTTCCACGGCAAAGGACGATGGCCCGATACTGATCACGTGGTGAGCATAGAGGCTTCCGGCCAAGCTGGCCAGGACGGCGGCAAAGGTGAAGATCTGAAGCTTGAACTTGGTCGGCGAAACGCCGCAGACCTCGGCGAGTTGTTCGTATTCCTTGATCGCGTAAAGAGCTCGGCCGATGCGGGACATACAAAGGTTCCGCGTGGCCCAAAGGGATAGAACCACGATCGCCCAGGTCAGATAGAAATAACGCATCTCATTATTGAATTTCAAAGGGCCCAAAGCCGCCACCGGCGAAACCTGAAAACCGCCCGGGCCGCCGGTCAGAGCGTACCATTCCAGCATGACTACGGAGATGATGATCTGAAAACCTAAAGTGGCCATTGCCAGGTAATGGCCTCTGAGCCGGACGGCCAAAAAACCCAGGAAGAAGCCCAGGATTGCGGCCATGGCCATTCCGCCGGCTGTACCCAGCAAAAAAGACCAGCCCTCCAGGCCCCAGGAGGCCCAGTTGATCCGTCCGGTCAGATTGGCGGCGGTGTACGCCCCGATGCCAAAGAAGGCCGCCTGGCCCAAGGAGATCTGGCCGGTATTTCCCAGCAGAAGGTTCAGGCCGAGATTGATGATGCAATAGATGCCGATAATGATGCCGACCGACAGATGGTAGGTGTTCCGGTCGATCAGCGGAAAGGCTGTCAGTAAACCCACCAGCACCGCATAAGCAACCCAGGAAGTTTTTGAAAGCTTAGCAGAAGCCTGGATGTCGCTACCCAAGAGTGCAGCTCCCCCGACCCATCAGGCCGGATCACAAAGACGCCTTGCCAACGGTCCGGATCGGATGATCCTTATTTCATTATCGCAGTGGTTGTTCCTTCGGTTCGACCCCTAGGGCATTGAGGATGAAGTCGGTAACGACTTGGAGGATCTGATCGAAGGTATACCGGTCTTTAAAACTCCAGGATCGTAACGGATAAATCATCAGCATGTACTGAATAATGTTTGCGGTGAGATAGGTGTCTTTCGGCTTGAATTGCCCCGATTTTATGCCTCGCTTGATCAGGCGTTCGATGGATTCAATGAAAGCGTTTTCCGCGGAGAGGACGATATGGAGAGAATCCTTTTCAAGGTGACGAGCTTCACAGAAGATGGTGAGGATCTCATCCTTCATCTTGAAACAGATTTCTAGGCCGGTGCGGATCAGATCTTTCAGCTGATCGGCTGGATCGTCATCCTCTTTTTCGGTGGTCGCAAAGAGCATCTCGGTCCAATATTGATGAATTTTTCTGTAAAAAAGGAAGAGAACATCATTTTTGGAAGAGACATACTTGTATAAAGAAGAGATGTTCATGTTTAAAGCGGCAGCGATGTCCCGAACACTTGTATCCTGGTATCCTTTTTTGGAGAAAAGGGAACCGACGGCTTCCACGATCTGCTCGTGTCTTTTCTGCAGGATTTCCTTGTTTTCGATCTGCGCTTTGATTTTCTTCTGGTCGTAGGCTGTATTTTGTCTATTCATTCCCTTTGAAAGCACCCCTTCGTGATGGATAGAAAAAGTTAGCGCCCCTTTGGATATGATTCATCCGCCACCGGCGATCGATCATTCCCCACGTCAGGCTGTATACCGGCTTTTATCCCTATCCTGGGCTACCGTGACTGTACCCCGGTATAGGCATCTTTATACTGTTCTCGAATGACCTTCTTGTCATACTTTCCCACGCTGGTCTTGGGGATACTTTTTACGAATAGCACCTTGTCAGGCAGTTGCCATTTGGCAAAGGTCTTACTCAGATGGCTTCTGATCTCGTCCGCATTCATCTTTTCCGCAGAGCCCTCCCGCAAGACCACCAACGCCAGAGGCCGCTCTTCCCATTTGGCATGGGGCACACCCACCACCGCAGCTTCTACGACCGAGGGATGGGCAATGATCGCGTTTTCGAGGTCTACGGAAGATATCCATTCTCCTCCGCTCTTGATCACATCCTTGAGCCGGTCGGTAATCTTCAAAAATCCTTCCGGGTCCAAGGTCCCGATATCTCCGCTCCTCCAGTATCCGTCCTCGGTAAACTGGGCCTCTGAACCGGGGGCATCATAGTAGGCGCCCGTTACCCATGGCCCCCGGAGGAGGATTTCTCCGGGTGTTTTGCCGTCATGCGGAACCTCATTCCCCCGAAGATCAACTGCTTTTACGTCAATCATAACGCTGAAATAACCTTGCTTGCGCTTGAGATCCCACCGATCTGGCTCGGAGAGCTTTCGATCCAGCCATGGCTTTGGTCTATTGCAGGAAATCACGGGGGTCGTCTCGGTCGCTCCGTAGGCATGAATGACTTCGGCATTGACCAGGTCGTGGTACCCTTTAATCATATCCAGAGGCGGCTCCGATCCACCCATAAGCAGGCGCGCTCCGCCCAGGTTTGGGGGTTCTTTCAAAGTTCGGAAATACTGGAGCAAGGCCAGAAAAAAGGCCGGCGCTCCGTTGGCCAGGGAGACTTTTTCCTGAACCATGATCCTGCTTAAGGCCTCCAATTCATCCAGGCTGTACTTTCCGGGATACACCAGCTTGGCTCCGACCATTGTGCTGGCTTGAGGAAAGCACCACCCCATGATATGGAAGATGGGCGTGATCTGGTAGGAACAGTCCGTGATCCCCATGCCCAGACGAATGATGAGGTTGGAGCTGTGTAAGAAGACGTTCCGGTGGGAATAATACACCCCTTTTGGCCGGCCGGTTGTGCCCGTGGTGTAGCAGGCTCCGTAGGCCGATTTCTCATCGAGGTTGGGCCAGTTGAATTGGGGCTCGGCTCCATCCAGGAGGGCCTCATAAGAATAAACGGGGCGTAGCTTCGTTTTAATGTCCCGCATATCCTTATCGGTGATGATGATGTATCCTTCCACCTTCTGGCTTTCGGCAGCGATTTCCTCGGCCAGTGGGATCAAGGACTCATCCACGATTATGAACCTTGGAGAGGAGTGATTGACCACCCAGCTCAACTGTTGGGGCAATAGCCTGAGGTTCAACAGGAGCATCACCGAGCCTGTTCCCGGGACTCCAAAAAATATCTCGTAGGTCTCACGAGTGTTCCAGGCCAGGATACCGATCCGGTCACCGACCGTGGCCCCCAATCCTTTGAGGGCATTGGCCAGGCGCTGCATTCGCTCATACGCCTCTCGGTACGTGTAGCGAAACATCGTCCCATCGGGCCTTCGGGCGGCGATCTCCTGCCCCCCGTAGTTTCTGGCCGCGTGCTTGATAATATTCGTTACATTTAACTGATAATCATCCTGGGAAGTGGCTTGAAAACCTTTTATTATTTCTCTCATTCCAGGCCTCCTGATAAAGAGATCACCTTGAGGGCTGAAAGGTTTCGTCCCCCATTCGGGGTCGATAGGGTGCAGATGCACCTCGAGCTCATCCCCCGGAGTTTACTTTATTGGACCGAGAGCCACTTGCCCTCTTTGACTTTGATATAACTAACCGCATCCAAAGAAAGGCCGTCGTGATTGTCCGGGCTGAAGTTAAATACGCCCATGGCTCCTTTATAACCCTTCAGGTTTTCCAAGGCGGCCTGCATCTTATCGGGGTCAGTGCTATTGGACCTTTTGATCGCCTCGATCACCAACATGAAAGCGTCCCAACCATGGGCGGCAAAGGGACTGGGCGGCTTTTTGTATTCGATCAGATAATTGTCAAAGAGCATCTTTTCTTCGGGCAACGGGTTGCCGTAGTTCAAGGGGGACGTGAAGACCGTGCCTTCAGCCGCCTCCTTGCCCACCAAGGCATAATCCGGCGTGGCCATCCCCTGGGCGCCGATGATCTGAATGTTCATCCCGATCTGTCTCATGTTCCGGGCGATAATCGGCGGAGTGGGCATCGTGCCCCAGATGACCATCGCCTGCGGACCCTGCATCTGCATCTTGGTCAACGCAGCGGTCAGGTCCCGGTCGGTGGTCTGATATTTTTCCTTGGCCACCACCTTGATCCTGCCATCCTTCTGCAAGGCCTTCTCGAGCAAATCAGCCCCTTCCGTACCGTATTGGTTGGAGTCATGGAAAATGGCGACCTTGGTGACGTTTAGCCTTCCCAAAAATATGGCGATGGCCTGGGCGTCCAGGTTGTTCCCGAAGACGGTAGGGAAACTGTATTTGAAGATCTTGCCGTCGCGTTTCCAGATGGAAGTCTGAGGACAGCAATAGGTATGCAAAACTTTTTTCTCGTTGCAGACGTTGGAAATGGCAAAAGAGGCGACTGTCGAGCAGCAACCGATGACCGCCGGGACTTTATCTTCCTCGACCACCTTTTTCGTCAATTGGCTCGATTTCTCCGGAAGCGCCTCCCCATCATGGAAAACGATTTCGATCTTCTTGCCCAGAACCCCGCCTTGTTGGTTGAGCAGTTTCGCGCCCAGATTGATGGCCGTAATGTTGCCCTGGCCCAGCGGTGCGTATTTGCCCGTGGTGGCAGTCACCACGCCGATCTTGATCACTCCCTGGGCCCAGGCCCCGGAAAAGCTCAGGGCCAACGCCAGAATAACCACCCCGAAAACTCGCCCCATCGCTTTCATAAACAACCTCCTTTCTCTAACCGAATTTGGTGGATATGGCCTAAAATTTTATGGGAATTCTCTTCTGGACATCGGGCAAAGTAAAGCAAGCGCTTACTTTATATAATGGTCAATTTTTTTTGTCAAGAAAAGAAATTAGAAAAATATTTTCTTAAGATAACGATATTATTGGTTATATTTTTTTGCATGCGAACGAGCCTGATGAAAAAGAAGCAACGGAGTGTTTTACAGAGGGAGGAATCACCGCCTTGGAGTCTGAAGGAATCGCCCTCCCGCCGGTCCCAGAGCTTCCCACAAGACTAGGGGTGGGCCTGGGGCCGATTCTCCTTGACCGGAATTTGTAAATTTTATATATTCCACCTGAAAGGGGGATTTCCCGTTTATTTTCTTCCCACTGACTAGCCCTTTCCGCTTGCTTGAGGGTCCGTTTTGCAGGAGTCGGATTTTACCAAGGGAAAGCCCTAAGCTCCTGAAACCCGGATTCTTTGAAAAATCAATTTCTTGGGGCTAGCATCGCCATGGCCACCGTGATCGTGCGTAAGGGGTAAAAATCCTATCTTGATTTGAAAGGGAAAAGGGATCGTTCTATTTTGACGCCTTAAAGGCAAAAAAATAAATAGGGCCTTCCCGTTAGGTCCCGTTTACGGGTCAAAAATGCCTATCATGTGGATGTTCATACTTTCTTTTTGTCTTTTCTCATTCGCTTGCGTAGCCCCTCAGGGTCAAATGACCGGCCTGACTGCTAGTGATCAAATGTCATCCCAAGCAAAGGAATGGTTGGCAAGGGGCAAAACCCATTTTCTCCGGGGTGAATATGAAGAGGCGTTGCAGACGCTGGACCGAGCCATTTCCTCGGTCCCGAAAAATGCTCAGGCTTACTATTACCGAGGGCTGGTGTGCAATAAGAAGGGCGAGTATGATAAGGCCATTGAAGAATACAGCCTGGCGATTGCGGCCGATCCGAATCATGCAGCGGCCTACTATGTTCGCGGGCTCACCTACGGCCGCAAGGGCCACTATGACCGGGAGACGGAAGACCATAGCAAGGCCACGGCCATAGATCCGGATGTCATTCATACCCGCTTCGCTGGTGAAATAAGAAGGAAGAACGGCCATGATGGGGAAATTGAAGAATATAGCAGGGCCATTGCCGCGGATCCAAATTCGGCCTGGGCGCATTACAACCGCGGGATTGCCTACCGGCTGAAAGGGCACAATGACCTGGCGATTGAAGACTTTAATCGGGCCTTAACCATCGACTCCAATCATGTGTGGTCTTATTACCATCGCGGGGCAGCTTGGCGAGCGAAGGGCGAATATGACCGGGCCATGGAAGATTACAACAACGCCTTAGCCGTAGACGCTGATCTGCCCTGGGCGTACTACAACCGCGGACTTATCCTGCGCCGGAAGGGTCAATATGACCGGGCCACGGAAGATTTCACCCGGACATTAGCCCTAGACTGCAATTATGCCTGGGTTTACTTCGACCGGGGGGTCGCCTATAGAATGAAGGGTCAATATGATAAGGCCGTAGATGATTTGAGCAAAGCAATGGCTATCGACCCGGGTTTTTCCTGGACATACTTCCATCGCGGAATCTCTCAGCTCGAGGTCGGCAGGCAAGGACAGGCGTTTGCAGATATGCAGGATGCAGCCAGCATGGGAAATAGAGAAGCGCAAAGCTGGCTAAAAGAAAGAAGGGGAAAGTGGACTTTTTAAGAAGTCATGAGGGGGGATAATTTCATGAGGGCAAAGAAAAGCAAAAGGCACTTGTTGTTGGTCATGTCGGCTGTTGTCGGAATGGTTTTTGGGGCATCGGTTCAGGTTCCAGCCGCGGCTCCCTCGGGGGTATTAAAGCAAGCGATCCATTGGGGCCTTTCAGCCGATTGGCTGGATCCGGCG
>Ga0315273_10004433_pt1 | contig 17208 bp, 1 predicted proteins | sample YL17G02_0_MG_FD_205753 | JGI IMG/M metagenome (GOLD analysis project Ga0315273, IMG submission 205753) | Sediment microbial communities from Yellowstone Lake, YNP, Wyoming, USA - YL17G02_0 | ecosystem: Environmental > Aquatic > Freshwater > Lake > Sediment | place: USA: Wyoming | collected... | reverse complement strand
ACCGTGAAGCCGCCAACCGGCACCAGCGTCACTGTATAAACGCCGTTCGCATCCGTGACGGCATACGCGATGGGCCCGCTGCTGTTGGTCAGGATCGCTTCCGCGTTGGGGACCGCCACCGCCGCGCCCGCGCTGTCGAGCCGCGTCACGATTCCGGTGATGGTGCCCGTCGCGTCGTACAGGTAGACGTTGACGATAACGTCATCACCCTCCCGACGGATGCGGCCGGAGGCGCGGCCGGCGAATCCGCCGGGACCGAGGGCGGTGACGACGAACTGCCCTTCGCCGAGCGGATCGAACACGATGGTCCCGTCAACGGCGGTCCCGGTTCTCGAGGTCTTCGGGTAGTCGATCTGCTGGAGTTCGACAGCCGCGTTGAGGACCTTCGTGGAACCGTCGTGCTGGAACACCCTGACCGTCGCGCGCCCGCGTCCGAGCAGACGGATGCTCAGGTCGACGGTCTCGCCGGCCTTCACCGCGCCCTTGATCTCGGCGAGATGGCCGCCGGTGCCCGTGCCCGGGTCGTTCGCGGTCAGCGTGAAGGTCCCGGCGTTGACGAGGGGGAACGAGAAATGCCCGGTGGCGTCCGTGACGGCAAATGCCTCCTGGATGCCCTGCGGGATCGACGTGCACGTAGTCTCGAAGGTCAACGAATCCTCGCTGCAGAAGACGATGACCGCATTCGAGGAGAACTTGATGGAGACCTGGCGGTTCGTCACCGGCGTCACGCCATCCGGTTCGAGGACAATCCCCGTGACCACGCTGGTCGGCTGCAGCCGGAGGTCGACGTTGACGGTCTCGCCCGGCCCGGGCATCTGGCCCGCGGCGGCCACCGGCTCGGGGCTGAACTGCCCGGCCGCGCGCACGGTGAAGGGCCCGGTCCAGACGTTCGAGAAGCTGAACTCGCCCGTCGTGAAGTTGTTGTCCACGACCGCGTAGTTCTGGACGTACTCGAACCGCACGCCGATACGCCCGCCGGCCGTCACCAGCCGGTCTCCGGACATCGCGACGCGCGCAGGCAGGGGCGTTTCCACGCACGGCTGACCGGGATCGCAGATGGCGGGCCGCGCCCGCAACACGCGCCCCGTCACCACGCCGCCGGCACCGCGGAAGGTGATGTCGGTCCTCAGCACCTGCTGGTGGTACCGGATCGCAATGGTGGCGATGTTGCCGTCGCGCATGTCCCCGCGGAACGCGGAGACGGTGTACTTCCCGATCAGCAGCCCGTTGACGCGGTATGCGCCGTTCGCGTCCGTGGCTACGTCTCCCTTGGCGCAGATGGCGTCGTTGCCGAGGTCGTCGTAGCAGGCCTGGAGCACGTACACCCGGATGCCGGCCTGCGGCGCACCGTCGCGGTCGCGCACGACGCCGGCCACCGACCCGATGGCGTCGAGCGTGATGGCGGCATTGACGACCTCGCCCTCGCGCACGAGGTCGATCGTGGTGCGACCCGTGGAGCCGAGCGCCGCGCTCACGGCCACCAACTCGCGGCGGCCGACGGGCACATCGGTCAGCGTGAACGTGCCGTCCGCCGGGTTCACCTTCGTCAGGCTCAGGCCGCCGCCGACCTCCGCATCGGCCACGGGTTTCCCGGACACGTCGAGGACCACGCCGTGCACGGTCCCGAAGCCGCCCGCCATCAGCAGGTTCAGGTCGAACACCTGGTCCTCGGCCAGCGAGATGCGCACACCCCCTTGCTGCAACGCCGTCTGATCGAAGGTGTAGAGGCGCAGCTCCCCTGCCGTGATCGTCGAGAACGCGAACGTGCCGTCCTCGCCCGTGGTGACAATGGCGATCGCACACTCGGTCGGCTCGCCCTGGGAGAACGAGCCGGCCGGAACGGGGCATCGCACGTTCGCCTGCGAACGGTTCTTGTAGTACGCCACGACCTGCACGCCGGGGACGCGTGTGATGCCGTCCGCACGCAAGACACGTCCGGTGACGGTCCCGGTCTTCACCGTGATCGCCGCCGTGCTCACATCGAGCAGGATCAGATCGCGCGTGACGGTGGCGCCGGCGACAGGAATGTTGTCGCTGACGAACACGGACGCGGGCCTGGTGGTGTTGACGGCCTCCACCAGGACGTTGCCGACCGGAATGCGCTGGATTTCGAAGCGGCCCTCGGCGTCCGACGTCGTGCCGTACTGGCTCTGATCGGTCAGGCTCGTGATGCGCAGGTTGGTGTTCGGCAGCGGCGTGACGCCGTCTTCGGCCAGCGTCCGTCCCGCGAACGCGCCCCGCCCCAGAAACACGACATTGACGTTCAGCAACTGGCCGTCGCGCGCGACCTTGAACCGCTGGATGCGCAGGTCGTCGGTGCCGGTGTTGATGGCGATCATCTTGACGGCCGGCACAGGGAGCGCGACGTAGTCGAACTGGTACTGGCCGTTCTCGTCCGCATGCTCGGAGGCAATGCCGATGGCCACGGTTCCCGCCTCGTCGCACTGGAACTCGTAGAACAGCCGCAGTTCCGCGAACCTGGCCGGCGTCCCGTCGGCATTCAGCACCTGGCCCGACACGACGCCGCCCGCGTCGATCACGGTCATCTGGATCGGCACGCTCGCCGACGCGAGCACATGGCCCTGTGTGTCGCTCACGCCCGTGCCCGTCAGCTCCCGCGGCACGAAGCGTCCGACAGGTTCGCGCAGGGCCACGTACGCGATGCGCCGCCCGGGCTGCAGGGCCACGCCGACCACGCGATTCCCCTCGACGCCAAACGCCGTAATCTCCTCGGCCTTCGCCTTGTCCTGCACGCTCTCGGCCGTGACCTCCTCGCTGAAGAGCACCGCCACCACGCGGCCGGCGTGGACGCTTCGGTTCTCCAGTCCAGGCTGGCCGCACCCGACGACATCGGCCTCGGCCATCTGCACCGCACCGAGAATCGTCGGCGGAGGATCCGTGACCTCGGCGCCCACACCCGGTCTCGGCTGCGGCACCGGCACGGCGGCCAGGGCGAACGTCACGCGGTACGGGTCGCCGGCGTCCTGCTGCAATGCCGGCACGTCCGACGCGCCAAGGCCCTCGAAGGCCGCGAACCGCATGCGCCCGTCAGCGCCCGGGTACGCCACGCTGACGCCGTACAGCGCGGCCGGGTCGGCGTCGGCGCGGCGCGTCAGCGTCACCGTGAATGCGCCCGCATCGGGCACGGCAACCATCAGCAGCTGCGCCGTCGCGACGCCGCCGTTCTTGAACGTCAACTGATCGCCGTACGGGATCTGCTTGACGACACGCGCCCCCTCGACTCCGCCCAGCCTGCGCCCGGACGCATCGACGAGGACGGCCTCGACAGGCGCGTGTGTCGTGCCGTTGCCCGCGACCAGTACAGAAAGGTGTCCCGGCCGCGAGGTCAACTGCTCGGCCAGCGACCGGTGGAACGTTCCTGGCCCCGCGCCGATCGACGGCAGCAGCGCCACGGCCACCTGGTCCGCGAACCCTTCGCCCCGGAACGACGTCCTGCGGAGCAGGTCGAAGCCGCGGACGTCCGCCTGGAGCAGCGACAGCATGTCGGGCGGGTCCTTGGGCGTGACGCGCTCGACGAGCCTCGTGTACTCGCTGCCGAGCATGTCCATCCACAGCCCGGCGGCGGCCTGCGGAGCCGGCTCGCCCAGCAGGATGCGGAAGCCCGCCTCGGCCGTCTCGACCGCCCGGTCCAGCACCACCTTCTTCGAGAATCGCTCGAGGTCCTTCGGGAACGCGGCGTTCGGCGCGGTGGCCACGGCCCACGCCCGGCCAAGCAGGCCCAGCGCTGCGTCTCGAAGGCCCGGCGGCAGCGACCCCGCTTCCTTCGGCAGCACCAGCGAGTCGGGAGACAAGGGGATGCCGAACTCGCCGACGCCGGTCTTCAGCGCGAACAGGCCTGCCACCTGCTCGTCCGAGTCGAGGGTGGCGGCTGTCACCCTGCCCGTGCGCTGCGACTCGAGCTTGAAGGTCATCGTCGCGGAGTCGTTCGGCGCGATGTAGTCCACGCTCTTCGTCGGCTCGTCGTCGAGGCGCGCGCCGCTGATGTTCTGCGCGTAGAGGTTGACGCGGACGAAGTTGGCGGGCGCGAGGGACGTGTTTGTCACCGTGACGTCGATCGTGTAGGGCTCGCCCGCGTTGACAACGTCCGGGTGCGTGAAGGTCAGGGTGAACGTCGGGTTTCTGACCAGGACCACACCGGCCGCCCGGCCGCGGATGGCCACCGGGCCGACCGGCATGCCGTTCAGCATGCCCTGGATCTCCATCTCGACGATCCAAGTGCCCTCGCGGCGGCCTTCGACCAGGTACTCTGCGTTGGCCGTCTCGCCAGGCCCGAGGGTGGTGACGTCATCGCCGGTTCCCAGTTTGCCGTCCGCCCCAGGCTGCACCACGGCCTGCAACTGCGGCGACCCGCCCGTCGCCGTCTGCGCCATGCGCAGCGGGTCGTCGTTCGACCCCACCACGTTGTCGAGTCCCGCCGGCAGCACCAGGTTCGCCGTCAGGTTGCTCACGACCAGGTTCGACCCGGTCGGCGCCACGTTGGCCACCATCAGCATCACGCTGAAGTACTGGTTCAGGAACCCGATGTCGCCGGGGATGACGATGACGCCAGGAATCGGCGGCACGTAGAAATCCTGGGTGCCGGCTGGGCTGTCGAGCGTCAAGGTGAAGCCGGTCACCGTCAGGTTCGGGATCCGCGCCCCGATCTGAAGCGTGTCGGGAATCAGCGTCGCGAGGTTCCTTAGCACCGGCGGATCGATGAACGACAATGACGCCGTGCTGACGTCGGTGTTCGCCGGAGACGCCAGCGTCGGCAGCACGACGGGGAAGGTGATATCGATTTTCGAGCCGTCGCCAATCGCGAACGCCGCCGTGAAGTTGTACGCCTGGTAGCTCGACTTGTCGAAGACGATGCCCTTTTCTCGAATTTCCTCCGCCGTCAGAGGCCGTGCGGTGACCGTCGTGACCAGCAGTTTCTCGATCACCTCGATCTTCACGCTCTGCGGCGAGCCGTACAGCAGCACCTGCCCGCCGCTCGTCAACCGGATGTTCTCGAGGGTGTGCAGGCCCGCGACGGTGAGCGGCGGGATATTGAATGGTGAGTTCGGCTTCGTGACGAGTGCTATGGGTTCGGTGAAGCTCGGGCCGCGCAGCGTGGCGCGCACTTCGGCGTCGGGCGCGAACGGCGGCAGGCCGCTGGGCAGCGTCGGCGCCTGGAGATAGACGCTGACGATGGTCGCGAAGCCCTTCGGGACGGTCTGCTGCGCCGGTTCGACCCTGAGCCCCAGACCAAGGACGATGATGTCTTCCTTGGCGAGGAAGCGGGTCTGCTGAGCAGCGAGCGTCACCGCGGTGGCGGCGACAGCCATCGCCACGAGCAGCACAACGGCCGCGAGCCGAGTGGCACGCGGGTGTGTCGTCACGGACGTTCCATCGCAGACGGTCCTACCGTTTGCCTCCTGTCGCCAGCGCCGCCAGCGCCTCGTTGTTGACGATGGCCGGGTTGCGGCTTACGATTTCTGCCGTGAGCCGGCCAATGGCGGCGTCCACCATCACCTGTCTCACCTTGTCCTTGATCGTGTCGAACGGCGGCAGCTGCCCGGGATCGACCTCGTCCACGTTGATGATGTGGAAGCCGAAGCTTGTCTGGACGATCCCACTGACCTGGCCTGGCCGATCGACCGCAAATATTGCGTCCTCGAACGCCTTGACCATGAGGCCGCGTGGGACCCAGCCGAGATCCCCGCCCGAGGCCCGGGACGGATCGGTGTTCCGCGCGCGCGCGACCTCATCGAAGGGTGTGCCAGCCTTGACCTCTGCGAGTGCCGCCACGGCCTCGTCTCTGGTCTTCACGACAATGTGATGGGCCTTGCGGCGGGGCGCGGTTCGGAATTCGGCCTGGTGCGCGTCGTAGTAGCGACGCAGCGAGGAGTCGCTTGTATCGAGCCTCGTGGTTTCTTGTTCGAGAAGGGCCTGGGCGAGGAGCGTATCGGCGGCGCGTGTGATCGCGCGGTCAGTGTCCGGCTTCTTGTCGAGGCCTAGGGACCGCGCCGAGCGGGCCAGGAGCTTTCGCTCGAGGATGCCACGCGCCATCTGCTCCAGGCCCTCTGATGTCATCGTGTCGAGAATCCGTTTCGGATCGCCGCTCAGTCTTGCCTCGCGCATTGCGTGGAGCAGTTCGGCGGAGGAGACGGCCACGTCCCCCGCCTGGAGGACCACCGTCGTCGGTGCGGCAGGCGCCTGGCCGGTGAAGCCAGCCAGCATGACGGCGGTGGTGGCGATCATCAATCCGTGCATGGCTACCGAATCGCGACGATCTCGTCGCTCATGGCTGTTCCGATGTCTGAGAACGCGACTAGGCGCACGCTGCTTGCACTCGCGGGCAGGCGGATCTCCAGCTCGATCTGTCCGTTTGCATTGACCATCACCTGGACGCCCTCGACCCCCGACACGACATCAGGCGTGAGGATCTGGCCGAAGGGGATCGGCTCCCACGCCATGCCCTCCGGAAGCGCCGACACGACATGGAACACGGTGTCGGCGGGAACAGACGAGCCGCTGTTCAGCAGCACGGTGTTGCTGACCAGCCTGATCGTCGAGACCGACGTCGGGTTCGCCGGGTCACCGAGCGACGAGGAGACAATCGACCACGTCAGTGTGCCGGCCGGCATCGTCGGACCCAGCGTGTAGGTGCCAAGGTCGGACACGGCCGCGCTGACCGTCTTGTTGACGAGATCCAGCGTGCCGCCCACCGGATCCCAATCGCGCCGCTGCTCGTTGAAGCGGTACATCGCGATGGAGTTCTCGTCGAGCCCGGTGAGGCTCGCCCCCTGGTAGCTCAACGTGAGCTGCGCCGGCGCCGAGAGGGTGCCGTCGCCGAGCACGTCAGCGAAGCCATTGATGCCGTAGTGGGGCTTGCTGGCCGGGCCCGACACGTCGGACGGCATGTAGATCGCAGGCGCGACGGGGCCCTGAACCTCCTGGAAATCGAGAGCGACCAGGCCGCCGATCTGCTGGAGGTCGTTCGCGTTGCCGACCAGGAGCTCAGCGCCACGCGTCGTCAAACGTCCGCCACCGGTCGCCGCATCAGGTTGCGTCTGGGTTGGCGGAACTTTCGATTCGATGGCGGGGTCCGCCCCGGTGAACGCCGGCACCAAGATCTTGTCCCAGAGATCGTCCCACCCGATTCTCGGCACCGACAGCGTGTTGTAGTCCTCGAGCTTGAACGATTGCCCGCTCCGGAACACGCCCTTCTCCGCCGTGTGGGTTTCCGTCGTGTCGAACGACAAGTCCAGCTGAAGAATCTTGCCGAGGTTGTACTTCTTGCCGGCGAGAGACTCACCTGTCTCGGTCGTGTCCCGGTACTCGCCATCGTCGAGGAGCCCCCGGATGAGATCCATCAGCGTGACGCCGATCTGCGCGGCCGTTTCGTTGAACGACTGCAGCGCTTTGGGCGGGAACCCGATCTTCTCGCGATACTCAGGGGCCAGCAGTCCCCTGAACTCCATCACGTTCTTCAGCGCGGCGATCATCTGCTCCGTTCCAGTTATCGAGTAGGTTCGTGAGTACTGGGGTTTGCCGCGCCCGGCATTCGTCAGCGTCTTCCCATCGGCCCCGAAGCCGAAAGGCTTGCGCCCGAACACCGTCACGTCGAGCCTCTGGGGCTCGTAGTCCTTTGTTGCGTCGAGCACCATGCCGAAGCGGATGTTGGCGGCGACATCGACATTGGAAAACCTGTTCTGGAGCTTGTCGAGTTGGATGTCCAGAGCACTCTTCATCTTCTTCTTGAGCCCGTCCGGCAAATCGCCCTTGTCGATCTTCGCCCTCGCCTCGTCGGCGCCGACGCTCATCGTCCCCCTCAGCGTCAGCTTGCCGGTCACGGCAAGATTCGGCTCAATCAAAGACACCGTCGTCGTTCCCGGTTTGAACTGATTGTTGAATCCGGCGGTAAACGCAATCTCGGATGCACCGCCGATGTCGACACGTCCATCAACCCCACCCGGGAGGCCCTTGAACCTCATCTTGAGCAACGTGAAGTTGGCATTGCTGCCGACTGTCAGGGTCCAACCTTGCGAAACCTTGCGGGCCTGGAAGCCACCAAGGCCAAGCCACTCGAGCGCCTTCTTAGCGGTGACCTCGCGAACCCGGTTGCCGAGCCATATCAGCACGGGCTGCGGACCGACAGCGTCAGCACCGCTGATGGTGGCGATGGCAAGCCCGACAAGGGCCTTCTGATCCTCCGGTGAGAGCCCGCTGTTCCAGTCGAACTGATGGGTGTCGAACTGCGACCAGCCAAGCCCGACGTCCGCCTTGGCGCCCAAGAGCCCCATGGAGGCTCCATCGAATTCGCTGGCAAACTTGAACGGGGACTCCTTCTCCAGCCTCCCCCAGACCTTCGTGCTGGTGCTTCGGAGGACGCCGAGCGAGGAAAAGGTGGGACTCGTGAGGTTCTTCGCGTCGAAGCTGAAGGACAGTCCTCCACCGAACTTGAACCCGAGAGAGGCAATATCCGCAAGCTTGAGCTCAGGGGCGATCTCAACGCCTCCCCTGAGCGCCTGCTTGAACTCGAACGGTTTGATGGTCACGTCGTACTGGGGGAGCGTCCCGCAAATCGGCTGCTCGCCAGCGATGCTCGTGATGGAGACGGTGGCCTTGCCCGCAGGCGCGTCATCGGCGAACTTAATGGCGATGCCAGGGTCGAACTCCGTGTGTTCGGCGTTCCACCGCCCGATCGCGCCGCTCGCGTCGGTCGTGAACGGGGACGGTGGCTGGCCACCGGACACGCTCACGATCACCTCGGCTTTCTCCCATGGCACACCACTCTCGGACTTGATGACGCGGTAGTGCCGGTACGACGTGCCGCCAGCCATGATCGTCGACTTGGCGCCGGTCGGGTTGGGATCCGGATCGAATGTGGACAGGACCCATGGCTGACACCCGGTGACGACGTCGAACGGCGCGCTGACCTGGATGGCCGTGCCCTTGGCGTAGGCGGTGGCCGTAGACTGCAGCACGCGCGGGTCCGACGCCGTGATCTGGACGTCGTGCGTGACGGTTCCCCCGGCATTGAGCGTCCCGACCGAATAGCACAGGCCCGTCAGCGTCGTGCAGACGAACGCCTCCTCCGCCGTCGTAGCCGACGAATTCGTGACGACCAGCCGAAGCGTGGCCTGCTCCCCTTTGAGCAGGACGACGGACGGTTCGAAGACCTCGCTTCCGACGACGACGAACTGATTGACGGTCAGCGAGGGCTCGGCGACGCACCCCTTGTCCGGGTCGAGCATGGTGGGGTAGTTGGTGACGAGATCCAATGGCGACGCGACCTTGGCCGCCGTGGTGGGCGGCACCGGCTTTGGCTGCGTCACGTCGATGACGTAGTAGAAGAACCCCCCGACGTTGTTCTCCCGGTTCGCTTCCTGCGCCTTGCGCTCCGGCAGATCGATCGTGACGGCCACCTCACCCTTGAGGCCGGGGTTCTTGGTCTGATTGACGACGAGCTCGAAAATGGGTTCCGCTTCCCGGTTCTCGTCGACCTGCAGCTGGCCCGTCGTCTTGTGCTTCCAGGCGGGGTACACGTGTTCGCCGCCCATCAGGTCAAGCGTGAACTCCGTGGCGGGCGGCCGGCTCCCAGCCGCCGGATCGACGTACATCGCCAGGCGGAGCCCGGCGAGGTTGCGATAGCCGATGTTGAAGACGTGCGGGACGACGTGAATCGGTGCATAGCCGAGGACACCGAGGCGTTTCTTCTCGCTGTTTTCCCCGGGCATCCCGTAGGTCTTGTTCCGCGCATCTAAGAGGTTCTGCGTGCGGTCGAACCAGTCGCCCATGTTACCGCTCGTCTGCAGTTGCAGTTCCAGCATGCCGGCGTCGTACGCCTCTTTCGTCGTGACGAGCCCCCTCTGGATGAACTGGTGCACGAGCGCGGTGAACTCGTCGGCCTTCGCATCGTCATGGATCTGTTCCTCGTCGGCCTTCACGCGGTAGAAGCGCTGGATCGCCAGCACCTCGGCGGTCGTGAACACGCGGTGCGCCGGCTGCAGGAACAGTGTACGGACGGCCGTGGACGCGACGTACTCCTCCATCGATCCACACGTCTTGGCGGTCCACGTCGTGGGATCGGTCGGCTGCTTGGTCACCGGGTTTGTCTCGTACTGCAGGCACGCGGCGCCATTGATATCCCAGAGGTACCGGATCGGGATCCCCTCGCGGACCGGTGTGATGTCCGGCTGACCCGGTTTCGGCCGGGTCCGGGCGAAGCTGAGAACCAGGTCGCGTGTCACCTCGTCGGCATTCATCCGCGCGAGCGTTTCGCGGATTCCCGCCTTGCCGGCCAGGTGGAGCTGGTGCACGAAGTAATCGTGGAAGGCCGAGCGCTCGTCAGACGATCCCTTGATGCGGACGTAGGCCTTCGCCTTCGCCATCATGAACTGCATGAGGGTGCTCCACTCGTACCCCTCGAGCAGCGGGATCTTCGTCACCTGCCGGTACTTCTCCAGCGTCGTTTCGAACTCCTGCTCTGTGAAGGGCAGGGTCGGGTAGGCCGTGCTGACATCCTTCAGGTCGACACCGTGCGCCTCGGTCATGTGCTTCATGACGAGGCTCTGCCGGCCGAGCGCCATGTCGTTGCTCTGGTCACCGAATCCGGTGGGCGGCGTCTGATCGAGGCGGTACTTCGCGTTCGAGAAATCGTCGACCCAGTTGGGCAGGAACGAAATATCCTCGAAGGAGAAACCTTCGACCGACCGCGGTTGCCCGGTGTGTCCGTCGGTGAATACCTCGCTGAGGCTGCGCAACGCACAGACGGCGAGCCGGATCTCCGGCTCCTCCTTGTCGCCCGAGAACGGGTTCCGAACCTTGTCGAGGTACCAGCGATCCGGCAGGAACACGGAGATGTCGTGGTCGCTGATGCCGGGCTGGTAGTTGCTGCCGCACTCCTTCTCGGGATGCTCCGTCCAGAGGCAGCCGCTGCTCCCCGATTCCAGCATCTTGATCTTCGAGAGATCGATGCCCGGGCAGTTTTCCTTCGCGTACTCCAGGCCCTTGAGGATCCCTTTCTGAATCGCCGTCCGCTCCTTCTTGTAGGCCGACTTGTCCTTGTCGCCGGTCCACTGCGGGACGGGTTGAGCGTCCATGTCCACGCCCATGTCGCAACAGGTGTCGTACACGGCCCACATCTCGAGGCCCGAGGCGCCGGTGACGTACAGCAGGCCCCGCTGGTCGTCCAGTTTCATGCCGTTGAACCCGGCCGCGTGGTTCATCCGCCAGATGATCCGATCGTCCACGCCGTCCGCGTCGAAATCGACCGGCAGGGCCTGGGTCGGATTCGAGACGTCGATCATGAAGAACGCCGGCCCCGTATCACTGCCCGAGGTTTGATCAACGCCGGCGAAGACGCGCCGATGGTCACGATCGACGTCCAACTCGCGCACGATGCCAGGGATGCGGATGATGCCGATGTCGGTCGGGTTGGTCGGATCGCGCAGATCCACCAGCAACACCGCGTTGTCGCACCCGATGACGGCGAGGTCGAAGATTTCGTCTGGCCGAATGAACCCGTCGCCATCCACATCGGCTTGGAGTCCCTCGACGATGCGGATCCGGCGGGGGGCGTAGTTCATCCAGTGCTGGGCAATCGGCGTCAGGTTCGGATCGAACACCGTGAGCAACCGGTCGGATCGGCTGACGGCCAGCAGCGTCTTCTTGTAGGAGACGATGTCGGTGTAGTCGCCGGGATACAGGCCTTCCAGGATCAGGTTGCCCGCGATGCGCGCCGGCGAGTTCTGCTCCACGGCTGTCGCCATCACCCCCACGTGCTCGACCGCGGCGTAGGCTGCCACGCCGGTGTCGGTCTTGAGGGCGGCCACGCCCTTGGCGTAACCGATCGCGAAGGTGCGGTTGGGCTGGAAGACGCCCGACGCCAGATCCGGGTTGAGGGTCAGCGTCTTGCCGCCGATGAGCGCCGGCAGCGGCGCCCCGGCGCCCGACAGGTTCAGAAACGAGAGGTTCGACGAATCGGGGTTGAATGACGAGGTGATCGCCACCGCCCCGGTGATCTCCTGCCGTGGTGTATCCAGGGTGGAGAAGGACACATCTGGCACGATCGCCACGCGCTGCTGGCTCGACTGCAACGCGGGTCCCGAGGCATACCACTGGTCGACCTTGAGATCGGTCGCATCCGTCGCCCAGAGGTGGCCCGTGGCGCCGCCCGTCGTGACGTACAGTATCGTCGTCGGTGGCTTGCCCGGCGAGCCGGGCGGGTCGTCGCGCGGGATGCGCAGGATCGCGATGTCCTTCAGCGGTACGTCGCGCGTCCGCGTGGCGACCAGGCGTGGCGTGAACGTGGTGATGACCAGGCTCGTCGCTGGCAGCGGGTTCTGCGCCTGGTCCTGCATGCCGCTGACGGTGCCCGGTGCGGCGGCCTGCTCAGGCGTCTGGTTGCCCCTGAGCGTCACCGTGTAGCGCTCGCCCATGCGGAGTGCGCCGGCGGGCACGAAGGTCGCCACCATGTTCTGGTCAGACAGCCGGACCGTTCCCTTGACCCGCGCACCCTTGCTGTCGGCGACGATGAGGTTCTCCTGGACGCTGGCTGCGTCCATCGGCTCGGAGAAGGTGAAGCTGAGCACGCCGGAGGGATCGAAGCTGCCCAGGCGTGCGGGCCCCGACAGCAGCAAGGGCGGCGTTGTGTCGTCGCTGATCGTACCGAGGTTCTGCGGCTCGTACCGGGGAGGCGCGTGCGCCCGGACGACCCTGATGATCCGGCCTGTCGTCGGGTTCTTGATCGTGATTTCGAACTTCGGAAGCACGATCGAGTACGGCGCCCTCGAGTCGTAGTAGACCGTCAGCGTGTAAGTCGCATCCTTGTCACCATCAAAGGCAACGGCAAAGCCGCCTTTCACGATGCGCGTCGCCGGGATGAGGAAATCGGTCCCCTTGTCAGATGTGAGGCGCACTTCCGTGCGGGCCGGCCCGCCGATGGGCGGTACGGCCGCATCGAGCTCCGCGCGGCTCGGGTCGATGGACCCATCGGCGGCCTTCACCACGAGATTGCCGGCCCCGGCCGGCGACGCGAACACCGTCTTCTGGACCTCCCGCTTCGGATCCTGCGAATCGGGGATCGCCTCGACCACATAGGTGTCCGTTTTGCTTCCCGTCGCCAGCAGGTCGAACGGCACGGTCAAGACCGGGATCGTTTCCTCCTTGCCGAGCGAGAGCGACAGGTTCTTGACGACGAACTCGCTGACCGGAATTGTGAGGTTGCTCGGATCGATCCGCAGCGTGGTCTTCTGGCCCTCGGAGGACAGCACCGACACGCCCTTGAGTTCCTTCCCCCCCGCCTTGACCTGGTAGGCGTCCTTCGGTCCACCGGTGACCTCGATCAGGAACTCGGCCACGTCGCGCGGGAAGTACTCCGTCAGGTTTCGGGTCGAGTTGGTGACCTTGATCTTCCGGTCGACGGGCCAGAGCTCGGTGCCCGCGATCTCGATCTTCACCTTGTTCGGGACGATCGTGACGCTCGCTGTCAGCACGGGATAGCAGACGAACTGGCTGACGGTGGAGGAGAACTGCACCCACGGAATGGCGACCGACACCATGAAGATCTTCAGCTCCGCGAGCATCTCCCCGTGGGCGTACAGCTGCCCGTAGTTGACGCCGACGGGCTGGCGAGACTTGACGAAGCCATAGAGGCCCGCGGCGGTGACGCCAGGGCACGGAGGCGACGAGGTCGTGATGCGGCCGCCGGTGAAGCGGGCCGTGTCCACGACGCTCAACAACTGCTGGCCGTTGACCTCAACCACCTGTCCAACAATCCACTGGTCGTCGGCCTTCTCGTCGCCCACCGGCGGCAGCGACACGTCCAGGTACCTGGCCGGATTCGCCCCGCCAAAGTCGAGCGCGACACCGCCATCCAATCTGAAGAGCGTCTTCTGCTCGTCGGTCAGTTGGACCGGGAAGCCCTCCGGCGCAACACGCTGCACGGTGATGACGGCACCACCGGGGAACGCCCCCTCGGGCACCTTCACCCGCACACCGGCGGGCCCTTCGACGATGCCGCCCGCGTTGTCGATCGCCGCCGACACGCTGCCGTCCTGGTTCGTTTGCTGGAAGCGATCGAGGTCGACGAGCGTTTCGTTTCCCGCCGCGTCGACAATCCGCAATTGCAGCTTGTCGGTGATCTTGACGGGGACAGCGAATTGGAAGCTCCCGTTCGGCCGGTAGAGCGCCTTCGGCACCGGGACCGACACGCCGCTCGTGAGGTTCTTCACGTAGACCGTGTCGCTGGGCGACACCGTCCCCTGCGTCGCACTGACCGTCGTCTGCCCATCGGTGCCTGGTACCGACGCGGTGATGCCGCCCGCTGCCGGCATCGGCGGCGGCGTGGTATCGAGACTGTCGAAGTGCGACGTGAACGGAGGCGTCAGGCCGTAGCCCGACACGTCCTTGATCGCCTGCGACAGCGTCAGTGTGTACCGTGTGTTCGGAGCCAGCGCGTCCACCGGCCGGAACGTCAACACGGTGTTGCCGCTCGACAGCGCGCCGGCGCCGGCAAGGCGGGTGCCGTCCGGACCGGCGAGCGTGACATTTACCAGGTTGGTCCCGGCCAGCGACACCGGATCGACCGGCTCCGAGAAGGTGACGACCACGGGATCGGTGAGCGCGACATTCGTCGCCCCGTCGACCGGCGACACGCTGACGACGCGCGGCGGCTGCGCGACCATTTGCAGGCCGACCGGCAGCACCATCCCCGCAGAGAGGAACGTCGCCGACGATCCGGAGTCGCTCTTGACAATGTCGAGCGCGGTTACCGTGACCGGGCCGGCCGGGGCCGCCGCCAGATAGGCGCCCGTCGACGCGGACCGCGACACGATGTCCAGCGTGCTTGTCGAGACAACCGCGCCAGCAAACGGCGACGTGTCCACGCCGCGCACGAGGCCCGCCGCGAACCCGAGCGGCACGACAGACCGGACGAAGAGGTACCGCCCCGGTGCTTTCACGCCCTCGAGCGCGGTGGCCTGGCCCGCGATGGTCGTGTCGGACACGAGCCGATCGCCGCTGAGCCTGCCGAACGCCACCAGCACGAACCGCGTGCGGCCCGCGATCTCGTCGAGGCGCACGAGCAGGAACCAGTCGCCGTCCGCGGCTCCAGCGGGCTTCGGAATCGAGAGCATTCCCCCTCGCAGGAGGTCGCCCGTGATTGTCACCTGCACCGCCCCGACGAAGGTCACACCCACGGGCATCGGCGCGCCGACCTGGTCCGCGGACACTGTCGAGAGCTTCACAGCCGTCGCGTCGCCCATGGCGCCTGGCGGCACGACGAGCGATTCGCCCGATGGTCCCTGGACGGTGGCGCCATCCGGCCCGACCACGACCCCGGGCGCCGGCGCGGCCGGCGGCCCGTACAACTCGATGCCGATCACCCCACGCTCGAGTGTCAGCGGCTCGAACGTGAGAGAAGGCGTCACGACGGAACTGGCCGCCAACGATCCCGGTGCGCCGGGCACGCGGAAGAAGACGAGGTCCTGCACGAATGGCTCAGGGTTGATGTCCGCGCCCGAGTAGTAGTGGTAGGACTCGGAGAGGCGCGCCCACAGGCGGACACCGCTGGACACCGGGTCGGCTGTCGTTAGCTGTCCGCGCACATCAGCATGCACGCCGGGCGTGTAGAAGATGACCTTGGGCTGCGGCGTGATCTCTGTCGTGATGTTCAAGGGCAGGACGGGATCCGCCACTCCCACGAGCACGTTGCCGTCACCGGGAACCGGCGGCGCGCTCGGCGTGGAGTCCGCGAGGACCCAGGCGTACTGGCCGCTTTCGGCAATCGTGGCCTCGATCGCCTGGCCATCGGATCGCACCGCCGCCTGTCCGAGCGCGCGCCAGACCTGCGCTGCATCGTCCCAGCGCACCAGCCACAGCGGCGTGCCGGCCGCAAGCCCCAGCGTGTTCGCGACGCGCAGCGTGGCGCCGTCACCGAACGCGACGCCGCGCGGCATGACGTCGGCGCCTCCCACCGGCGACCACCCGTACGGCAGCAGCCCCTGCAATCCCTGTTGAGCAATGGGCACGACGCGCAGCGCGACCGTTTGCGCCAGCGTCCCGGCCGGCACGACGAGGCGGGCCTTGTCGTCGCCCACGCTGCCGCCCATCACCGGCGACACCTCCGCCGCGCCCGCCGCGAGGGGCGTCAGGCGGGCGTCGAAAGTCTCCAGCACCTGGCCGGCCGTCAGCGTGACGTGGCGGTCCGCGCTCGTCCAGTTGTCCTTCTGGATCCGCACACGACCCTGCCCGGCGCCGCCCCGCAACGAGTACCGCCCGCGCGAGTCGGTCGTCGCCGAGGTGTCGTTGACGCCATGACCGGCGGCCGCGGCGCCAAGCAGTTCCACGCTGGCACCTGAGAGCGGCAATCCGGTCGCGTCGTCGTACGCCTCTCCGGTCACAATGGCCCGCGTCGACATGGCCGGCGCGGTCACCGTTACCGACTTCGAGTCTGACGTCGACAGCCCCGCGTAGTCCGTGGCTGTGGCCGTCACCTGGAACGCTATGCCAGGCACCATCGTGCCCGGTAACTGATACTCGGCGCCGTACGGCTGCGTCAGGGCCGTGGCCACCACCACACCGTCCACCGTGAAGGCCACCGTGGCAATCCCGCTGGCGTCCGTGGCGTCTGCCGACAGGGCCAGTGTCGAACCGGCCAGCGCGTCGGATGCCGCAGTCAGGGCGACCTGCGGCGCCGTGGTGTCGGCAGTAGACGTCACGAGGACATCGATCTGGCTTTCGCTGACGTTCCCCGCTGCATCGGCCGCGCGCGCGACGAGGCTGATCGTGGAGCCAACCGCGGTGTCCGCGCGCAAGAGGTAGGTCGCCTGGTAGGGCGCGTCGGTGTCCTCTGCAATCTCAACCGCGCCGACGAGGAAGCTCACCGACGCGACGCCGATGGTATCGGCCGCCTCCGCCACGATGACGATGGCCTGGTTCGGCGCCGCGCTCGTCGGGCCGTGCACGCGAATGTCGGGTGACGTCGTGTCTGGAATCGCGGTAACCGCGACCGTGGCCTGGGCGCGCCCCTCGTTGCCCGCGGCGTCATGCGCGATGGCTACGATCTGGTAGGTCTTCCCAACCGGAGCGACGCTGGGCACGTCCAGCATCACCGACAGCGTCGCAGCGCTGACCTCGAGCGGCGGCTGCCCCTCGATTTCCAGGCGCAGCGCAGAGACACTCTTGTTATCGGCGGCCTGGGCTCTCACTTCGACCCGT
>Ga0315273_10004432_pt1 | contig 17211 bp, 14 predicted proteins | sample YL17G02_0_MG_FD_205753 | JGI IMG/M metagenome (GOLD analysis project Ga0315273, IMG submission 205753) | Sediment microbial communities from Yellowstone Lake, YNP, Wyoming, USA - YL17G02_0 | ecosystem: Environmental > Aquatic > Freshwater > Lake > Sediment | place: USA: Wyoming | collected... | reverse complement strand
CACCGCTTCCACCCCTTGATGGTATGCGGCACGAATATCGGCTTCGCTCGGTATCGACTTCATCTTCATTGCTGTTCTAAACACCCGTTCTCGCTTTTCGTCTCGAATCAAGCTGAGTAGTTACAAATTTGCGCAGTTTTTGTTTCCAGAAATAATTTCAAATTTTATTGTCTCACTCCTAAAGGATTTTCATCCGAAAAAGATATATGACCCTTGGGTGAAAACGGGATCGTTGTTATCCATTCTTGTTGAAAAGTTCCAGCCGCGCGAGGGGGCTTCGGGAATGACACATGAAGAGGGTGATCATCTAATTGCAACATGTTTTACGGAAGGGCAAAATATTATATGGCAAAAGGATGAATTAGATGATGAAGTGGTGCTTAAGGCGGTGATTGAAAAAGAAGGAAACTTTCTTGATGCCGTGGAAAAGGCGCCTAATAGGAATTATGATTTTGTTGTCTGTGCCCCTCAATTTTACATAAAAAGCAAGTGGACGTTTGAAAATGACAGAGAATTTTTCCAAGATGATAAAGCTAGAGAACGGGTGGAATACAAAGAGAATATTCAAGTGATGCACGATGCGTATAAATTATATGACGACTTTATTTCTGATGTCTTGCTTCGCACAATAGGTAATGGCCCGGAATTGTTGGGTAGAGGCGCAGAGGTTGGTGTTTTTATTGTCTCACCGCATTTTTTCAATGCAACAAAAGACGATGACCCAGAATTAGTGAGACTCGAAAAATCAATTAACGACTCTGAAAAATCTATGCGTGATATGTTTGATTGTTATATTGACGCAGCGTTTCAACTTCCAAATGGAATCTTTGATCCGTTCACATCGACTCCGCTTTATTTGATAGTAGCGAAAAATGGAAAGTCGGCGCTAACAAATCATAAGTTATTTGTTGGGCAAGTATCTGGCGATGAAAAACAAGATGCGATTCTTGTTCAAAACTATCATGGGCGTAGAGCGGGGCGAATACCCCAACAAGGCGCTTTGATTGAAGAAGGCGAGTTCAAAGGTCTTGATGCCTTGATAAATGAATATGAAATAAAGCAGATGGTGGCACGGTCTGGGATTGTTGCGTACCCGTTCAATCAAATTTCAATTAAAGTTAATTTCTTGGGTAAAACAAACATAAATAACAATTTTTCAGAGTCTGATAGTTGTATTTATCTGCCAATGGCGGGTGATTCTCCCGCTGTGACATCGGTAAATGAACTTACTCTCCAACCCCAAGAATATGTACAGCTTGTTTTTGAGCATCAGTCCGATAAGATAGATTTTTATGAGTTTTCTAATTCTCCAGAGGGTTTGGAAAACAGAAAAAAATACAGCAAAAAAGGCTGGGAGATATTCAGACGTTCAAGGATATCCCCGTTTCTTTATGATCGCTTTATAATTGAAATTAATTTTTATGGAGAACAGAATTTTCAAGAAAAGACATCAGAGAATAATTGTGTTTACTTGCCAATAACTGGCACAACTGCTGTTGTTACAGCAAGGAACGAATTTGTTTTGGAAGCGCGTGAATATGTACAGATAATTCTTGATTCTGAAAAGGCTTTTGCGCCGTATTTCGCGGCGCTTCTTAATTCTCCGCTTGGCTTGAAAATCAGAGAAAGTTTGTTTTTTGGCTTGAAATTTCCTGAAATTACATGGTCATCTTTGGAATCTGGTACGGTATATTTGCCCGATCTTCAGATACAAAAAGAAGTGATGCGGGTAAATGCAGATATTGTTAATTTATCCGCCGAATTATCTTCGTTACATAATCGGCTTTGGCAATCTCCCAATGAGGTGGCAAAAATAGAAAAGCGGGTAAGACAGTTCTCACAAGAAAAAGGCTGGGAAATCTGGCTGGAAGATTTGCCTTTCCCAATGGCTTCGATTTTATGGGCGTATCTCTCCACCATTGATCCTAAAGATAAGTTGGAGCATATTTCTCACTTTTTTGAAGCGTCCATTCAATTTTTCGCTATGATTTGTCTAAGTGCGTTTGCACAAGACAGGGAATACTATCGGCTGAATCAAAAACAATGGATTGACGAAAACCCAAAATACAAAGGGTGGTACAAGAATGCGAGTTTTGGAAATTGGTTGACGTTGCAGTATGCTCTTGCAAAATTTACCAGAGGTTTATTGTCGAAAGAAGACACCCGAACTAGATGTTTATCCCTGTTCGGAAATCCAAGCGAGCAGTTTATCCAGACCATCACCAGCAAACGACTTTTGGGCATTTTTCAAGACGCAAATTCATATAGAAATTCGTGGATTGGACACAGAGGCAGATTAGGTGAAGAAGAAGCTAAAAAGCAAGTTTCTGTTTTTGAAGATTTGCTGTCAAAGATGAGAGAAGTGATAGGCGATAGTTTTTCCCAGATTTTGCTTTTATCGCCTACAACCAGCGAGTATGCAGACGGCATATATGACTACACAGTAAAAGCCATCAAGGGAACAAGGACTGAATTTAGAGAGAAGGTGATTCAGTCAATTATTCCGTTGGACAAGAAAAAACTTTATATGTTGCCTGAACTGCAAGTGCGACCCATTGAAATTTTGCCTTTTGGAAAATTTATGTCGAGTCCGAAAACTGAACAAAATGCCTTTTATTTCTACAGCCGCTTTAGCAACGATGGCGTTCGATGGGTTTCTTATCATTTTGAAAAAGAAGCAGATGTAACATTTCCTGATCCAGAATTAATTGGGATGATGAAGGAGTTATTTGATGGAGAGGCAGATAGCTTTGCGTCGCCGGTGTAGCAATCTGCGTTAGTAGAGAAAAAAAATGAAAGAAACCGCCCCGCTAAGATTGTACAAATATCAACCCTGCAATAATTATGCATTTGAAAATTTAAGGGAAAAACGTTTGTGGTTTTCAAAACCAGAGAATTTCAATGATCCTTTTGATTGTGATATAAATTTTACAATTGTGGATGATACAGACGAGAACTTGCAGTCTTTGTTTGTTAGAATGCTGGCATTAGAGCCAGACAAAAGCACGCTCAGCTTAAAGTACACAAATAGGGTGAAGATAAACGAAAAATTTAGGAGTGATGCTGTTAAAATGGCAAGAATGGCAACAAAGTCTATAGTTATTGGACGTCAATTGGGGGTTTCATGTTTTTCGGAAGAAAATGATAAGCATAAAATAAAAAAAATACTTATCAATTTTCCAGAAGCAAAACTATATGAAATGCAAAGATCTGAAAGTGAATTCAAGATTTTTTTGCAAGAAATATTCTAACCAAGCCCTCCGAGATTTTTGAAAGTTTAGGAGGCTGTTTACTGATTACTGCTCACTGTTCACTACATCAATCCGCTGCCACCGTCTCCCTTTTCACCATAATTGAATCAGCCGTAACATTTTTGAGCGCCGCTCTCCGCAATCAGGCGCGGCTATTCTGTGGGCGTATAATAGGCAACAACCATGCAAGAATTCACTTTACATTCCAACGCATATACACCCAAAAATGGCCAGGCAGGTCAACCAAATGGGCATCTGGTTGATCTGCGGGATGTGGTCAAGACTTATCGCGGTTCGGCGGGGACTTTCACCGCGCTCAAAGGCATTAACTTGCAGGTTGAATCCGGCGCCTTTGTTTCCATCATTGGCAAATCCGGCAGTGGCAAATCCACGCTCATCAATGTTATTACGGGAATTGACCGGCCCACCTCTGGTGAAGTCGTTGTTGATCACATCCCAGTTCATAAACTTACCGAGGAGCAAATCGCCGTCTGGCGCGGGCGCTCGGTGGGTGTGATTTTCCAATTCTTCCAGCTATTGCCCACACTCACTTCTGTCGAGAACATCCTGCTTGCCATGGATTATGGCGGTCACTATCCCCGGACTGAACGTCCGGAGCATGCCATGCACCTGCTCGAGCTGGTCGGCATGGCTGAGCATGCTCATCATCTCCCAAATATCCTTTCCGGTGGTCAACAACAATGCGTGGCCATCGCCCGCGCCCTGGCGAACGATCCGGTCCTGTTAACCGCCGATGAGCCGACCGGCAACCTGGATTCAAAGTCCACTGAGATGGTCTTCCGCCTCTTTGAGAACCTGGCAGGTTCGGGCAAGACCATCCTCATGGTCACTCACGACAACGAGCTTGCCGGACGCGCCCAGCGCACGATACGGCTTGTTGACGGGAAGATTCAAGATGAATTCACCAACCGCTAACGCAACTCATCCGCAACCATTGATCGATCTTCACGCGGTGGTGAAGGTTTATAACAGCCTGGCTGGTTCTGTTGCCGCGCTGAATGGCATTGACCTTGATGTTTTTCAGGGTGAATTCCTGGTCGTGACGGGAAAATCGGGCAGTGGCAAGACCACTCTGGTCAACATCGTCACGGGTCTGGATCGCTCGACTTCCGGTGAGATCTGGGTTGCTGGTGCTCCCCTGCATAATTTCGGCCCTGAGAAAGCCGCCAAGTTGCGAGGAAAAACGATGGGTGTGGTCTTTCAATCTTTTGAACTTTTGCCCACCATGACCGTACTCCAAAATGTAATGCTGCCGATGGATTTTTCCCAGCGTTACTCCTTGCGGGAACAGCGCCAGCGCGCACTGTATTTGCTTGAACAGGTGGATATCCCCGAACATGCCAAAAAACTGCCGGCAGCATTGTCGGGAGGTCAGCAACAACGGTTGGCGATCGCGCGCGCTATGGCAAACGATCCGGCCATCCTGGTAGCCGATGAACCTACAGGCAGTCTGGACTCGGGGACAGCCAATGCTGTCATGGATATATTCGAAGGCTTGATCTCGCAGGGCAGGACAATTCTTATGGTCACGCATGACAGGGATATTGCCAAACGCGGCTCGCGGATGATTACTTTGTCCGATGGCGAGATTGTTGAAACAAAGGATAACATCTATGCTTAGGGCGCGCTGGTATAAGGTTGTCAATGACCTGTTCGGCAACAAGACGCGCACGCTGTTGATTGTGCTGTCCATGTCTGTGGGGTTGTTCGCGCTGGGGATCATCCTCAGCGCACGCACGATTCTATCCGAAGGGTTGGCGGAAAGTTTCGCGGCGATCAATCCATCCAGCGGCACCGTTCGGACGACTGAACTATTCGAAGAAGACTTTATCGAGTCTGTCCGCTCCATGAAGGATGTGCAGGAGGCGGACGCGCGCAGAAATGTATCTGCCCGCGTACAGACAAAATCGGGCGAGTGGAAAAATCTCACGATCTTCGTCGTCGTCGATTATGACGATATCCGCGTGAACAAGGTCGCGCCGCAGAGCGGAGCCTGGCCTCCGCCCGAACGTGAGATATTGATCGAACGCGCCGCGCTTTCCGTTATTGAGGCGCAAATTGATGATGTGGTATTGGTCAGATTCCCCAACGATGTCGAGCGAAGAATCCGTATTGCGGGGACGGCGTATGATCCCGCACAACTGCCCGCACAGATTGACGGTACACCTTATGGATACATCACGTTCGACACATTGAAATGGTTTGGCGAGCCTTATGGCTTTAACGAATTGCATGTGATTGCGACCCACCCGGAGGATAAGGACTGGGCGCAGCAGGTGGTCAACCGCGTGAAGGATAAGGCTGAAAAATCGGGTTATACGATTCCATTGAGCATGACCGCGGAGCCGGGGCAGCTCCCAATGGATGACGTGCTGCAGGGTATTTTGTTGTTGATGGGATTACTCGGCGTGCTGGCGCTTTTCCTAAGTATTTTTCTCGTGGTCAATACGGTGTCCGCGCTGCTCACCCAGCAAAAACGGCAGATCGGCGTAATGAAAGCTGTGGGCGGAAGCACGATCCAAATTCTTGGAATGTATCTGGTCATGGTCCTCGCTTATGGCGTCATGGCTTTGGTGATCGCCATCCCGCTTGGAGTGCAAGGTGCGCGGGCGCTCAGCAGTGCGCTGGCTGTGTTTTTTAACTTTGAGATTCATTCAATGGAAGTGCCGCCGCAGACATTTTTGATCCAGGTCGCCATTGGATTGCTCCTGCCTGTACTGGCTTCCCTGTTCCCGTTCATCTCCAGCCTGCGCATCAGTGCAGCCGAAGCGATGAGCAGCTACACAATGGGTAGGGGACGCTTCGGCAAAAGCTGGATCGATCATCTGCTCTCCGGCGCGAATTTATGGTTTATGCGGAATCTCTCCATCCGCTCGATTTTGTTATCGGTGAGAAACACCTTTCGCAACAAGGGCAGATTGACTCTGATCTTGATCACGCTTACCCTGGGTTCAGCCACTTTCATCAGCGTCTTCAATGTGCGCGCTTCCTTATCAAGTACCGTCGAAGACATGATCAAGTGGTTCAACTGCGATATGATGCTTACCCTTGACCGCACCTACCGCGCGGATAAGGTCCAGCTCGAAGCGTTGAGCGTGCCGGGCGTCACCAAGACCGATGTTTGGATTCAACTACCCACGCGCCGTGTCCGCCCCGATGACAGCGAGACCGGCATGATCTATATGTTTGCGCCCACTGTGGGTCCTGAGAGTCTGATCCGTTCCCCCACCATCGCAGAGGGGAGGTGGCTTCTGCCGGACGACGATAACGCGGTGGTTGTCCCCTCCGCGTTCCTGGTGGATGAACCCGACCTGAAACTTGGCGGCGACATTGTTTTGAAGATCTATGGCAAGGAACATGATTTCAAGATCGTGGGTACGTTTGTGGGCATGGCATTCCTGCCGATAATTTATGCAAAATATGACTACATGACAAGGATCACAAATCGTGTCGGTGAAGCGGATGCCCTCATGGTTACCATGCAGTCTCATGACCCCGCTTATGTTGATGCCGCAACCAGCGCATTGGAGGATCGTTTCGAGCGTGTCGGTGTGAGGGTCAGCATGGTCGCCACCATCAACAATGAACGCACCGAAGCGGAAGCATCGTTCGACGCGATTGTCGCCCTTTTACTGGTGATGGCAATTCTATTGGCGCTGGTGGGAGGGTTGGGGTTGATGGGTACGATGAGTATTAACGTGCTGGAACGCACGCGCGAGATCGGCGTGCTGCGCGCCATCGGTGCACCGAACCGGGGAGTTGCGTCGGTATTTATCCTTGAAGGAGTTGTGATTGGTTTGATGAGCTGGCTGATGGGCGCGCTTCTTGCCATCCCCATGAGTCAGGGGCTGAATCAGGCACTTGGGCAGGCGGTGATGGGTGTGCCATTGACCTATTCCTATTCGATGCCGGGTCTCTGGCTTTGGTTGGCCATTGTCATTCTCCTGAGCATCCTGGCCAGTTTCATCCCTGCCCGCAACGCATCACGCTTAACTGTCCGTGAAGTGCTTGCTTATGAATAAATTGGTCGTCATTGCGAGGGCTGATGGTTGAGTAGGCGGTGTTCTTCCGCCGTATCGAAACCCAGCCCGAAGCAATCTCCTTGCAACAAGCAGGGGATGCATTACTCGGATTTTTCAACCACCACTGTGGCTTCGGTCAACAGGGCAGCGATGGCGCCAATCGCGGCCAACTGAGGCGCGATCAATGCACCCACCACGCCAAACGTTAGCGGGATTTCAAAGACAACTTTTCCTTCCTTGTTCTTGATGATGATGCGGCGAATGTTGCCCTCTTTCACCAGGTTTTTGATCTTGCCGAGCAGTTCTTCTCCGTCGACGCGAAACTCTTCTGTACGAACACGTTCGTTTGCCATTTTTGCCTCCGTTTGCTAGTGTACCTATTATACAAGACGACGCCAGAAACTCTGGCGTCGGAAAGTTGGATTATGATTTCTTCCGCTCTTTCACGATCCGTATTCCTTCAAAGGCAGGTGAACGTCCAGCAATGCGTTCTTGCAGGATGGTGATGTTCATGAGTGTATCCAGAATGGATAAGCGGATGTTTGGAGTCTGGGTTTCGTGTAAGAAAGCCTGTGCGAGGTCAATGGAGAGGTCAATATCCCGGTTTAGCGCGCGGGTATGTTCGCGAGGAAGTTTGAGGATATTAGCGTCCATGGGGATATTACCAATCCAGGCAAAACCGAATTCCTCCTCATCCGATCCCATGATCCAATATCCAAAATCTGACTGGGCAGACGATGATAGCGGATATCGTTCCGCTTCTTCGGAAGTGGGCAGGCGATAATGCCATATGCCATGTTCGCGTCCCGCCAGCCACTTGCAAAAATCCGCTGCATCGGAAGGACGCACGTCGAGAATAGGCGCATGGGCCTGCCCTTCCGGAAACTGGTACGAAGTCCAATGGTCGGGCTGGTAGTATTTTCCCTGCCCGCGCATTTCGTCAATGAACGGCTGGTATTCCGCGCAGGTGACCAGGGTTTTGCCGATGTAGGTGTTTTCGTTAATTCGTTGCATGATTCGCTTTTACTCAGGCGGTGCGACGCACCCTCGTAATCAACGCTTTATGGGCTTAGGGTCGCTGAAGGGACAGGTGTGGGCTTGGGAGTTCTGGTCGGCGTGGGAGGTGGATAGTAAACCTGCAAAGCATTGACATCAAAACTCGCATCCATTTGCAAGTCGCTTGCCTGCGCCCAGCATAGATCGTGATAAATTGGATTGCGGACGATGAGCCAGCCATCGATACTTCCGCGGCCGATAATCTCCACGCTTTCGCCCTGTTTCAAGGAACTGACCACCTCAAACTGTGTGCCGGGACCAACCCAACAAAGCGTGGTCTTAAGCACAAGCGGTTTTTGCGGTGTAGGTTGGAGTGTATTTGTTGAAGTGGGAGTCGGGTTTGGCGTTTCGGTAAATGCAATGGGCGGCGGTTGAACTTGACTTGTCGGGTTCCCAGGATTTACCGGGCTAATTGGATTTGCCGGATTTATAACGGGTGTTGCTTGCTGTGGCGCTGCTTGTGGAAGATTGCAGGCGAGCCCAGTCAGTATAAGAATAAAAAAGATGAACACAAAATCATTAAACGATTTTTTCATCAGGACCTCCAAACAAGCTGATTATCTTCACCTCACACTTTAAATGTTTCGTTGAACCATTTTTCGTCCAGCCGAGGCCACTCATCGCTTTGGTCGGCGCGGTCTTTCCAGTTCTCTTTTCCACTCCATGATTCGATCCTGATCTCATACACGGATGTTTGCCGTAATTCATCGTCCGTTGCGGGACGGTAGTCTTTGTCAATTTGCATGCCGCCGAAATACTTGGCGATCAATTTGTGTAATACGTCGCGCTGTTCGTTTTGGTCTTTGATCAGATATGCCTTGCCAAAGACGATCACACTGCGATATTGGAGCGAGAATTCAAGCGCGACGTTTGACGGCAATAGTTTGCCCATCTCGCTGACCTCCGCGCAGACCTCGGGATGGCGTTCGATGTTGGCGCGGGTGCGTCCGGCAATGTTCGAGTGGAAGATTAAGCGGTGACCGGCCTGGTCGTAGTAAAAGGTCGTGGGGATGATGAACGGCTGCAAGTCCCAGCGTGAGGCGATGTGGGCAATTTGTCCGCGCTGTAAAAAGGCATGTATCCATTCGTCATCGCGCGCATATTCCGGGAGTCGCTGGCCGGCGGTGGGAGCGTTCTTATTGAGATCGTAGTCATGAGGCATGAGGATCGTCCAAAATTATTTTTTATGATTTAGAAGCTTTTTGTATAGATATAGTTGGCCTGCAAAAGCCAGTATCCCGAGACCGCACGTGATGATCCAATTGAAAAGGGGGTCAGTATAAGGGATCCCTTTTTGAAGGAAGTAGACCGAAGCGCCGAACATTAGCCCGCTCAGGATGGCGACTTCGAAGGTTTGTTGATATGAGAGGCTGTTGACTTTATACAAGGGTGGCATCGTTTTGTTTCGCCAGCGGTATGCCTTTGCCAGTTCTTTATCCTTGCTGATGACGTATTCCTTGATCTGGTTCATCGCCAGTATGGACTCATACCACGCGCATCTTAAGCGTGCCAATTGAACGACGGTCGTTGTACCAAGCAATGTGAGCGTGAAGAACAGTCCGCTGAATAGCAGATTCATGCCTCCCGCGTCAAAATCCGGACCGATGAGTTGGGTGCTGAACAACGCCGCCACCAGCGACCCGACGGCGATCAAATAGAACGAAGCCACGCGGGCGCGGTCTTCGTTAGCCTGGCTGGCGGTTTCGGCGATGTAATTGTATTCTGCCGCAAGCAGATCGTCCAACTCAAGTGGGGGCGATTTTTGTGTGGGCATGGGGTCATTATAATCTTGAAATTGCCATGTTGTATCACACGGTGAAGTCAGAACTCCCTGCGGTCGCAGAAGAGCAGAAAACAGAATTACTGTACAGGAAGTGAGTCCCCTAAGGGGGCGTGCCACGGACGCAACGAAAACCGATGAAGTAGAACGTACCCGAAGGATAATTCCAGCCGCGACTGGTGGAACGGATATCGAGATTGCCGTCGAGCCAGGAGCCGCCGCGTAACACTCGGTATACACTCGAATCTGGTCCAAAGGGATTGGATGATGATGGATTTTGATAATAAGTTCCGCTATACCAATCATTCACCCATTCCCCCACATTGCCTGCCATATCGTATGCGCCGTAAGGGCTTTTTCCCGTTTTGTAATTGCCAACTGGTGAAGTGTCGCCCACGCAGCTGCCATTATAATTTGCTTTTTGACAATCTATTCCCTCGCCCCACGGGTAGGTACGCTGATCTGTGCCACGCGCGGTTTTTTCCCACTCGGCTTCAGTGGGCAATCTGCGTCCCGCCCACTCGCAATATGTTTTCGCATTATCCCAATTCACATAGATAACAGGGAACTCATCAAATTCCGAGTTGCCATAATAACTATCACGTGTGCGCGATCCTGTTCGAGATGGGGTATCACACATACCAGCCGCAATACACGCGGCGTATTGTTTGTTGGTCGCTTCGGTCTGGTCAATCCAGAAGGCATCCAGATAAACTGTGTGAACAGGCTGTTCATCTGAATTGCCATTATCGCTTCCCATGGTAAATTCACCTTCTGGCACATAGACAAGCGTTGCGCCATCATCACCTATCATGGTTGAGCCAATTTCAAGAGTTGGTGTTGGTTCAACAAAATGGGTTTGCGTGGCAGAGGGTGTTTGAGTCGCTTCAGGCGAGGCGGGAATTGAGGAAATGCCCCACATAACCAATACGAGAAAAGCAAAGGCAATCAATCCAATGCTCCATAATGGGAATTTTGCGCTTCTTTGTTTTTTAGGCTCGGGCTTTGTTTCAAAAGGTTTCTTTACAACTTGCCCAACTCTTGTTTCTTGCGCGTCTTGTTCTGCTTTCTCTTTGGCTTCGCGATCGTAATGACTCAACAGACTTTCGAGCTCTTTTATAAACACTCCCAAATCCGCGTAACGATCAGCAGGTTCTTTGGCTAAAGTCTTGAGTAAAAATCGTTCCACCGATTCTGGCAGGTCGGGAACAATTTCTCCCGGCAATGGCAATGGTTCGGTCACCTGCTTGAGAAAGACTCCCCCCGGTGTGTCAGCGATATAAGGTCTTCGCCCGGTTACCATTTCATACAAAATAACCCCCAAGGAATACATATCAGATTTAGGACCGGTCTGTCCTGTCCATTGTTCAGGCGCCATGTATTCCGGCGTTCCGATTGCCGCTCCTGAACCGGTTAGCGTAGTGGTCTTGTCGCCTTGAAACAATTTGGCGATCCCAAAATCGGAAAGGGTGGGTTCACCATCCTCGGTCATCAGGATGTTTGCAGGCTTAATGTCGCGATGAATAACCCCGCGGTTATGAGCGTATTCAACTCCCCGCGCAACCGGTAGAAGCAAACGCGCGGCTTCCTGCCATGCTACCGGTCCCCTGATTTTCTGTTTTAGTGTGCCTCCGGGAAAATATTCCAGTACCAGGTATGGCGAGCCTTCATATTCCCCATAATCCATGACCTTCACAATATTTTGGTGTGACAAACGCGCCAGCGACTTTGCTTCGCGTTCAAAGCGCTTGATAACATCGTGTAAATCTTCCGGCGGAAATGCATCCCGGCGGATGATCTTGATCGCCATTTCACGCTCAAGGCGGGTATCGTATGCCTTGTAGACCATAGCCATACCACCCTTGCCCAACAGTTCAAGGATTTCATAGCGGTCAATGCGTTGTCCGGTAAGATTTTCCATTGCCAGTATCTTTTGAAATCACCGCGCTATCAGGTTGTCTGCCAAAAATATTGAAGAAAAGACATTGAGAGGGCGTCTGGTTTCGGCGATATGGGGTGATTTTTGTGTGGGCATGGGGTGATTATAATCTTGAAATCGCGATGTTGTATCACACGGTGAAGAATGAGATGGAGAGCCCGAAGAAAAAAGAAGCGAGGGTGAACCCCTACGGGGTTACATCACGGGCACAACGAAAACCGATGAAGCCGTAGTTCCAATCCGGCGGAACGATATATTCGCGGTCGGCAGAGGGTACATTGCCGTTAGCCTTCGAGCCGCCCCGCACCACGTGGTATATACCCGAATCTGGACCCAAAGGATTAGATGGCGGCGAATTTTGATAATAGGTTTTGCTATACCAATCATTCACCCATTCCGCAACATTGCCTGCCATGTCGTACGCGCCGTAAGGGCTTTTGCCACTTTCGTAATTTCCAACTGGCGAAGTGTTGCCGAAGCAACTGTCAACATAATTTGCTTTTTGACAATCTAATCCCTCGCCCCACGGATAGGTACGCTGATCTGTACCGCGCGCGGCTTTTTCCCATTCGGCTTCGGTCGGCAATCTTCTGCCTGCCCATTCGCAATATGTTTTTGCCTTATACCAATTCACATAGACAACAGGAAACTCATCAAATTCTGAATTGCCGTAATAGCTGGAGCGGTCGAAATTATCGGTCTGTGATGGCCGGGTGCATCCTCCGCCAGAGACGCATGCGGCGTATTGTTTGTTAGTCACTTCGGTTTGGTCAATCCAAAATTCTTTCAAGTCAACATCATGCGGCGGCTGTTCATTTTCGAACCTGCCCAACTGACAACCCGAGAAAAGTTTTTGGCACTCAGCCAAAGCGTCTTCCGCTTTACTGCCCATTATAAATTTCCCTGCCGGCACATAAAGCGAGGTCATGCCATCTTTTTCGCTGACCATGGTTGAGCCAATGCCAAGTGTTGGCGTCGGGATAATGGTCGCCGTACTCGTTACAGGCACAGGCGTTTCTGTCGCAGGTTCAACGAAAAGGGTTTGCGTGGCAGAGAGCGTTTGAGTAGAAGTAACAGGTGTTTGAGGTGACACATCGGGAATCAACGCGGCCGCCCCTTGCCAGAGCAGATAACCGATGAAAGACAGGAATAAAATTAAAGCGGGGATTTTCAATTTTGGCAGGAAGCCGCGCAAACTTTGCACAGTTGCTTCGCGGGCTCGGCGATTGGCTTCCGCCCTTTCTTGCGCGCGTTTTTCTCTTTCGGCTTTCTCTGCTGCATCATGTTCCGCTTTTTCACGCGCGGCTTTTTCAGCGGCTTCGCGTTCCACCTTTTCTTGTGCGTCTCGCTCTGCCTTCACTACGGCTTCACGTTCGGCTTTCTCACGTGTGGCCTTTTCAGCGGCATCACGTTCGGCCTTTTCTTGCGCGTCCCGCTCTGCCTTCTCGCGTTCTGCTTTCTCTGCCGACTCACGTTCCGCTTTTTCGCGCGCGGCTTTTTCAACGGCATCACGTTCGGCCTTTTCGCGCGCGGCTTGTTCTGCCTTCTCGCGTTCCTCTTTCTCTACGGCTTCACGTTCTGCTTTCTCAAGCGCGGCTTTTTCAGCGGCATCACGTTCCGCCTTTTCGCGCGCGGCTCGTTCTGCTTTCTCGCGTTTCGCTTTCTCTGCGGCATCACGTCCTGCTTTTTCACGCGCGGCTTTTTCAGCGGCATCCCGTTCCAACTTTTCTTGCGCGTCTCGTTCTGCTTTCTCTACGGCTTCACGTCCTGCTTTTTCACGCGCTGCTTTTCCAGCGGCAACGCGTTCTGCCTTTTCGCGCGCGTCTCGTTTTGCTTTCTCGCGTTCCGCTTTCTCTTTGGCTTCGCGATCGTAATGACTCAACAGACTTTCGAGCTCTTTTATAAACGCCCCCAAATCTGCATAACGATCAGCAGGTTCTTTGGCTAAAGCCTTGAGTAAAAATCGTCCCACCGATTCTGGCAGATTGGGAACAAATTCTCCCGGCAATGGCAACGGTTCAGTCATCTGCTTGAGAAAAACTCCCCCCGGTGTGTCAGCGATATAAGGTCTTCGCCCGGTTACCATTTCATACAAAACAACCCCCAAGGAATACATATCAGATTTAGGGCTGGTCTGTCCTGTCCATTGTTCAGGCGCCATGTATTCCGGCGTTCCGATTGCCGCCCCTGAACCGGTTAGCGTAGTGGTCTTTTCGCCTTGAAACAACTTGGCGATCCCAAAATCGGAAAGGGTGGGTTCGCCATCCTCGGTCATCAGGATGTTTGCAGGCTTAATGTCGCGATGAATAACCCCGCGATTATGAGCGTATTCAACTCCCCGCGCAATGGGCAGAAGCAAACGCGCAGCTTCCTGCCATGCTACAAGTCCTCCGATTTTCTGTTTTAGTGTGCCGCCGGGGAAATATTCCAGCACCAGGAATGGCGAGCCTTCATATTCCCCATAATCCATGACCTTCACAATATTTGGGTGTGACAAACGCGCCAGCGACTTTGCTTCACGTTCAAAGCGCTTGATAACATCGTGTAAATCTTCCGGTGGAAATGCATCCCGGCGAATGATCTTGATTGCCAATTCACGCTCAAGGCGGGTATCGTATGCCTTGTAGACCATTGCCATGCCACCCTTGCCTAATAGCTCAAGGATTTCATATCGGTCAATGCGTTGTCCGGTAAGATTTTCCATTGCCAGTGTCTGTTCAAGTCAAGATAAAGATCCCGCGCTATCAGGTTGTCTGCCAAAAATATTGAAGAAAAGACATTGAGAGGGCGTTTGGTTTCGGCGATGTAGTTGTATTCCGCCGCGAGCAGGTCGTCCAGCTCGAGAGGGGGGTGTGGGCATGGGGTGATTATAATCTTGAAACTACAGCATTCATCAAAATTGCCCAATGGAGTTTATCCATCGGGCAACCATTCATCTCTTCGACACTCCCTTTGGTCGCAGGGCGCCGCTTTCATCCTTTGAATTACACGTCAAACGCCCATTCACCCTTACGCATGACAGGTTCGCGCCTGCCATCTTCCTTGATGCCGTCAATATCCATTTTCGGAGAGCCGATCATGAAGTCCACGTGGTTCAAGCTGACGTTGCCGCCGCTCTGCGTGAACTCTTCATCGTTCAGTTCTTCGCCGCCCGTGAGCGTGAAGCGATAAGCGCGTCCGATGGCGATATGGCAGGAGGCGTTCTCGTCAAAGAGCGTATTGTAGAAGAGGTGTCCGCGTTGCGCGATGGGCGAGCTGGCAGGTACGAGCGCCACTTCACCGAGACGATGTGAGCCTTCATCCGTATCCACCAGTTTTTGCAAGGCGGCTTCGCCTTTCTTCGCATTCACTTTTACAACACGTCCATTTTCAAATGTGACCTGAAAATCTTCGATCAGGGTGCCGCCGTAGCTTAATGGAAACGTGGAGGAAACGGTCCCATCGGCGCGGTTCCGGTCTGGCAGGGTAAAGACTTCTTCTGTCGGCATGTTGGCAGTAAACGCCACGCCATTTTGCGCCATCGATTGTGCGCTGATCCACTTATGGCCGTAAGGCAGGCCGAGGGTAAAGTCAGTGCCGGGGGCTTTGTAGTGCAGGGCTGTATATTTCCTGGCTTGTAAGTATTTTGCGCGTTCGCGCAAGCTGACAATATGTTCTTCCCATGCCGCGGTTGGATCGGGCTGGTCAATACGCGTTGTTTCAAAGATTGCCTTCCATAATTTGGCTTCCGCTTTTTCAGGCGTCAGCTTGGGGAAGACCTTCTGCGCCCATGCCTGACCTGCCGCGGCTACAACACACCAGTTGATCGCGTTGCTCGATACCTTCTGGTTAACAGCGCTGTAATTTTTCAGGTGGGCTTGTTGCATGGCCCCCACCAGTTCGGGATCCAGTCCGCTGAGCAGGTCTGGGTTGGCACCTGTAATCGAGAGCAATGCATCGCCACGCTCGACCATATTCATAATGCCAGTCACCTGCCAGGTGGGATACTCATCGAAAGAATCGTGCGGCGCATTTTGCACACGTAAGCGCAGCATCTCTTCGTCGCCCCAGATCACATCCACGTAACGTGCGCCAGCCGCGTAAGCCGCGCGGGCAACCTCGTGGACGAATGGCGCAAACTGGTGCGGCACACCGCGCGTTTGGGAGTTGGTAATGATCAATCTTTGCCCAACGCGTAAATTCAAGCCGACCTTTACGATGGCTTCAGCGTATTTTTTTAGGAGTTCCTGATGCTTTTTCGAAGTCATAGCGCCTCTATTTTGGAAGGAATATTCACCAAGTATAGCGCCCCTAAACGATTTCGCCCAGACTTTTCCGAGCCGATTACTTCGCGGCAGGCTCACTGATAGCTGTGAAATCCAGACTTCTCTCTTCAAAACCAAAATAATGCCGCCAGTAAAATTCAGTCCCTGTCCACACGGCTGAGCCATTGCCGGGCTTGAAGCTATAGCCAGCCGCTTCCGCCCAAACACGGACAGTCTCATCGCCGGGAATGTAAATATACTCGCTTGAATAATATCCATTGGAATTTGTGGTCGCCACGATGTTTCCACCATAAGAAGCAAATGCGACATATATGTTCACGCCTTCCACGGGTGTGCCATCTGCAAGTTTTATGGTTCCGCGTACAACAAATCCAGGCCCCGGGCCTTCGGTTGGCCGAGTCGGCTTGGATGTAGGCGTGGGCGTGGGGGTGAGAGACGGGTCAACGGTCTGGGTGGGAGGCGCAGGGGTGAATGTCCGCGTGGGAGTCTGCGTAGCAGTTGACGTCGCAGAAATGGGCGTTCGCGAGGGAGTCTCCGTATCCGCTGCCTTTGTTAATGTTGGAGTGGAAAGCGGGAGAGATGACTGGCAGGCGGTCAGGATAAGAACAAAAATGAAGAGTGAGCGTTTGAGTAACATGGTCTCTTAACGTATTTTATATCATATCTGTTCCTGTTACGTAATGTGTTATATACTTATTGTGGTCTTCTCAAAGTCCAATTTGTGTCACTCTGAGGGAGCGTGTTCGCCGCGACCGAAGAGTCTCTTAGCCGTAGTAGAGACCCTTCGCTACGCTCAGGGTGACATGTTTCTTTTTTGAGAAAACCATATACTTAATTAGAACTTATCTCAAGGAGGCCTTCATGCTCGCTATTGAAA